>JAAUXZ010015233.1_pt1 | contig 18287 bp, 16 predicted proteins | sample 7278131 | NCBI WGS metagenome assembly JAAUXZ01 (sample SAMN14350119, study PRJNA611818) | marine sediment metagenome | isolation source: surface marine sediment (3m) | place: French Polynesia: Moorea | collected 2018-08 | reverse complement strand
GGCGGTGCGCTGCTCGGTACCGTGCAGGAGACCGAGACCATCGCTCACCGTATCCTGGTGCCCCCGGAAATCAGCGGAGAATTGGTCGACCTGGCACCGGAAGGTGACTACAACCTGGACAAGGTGATTGGCAGGGTGCGCGATGCGGAGGGCCATCAGCACAAGCTTTACCTGTACCAGCGCTGGCCGGTGCGGCGCCCGCGCCCCTATGCACGGCGCGATCATGGTGTTGAACCACTGGTCACCGGGCAGCGCATCCTCGATACCTTTTTCCCGTTGCTCAAAGGTGGCAAGGGCGCGGTGCCCGGGCCGTTCGGTGCGGGTAAGACCATGGTGCAGCAGCAGGTTGCGCGCTGGTCGAATGCGGACATTGTGATCTATGTCGGTTGCGGCGAGCGCGGCAATGAACTGGTCGACGTGCTGGAGAGTTTTCCAAAACTTGTCGATCCATACACCGGGCGCGGCATGATGGAACGCACCTTGCTGGTGGCCAACACGTCCAACATGCCGGTAGTGGCGCGCGAGGCTTCCGTGTACGTGGGCATGACCATGGCCGAGTACTTCCGCGACCAGGGTTACGACGTGGTCATGCTCGCGGATTCGACCTCACGCTGGGCAGAAGCTTTGCGCGAGGTCGCCGGGCGCCTTGGTCACATGCCCGTTGAGGAAGGTTACCCTGCTTACCTCGGCTCCCGCCTGGCGGCCATGTACGAGCGTGCCGGTCGGGTCGAAACCCTCGGCGGCGAACGTGGCTCGGTGACGCTGATTGGTGCGGTATCGCCACCGGGTGGTGATTTCTCCGAACCGGTAACCAGTCATACCAAGGAGATTATTCAGACCTTCTGGGCACTTTCCAAGGAATTGGCGGACGCGCGTCACTACCCCTCGGTTGATTGGGTCGACAGCTTCTCGCAGCATGTCTCGATTGCGGCCGACTGGTGGCACAGCGAGGTGGACAAGCACTGGCAGGATCGGCGCGCAAAGGCGCTTGCGCTGCTGGCACGGGATGCCGAGCTCTCACGCATCGTCAACCTGGTTGGACCGGAGGCGCTATCCTCGGCGCAACGCTGGGAGTTGGAGGGAGCCGCGCTGGTGAAAGAGGCGGTACTCCAGCAGAGTGCGCTCGATGAGATCGACTCGTTCTGCTCGCCGGCCAAGCAGTTTGCTTTGCTGGAACTGGTCATGAGCCTGTTCGACCAAGGGCGCGAACTGATCGAACTGGGTGCGCCGGTGCAGGACTTGGCAGAGCATCCGATCCTGGCGCGCGTGCGTCGTGCCAAGTCGACCTGGCGCAGTGAGGAAGGCGACCAGTTGAAACAGTTTGCACAGGACGCGCACAAGGCGTTTGCCGAGATTCGTGCGGCTTACGCAAGTGAGAAGGAGGTTGCGCAATGAGCGATGTCGAATACCGCCGCGCCAGCGGAGCGCAGGGTGGCCTGCTCAGCGTCTCGGGCGTGCCTGACGTGTCCTTTGGTGACAGAGTGCGTATCCGCGATCATCATGGCAACAAGCGCAATGGCCAGGTCATCCGCGCCGGACAGGACGAGGCGCTGATCCAGGTGTTCGAGGGGACCGACGATCTTGACCTGCACAACACCTGGGTGCGCTTTCTCGACGAGCCGCTGACCGTCACTCTCAGCCCGGCGATGCTGGGTCGCGTGTTCAACGGCTTGGGCGAGCCGGTCGATGATCGTCCGCCGATCGTACAGGGTGTGCGCCGGCCGATCGCCGGTGCGCCGATCAATCCGGCTACCCGTTCCTACCCAAGGGAGTTCATCCAGACCGGTGTCTCCACCATTGACGGCCTTAACTCTCTGGTGCGTGGCCAGAAGCTGCCGATCTTCTCAGCCTCTGGCCTGCCGCATAACCGTCTCGCCGCGCAGATCGTCCGCCAGGCCCGCTTGGTCGATGAAGACAGCAGCTTCTCGATCGTGTTTGCGGCTATGGGCGTCTCCTATTCGGATGCACGCTTCTTCGAGGAATCTTTTGCCGACTCTGGAGTGCTCGGCAACGTGGTGATGTTCATTAACCATGCTGACGACCCGCCGATCGAGCGCCTGGCATTGCCGCGAACTGCGCTTACCGCAGCCGAGTACCTAGCGTTTGATCTCGACCAGCACGTGCTGGTGGTGATGACCGACATGACCCACTATGCCGAGGCTTTGCGCGAGGTGGCCACCGCCAAGGGTGACGTGCCGGCGCGCAAGGGTTACCCGGGCTACCTGTATTCGGACCTGGCGGAGATCTACGAGCGCTCCGGGCGGATCAAGGATCGTCACGGTTCGGTCACCATGGTACCGGTGCTGTCGATGCCCTCGGATGACATCACCCACCCGATCCCGGATTTGTCCGGTTACATCACCGAGGGGCAGATCGTGCTCTCGCGTGAACTGCATAACCGCGGCGTGTACCCACCGGTGGATATCGCGCCGTCGCTGTCCCGCCTGATGAAGGACGGCATAGGCAAGGACGATACGCGCGAGGATCACCCGCGCGTGGCAAACCAACTCTATGCGCTGTACGCCAAGGCACAGGAAGCGATCAACCTCGCCTCGATTATCGGCGCCGAAGAGCTTTCCACCCGTGACCGCCGCTTTCTGGCCTTCGCCGAGGATTTCGACAAGCATTTCGTGGGGCAGGGCGAGGATGACAACCGCAGCATCGTCGATACGCTCAACCTGGCCTGGGAACTGCTCGGCCGCTTCCCGCGCGATGCGCTTACCCGGGTCAGCGAGACCGACCTGGCACACTACCACCGTGGCGACGGTGATCGCGATGAGGATGCTGCATGAGCAAGCTGCGCCTGCGCGTCCCCCCGACCAAGAGTGCACTGCTCGGTCTGCGCAAGCAGGTCAAATTCCTGCGCGATGGTCACGCGCTGCTGGAGCGCAAGCGCGAACTGCTCACACGCCTGGTATACGAACATATAGGCGAATACCAGAAACTGCGTAGGGAGGCGATGGAAGGGCTCGAGGAGGCCTACCATTGGCTGGGCATTGCGCAGCTGCGCATGGGCAGCCGCGCCATACGCCAGGCCACCTTGGGAGCTTCCGCATCGCTTGATGTGCAGGTGCTGCCGCGCAGTTCGCTGGGCGTGCAGTATCCCTCCGTGAAGGCCGAGGTGTTGCCGCCGACGCCGATGGGGCTGCTTGGTACCGATCCCAGTTTCGACGAAGCCCGGAGTGCCTTTGCCGAAGCAAGCTTACGCCTGGCAAAACTCTCCGAGGTGGAAATGACGCTGTATCGCCTGATCAGCGAGCAACGCAAGGCCCAGAAACGTGTGAACGCGCTCAAGTACAACATCATTCCTGGCTACGAAGAGGCCATCCATCGAATCGGGGATGCGTTGGAGGAAGAAGAGCGGGGCACCCTGTTTCAGATCAAGCGTCTGCGCGAGGGTGCCGGCTGAGACAGCAGGTTCTACTTGTCGAACAGGCCTCGCAATGCGTCGCGTTCCTCGCGGCTGACTTCTGTCTGCGACTCAATCTCACCAAGATCCGGATGGCAGACCTTGTTGCGACCAGTCTCCTTGGCTTGGTACAGGAACGTGTCGGTGGACTCGATCAATGCAGTCGGCGAATTCGCGTCGCTCGGCATATAGACGTCTACGCCGAGACTGGCGGTGAAGCGCAGTTCCCCTTCGTCAATGACCAGTGGTGTTCCCTCGATGGAGCGACGGATGCGCTCAGCTACCACGATCGCCTGGCTTAGCTGTGTGTCAGGCAGGATCACCGCGAATTCCTCGCCACCATAGCGGCAGACAATATCCACCATGCGCACCTGCTGCTGCATGACACGCGCAGCATGCTGCAGGGCCAGATCGCCCACGTGGTGACCCCAGTTATCATTGATATTTTTGAAGTGATCCAGGTCGATGAGAATCAGGCAAGCCGGCCTGAGACTGCGTCGGGTGCGTTCAAGTACTGCCGGGAGTGTCCCGGAAAAATGCCGGTAATTGAACAGGCCCGTCAACGAATCATGAGAAACCAGCTCCGCCAGTTCATCCACGCGCCCGCGCAGGCGCTGCAACTCGTCCAGCCAGCCGCAGGAAGACTCTCCAACAGGGCAGCTGGGGTTTTGATCCGTCTTGCCGTTCATGAGTCGAAGGATAAAAAAAGCATGATAGAGAGTTTATCGGCAACTTCGGGGAAATCTGAGGTCCTGGCGCAAGAATCGGGTGGCTCCCGGTTGGCCTGCTCGGTAAAGTCCCGGCCATGAACCTGCAGGAGTCCAGCCAAGATTATCAGCGAATTGCGCAAGCATTGGCCTACCTGCGCGCCCATTATCGTGAGCAGCCTTCGTTGCGAGAGGTTTCTGAACGCTTCGGTCTGAGCGAAGCGCACTTTCAGCGTCTATTCAGCCGTTGGGCAGGGATCAGTCCCAAGCGCTTTGTGCAGTTCCTGACGGTGGAGTTTGCCAAGGCAAACATGGCGGGTCATACGCCGATGTTGGATCTGGCTGCACAGGCGGGTTTGTCCGGACCGGGGCGTCTGCATGACCTTTTTGTAAACCTGGAGGCAATGTCACCGGGTGAATATCGGCGTCGGGCAGCGGGGTTGAGGATCCAATGGGCGAGGGTACCTACGCCTTTTGGAGAGGCGACGCTGGCGTTCACTGAACGCGGCGTCTGTCATTTTTCATTCGTGGACAATTCCGATCCATTGGAAACACTCAGTGATTTGTGGCCCCAGGCCCTTTTGATGGAGGAGCCAGAGCTTGCGTATCGACTCGTCAACAAGATCTTCGCAGAAACCAGGACTGAGCCTGTCTCCGCGTGGGTGGTGGGGACAAATTTCCAGGTGCAGGTGTGGCGTGCCTTGCTGCAGATTCCCAGGGGCGCCTTGAAGAACTACCGTCAAGTTGCCGAGCAGCTTGGGCGTGCGGGTGCTGCGCGTTCCGTTGGCACCGCCATCGCCAGGAACCCGATCGGCTATCTGATTCCCTGCCACCGGGTGTTGCGCCAGTCCGGTGACATTGGGGAGTACCACTGGGGTAGTGAGCGCAAGGCCGCAATGATTGCCTGGGAGGCCGCGCGATGCCTCGGTGCGGAAGAAGAGGATTTCTCAAAAGAGTAAACCCGCCAGGGCCAACCATGCTGGAATGAAAACGAAACCAGCCAGCGTTTGTACCGTGATGGTATTGGCCATCAGCACGGTGTCACCACCCAGCTGGCGCGAAAGGATGAAGGCAGAGGTGGCTGTGGGCAAAGCCGCGAACAACAGCATCACCGAGGCATTCAGTTGCGGCAGTGGCCACCATTGCATCGCCAATATCAGCAACAAAGGCATGATCAGAAACCTTTGTGCCGTTGCGCCGATAATCTCGCGCCAGGCAGCCCTGATGGCATGGAGTTCCAATGCAACCCCCACTGCCAGCAGTCCCACAGGCAATGCCGCCGAGCCAAGCAGCGCCAGGGTGTTTTCACTCCAGCCCGGCAGACCGATGCCGGTTTGATTCAGGGCTATCCCGATCAGGCAGCCCAAGATCAATGGGTTTCCGATCAGCGATCTGAAGATGGAAGAGGGGTTGAGGTTGCCCCGGTGCAGGGTCAGGTGGAAGGCCAGAACACACAACACGTTGACCAGTGGAATCATGATCGCAACGACCACTGCTGCGATGACCAGGCCCGCGTCAGCGTATAGCGCGTCCACACACGCCATGCCGATGTAGGTGTTGAAGCGGGTCCCGCCCTGGAAGACCGAAGTAAAGGCCGCCCCGTTGCCAGCCAGTTGGTGGCGTAACAGGTAGAGCAATGCGCTGCCGGCAAGCAACATGAATGCGATGTTGCCCAGTGTGGGCAGCAGCGAGACGTTTCCTATCTCGGCCGTGCTGAGTTTGTGGATCAACAGCGCCGGGAACAGCACGTAGTAGGTGAGGCGTTCAGCCTGTGGCCAGAAACCCTCGCCGGGAAATCCAAAGCGGCGCAGTAATGCGCCCAGCAGAATGAGTAAAAACACGGGCCCGAGGGCGTTGGCAATACCGCTCACTGCTTGTTGAAGGTGCAGAGAATCATCCCGACATACTCGTCAGCACATGGGTGTTACGTCAATCAGATATGCCAATGCTTGGTTTTGAAACCAATCAACTCAGGCGAATTCGTCTTCCAATGCATCGACACTGACAAGGTAATGATTGCTGGCCAGTTCGGTCAGCCACCCCTTGCGTTTGAATTCTGCGATGGTGCGGCTCGCCGTCTCGGTCGTAATACCGAGCATCGAGCCGATATCCTCGCGCGCAAACAGACGGCATTCAGGCTGTCCACCGGTTTCGTCGATCAGACGCAGCACAAGACGGGCCACGCGGTGGCGGGCTGAACCGGTCGACAATTCGGTTAACCAGCTGTCGGCATCGCTGAGGGCGCGTTGCCAGCGATGCAACAGCTCCTTGTGCAGGGCCGGATTGTTGCGGCTCAACTCGTTGACCGTGGCTACCGGCAGAGAGCAGACCTCCGTCGGCTGCATGGCGATCGCCTCGTGCTCGTAAGGCTGGTCAAGCAGTGCCTCCAGGCCAATGACATCTGAAGTCGTTGCCAGGCGCACGATGCGCTGGGTGCCGTCAGGGAGGTAGCGCTGCAATTTGACCAGGCCACTGCGAATGGTGAAGAGTCGGTTGCCTTGGTCTCCGTCCCGATAGAGCCTCTCTCCCGCTTGCACAGCAAACTGGCTTATGGGGTCGTGGATTTTCTCGAAATCCGACTGTTCCAGGCCGGCAAAAAGCACGCTGTCACGCAGGCTGCAACTTTGGCAGTCAGCGACACCAGTCCACGCATCCTGAAAAGAAACTTTGATCGGCATTATGGGGAAACAGGGAAGGCTTGATCGCTTAACTTTACCTTAAGTTTTCGATTGAATGGAAAGGATTTTAAGTCACAATGAGTAACGATTTTTTCTTCGACTGACCAAGAGGCAAATCTTGCTGGAATTCGGATGGTCAGGGCTGCTGCCTGTCACGGTCCTGTTTCTCGCGTACCTGGTGAGAGGTATTTGTGGATTTGGGTCGGGCCTGATAGCCATTCCTGTGCTGAGTCTTGTGATGCCCATCCAGACAGCCGTGCCGTTAGTGGTCACCCTCGATTTCCTCGCATCTGCTGCACAGGGTGGCGCCAATCGCAGGCTGATCCGGTTGGGCGAAGTTGCGACCTTGTTGCCTTTTGCCCTCATTGGAGTGGTTGTCGGAATAACCTTGTTTCACCAGCTCGATGCCAGCAATCTGAAACAGGCGCTGGGACTTTTTGTTGTGATATATGCCCTGTATTCCATCTGGGCGCCGGAAATTAGGCCAGTCTCCCGCGGGTGGGCTGTGCCGGCCGCTGTCAGTGGTGGTCTGATTGGTACGCTGTTCGGCACGGGTGGACCCTTCTATGTCACGTACCTTAAAGCCAGGGGACTTGATAAAAGCCAGTTCCGCGCCACTTTTGCCGCCACCTTCCTGTTGGATGCGAGCATGCGCATCAGTGGCTACTTCGGTACCGGTATCTTTACGCTGGAGTTGCTCCGCTGGCTGGCGCTGGGGCTGCCGGCCATGATCATCGCTATGTACCTGGGTGGGCGCCTGCACACGGGCATCCAGCCCCGCACTTTCACCCTGGCAATCAGTATGCTGCTTTTGTTCAGCGGCGCAGGGCTGATGCTTTAAACGATTATGTTTTTCCAGGCCCCGGCCGAAACCCAGGGTTATGGAAAAGCAAAACTCACTGCAGCACGTGCTGCGCGCAGTTGTACTGATCTTGCTCAGTTGTCTGCCGCTGGTGGGCCTGGTTTTTGGCATGTTTGCCGGGTTGCCCGCCAAAGAGCCGATAATTACATTACTCCCCTGGTGGCAGCTGCTCCTTTTGGGCGTCTGTGTCACATTGCCCCTGTTAGTCTTACCCCACCTGGGCGTAAATTGGAGCTCGCACTCTCGCCGCGGATAATATCTCGCTGCCAGCTGGCGGCATGAATGTGCGACCATTGCGCCGGTTTCATTAAAGCGGTAGCGCAATGGCCCTGTTGTCACTTCGGGATATTACCCTTTCGTTCACCCATCCCCCGTTACTCGATGGTGTCTCTCTGTCGATTGAGGAGGGTGAGCGCCTGTGCCTGATCGGCCGCAACGGTGAGGGCAAGTCGACATTGCTGAAGATCATCACGGGTGACGTGCGCGCTGACGACGGAGAGCGTGTATTGCGGCGGGATGCCCGAGTTGCGCGTCTGGAACAGGATGTCCCGCAAGGGATGAGTGGCCGCGTGTTCGATGTCGTGGCCGATGGCTTGGGCGAGATCGCGCTGCTGGTCAAGGAATATCATGCTGCCAGCGCCAGCTTGGCGTATGAGAACGGCGAACAGGCCATGCAGCGTCTGGCGCGTGCCCAGCATGCCCTGGAGGCGGCTGATGGCTGGCAGATCGAGCAGCAGGTCGAACAGGTGATCTCACGCATGCAGCTGGATGCGGACGCCGATTTTGCCTCTCTGTCCGGCGGAATGAAACGCCGCGTATTGCTGGCGCGCGCCCTGGCCAATAATCCAGACCTGCTGTTGCTGGACGAACCCACCAACCATCTCGATGTTGAGGCCATCACCTGGCTCGAGGAATTTCTCCTCTCCTGGAAGGGTGCATTGGTTTTCATCACTCACGATCGAGGCTTTCTGCAACGCCTGGCCACCCGTATCGTCGAACTTGATCGTGGCCAGTTGGTCGACTTTCCTGGTGACTATGACAATTACCTTCGCCGACGCGCCGAGCTGGATAATGCCGAGCAACAGCAGAACGTTCGCTTCGACAAGATGCTGGCCCAGGAAGAGGCCTGGATACGTCAGGGGATCAAGGCGAGGCGCACCCGTAACGAAGGCAGGGTGCGGCGTCTCAAACAGATGCGCGAACAGTTCTCGGAAAGGCGTAAACGCCAGGGTGCCGCGCAGTTGTCTGTCAACGCGGCAGAGCGTTCTGGCAAGCTGGTATGTGAGGCGGTGAACGTCAGCTATGCGTGGGAAGGCAAGCCCATCATTCGGGACCTGACCACTACCATCCTGCGCGGTGACCGTATTGGCATCATCGGCCCGAACGGCTGCGGCAAGAGCACACTGCTGAACCTGCTGCTGGGCAGGCTCAAACCCGATAGTGGCACGATTGATCTAGGTACCCGACTGGAGGTGGCTTATTTCGACCAGCTGCGCGACCAGCTGGATCTGGAGAAGACCGTGCTCGACAACGTGGCCGGCGGTTCGGACAAAGTGGATATCAATGGTAAATCCAAGCACGTGATCAGCTACCTGGGGGATTTCCTGTTTCCCCCCAAGCGATGTCGACAGCCGGCCAAGGCTCTATCGGGGGGGGAGCGCAACCGCTTGCTGCTGGCAAAACTTTTTACCCAGCCCGCCAATGTGCTGGTGCTGGATGAGCCCACCAACGACCTCGACCTGGAAACGCTTGAATTGCTCGAAGAACTGCTGATGGAGTTCCAGGGAACCTTGTTGCTGGTCAGCCACGATCGTGCTTTCCTGGACAACGTGGTCACCAGTACCCTGGCGTTCGAGGGCGACGGTGTGGTGAAAGAGTACGTCGGTGGCTACCAGGACTGGTTGCGCCAAAGACCGAAACCAATCGCGGCAGAAACCCAGCCCCAGGCGGAATCCAAGCCTATCAAGGCGGGCGGGGAAAAGCCGGCCGTCGCCAGCAAGCCCAAAAAGCGCAGCTACAAGGAACAGCGCGAGCTGGAGAAGCTGCCAGAGCGCATCGAGGCCTTGGAGTCTGAACTAGCCCAGTTGCAGCAACAGCTGGCCGATCCCGAATTGTATGCGGAACAGGGCGCCGACGGGTTGGCGAGTCTTGGTGAACGTCTCAAACAAGTCGAGGACGAACTAGAACAATGCTTCGAACGCTGGGAAGCTCTGGAGTAAGGCTGCAGGTTGGATGCTTGACCCGGCGGAGGGGATGGTCAACTATTGGGCGACAAAGTGCGCAGTAAAGATAATAAGAGCGCCAAAAAGATAAACCGCAACGTTCGAACGAGCTCGCGGATAACCACCAGAGATTATCTTTTTAAAAATGACCGAGGAGCAGGTAGCCGCGAAGGCGAGCAATGATGAACGGGTATTGCAGGCGCAGTATCTGCGTTCGCTGAGCTCGTTCGAAGGTATCGTTCTCGCGCAGATCGAGATGAAGAACCAGTTGAGTAACCGGCTCAACTGGACCATACGTGCCGGCCTGATTCTGCTCGGTGCAATCGCTTTTTCCATCCTGGTATTGCTGCTCACGCTGAGTTCACAGATCAATCGTATCTCTGCTGTGGTGGTGGATATCAACAAGCATTTCGATGCCATAACGGTGCGCATGGACAGGGTCAGCGCGGCAATGGGGTCGATGGAAAACCAGGTGGCTTTGTTGGCGCCGATTGACGCCAGCACCGGCGTGATGGACAAGGAGATGGCTTCGATCACCGACTACATGGACGGTATGCAAGGCAACCTCGATGGGGTTCGCCAGCAACTGACTTTCGTACGTGATGAGGTCGGAAACATTTCCGGTACGGTCAGCAGCATGAACCGGGAGGTGGGAATCATGGCCATCGAGATGCACGAGATGGCAAAGCCAGCCCGCACCATGAACAAGATGTTCCCGATTCCATGAGGATGGTTTGATGGTGGATATGGAATCAGGAGTTGATCCGCGCCGCCCCATCGTCGAGGTCATGGCCCGGCTCGGGCGGGAGACGCAACTGCATGTCGACGAACGCGAACGCCATTTCAAGATCACCGACGGTGTCATCATTGGCATATCGGTGATCCTGATAGTCCTGGCGATTTTCAACGTGTACTACGTGCGTGTCCTGTATACAGACCTGGACAGAATCGTCGACAACATGGAGCGGATGCTCGGCAATCTCGACAGGGTGGAAAAAGACATGGTCGTGGTGGCCGACCGGGTGGATGGCTTCGATCGTCACATGGCCCATATGGGCAGCATTACTTCGCACGTTACGAGTGTCACCACGCGATTGCCGCGAATGGAGGCGAATATGCAGTCGATGGCGGCCAACATGGCAATTGTCGAACGCGACATGGTGCAGCTGAGTCGTGCGGTCCACTCTATTACACCCAGCATGATGCAGATGACCAATAACATGGCGGTCATGCGGCACAATGTGGAAAAAATCGCCAAACCCATGGGGTCTATGAATCCCATAATGCCCTGATTCCGGGCGCCGCTGCTTCAAGGTCTGCTTCCCCAAGCCGATAATAAGGCAACGTTGGAGGGCAGTCATGATCTACCGAATGATGTTTATCAGCCTGCTGTTTGTGATGTTCAGTCACCAGGCAGCTCAGGCGGCAGGAGCTGCCTGCGTGATGGCCAAGTTCCAGGGGCAGACGCTCGATTACGAACTCGTTATCACCAAGGGCCACCCGGTCGAGGCGCAGGAGGAAGCCGAAGCACGCCTGAAAAAGAAGGGCTACGCGAACTATTACAAGAAACTCGACGTTATGCGTGCACAGAACCTGACCAATCTGCCCAGTGCCTACGTGGTGGTGATACGCAGCGAGTTTGAAGATCAGCGTGGCAAGCAGCGGTCGGCGATGGGCTGTGGTTTTCACCCAGATTCCTACGAAGAGGCGCTCTGGGACGCGATTCGGGATGCCCAGAATTATTTCTGGGGGTGGAAGCCGGATCGTGACGGTTACGAAATTGTCAAAAAGGTGCGCTACTGAAGCATCGGTTGAAAAAAGTTCGCGTCTTTCTTACTTCAAGGGGTGCTGGAGGCTGGCGATTGCGGCACTGTGCATAGCCTGCGTTCGTAAGCCTGTCCAGGTCATCAGGGCTTCATGTTGGTTTCCCGGCCGTTCTTCAGGGACAAAAACCAAAACTAATTGAAATCAATCATTTGCCGGGCTTTTGCTGGTTTTTAAGCAGCAATCAGATTTGATTATTAGTGTTCCCGAATATTAGAATAAACGGCTTAATCGGGCGCCTCGGTTGCGTCGGTCCCTAACGAATTACATAAGGTTTGCGGGAATCATGCTGGACCCAGTTGATCACACCGATAGCGAGATCGGGCGTATCGAGGTCAAGAATACGACCTGTTACATGTGCGCGTGTCGTTGTGGCATTCGTGTCACCCTGCGTGACGGCGAGGTCCGCCATATCGAAGGCAATCCGGAGCATCCGCTGAACAAGGGTGTTATCTGCGCCAAGGGCGCATCGGGGATCATGAAGCAGTATTCGCCGGCGCGATTGACCAAGCCGCTGCTGCGTCGCAAAGGCGGCGAGCGTGGTGAATCGGATTTCGAGGAGATCTCCTGGGATCAGGCTTTCAGGATCATGGAAGAGCGCATGATGCACCTGCGCGAAACCGATCCGAAACAGTTTGCCATTTTCACCGGGCGCGATCAGATGCAGGCGTTGACCGGTCTTTTTGCCAAGCAGTTTGGTACTCCCAACTACGCTGCGCATGGTGGCTTCTGCTCGGTCAACATGGCTGCCGGCATGATCTACACCATGGGCGGTTCCTTCTGGGAATTCGGCGGCCCCGACCTCGATCGCGCCAAGCTGTTCGTGATGATCGGCACCGCGGAAGATCATCACTCCAATCCGATGAAGATCGCACTGTCCAAATTCAAGCGTCGCGGCGGTCGGTTCATCTCCATAAACCCCGTACGCACCGGCTACTCTGCAATTGCGGACGAGTGGGTGCCGATCAAGCCGGGTACTGACGGTGCGCTGTTCCTGGCCATCATTCACGAGCTGATCAAGCAGGGTCTTTACGACCGTGACTTCCTGGTGAAATACACCAATGCTGCCGAACTGATCAACCTGGATGAGGACGCCGATGACTACGGCATGTTCATTCGCACCAGCAAGGCGGTGGAAGAGGGTTGTTTCGATCCGCAGAACAAACTCTGGTGGGATCGCAAGAGCGACGGCCCGGTTGATGTGCGTTGTGATGGTTGCGATCCGCGCCTGCTGGGAGAGTTCGACATCGAGGGCAAGCCGGTCAAAACCGCGTTCCAAATGCTCAAGGAACGTGTCGATGAATACACGCCGGAATGGGCCGAGGGTATTACCGGCATACCGACTGAGACCATCATTCGCCTGGCGCACGAGATGGGTGTCACCGCGCGCGACCAGAAGATCGAATTGCCGATTCAATGGACCGATGTCTGGGGTGAGGAACACGACAAAGTAGAGGGTTGCCCGGTTGCCTTCCATGCGATGCGAGGCCTCGCAGCACACTCCAATGGTTTTCAGACCATCCGAGCCATGTCCGTGTTGATGACACTGCTCAACACCATCGATACCCCGGGGGGCTTTCGCCACAAGGCCCCGTTCCCGCGTCCAATACCGCCGTGCCCAAAACCGCCGCGTGGCCCGGAAGATGTCGAGCCGAATACCCCGCTCAATGGCATGCCGCTGGGTTGGCCTGCCGACCCGAACGACCTGTTCGTCGACGAGGACGGTGAGCCGGTACGGCTGGACAAGGCGTTCTCCTGGGAATACCCGCTGTCAGTGCATGGCCTGATGCATAACGCGATTACCAACGCATGGCGTGGCGACCCCTACAAGATCGACACTCTGCTTCTGTTCATGGCCAACATGGCCTGGAACTCGTCGATGAACACTGCCAACGTGCGCGACATGCTCACCGGCAAGGATGAGGACGGACAGTACAAGATCCCGTTCATCATCGTTTGCGATGCGTTTCAGTCCGAGACCGTGGCCTTTGCCGACCTTGTGTTGCCGGATACCTCCTATCTTGAGCGACACGACGCCATGTCCATGCTCGATCGGCCAATCTCCGAATTCGATGGTCCGGTGGATTCTGTGCGCATCCCCATCTTGCCGCCGAAGGGCGACTGCAAACCGTTCCAGGATGTGCTGGTAGAGATGGGTACGCGTCTCAAGTTGCCGGCATTCGTCAACGAAGACGGCAGCCGCAAGTTCCGCGACTACCCGGATTTCATCGTCAACTTCGAGACCTCGCCTGGGTCAGGCATCGGTTTTCTGTCCGGTTGGCGTGGCAAGGGCGGTGAGAAATTCCTGAAAGGTGAGCCGAACCCGCGTCAATGGGAAATGTATGCCAAGAACAACTGCGTGTTCCATTACGAATTGCCGAAGTCCTATCAATATATGCGGAACTGGAACAAAGGTTATCTGGAGTGGGCACGTGCCCACGGCATGACCCGTTACGCCGAGCCCATCAATGTGCACATCTACTCCGAGGTGCTGCAGAAGTTTCGTTTGGCGGCGCAGGGCAAGCGCCCGGGCAAGCAGCCGCCGGAGCGTCTGCGCAAGCGTATCGCGACCTACTTCGATCCATTGCCGATGTATCACGAGACCCTGGAAGCCAACCTGGTGGATACGCAGGAGTTCCCCCTCAACGCGGTCACCCAGCGACCGATGGCGATGTACCACTCGTGGGACAGTCAGAACGCCTGGCTGCGCCAGATCCATACCTACAACTACCTCTACATGAACTCGGGCCTGGGTGAGGCCCAGGGCTTCAGCGACGGCGACTGGGTCTGGGTTGAATCCCCGCACGGTAAGGTCCGATGCATGGCGCGCTTTTCTGAATCGGTCGAACCGGGCACCGTCTGGACCTGGAATGCCATGGGCAAGGCTTCCGGTGCCTGGGGCCTGTCGCCCAAGGCCAACGAGTCGCAGAAGGGTTTCCTGCTCAATCACGTGATCAGCGAGGAACTGCCGCCCTGCGAGGCAGGCGAGCATATTTCCAACTCCGATCCGGTAACAGGTCAGGCCGCGTGGTTCGATGTGCGGGTGAAGGTCTATAAGGCGAGCGATTCCGAGCCGCAGCAGAGCTTTCCGCAATTCAAACCGCAGCGGCGTGTCCCGGGACAGGATCCCAAGCGCGGCAAGTGGCAGGCGTACTTTGCGGGCATGTTTCGCAAGAAGCACGGCTTAGATTGAGCGAGAGGGGAGAGAAGTCATGACACAACTCGCTTTGGTAATCGATTTGAACGTCTGCGTGGGCTGCCACGCCTGCGTAACTTCCTGCAAGGAATGGAATACATCCGGCTGGGCGGGAACCATGGTCGATCAAAGACCTTACGATGCGGACCCAACCGGCACCTTCTTCAACCGTGTACAGACCTTCGAGGTGGGTGAGTACCCGAACACCGAGACGGTTCATTTCCCGAAGAGCTGTCTGCACTGTGAAGAGCCCCCCTGTGTGCCGGTTTGTCCGACCGGAGCGTCTTACAAGCGCGAAGACAATGGCGTGGTGCTGGTCGACTACGACAAGTGCATAGGTTGCAAATACTGCTCCTGGGCCTGTCCTTACGGCGTGCGCGAGCTGGATGAGATGCAGAAAGTCATGAAGAAGTGCACCTTGTGTATTGACCGTATCACTGACGAGACTAAGCCAGAGTCCGAGCGCAAACCGGCCTGCGTACTCGCTTGTCCGACCAGTGCACGTCTGTTTGGCGATGTGCACGATCCGGATTCTGAAGCCTCTGTCGCGATCCGGGAACGCGGCGGCTACCAGCTGATGCCCGAGTGGGGTACCCAGCCGGCCAATCATTACCTGCCGCGTCGCAAGACGCGTATCCAGATCTTCGAGGACGAGCTCATTCGTGCGGATAACCCGCTTGACAAGGAGCATCCGTTGCCGGCCGCCACCGGCGACACCCTCGACGACGTTTCGTTCTGAACAAGGGGAAACACAGATGCATCCCGCTTTCTCCGTTATCTTTCTCACCACCCTGATTGGTGCCGCCCAGGGTATGTTTATGGCGCTGGTGACAGGCCAGGTCTACTCCATCGCCAACCTTCTGGAGCCACAGGACAGCGTTACTTTCTATGCCATGGGCAGTGTGATGGCACTGGCCTTGCTGGCTGGCGGTCTGGTAGCAGCCGTATTCCACCTGGGCAAGCCGAGTTACTTCATCACCCGTGCCTGGCGCGGCATGAGCCAGTGGCGCACCTCATGGCTGTCGCGTGAGCTGATTGCGCTGCCGGCATTCATGTTGCTGGTCTTTCTATACGGGCTCGTGCACTACTTTGGCTGGACCGGCACATGGTTCGACATCAAAGGGCAGATACCGGTCGACGCCAGCCTGGTGATCGGCATTCTGGGCGTGCTGATGTCGGTGATCCTGTTCGTCAGCACCGCGATGATCTATGCCAGTCTGCGTTTCCTGCAGGAATGGCACAGCCCGTTGACTGTGGCCAACTTCATCTTCTTTGGCCTCGCATCCGGGTTCACCATGGCCGCGGCATTCACCGCCTGGGCCGGCATTGACCTGGTGGCCTTCTACGGAACCTGGGCGGTGATCTTCACTATGATCTCTGCAATTACCCGTGGTTTCTCGATGCTGCGTAACCGGAAAATAAAGCACAAGTCGACCGTGACGACAGCTCTGGGTATCCGTCATACCAAGATTACCCAGCGTTCCATGGGGTTCATGGGCGGCTCGTTCAACACCCGCGAATACTTTCATGGCGCCTCTGATGCGACCTTGGCTGCTGTGCGCATGTTCTTCCTACTGGCCGTTTTCGCGATACCGGTAGCACTGCTTGCTGCATCCAATGCGATGGAATCTGCCTATCTGCCCATGCTGGCCTTCCTGGTGCAGTACCTGGGCCTGCTGGCCGAGCGTTGGTACTTCTTCACCGAAGGCAAGCATCCGCAGAATCTTTACTACCAGACAGTGGGGTAAGCGTCTGTTGACGATTTAGAAAAGTCACCGTTGTGGCTTTTATCGATTGAAAGCCGGTCTCAGAGCCGGGACTTTGTAGTAACTCATAGGAGGTTCGTGATGAGAAAAAGTGTCTTGGCCGCTGCCATTGCAGCAGTTGGCCTTTCCCTGTCCGTGGCCCAGGCCAGCAATGGCTATTTCTCTTACGGCTACGGCACCAAGAACAAGGGCATGGCAGGCGCGGGCGTTGCCTTGCCTCAGGATGCCATGGCCGCAGCCGTCAATCCGGCGGGCACCGTGCATGTGGGTGAGCGTATTGATGCCGGTATTTCTGTTTTTTCCCCACCTCGTGAGTACACACAGAATGAGGATGAGGCGTTGAGCGGCGGGGGGATGCCGCCATTGCCTATAGGCAGTAACCCGGATTTCACGGGTACCGTCGAGAGCGACAAAGATTTTTTCCTGGTGCCGCATTTTGCCTATACCGCGCCGATTGATGAGAACAGTGCCTACGGTATCGCCCTGTATGGCAATGGTGGAATGAATACCACCTACGAGGCGGCCGATACCACCATGGGAATGGGCACCTTTGGTGCCGGTAAGACCGGGGTGGATCTGGCACAGTTGTTCATCAACGCCAACTACGCGCGCAAGCTCAGCAGCGAATTGAGTGTCGGAGCTGCGGCCATTGTTGCGGTACAGCGTTTTGCGGCCAAAGGGCTGAGCGGATTCGCACCACTGGTTGCTGATGGTGTCGCTGACGACCTCTCCAACAACGGCTATGACTACTCCTACGGGGTGGGTGCTTCGGCAGGCGCTCTGTGGCAGCCAAACGCACAGTGGGCTTTCGGTGCCAGCGTACAGAGCCGTATGTACATGACCGAGTTCGACGATTATTCAGATCTGTTGGCTGAGCAGGGTGATTTTGACATTCCGGCCAATGCCACCATCGGGCTGGCATTCTCGCCGCGCGATGACCTGACCTTCGTCGCCGACGTGCAACGCATCTGGTACAGCGATATCGGTTCGCTGGGTAACGCGATGTCGGACAGCGTGGTTGCCTGCTTTGGTGGCGACACGAACGCCTGCCTGGGCGCCGATGCGGGCGCCGGTTTTGGCTGGGATGACATGACCATCTACAAACTGGGCGTACAGTGGGACGTCGAACCCGACCTGACACTGCGCTTCGGCTACAGCAAGGCTGATCAGCCGGTACCGACATCCGGTGTATTGTTCAACGTGCTGGCGCCAGCCGTGGTGGAAGAGCATTTCACGGCCGGCGTGACCAAGCGCTTGGCAAACAATCGAGAGCTGAGTCTGTCGCTGATGTACGCCCCGGAAAATGACCTGGACTGCGGTTGTACGCTACCCATGACCGGTGGCCCGGAGAGTATCAATATCGCGATGGAGCAGTGGGAGGTTGAACTGAGTTACGCCTGGCGCTTCTGAGCGCGAGGCGGGTTGGCTTCATCAAACGGGTTCCCGTTGATTTTATGAGGTATGCGTCCAAGCCCCGCGCCGCGGGGCTTTTTCTTGCGCGCAGGTCTGCTTAGATGTGTTGAAGGTCTCGAAGTCGAAGATCGTTCTGCAGCACACCTCGAAAAGCACCGTGGTTCGTTTGTCACCAGGATCTGGCTATGACTCCATTGCCACCTCAAACAT
>JAAUXZ010046700.1_pt1 | contig 18306 bp, 16 predicted proteins | sample 7278131 | NCBI WGS metagenome assembly JAAUXZ01 (sample SAMN14350119, study PRJNA611818) | marine sediment metagenome | isolation source: surface marine sediment (3m) | place: French Polynesia: Moorea | collected 2018-08 | reverse complement strand
GCTCTGCCTGGCATGGCCGGGCCACCACAGGGTTACCCATTTCAATCGTTCGATAAAGCCATGCAGCAGGCGCGAGCCGAGAACAAGTTACTATTCGTTTATTTTGGTCGCTATGGCTGCGGCTATTGTGAAAAAACCAATAAGGAAGCCTTTTCGGACAAACAGGTCCGAGAAATATACAGCAAGCACTATGTGCTGGCTTATGTCGATTCAGAAAGTGGTAAACGGCTACGCCTACCTAGTGGCGAGCGAGTGACCGAACGCGAGGTTGGCACTCGTTACAATGCCTTTGTCACTCCCGTATTTACCTTTATGACTACAGATGGCGATGTACTCCTGCGTCTTGTAGGCGTGCAGCGTATCGAGGATTTGCGTGAGGCCGACAGCAACATGCAGCAATTACTCGGCAATAAGGCCAGGTAATGAATCTACAATCAGTATGGATTGGCTTTCTTCTGGCTATAAGTCCTTTATGCATACAGGCCCAGCCCTGGGAGTTTGATGAACCGATCGCGGTGACCGGGACCCAGGGCGATAAGATTTTTCATCACCTGGAATCATCTGGTCGTAAAAACATCGCCATCTCTGGTGATACGATCGCTGTAGCATGGGAGGATGATCGTGATGGCATGCCGCGAATTTACCTGGCGCGCAAGGGGCTGGACGATCCTGGGTTTTCGAGAGAACTGAGAATTAGTGGGCCCGGTGAGGCCTACGAACCTTCGCTGGTAGCGCTGGGTAATAATCGTTTCGCGCTGGCCTGGGAAGAGGATTTACGCATTCATTTACGTCTCGTCACTCCGAGTGAATCAGGGCCGGTTATCGTTCTGGAAACGCTCGAAGCTATGCAACCAAGTCTTGCCAGGCATGACCAGGAACTATTGCTGGCATTTTCTCAGCGTGATGGCCGATACACCCGAATTGGGATTCAACATATCAAGATTGACGGATTAGTATTGCAGCCGGGGCAAGGCTGTGTAGTTGATGCTGAGCCAGTTCGGGCCGACCAGCTCTACCCTGCAATTGTTAGCCTTCCGAATAGCATCATTGTTGCCTGGGAGGATCGCCGTCCGGGGCATACCATCATCATGGCATCGAAAGATGATGACACCAGGTCCTGCAAGTTCCAAACGCCACAACGGATTAGCGATGAAGTGATCGACCGGAGTGCTGTTTATGGTAAAGGCCATGGCGTCGCCAGAGTAGCACTTACCGGTTACGGTCCTGAACAGGCCCTCGCTGCCTGGGCAGACAAGAGAGACTTTCGTACGGGTTATGATATTTATTCCGCCCACTACCAGCCGGGTAAAGAAAGGTTGTTTGGGCCCAACACCATAGTTCAGGATGACTTTGGTGGACTCGCTGAGCAGTGGCATACGACGGTAGCGAGTGATCCATCTGGCAGACTTGTTGTCGCCTGGGATGACAGGCGAGAAGAAAATGCCGATATCATGCTGAGTTGGTTAGAAGACGGTGCATGGAGTGATGACTTTGTTGTACCCGGCGCTTCGGGTACCGGGGAGCAAACCCATCCTAGCATCAGGCTGGACAGGCAGGGCAATCTGCATTTGGCCTGGGTCGAGCGATCAACACCGCATGGGCCTACTCGATTGCGTTACATCTTTGGAAAGCGCATTGATAAATAACGCAAGCTAAGGAGTTACGCTAACGTAGGATTAGCTTAAATAGATCTGACATTGATCTATTTCAGATTTATCTTAGAAATGTATGGCATGTCCGAAACAGTGACAAAGAAGAATCAAGTGTGTTGATGTTGGTTTTCATCTGCCCGCCTTCTCAAATATAAATAATGCTATGTTTAAGGCAGTTTATCTTGCGTGATGAGGCTTGTTCTTCAGTTTGCCGTCTGGCCAGCCAGTGGGATGTTGGACCATTCTGCGCCATGCAGTAATTCAAGTACACGTTCGTAGGCATGGCTGAGATGTTCCGGGTTGAATGCATCGCTCAGTTTGTATTGAAGTAGCTCGATAAACATTTCACGTTCATCAATGGTTAACTCGTGAAAGTCATGAATTGAGGTTGATTTAACAGGGCTTGCATAAGAGGCAAGGGCTTTGAGTAAGTACTCCGCGCCTTTGTGGTCCTGATTTTGCGCTGCGTAATTAATTATATCTTCTAGTATGTTCATGTTCCGACGTTCTTCAATGGTGACAGATTCATTATTGACCAGTAGCTTGATATGTAAAGTGTACAAAAGTTGGTTGTCCCGGGTAGAGAGTCCATTGTTTATTTCCGGGTTAAATATGCTGTTCTGAAGCCATGTTCTTCGCTCACATGTTCTACCGTACTCAGACTAATCACATCCTTCTGGTAGGCTTTGTGGCGTTTTTATCAGGTTGTTTATATAAATCAGGCCATCGTAATCCATGGCAAATCCAGTTGGCTTCTCATCCATTAGATAACCCTCGAATTCTATATATGTTGGTTGATATGGCCGACTGGTGACCTTCGCATAATCCAGGCTTAACGGGTTCATTATTGCCTGTGATGTTTTTATCCAGTAAGTCTGTTGCCTGTTACAGGGTTTGAATGAACGCACTTCGTGACCCCAGATAAAGATTCCGCGATAGTTGGTTTGCGTCGTATTCGGTGAACAGGACAGGCAGGCTAATACCGCTACTCCTGACAGGAAAAAGATTGCCGTATGTTTAAACATAAGCATCACGCTGTATGTTAATTGGTACTTAGAATAGCTCGACCGGATCAACATCAAGTGACCACCGAACCGTTCTTGCTTCAGGCATGTCATCAATCTGCCTCAGCAGTATGTCCAGTTGTCGGTGCAGAGCCTTACGAATATCTGACTGGATAAGCATCTGGTATCGAAAGCGCCCCGCTCGTTTTTCCATAGGGGCTGGAGTAGGCCCCATGCACTGGCAGTTGTCTACACGGGGTAACGCCGAGAGCAGTTTGTCGATAAACGCTGGCGGTGCTTGTTTATCGGTGGCCTCAACGCGAAGTAGCGCAAGGAAACTATAGGGCGGCAGCCTGGCTATTTTGCGCTCGGCCAGTAGCCCCTGGGCGAAATGCGGATAGTCCTGGTGTATGAGGGATTGCAGCAGAGGGTGATCAGGATGCCTGGTCTGAATGATGACTTCCCCGGGCTGGTCGCTACGCCCGGCTCTACCAGAGACCTGGAGTATTAACTGTGCCATACGTTCGGCCGCACGAAAATCCGCACTAAACAGACCCTGATCACTATCCAGGACACCGACCAGTGTCAGGCCTGGGAAATCATGGCCCTTTGCCAGCATCTGTGTACCGATCAGGATCTTTGCCTCGCCGCTACGTGCCTTTTCAAGCTCTTCCTCGAGTGTGCCTTTGCGCCGGGTACTATCACGATCGATGCGCGTGGTGGACACTTCAGGAAAATGCCTGGCGATCACCTGTTCGATACGTTCTGTGCCCTGGCCGAGGGGGACAAGGTCTGAACTGCCGCAGTTATTGCAGGTCTGGGGCGGTCGTTCCTCATGACCACAGTGATGGCAACGTAGTCGGTTTTCCCGTTCATGGAGCGTCATGCGTGCATCACAACGAGAGCACTGGGCTACCCAGCCACAGGCATCGCAGAGTAAGGTTGGCGCAAAGCCTCGCCGGTTGATAAAGAACATGACCTGCCCACCACGCTCCAGGTGTTGCTGGGCTCGTTTGATCAGGGTACCTGAAATGCCGTCATCACCCGGATCTCGGCGCAGGTCAACCAGGCTCATCTCAGGTGGTCTTGCTGCCCCAGCACGCTCCGTGAGTTCCAGCAGTTCATAGTTACCTTTTTCTGTATGGGCCAGGGATTCAGTGGATGGCGTGGCCGAGGCCATTACCACGGGGATGCCAAGTTGCCCCGCGCGCATGATGGCGAGATCACGGGCGTGATAGCGAAAGCCGTCCTGTTGTTTTAAGGAACCATCGTGTTCTTCGTCAACAATGACCAGGCCTAAACGTGGAATGGGTGTAAATATCGCAGAACGGGTTCCGATTATGATGTCTGCCTCGCCCAGTCTTGCCATTTCCCAGTGACAATGCCGCTCACGCTCGTTCAGGCCAGAGTGAAGCAGGGCCATGGGTCCGCCCAGTCGGTGACGAAGCCTTTGAATCAGTTGAGGGGTGAGGCCGATTTCCGGGACCAGCAGCAGGGCCTGTTTGCCGGCGGCGCGATTTTCCAGCATGGCCTGGATGAAGACCTCGGTCTTGCCACTGCCGGTGATACCGTAAAGCAGGAATCTGACGTCCTGACCAAGCTTCGCGATGATTCGGTCTGCGGCTTCCTGTTGTGCGGTATTGAGCTGTGGCCCTGGTGCAGAGGCGTGAGGCTCAGGTAATCCCCAGCAGGGAAGCGGGCGAGCGGTCACCAGCCCCTTCTTTATTAATTCGCGAATTGCGGATCGCCAGTTGCCATGCGCGGATAGTTCGTCTGCCGTCAGCCCAGCTGGTGCATCTATCAGGCTCTGAAGTAGTGCGCGCTGCATAGTGGCCTGGCTGGCAAGCTGATTGATGTCAGCCTGGGGTACAGCCCTCCATGAATCAACGGCATCGGGTTTTGATGCCTCTTTCTTCCTCAGCCTGGCGGGCAGTGCGGTGGCTACGACATCGCCAATTGGGTGATGGTAGTAACGTGCGCTCCATTCCAGCAGTCTGAGCACCTCGTCGGGCAGGACAGGCGTTGCGTCAAGCAGGCTGTCAATGCGTCTTAGCCGGTCGCTGGGATGCTGGCTATGATCGGCGATCTCCAGGATCACGGCAGTCAGTGTCCTGCGACCAAAAGGGACTGTGACGCGACAGCCGGGCGCGTAGCATTCAGCCTCTTCGGGCTTGCCCAGATAATCAAACAGGCCGGGTAGTGGGCAGGGAACGGCGACGCGTAAAATGATCATTAATAAATAGCTGCTTTACGGGCTTTAGTTAAAGTGGATTCTACGCAAATCTCGTAAGTCTTTATTGCTGTTAGCAGAATCCCGTTTAATCCACAGAACCTGTGGATAACTTTGTGGATAGAATGTCATTTTTTATCGGATTCCCCTGTTTTTGTAATCTGGTTGTCAGATTGGTCAATTTTTGACCAATCTATATTTTGTAATAAAAACATAAGGTTACGCGTACAGTTAAGCTTTTTCCCATCGTCCAGTAAAAAAAATGTAATCAGAATAGGCGTTTAGAGAGGCTTTGTGCATAAGTTCAGCGCTTCACTCGGATTTGCACCAAATTAGGGCCTGCTGATAGACGCCCGTTTCAAGCTAATTCTTCTGCAGGTTTCCCCTTCACCTGTGGGTCAATGCTATACTTCGCCGCTTTCGAAATCAGCGATCTGCTTACATGTCATCTTACGATGTTTCGACCTTCCAGGGCCTAATTTTTGCGCTACAGGATTACTGGAGCAAACAGGGCTGCGTCATTCTTCAGCCTTATGATATGGAGATGGGTGCGGGCACCTTCCACTCCGCGACCTTCCTGCGTGCCATCGGTCCTGAGCCCTGGCGTACGGCCTATGTGCAGCCTTCGCGGCGCCCTACTGATGGCCGCTATGGAGAAAATCCCAATCGCCTGCAGCACTATTACCAGTTCCAGGTCCTGCTTAAACCCTCCCCTGACGAGATTCAGGAGCTCTACCTTGATTCACTCAGGGCGATAGGCGTCGACCCCCTGGTTCATGACATTCGATTCGTTGAAGACAACTGGGAGTCACCGACCCTCGGTGCCTGGGGGCTGGGCTGGGAGGTCTGGCTGAACGGCATGGAGGTCACGCAGTTTACTTATTTCCAGCAGGTCGGTGGCCTCGAGTGTCGTCCGGTCAGTGGTGAGATCACCTATGGCCTGGAGCGTATCGCGATGTACCTGCAGGGTGTGGAGAGCGTCTATGACCTGATCTGGGCGAAAGGCCCACAGGGTACGGTGACCTATGGCGACGTCTTCCACCAGAACGAGGTCGAGCAGTCAGCCTATAACTTTGAGCATGCGGATACAGATGCCTTGTTCAAGTGGTTTGATACCTGTGAAAGTGAGAGCCAGAAACTGATTGAGGCGGGTCTGCCACTGCCGGCCTATGAGCAGGTCCTTAAGGCCTCTCATAGTTTCAACCTGCTTGATGCCCGGCACGCGATCTCGGTAACGGAAAGACAGCGATATATCCTGCGGGTACGCAGCCTGGCCAGGGCGGTGGCTGAGGCCTATTACGCAGCCAGGGAAAAGCTTGGTTTCCCCATGCTCAAAGAGGAGGCGGGCCAGTGAGTGAAGTCAGAGACCTGCTGATTGAGATTGGCACCGAGGAGCTTCCCCCCAAGGCATTGAAAAGCCTGTCCGTCGCCTTTGAACAGGCGGTAACTCAAGGCCTGGCTGATCATGACCTTAAGGCTTCCGCGGTTCATGCCTATGCTGCGCCGAGACGCCTCGCCCTGTGGCTGGAGGCAGTGCCCCTGGGCCAGCCTGATCAGGAGATCCAGAAACGCGGACCTGCCGTGGTAGCGGCATTCGATGACGATGGAAATCCCACGCCAGCAGCTTCAGGTTTTGCCCGCTCCTGCGGTGTCGAAGTTAGTGATCTTGAACAGCTGGAAACCGACAAGGGCGCCTGGCTTGCATATACGCAGCATCAGCCAGGAAAATCGACAGCCGACCTCCTGCCCGAAGTGGTCCAGCAGGCATTACAGAAACTGCCTATTCCTAAGCGCATGCGCTGGGGTGATGGTGAGGCCGAGTTTGTCAGGCCGGTACACTGGGTGGTGATGTTGCAGGGTGATCAGCTGATTGAGACTGAGATACTGGGTATACCTTCAGGCCGTCATACTCGTGGACACCGTTTCCATCACCCCGAGCAGATGCTGATTGCAGAACCAGCAGCCTATGCGCCCATGCTGGAGACAGAGGGGCATGTGCTGGCGGCATTTACTGCGCGCCGGGAGGCCATCAAGGGTCAGGTCATCGAGGCCGCGGAGTCACTGGGTGGTAAGGCAGTGATTGATGAGGGCCTGCTCGATGAGGTGACTGCACTGGTTGAGTGGCCGGTAGCGGTCGCTGGGGGGTTTGAAGAGCGTTTCCTCGATGTGCCCCAGGAGAGTCTGATCTCCACCATGCAGGATCACCAGAAGTATTTCCCGGTGGTAGATGATCAGGGGCGCCTGATGCCCTGGTTTATCACCATCAGTAACATTGAAAGCAGCGATGTTCAGAAGGTCAGGGAAGGCAATGAGCGCGTCATACGTCCCAGGTTCAGTGATTCAGAGTTTTTCTGGAATCAGGATCGTAAGCAGGGGCTGGCAGCATTTGCAGATGAACTGCCTAAGGTTGTCTTCCAGAAGGATCTTGGCAGCCTCGCAGACAAGACTACCCGTATCAGCAGTCTGGCAGCCTTTATCGCTGCTGAGACAGGGGCAGATACCATGCTTGCGGAGCGTGCGGCCTTCCTGTCACGTTGTGACCTGATGTCGAGCATGGTCTATGAATTCCCTGAACTGCAGGGGATTATGGGGCGTTACTATGCTGCGCATGACCAGGAACCGGGTGATGTGGCCCAGGCACTGGACGAGTTTTATATGCCGCGTCATGCTGGCGATGAGCTACCTGCTACTGGTTCCGGGCGTGCCATTGCCCTGGCCGATCGAATTGATACCCTGGTCGGTATCTTTGCCATCGGGCAGAAGCCTACCGGTACGAAGGACCCCTTCGCACTACGCCGCGCCGCACTGGGTGTGCTGCGTATCATTATCGAATGCGAGCTTGATCTGGATCTCCTGTAGTTACTGCATAAGGCAGCTGAAGGCCTCAGTGATTTTGTCCAGGTAAGTGATGAGTCCGTTGAAGAGACATTTGATTATTGCCTGGAACGTCTGCGCGCCTATTACCAGGATCAGAGTATTCCGCTCACTGTATTTGATTCCGTAATGGTTCTGCGTCCTGCACGTCCCCTCGATTTCGATCAGCGGGTTAAGGCCGTAGAGGCCTTCCGCCAGCTCGACGAGGCTGAGAGCCTGGCTGCTGCGAACAAGCGCAGTGGCAACATCCTCAAGAAGCTCGAGGGCGCGGTGCCTGATGCGCTAAACAGCGATCTTCTCCAGGAAGAGGCTGAACAGAACCTGGCGCTGGAAATGGATCGGGTGCGTGCTATTGTTGAACCCCTGTTTGACGAGGGCCACTATCGTCAGGGTCTGGAGCAGCTTGCTGTACTACGCAATGCCGTGGATCGATTCTTTGATGAGGTCATGGTCATGGCCGAGGACGAGGCGCTACGTAACAATCGACTGGCCCTGCTGGGTCAGCTGCGCGCCATGTTCTTAAGGGCCGCAGACCTTTCCCGCCTGCAGCAGTAATGACCCGGCTGGTGATACTCGATCGTGACGGTGTCATTAATCACGATTCAGATAACTACATACGCAGCGTCGATGAGTGGCGGCCCATCCCCGGCAGCCTTGAGGCCATCGCACGGCTGACGAAAGCGGGTTACACCGTTGCGGTAGCCACCAACCAGTCTGGTATTGCCCGCGGTTACTATGATGAGGCTGAGATGCATGCCATGCATGAAAAGATGGCCGGCCTGCTCAGGCCAATGGGTGGTAAGGTCGATCTCATTACCTTTTGTCCTCATGGGCCTGATGATGCCTGCGATTGTCGTAAGCCTTTGCCTGGCATGATGAAGCAGATCGCTGATCACTTCGGGGTGGGCCTGGATGGCGTGCCGGTAGTGGGCGACTCGTTGCGTGATCTGGAGGCAGGGCTAGCCGTTGGCGCTACTCCATACCTGGTTCGTACAGGTAAGGGTGAGCGAACCATTGCCAGTGGAAACCTGCCTGAAGGCATACCGGTGTATGACGATCTGGGCGATTTTGTCGATGCCTTGATGAAGGCCGAGGAGCAAGTATGAGCCTGGTGATGGCGATACGCAGTTTATTGTTCACCATCGTGTTTATCCCGAGTGTGGTGCTATGGGGTACGCTGATCTCACTGAGTTTCCCCTTGTCTTTCCACGCGCGTTTCCGCCTGGTCAATGTCTGGGTGCATCTGATGCTGTTCTGGCTACGGGTGACCTGTGGCATCAGGCATGAAGTGACCGGCCTGGAAAATCTACCAGCAGAAGGCCAGCCAGCCATTGTCATGGCCAAGCATCAGTCTACCTGGGAGACTATCGCCTTCCAGGCGATCTTTCCGCCGCTGGTCTGGGTCCTGAAGCAGGAGTTGTTAAAGTTACCCTTCTTTGGCTGGGGGCTGCAGATGCTGAAATCGATCGCCATTGATCGTTCCGCGGGGCGTAAGGCTGTGGTTCAGGTCGTCAAACAGGGCATTGATCGTCTTCAAATGGGGCTCTGGGTGGTGATCTTCCCTGAAGGGACGCGTGTTGCGCCTGGTAGGCGTGGTCGATACAAACTCGGGGGCGCCATGCTTGCGGCCAAGAGCGGGTATCCTGTGGTACCGGTCGCCCATAACGCCGGCGAACACTGGCCTAAGCGTATGTTCAAGAAGCGGCCAGGTGTGATCAGGGTCAGTATCGGTCCGATTATCGAGACCGAGGGACGAAAGGCAGATGAGATCCTCAGTGAAGTTGAGAACTGGATAGAGTCTGAGATGACGAATGTCAGTTCCGGTGAGTACCGGGGTGAATTACTCAGCGAGGGGTAGTTCATCCAGAGGGACGGCATGCCCAACGTAATAACCCTGGGCAAAATCTACGCCGATGGCCTTAACACGATCATAGATTGCCTCGCTTTCTACAAACTCCGCAATTGTCTCAATCTTCATGGCATGGGCAATGTCCGTGATGGACTGCACCAGCTTGGCGTCTACCGGATCGTGCAGGATGTCCTTGATGAAGATGCCATCGATCTTGACGTAATCCACAGGCAGGTTTTTCAGATAGCCATAGGACGACATGCCAGTGCCGAAGTCATCCAGGGAGAATTTACAGCCCATCTGCGAGAGCGTGGAGAAGAGGTGCTGGGCATTGATCAGGTTGGCAATGGCCACAGTCTCAGTAATCTCAAAACAGACCTTGCCTTTGGGTAACTGGTATTTCTCGAATTCATTGATGACATAGTCGAGGAAGGTCTTGTCACCCAGCGAGTGGCCGGACAGGTTAATTGATGCGCTGTCGAGGGCATCGAGTCGACTGCGGTTACGGTCCATCCACTGGAATACGTTACGAATAACCCAGCGATCGATCTCGGGAGTCAGGTTGGCGCGTTCGGCTGCGGGCAGGAAAGAGGCTGGACTGAGGTGTTTACCATCCATGTCCTCCATCTTGATCAGCACCTCGACATGGATGCCCTCCTGTTCAGACTGCAATGGACGCAGTTCCTGATAATAGAGATGGAACAGGTTTTCTCTGAGGGCCTGGTTGATCTGGCCCAGGCGAATCATGTCACCACGGCGCCGCATAAAGCCCGTGTCATCAGGGCGATAGATGCGAATCTGGTTGCGGCCATGATCCTTGGCCGAATAACAGGCAGTATCGCCAGCGCTGAGTATGTTGGCTGCACTGGGACTGTGGCTGTTGATCGCCACTACGCCGATACTGACGCCGATCTGGTATTTATCGCCTTCCCAGAGGAAGCGGAATTCACGAATCAGCTTGCGGAATTTCTCGGCGATCTGTTCGCCAACATGGAGTTCACAGTTGGTCAGAAGAATACCGAATTCATCACCACCGAGCCTGGCCAGTGAATCCCCGCGCCTGATCTCAGACTGCAGTCGATCGGCGAGGCTTCTCAGGAGTTCGTCACCGGCCGTATGGCCGCTGTTATCGTTGATGACCTTGAACTGATCCAGGTCCATAAACAGCAGGACATGGGCGCGACCTTCATGTCTTGCCGTGTTGAGGGCGCGGTTAATGCGGATCAGTAGCTCAGAGCGATTGATCAGGCCCGTCAGGGTGTCGTGACTGGCCTGGTACTCCAGCTGCATCGCCAGTGAATGCTGACGGGTGATATCTCTGAAGACTGCGACTGCACCAACCAGCTGGCCATTCTGTATCAGGGGGTGCGAGGTGAATTCGCAGGGAAAGGTCTGACCGCCTTTACGATGAATACTGAGTTCTTCCAGCTTGGCGGGTCGGCCAGTTGTCAGGACCTGGCGAACATAGTCGGTTGCATGTTCTTCATTGTCCAGGTTATCTCCCTGATGGATCAGCAGGAACATATTTCTGCCGATCATTTCCTGCTGTGAGTATTCCAGCAGGTCCATAGCTGCCCGGTTCACAAAGCTGCAGTTGCCGTCCAGGTCGACTGCATAAATACCATCGCCGGCCGAGTCGAGCAGCAGCTTAAGCATGGCGTTGTTCTGCTTTAGGTCATCTCGCTCCTGGGTCCGTTCGGTGACATCGCTGATGATAAAGTAAAGGAACTGCTGGCCTTCTCGATCACAAAGCTGTCCCTTGAATTCCAGTTCCAGGTCTTCCTTGTGTTCGTTTCGAACATGCAGCCGAAAACTGTGTTTGCCCTGGGCAATGATCTCGTGCAGATGATCACTGGCCGAGTGCGTCTCAAACTCAAGGTCCTGGAGGTCTTTGAGCAGGATGGCCTCATGGTCCATGGCCATCAGGTGGCAGAAGGTCGTATTGGCCTCTCTGATGCGGCCATCGAGGCTGGTGATCAGGAATCCTTCAGGCAGGTTGTTGCTAAGCAGCTTAAATAGATAGGGCTGCTCCCAGGCGTCTGCAGCCAGATCATTCTGGCGCTCCTGTATCTCGGTGACGGTACAGAAAAGACTGATTGGCTGGCCTTCGTCAGAATTGATGAGTTTGCCTGCAGAGCGGGTCAGGCGGATTTCATTCCTGGGCGTGATAAGCCTGAAGATCTCTTCAAATGGTTTTCCGGTACGGTAGGCCTGGAAGATAGCGTTGCGAAGTTCCTTGCGATCCTCGGGATGCACAAGTCCTACGAATTCATCGAAAGCTATGCGCTCATGACGCTCGGGCAGACCCATGAGGGTCTGCATTGATTCGGATAGAGCCAGGGAGTTATCGGCAAATACCCATTCCCATGTGCTCATGGGGCTATCTTCTTCTTTCGGCTTATCTTCAGCCGATGTGGATAGTGTCATTGACGCTAGCGTTCCTTTTCACCTGTCCAGTAATAATATGACTATTTGAGTGCGTTTGCAGGTAATTTGCATGTATGTTGTGCAATATCCGTACTTTACATGGATGATGTCGCCCATGATCTTGACAATAAGGTCAATGCATTCTTGAAAAGCGCACCTAAACGGAGCAAACTCACTGCCGCTATGAGTGAATACGAAGATAAAGTCATTATTAAAGGATTAACCAGGGATGGAGAGCGGTTTCGTCCCAGTGACTGGGCGCAGCGCCTGGTCAATTCTGTTTCTTCTATAGGTCCTAATAACCGGATTATCTATCATCCCAGCGTACAGATCGCTGTTGTCGATGGTGTCAGTGCGGTGCTGGTCGATCAGAGTATGTGTCAGTCTGATCCGCGGCTGATGCGCTTTATGATTAGATTTGCAGCCAGCAATGAGCTGCTGATAGAAAACCTGCCCAAGGGTGCCCTGGGCAGACTTTAACTGATCGATCAGGCCTGTTCTTCTGGCCAGTTCTTGATGTAGTTTTTCATGATCCTGTTTTCAAACTCGGTCTCATCCAGCATGGCGTCGAGCAGGTCGCCATTGGACACCAGTCCAACCAGCTTGCCATCTTCAAGAATCGGCAGGTGACGGATACGTCTTCCAAGCTTGTTTTCAAACATCATCGACATTGCATCCTGAATCGGACATTCGGCTGAGCAGGTCACCAGGTCAGCAGCCATGATGCTGCGGACTTCCATATCTGCGAGTTTGTCAGAGTGATTGTTAACAGCGAACAGAACATCGCGTTCAGTGATGATACTGACCAGTTTTCCGTCTTCCATGACAGGCAGCGAACCAATACGATTCTGCATCATCAGGGCGACTGCATCAGTAATCTTGGTATCAGGGCTTACGGTGATCAGCCGTGTGCTCTTGTGGCTGATTAGGGATTTAATGTCCATTGCTAATTCCAGAATCTGTTCTTAGATAAGGGTGAAATGTAACACATGCCGCATGGCGTGCCACGTTTCAGATGTCCAGCGACTGTTTCAGAAACGGGGGCAGGGCGAAGGCCGCGTCGTGAATCTCCGGTGAATAATAGCTGGCTGACAGGGCCCTGGCATCGTCAGATCGAAGTGCTGTCCTGGGGAACTCCGTTCGGCCGGCCAGGGTGGCAGACCACCAGCCGGAAGGATAAATCGGCAGCGGAAACAGCAGGGTCGCAGTATCAGAAAATCCGGCAGCCCTGAGGTCGCGGTGCATGCCGGGGATAATGGTCTGATCGTGGAGCAGGGGGGACTCACTCTGTTGCACCAGTAATCCGCCCGGTCTCAGCGTCCTGAGGCAGGTCCGGTAGAACTCGGTCTGAAACAGACCCTCTGCAGGTCCGACGGGATCGGTGCTATCGATAATGATGATATCGAGACTCCCCGGTTCGCGCTCCTGCATCCATCGAATTCCGTCTATGAAAAGCAGTTCTGCCCTGGGGTCGTTGTTCGAAGCGCATAACTCTGGAAAGTACTGCTCCGAGAGGCGGGTAACCCGCTCATCGATATCAATCTGAGTCGCATGTTCCACGCAGTCATGTTTCAGGACTTCCCGTAATGTACCGCAATCACCACCACCGATGATGGCGACATCCTTCGGCTCCGGGTGACCAAGCAGGACCGGATGGGCCATCATCTCGTGATAGATAAAGTTGTCTCTGTCCGTGAGCATGGTGCAGCCATCGATGACCATCAGGCGCCCAAAGCCCTCGGTCTGGTAGATGTCGATCTTCTGGTATTCCGTCTGCTCCTCATGTAGCAGTTCGCTGACCTTGAGTGAAAAGGCGCAGCCATCGTTATCATAGATTTCACTGAACCAGCTGTTATCGAGGGTCATGGTTGTGTCCAGATCGGGGAAAAGAGCGCTATGATAGCCGCGCTTGTGTTACGCGTCAGCAGGTTCTGAGTATGAGCGAGTGGTCCATAACGGATTCAGCTAACACCTACCGCCTACCGCGGTGGGCTGAGGGCTATTTTGATATCGCCCCGGATGGTCAGGTGTTAATGACCGTCGGGGATTGTGCACCCATCCGTCTTTCAGAACTCTTTCGTAGTCTGTCTGCTGAGATGGGGCCGCCTGTACTGGTTCGGTTCCTGAATATCCTGGATCATCGGCTGGATGCCATGCATGCGGCATTTAAGCAGGCTATTGCCCGATATGATTATGCCGGGGACTATCTGCCGGTATACCCCATCAAGGTCAACCAGCAGCGCATGGTTGTTGAACGGCTTGCGCGCGCCGGTAAGGAACGAATTGGGCTTGAGGCCGGTAGCAAGGCAGAGCTGGTTGCGGTGATGGCCATGTCTGAACCCGGTGGCACAATCATCTGTAATGGTTATAAGGATGCCGAATACATACGCCTGGCAATGGCAGGTATCCGGATGGGCCTCAAGGTCTACGTTGTTATTGAAAAGCCCTCCGAACTTGAGCTGGTGATACGGGAAGCCGAGACGTTAAGTGTTGCGCCACTGCTGGGTGTCAGGGTCAGGCTGGCCAGCATCGGTGCAGGAAAATGGCAGAACACTGGCGGCGAACGTTCCAAGTTTGGTCTGTCGGCAACCCAGCTGCTGGCCCTGGTCGATCGCCTTCAGGGCACGGGACTAACGGGTAGCCTGCAGCTTCTGCACTTTCACATGGGCTCGCAGATTTCCAGTCTTGAGGATATTCGCCGTGGGCTGCATGAGGCGGGACGCTATTTTGTCGAGTTATGCCAGCGTGGTCTGCCGGTTGGTATCGTGGATGTGGGCGGTGGTCTGGGGGTTGACTACGAGGGCGCCCAGCAGACTGGTTACTGCTCGATGAATTACCGGCTGGAGGAGTACGCAGATACAGTGATATCAGAACTTGCCAGGGTCTGTTCCGAAGAGGGTCTTCCGGCGCCACGAGTTCTGACCGAGGCGGGCAGGGCAATGACAGCGCATCACGCCGTGTTACTCACTAATGTGGTGGATATTGAGCAGGTGCCAGACACCCTGCCGGAGGCCGATGTGCATCCGCGGGTACAGGCGGTGCTGGCGTTGCGGGATGATGCCGCCCTCGAAGAGGATGCATGTTATCAGCAGGCCACTGCATTACTTGCCGCTGTCCATCAGGACTATGCACTGGGCAGGGTAGACCTGAAGGTGCGTTCCGCTGCCGAGCTGGCATGGTATGGGGTGCTCTCCCATCTGCAGCAGCGTCTGCAAAATGTGCAGGGCTCGCAGTCTGAGCTGCTGGATGAAATCAATCTCAGGCTCTCCGATAAGCTGTTCTGCAATTTCTCTCTGTTTCAGTCCCTGCCGGACATCTGGGCCTTTAACCAGATATTCCCCATTATGCCCCTGCAGCGACTGGATGAACGGCCAGGGCGGCGAGCAGTGCTCTATGATCTGACCTGCGATTCAGATGGGCAGATTCAGCGCTATGTCGATGCAGGAGGTATTGAGCTGAGTTTGCCGGTTCATCGGATCCGGGACGATGAGCGCTACCTGATTGGGATGTTTATGGTGGGTGCCTATCAGGAAATACTGGGTGATCTGCATAATCTCTTCGGAGACACCCATGTCATAAATATCCAGGCCTCGGCGCAGGGTTATGAGATCATTTCACCTGAGCAGGGTGATCGTGTGGACCAGTTGCTAGAGTACATTCATTACGACATCGAGCTTCTGAGTCGTAAGCTGTTTGAAAAGTGTGACCACCTGCAGGGAACTGAGCGTGATCAGGTCATTACAGTGCTGGAAGAGGGAATAACTGGCTACACTTATCACGAAGACTGACTTGTACGAAAGGACAGGTTAGAATCCGCTAAGCCTTACTTTAAGGAAGTTAATTCAAATGCCCGGACTGGTTGGAATTTTCATGATGTTGGGCGGCCTGCTGATGCTGGTCGGTCTGGTTCTGATTCTCATCAAGGCCTTCAAGGAAAGCTTCCTCTGGGGGCTGCTGGTCCTGCTCATACCGTTTCTGGGTGCGCTGGCCTTCGTAGCCAATAACTGGCGCGAGGCCAAGAATGGATTTTATGTGCTCTTCATCGGAACCATGCTGGCGCTGATTGCTGTCTATGGTGGGGCTGATAAGGAGCTGGAACTGGCGGATAAGATTGCCAAGGTCGATAGCAAGGTGGCGGAAGAGACCGGCGTTAGCCTCAAGGATATTCCGCAATCAGATAAGGTTGCCGAACTCCTGGAGAAAAGGCCGACCGAGGTCGAGGTGCCTAATCAGGCTGAAGCTGAAGCCATGGGCGTCGATGCCAAGGAAGATGTCTTCGAGGAAGAGGCCCTGGCTGAACTGGAGTCCGTAGAGATCAAACCCCTGTCAGAGCCAACTGGCCTGGTGGAGTCCCCGGAAATCAAGGTCAAGGTCGTTAAAAAATCCTATCAGCCGATTTCACGAAGTCGCCTGAATGACTTCCTCGGCGCCCCCATTCGTATTCATATGCTGGATGGTGATGTTGAAGAAGGCGTCCTGGAAAAGGTCAGTGATACCGGTGACTCCGTGACCGTGATGCAGAGCGCTGGTGCTGGCGAGATCAGTTACGAATATCCCTTTGCAAGGATAGAGTGGATGGAGGTCCTGGCCAGGGTGGGTACTGTCCCGGCACCTGAAGACGATGTGGCTGTTCCCGGAGAGGTGACACCGGTCTTTCTGCCTGAGGGTGTAGAACCATCAGCTGGCACCCCGGCTGAGGAGCCGGCACCAATGACCATTGAGCCGGTTAATCCCGAACCTGCAACGCAGGCCCCTGCAGCACCACAGTAGTTATCGAGAATAGTTATGCAGTGTTATGTCTACCGTAGCAGCCGTAAGGCTGATACCTATATCTACCTTCCCAAAAAAGATGAGTTTGATGATATTCCGGAGGCCCTGATGCGGGTCTTCGGCGAGCCTGAGTTTGCCCTTGAGTTCGAGCTAACATCTGATCGCACGCTTGCCCAGGAAGATCCGGCCGAGGTCCTGGAGAATATCAGGGAGCGCGGCTTCCATCTGCAGATGCCGCCGGAGAACGACGACCCGTTCTAGGTCGGCTGGTTTCGCATATGGTCGGCCACCTTGTACAGGCTGGCGACCAACTGGTCCCTGAGCAGGGGATCAATGTCCAGTTCAGAAAGTGCCTGTTTCATGCAGAACATCCACTGATCGCGTTCACGTTCCCCTATCGCAAAGGGCATGTGTCGCCGCCTGAGCATGGGGTGCCCGTATTCCTGAACGAATAACTGGGGGCCACCCAGCCATCCCGAGAGGAACTTGAACAGCTTGTCTTCAGAGCCCTGCAGGCTCTCCGGATGCAGCTTGCGCACCTCCCAGGCCTCTGGCGCCTCATCCATGATCTCGTAAAAGCGATGAACCAGCTTGCGTACCGCTTCTTCGCCGCCAATCAGCTTGTAGTGGGTGTGTTCCTGCATGATCTGTGTTGTTGCTTTGTTCAAGGGGGCTATAATGTGCCTTCCGAAGTCTACAGGTGCAAGCTGAATCCGCCTATGCCCGATTGGTCACGGTCTACATTATCAAGCACCATCGCCAAGGAGATTAGTCAGTCCCGGCGATCCGTGACTATATTGTTCACCGATATCGTTTTTTCCACCATGCACTGGGATATCAATGGTGATATTCGCGGCAGGCTGATGGTGGATAAGCACAACCGCCTGGTGATGCCCATCATTCACTATTTTAATGGCCAGGTGGTCAAGACCATTGGTGATTCGGTCATGGCCATGTTCAATCGGCCCGAAGATGCAGTTAAGGCCAGTATCGGTATTCAGCAGGTCCTCGATCAGGCACGTGAGAATGATGAGAGTTTTGATATTCACGTACGCATAGGCATGCATACGGGGAATGCCATTGTTGAGCAGAACGATGTTTTTGGTGATGTCGTCAATGTAGCCTCCCGTATCGAGAATGAGGCTGACGGTGATGAGATTCTGCTTTCAGAAGCCATGGCCGTGATGCTCAGGGATCAGGGTTATTTCCTCAACAAGGCGGGCGTTTTTACCTTTAAGGGTAAGAAAGAGCCGATGAATGTCTTCCGCTGCGACTGGACCTACTGTAAGGACTTTACCCGCGGTATCAACCTGCGTTCATTCTCGGTCACCAGCCGTGAGAAAAAACGTGAACAGATTGTGCAGTCGGCGATCTTCGCCTCTGGCCTGTTCCTGCTCTATTACCTCTATCTGAGATTTGCGCTAGCCGATTTCATGCCTGTGGATATTCGCATGCTCAATCCCGGCATGTTCCTTCGTGAGGGTGGTGCGGTGATCTGGC
>JAAUXZ010029644.1_pt1 | contig 18341 bp, 14 predicted proteins | sample 7278131 | NCBI WGS metagenome assembly JAAUXZ01 (sample SAMN14350119, study PRJNA611818) | marine sediment metagenome | isolation source: surface marine sediment (3m) | place: French Polynesia: Moorea | collected 2018-08 | reverse complement strand
TTGCAGTTCCTGAGAAAAGTGGCGCATCGCAGAGAAAATGAAGGCGATTTTCTTCTTGTGATGTTGTACGTAGGTTGCCTCTTCCATGACTTCCGCCATCAGGATGAGGTCGTTATCCCGATCCGCATATTGCAGCAAATCAACGGAGAGTTGATCGCCCAGTAACACTAATAATCGCTAGTGCGCCACAATACGATAACCTTAACTAGATTCGACGGGCAACCGCGACTGCAGCGGCAGATCCAGAGGCAATCATGCTGACCCAAAAACACTTGAAAAGCCCCGGGCGTGTCTGCACTCTTTGCGCCGCATCGTCGCGATGATGAACTTCATCCTCTTGGCACTCGATCAGCGTTTGCATCAAAAGCGGAAACTCACCATCAATTTGCAGTCGATCTATTTGTTCCTGGTAATGCACATCGACAAAGGTTTCCACCGCCTGGATGCTGTGAAACACCCAGTCGCGCCCCAATAGGGCTGGAATGGCTCCGGTAAGGAATCCGGCAGGTTTCCAGAGAAATAACGCAAGGCTTCTTTGTTTGGGAGGTAACAAGGTTTCGATCAACTGCAGGTGTTTTTGCTCTGTTGCCAAATGCTCGAGCGCAAACTCGCGCACAACAGGGTCTCGGCTGACGGCGAGAATACCACGATAAATCATGACGGCACCGGTTTCACCGGCATGATCAGAACGCAAATCCTGGACTAGCCATTCGGGAAAGTGGGTAAATGGCGGATCGATTATTTTATGGGAATCGGGCACGAAAAACTGCAGAGGAAATATCGTCTCCATGAGACAATATTTCGGCCATCGGGTTCGCATAAAAACCGATAACGACTGCAAAAGCGCCACATCGTCTGCGGGTAATCTGCAAGCGCTGGGATCCAGCGCAGCTGGCTATCAGGTGAAGCAGCAATCCAGCATGTGGGCGGCGCGTTCTACCTTGCGGCCGAGCAGGATTTGGCGAATACCTTCGGGTACGTGAATGAACAGCGGGAATATTGCCCAGGAGAACAGCAGGCCGAGACCGATGTAACGTGCTGCCTGTTCCCAGGGACGCTCTCCGATCCCGCAGATTCCGCGACTGGCATTGCGGTAGGCATAACCGTTGAAGCGACCTGAGCGGCCATCGTCCTCACCGGTAACGCAAATCTCGTCCCCATCACGAAGCACCCAGGGGCTATCCAGATGTAAATCGATGACTTTGTTACTTCCCTGCAGGCACACCTCGACGTGACGCACGTCAAAAGCCTTGTAGGAAGCCACTGTACCTTCGATTTTGCGCAACATCTGGGGACTTCTCCTGTGGTTCAAAACCACGGTAAACCTGCAATAAATGACCCGCCAAATCCGCGCTCGATTCGACAGGAACGGTGACTGAATTGTGGTAGCAATCGGTTTTTTTGCAATGCAATAAATAACCAAATTGCGACGATTTTCTGTCTGAAAGCGACCAGATCATAACACGCCTGAGCGGCTGCTTTTGCTTTGTGAAGAACCTCTCATTTTGAGCTTCGGGTGTTCTTATGAAGCCCGAAAAATATCACTCAAGGTTGCCGCAACATCTTGACCTCCAGATGTGATATAAGTTCCGGTTTGCGCATTCAGCGCCCATGCACGCAGTAAAAATTATGACTGAAACCATCGAGTCGACCCAATACCTGGTAACCGACGAACCTTACTACAAGCAACTGTCGACTGAGGTCGATCTGTATCTTGCTGCTTATGAAGCTCGCATGCCGGTAATGATTAAAGGTCCGACCGGCTGCGGTAAATCCCGCTTCATTGAATACATGGCATGGAAACTCAATAAACCGTTGATCACTATTGCCTGCAATGAGGACATGACGGCTTCAGATCTGGTAGGAAGATTTTTACTGGACGCCAATGGCACCAAATGGCAGGACGGCCCGTTAACGGTTGCTGCACGTATCGGCGCCATCTGCTACCTCGACGAAATCGTCGAAGCTCGACAGGACACAACTGTGGTCATTCATCCGCTAACCGATCACCGGCGACAGCTACCGCTGGAAAAAAAAGGTGAACTGGTCAATGCGCATGAGGATTTTCAGCTGGTCATATCTTACAACCCGGGCTACCAGTCCTTGATGAAGGATTTGAAACAATCCACCAAGCAACGCTTTGGCGGCATCGATTTTGATTACCCGGATACTGACACCGAAACGGAAATCGTCGCGCATGAAAGCGGTTTGAACCGGAAAGACGCCGCCAGACTGGTGCAGATCGGCCAAAGCTCACGCAATCTCAAGGGTCATGGCCTCGATGAGGGCATGTCTACCCGACTGCTGGTTTACGCTGGCCAGCTAATCTCAAGGGGTATCCCGGCCGAGAGTGCCTGTCGCATGGCGTTGATCACCCCGCTGACCGACGACGAGGACATGCGCGATACCCTCGAAGCATCCATTAAAACTTTTTTCTAAGCCAGTTAATGCAAGCCGAGCAACTGCTTGAATACGCCAGCTGCCTGAAAGAGGCCGAGCACCAGCACGTTGAAGCGCTTGAAGCCTCGTATCGCGAGGCCTCTCGCTACATGTCGCTGGCCGGGTTGAGCACCTACCTGGAGGGTATGCGAGCTATTTGCTCATTGGGCCGCGGCCACGAACTGATTTTGACCTACGTCGAGGAAATGCCAGCAGTCGCGCGTGAGCTGGGCGAGGATGCGCTAAGCGATATCGTGACTACCTGTATGATGCTCGCCAATCGGGTAGCAAAACAAACCCTGGTGCTGTTGCTGTCGGAAATGCCGTTGGTTGCCAGGCGCCTTGGCGACACCGAATTGCTGCGTGGTTACCTCAAACTGGTTCAACGAATGGCAACCAGCGCACCGCGCGGCATCAGACCCATGCTGGAAAACATGGACGAGCTGTTGGCGAAACTGACGCTCGGCGGACTGCATCGCTGGGCAACCTGGGGCGCACGTGCACACACCCGGGACCCGGAAGGTCAACGTGCCTATTTCGCATTGAATACGGAGTCATCAAGGACTGTTTTCAAAAAAGAACGCAGCGGCACCTTGTTGATCGATAATCAGCGACGCCTGCTGGCCTATTTGCGTGCCTTGTGGGGTCAGGCATTCGTGGTCAAACCAGCCGCCGGGGATCTGGAAAAACGCAATACACTGAGACCTTTTATCGAAGAACAGACCGTCTACCTTCCGGATGCAGTTGATGACTTTTTAGAGTTCGGTGGCATGGATTTATATCGGGCTAGCGCCACACATTGCGTCGCCCATTTAATGCACACCACCGCGCCATTTGATGTGGAAGGATTTTCGGTCGCACAAATGGCCTGTATCGACGTCTTCGAGGATGCCCGTGTTGAATACCTGGTAACACGTGAATTCCCAGGGCTGGGTAAGCTGTGGGCTTCACTTTGTGCTCGAGTCAGACTCGACGGCCTCGACGAGGCGGTTCGTTGCCTGGTCCTGCTCGCGCGCCTTTTGTCTGGTGAAATCATTGCCGATGCGCCTGACTTTCTTAGAAGAAATGCCGAGCGCTATCGACTTCTGCTGAAAACCGATGCCGAGGATTCAAGCATTGCGTTGCAAGCCGGATTAATCCTCTACAAAAATCTGCTTGAACACACGGCAATGCCGCCACTCAGCGTGCTTGAAGCCAACCCGATTCCCTATCGTGACGACAATCGGTTTTGCTGGCAATTCGGTGAGGACAGCCTGGCCAACTATGACATGGACTTGAATAACTTCGAGCAGCGCGAGGTGCGGCGAGAAGTCGAGGAAGTCGCTGTACCGGAAACACCGAAAGAGATTACTGAAGTCAATGCCGATGAGATGGATCTGTGGACGCGAACCGAAGCATTCTGGCGCACCCTGGACAGCAATGATCCGGACGGGCTCGACAATCCCACGCCTGTTTCCGATCCCTTTCACTACGGAGAATGGGATTATAACCAGCAGGCACACCGCCCCGACTGGGTAACCCTGTTTGAGCGGCGGCAAACTGCTGGCGATCCACAAATCATGGCAAACAGTCTGGAAACCCATAAACCAGTCGCTAACCGTATCAGACACCTGATTGATGCATTACAACCGCAGGGCATCACCCGCTACCGTGGTTACGAAGACGGCGATGAACTTGATCTCAACGCGGCAATCCAGGCGATGATCGATTACCGCCGCGGTATAACACCAGACCCTCGCATCAATACGCGACTGCGGCGACATGTGCGGGATATTGCGATTGTTGTATTGCTCGACTTATCTCAGTCCACCAACGACCGGGTAAAGAGTGACAGCCCTGACGAAGTCAACCAGCAGACAGTACTCAGTCTTACTCGCGAAGCTACTGGCCTGCTCGCCTGGGCCATCAACGGTATCGGTGATCCTTTTGCGATTCATGGTTTCGCTTCCGACAGCCGACACGACGTTCAATACTACCGCTTCAAGGAATTCGACCAGGCTTATGACGAACGCGTACAGGCCCGCATGGCCGGCATGAGCGGCAGCTTGTCGACCCGTATGGGACCAGCATTGCGCCATGCGGGAGAACACTTGCTACGTCAACCGGCAAAAAAGAAGTTAATTCTGATGATTAGCGACGGTGAGCCCGCCGATATCGACGAGCTGGATCCACAGTATCTTAGACATGATGCGCAAAAAGCTGTCGAGGAAAACAAAGCCAGGGGGATTAGTACGTTTTGCCTGACGCTCGATAAAAACGCCGACAATTACGTCGCAACGATTTTTGGGGCTAACCGTTATTCAATCGTCGACAACGTGAAGCGGTTGCCGGAGAGACTTTCTAAAGTATTCGCCAGCCTCACCAGTTAAAAAAAACGGCCCCCGCCTGCTCTACAGGAGGGAGCCGTATCTGCTAAGTATGAAACCTAACGGTGGCTCGCTGTGCCCTGCTGTGGACGCATGTCCGCAGCATCCACGCCAGCAACGCTTACCGGTGCTTTCATGGCATCTCGACGGAACGGCTCACCCAGCTCCTGATTCAAGACCACCTCGATGAACGTGGTTACGTTGTCACTGGCCTGTTCCTGCAGAGCGGTCTGCAAAGCGCTGGATAATTCATCCATGGCCTCGACTTTGACCCCTTTCAAACCACAGGCATCGGCAATTTTGGCGTACTCGACGCCTAAATTAAGCTCGGTGCCAACAAAGTTATCGTCGAACCACAACGTTGTATTGCGTTTTTCCGCACCCCACTGATAGTTACGGAAGATAATCATGGTGATAGGCGGCCAGCCGTTGCGGCCACAGGCGGTCATTTCATTCATCGAAATACCAAAGGCGCCGTCACCGGCGAAACCGATTACCGGTACGTCAGGGCACGCTATCTTGGCGCCGAGAATAGCCGGCAGACCGTAACCACAGGGTCCAAAAAGTCCTGGAGCCAGGTACTTACGGCCATGATTAAAACTCGGGTAGGCATTACCGATGGCACAGTTATTACCAATATCAGAAGAGATGATCGCATCGTCCGGCATCACCTTCATGATCGCCTGCCAGGCTTCACGTGGTGCCATGCGCTCGGGTTGACGGTTGCGGGCGCGCTCGTTCCAGGTAATGCCCTCGTCGTTATCTTCCTCGTGAACCATGGCAGCCAGTTCGGTTTCCCAATTGGCCTTGGTATCGGCGATCAACTGGCGGCGCTCCTGACGGCCAGCGTCACCCGCAGCGTCGTCAAGTTGGGTCAGTAACTGCTCGGCGACCAGCTTGGCATCACCCTGTATAGCGACGTCCACTTTCTTGGTCAGGCCTATGCGGCTGGCGTTGATGTCGACCTGAATGATTCTGGCATTTTTCGGCCAGTAATCGATGCCGTAACCCGGTAGCGTTGAAAACGGGTTCAGACGAGTACCCAGGGCAAGTACCACATCTGCCTGGGCAATCAATTCCATGCCGGCTTTCGACCCGTTATAACCGAGTGGACCGGCGTACAGCGGGTGGGAGCCTGGAAAAGCATCGTTGTGCTGATAATTGCAACAAACCGGAGCATCCAGTTTTTCAGCCAGCAAGCGCGAGGCATCAATACCACCACTCAGGATCACACCGGCACCATTCAGCATGACGGGAAACTTGGCTGAAGACAGCAGTTCAGCGGCGCGTGAGATCGCCTCGGTACCACCGGGTGAACGCTCCAGGTTTGCCATTTGCGGCAGTTCAATATCGATGACCTGCGTCCAGTAGTCACGAGGCACATTAATTTGTGCCGGCGCGGAGCCACGCCAGGCGTTTTCGATAACCCGATTCAATACCTCAGCGATTCTGCTGGGGTCTCTCACTTCTTCCTGATAACAAACCAGATCTTCAAACAGCGCCATTTGTTTTACTTCCTGGAAACCACCCTGCCCAATGGTTTTGTTAGCCGCCTGTGGCGTTACCAGCAGAAGAGGTGTGTGATTCCAGTAGGCCGTCATAATCGGCGTTGTGAAGTTGGTAATGCCGGGCCCGTTTTGAGCGATGGCCATCGACATCTTGCCGCTGGCACGGGTATAACCATCGGCAATCATGCCGGCGTTACACTCGTGCGCGCAATCCCAGAATTTTATACCTGCCGCAGGGAATAAATCGGAAATTGGCATCATTGCGGAGCCGATAATGCCAAAGGCATGCTCGATACCGTGCATTTGCAAAACCTTGATAAAGGCTTCTTCAGTTGTCATTTTCATACTGGTTTCCTGCTGGCTAGAAAGTTAATAACACGTACAATCGGATAGAATTAACCACCGGATTTATTTGGCAGCGCGGTTCGCAGCCAGGCAACAGCCACCATGACTGCGCGGTAAATAACCCGGGATTTCGCATTTAGAGTCAGTCATATCGGGACTAATTGTCTCGATATACCACATTTCGATCATATAACGGTGAATTCTCCAGACGCAGTACCAGATCACTGCTTTGTTTTGGTCCAGTTCAGAGAAAAAACCATACCAGAACTGATGTCTCTTCAACGGCGCGCTGTTTGCTGCTTTACATGCCTGCCGCCGCAAACTGTTTTATGCTTATCCCAACCACTCACCCGGGAATCAATTCACTATGTCAGCATTTCGGATCGATCAACAGGTAGCTCTAATCACCGGCGCCAACAAGGGTATTGGTCGGCAAACCGCATTAACATTCGCAGAGGCCGGCGCTGACATCGTCCTGGCGGTGCGCAACACTGCCGACTGTCTGCCACTTGAACAAGAAATTAATGCACTAGGACGGCAGGTGCTAAGTGTGACCATGGACGTAGCGGATCTGTCCCAGGTCAACAAGGCGGTAAAACAGGCGGCAGAGCACTTTGGCAAAATTGATATTCTGGTCAACAACGCGGGGATAAGCCCACCCAACCCTGCGCTTGAGGTAACCGAAGAGGATTTCGACGATACGATAGGCGTTAACCTGAAAGGCACTTTCTTTGTCAGCCAGACAGTCGCGAGAGTGATGAAACAGCATAACTTCGGGCGAATTATAAACGTTGGCTCTCAGGCCGGCTTTATTGCGCTCGATACCGAATCGGTTTACTGCATGAGCAAGGCAGGTATTAGCCACTTGACCAAATGCCTCGCGCTCGAATGGGCCCCCTATGGCATTCACGTCAATGCGGTGGCACCCACTTTTATTAAAACTCCGGGCACACAAAAATGGCTAGGCGACAGCGAGTTTATGCAATCGGTAATCGATAGAATACCTGTGGGTCGGGTTGGCAATCCCGAAGATGTGGCCGCTCCCATGTTATTCCTGGCTTCCAGTGCAGCCGACATGATTACCGGAGAGACGCTGATGATCGATGGTGGCTGGACGATTAAATGACTGACACGGAATTCAGTTTTTTGAGGATTTGTGACAACCACCACGAAACATTTAAGGTTAGATGCAAGCAGTTTTGAATTCAGAATCTATACTCAGCATCTCGAGTTGATTTTTCCCACGCGTGCCAGCGACAGAAAACAGGTTAAATGGCGGAACCACAATTAAAACTGCATGAGTGCGCAGTCACTGACGCTTTAGACAGTATGGAAGAAGCGGTAGTCGTTTACGACGCCGATGGCTGCCTGGTGACCTGCAATCGTTCATTTTTGGAAATGTATAATTACAGCGTCGATCAGGCCCGACCAGGCGTACACTTTCGAGAACTTGGCGAGATAGATATTCGGCATGGAAACGTTGCCATCGAAGACGAGAAAGGACACGACTATCTGGAAAGGAAAGCCGAATACCGGCGCACGCTGAAGGGCTCTTTTACGGTGAAACTCCTGGACGGCCGCTGGATTCGAAGAACTGACCGGGCGATGCCTGGGGGTGGTTTTGTTTCAGTGCATGTTGATGTTACCCAGCTCAAGGAAGCGCAGGAAGAGATGCTTGCCGCACAGAGAATTGCCGAAAAACATGAAAAACAACTGGAGCAACTCAACGAGACACTGGAAGATCAGGTCATTGAGCGCACTCAGGAACTTGAAGTAGCAATTAGCGCAGCCAAGCAACAAGCGAGAACTGATCCGCTAACCGGGCTGAAAAACCGAAGAGCCTTTTACGAGAACGCAAATTCTATTCATGAGGCCGCAAAGCGTTACGGCAATTCTTACGCTGCGATAATGATCGATATCGACAATTTCAAGTCCATCAATGATAGTCAGGGCCACCTGGTTGGCGACCAGGTGATCAAGCAGATCGCTGAAATCATCGGAGAGGAAATCAGGGTAGTTGACATCGCCGGACGTCTTGGTGGCGACGAATTCGCAATCCTGGTTCCAGAGACATCGATACAAGACGCTACGACGCTGGCCGATCGTCTGTTAACGAAATTCACAGCGCTATCAGCATCCGATGGTGACAGGGAGTTAAGCGTCAGTGCCAGCATTGGACTGGCCAACTACAGCCCGGCTGACAGCGATCTTGAATCAACCTTGTTGAGAGCTGACCAGGCACTCTATGAGGCAAAGGCCACAGGTCGTAATCGCCTGGTGGTCAGCCAATTTTCAAATTGGAGACAGGATCCGCAATAATGCGGAATGATCAAATTCCCCCGGGTGAGACTTCATTTCCTCCGGTTAGCGCAAAACGTCCCTTCTCGCGCGGGAATACCATATCGTTTCGTTCCCAGGGCCAACCACCAAACTGGGTACGTTGATAATCCGCAAACGCCTGCCGGATTTCATTCTCAGTATTCATCACGAAGGGTCCGTATTGAGCAACAGGTTCGGCGATTGGTTTTCCCTGCAGCAGCAGAAACTCGCTCGGATTGCTAGCAGAATCAGGAACTGACAGTTCAGCCGTCTGCTGTGCATCAACAACAATCAACGAAGTCTCCGAGAAACCCTGGTCAGCTATCCTGGCTGCGTTGATGCCTTCAATCAAATAGAGACCGCGATTAACGTTGGCCGTTTTGGCTGCGGGAAGTGCCAGCTTCCCGCCCGGTTGAATTACGATATGCAGGATAGCAACATCGTTTTCCGGATCGCTTGCCCAGGAGTTCTTCGGCGCCTGGTTGTTTTCCTGCGCCAGTGACTTTTCTTCAGGACTCAGAAAGTAGTCACCGAACCAGACCGTGACACGCGACAAGCCATCATCACTCGACCAGACCGGCACGTTCTCTGCCCAGAACATCGCAAACTCCGGATCCACCATCTTGCTGCGACCCGGTAAATTAATCCATATCTGGAAAAAACGCAGTGGATTGGGTTTTTCAGTATGGATCAGCGGGAACATTTCACTATGAACAATCCCCTTACCCGCGGTCATCCATTGTACGTCGCCCATCCCGTAACGGCCGGCATTACCCTCAGAGTCACTGTGGTCGATAACACCCTCAATCGTTGCGGTGATGGTTTCAAAACCCCGATGTGGATGCTGTGGAAAACCCGGGATGGTGTCTCCATGATACATGCGATATGGCGCGTGGGGTGTGAAATCCTGACCGTTACCTCGAGTCGGCGATTCCATTTTTTCGTTTTTCGCCTGCGGGTAAACATCCTTGTGATAAACACAAAATAGAAACGGATCCTGGGTCGGGAACGGTCCCGCACTGAGCGGATTGATCGATAGAATTGGATTCATAATGGTCTGAGTCATGCTTCAAAGGTCAGATGGTGGTCTGACATGGATACAGTCGGTTGGTTCCTCGGCAGTCATTAAGACTACCCTCTACTTGGTAGGCGGGTTCTGGTTAACGGATCGCTCATTTTCAACCCACGCTAGCGCCACCAGCCGGCATATTTTTACCTTTTCGCTGACAGCCTGGTGGTACCATATCCAGCAGGGTCAACCAAACCAATTCAAATGCCACAAGCCATCCTTCTTCCTGAACAGCTAGCCTTTCGCAGACAATTGCGCAGCAACCGCAGACATACCGATGGCCTGCCCCTGGATGCCTCCGATTTGTCCCAGTATGACGATGACACCGTCTTCTACGATGCCTTTTTTAACATTGGAAACACCCGTCTGTATCTACTTGGGCCGCCAATGCTCAATCTGCTGCAACTGCTGACACCACTGACTCTTAAGGTTAACGAACAAATACAAAGGACCGCGATTAAGGAGTATTTCAAAGGTCGAATAACCATCGTTGAAGTTGACGTTGAAAATCTAGAGGTTAAACCTGTTAACCAGCTGGAAATAGACTTCAACGGGCATTTCACCTATAGCGGCAACGTGCCAGAGAATACCTTATTGCCGCACAAACGCATTCTTTCGACCCTGCAGAAGAACAACGAAATCCACTGGATAAGGGATTGGGTTAATTTTTACCGTCTTAACTTTGACATTGACCAGGTCGTGATTTACGACAATGGCAGCGAAAATTTTGATGAACTCAAAACTGCACTACCCGATGTTGTTTTTGAATCCTGGCCATATAAACACGGAATCACCCGAAGTCATCTCAACAAATATTGCCAGTATGGATCACTAAACCATTGCCGACTCAAATACGGCAAAGGCTCCATAGTTTTCAACTTTGATATTTACTAGCTGCTGTTTTACCCGACAGCCCTGATCGACAGACAGATGCAGACTCACGATATCCTGTTTTTCGACTCTTACAATGTGCCCATCAAAAAGCAGCTGACAGGCAACTATTCCTACTCAGATTTTCATACCCGGGAAACCGGGAACAAGGGGCGTGCTTTTAAATACGTTTACAAAAGCGACTCGGTGGTAGCCAACAGCGTGCATTTCATACGGACGCAAAAATCGGATCGCGCCGAACGAATTTACAGACAGTTTGCACGCCTGCATAAAGCGATACGAAAAAGGACGCATGGAGGCAGCTCTGCGTTGAAGAAACTGTCAAATTACATGGGAAAGAAACTGCGTGCGAAATTTATCGATCCAACCGCAGAAGGCTACTTTCTCCACTACTACGGGATCACCACCAACTGGAAGGGAGCTTACTACGATAGACTCACCTCCGAGAACAGTGCGAAGCCGGATGTGGCTATTGAAACAGAGAAGCTGGAAAATATAAAACGTTCAACCAGGCCGCTTGATTAACGCTGAATAGCTGATAGGAATTTAGGCTGGCGTGTTCATTTGCTGCGATTACCCTCACTCCCACTCGATCGTGCCCGGAGGTTTTCCGGAAATGTCGTACACCACGCGGGAGATATCTTCTATTTCGTTCATGATTCTGCGCGATACATGATCGAGAAAATCATAGGGCAAGTCGGCCCAGCGCGCGGTCATGAAATCAATGGTTTCGACAGCCCTTAAAGAGACCACATGGCCGTAGCGGCGTCCGTCGCCGGTTACCCCAACCGATTTCACGGGCAGGAATACCACAAAGGCCTGTGACACCTTGTCGTACAGATTATTGGCCTGCAGTTCCTCGATAAAGATATTGTCAGCAAGACGCAAGGTATCAGCATAAGGTTTGATGACTTCGCCAAGTATACGCACGCCCAATCCCGGACCCGGGAACGGATGTCGATAAACCAGATGATGAGGCAAACCTAATTCAATACCGATGCGACGGACTTCATCCTTGAATAATTCGCGCAGCGGCTCGACCAGTCCAAGTTTCATGTCCTCGGGTAAGCCACCGACGTTGTGGTGAGACTTGATCAAATGTGCCTTCCCGGTGGAGGCGCCGGCGGATTCTATGACATCAGGATAGATTGTGCCCTGCGCCAGCCAGCGAGCATTACTGAGTTTGTCAGCCTCTTCTTCGAAAATTTCGACGAACAGGTTTCCAATCGCCTTACGCTTGTCTTCCGGATCAACCAGCCCTGCGAGACGAGCCAGAAAGCGATCCTCGGCATCAACGCGAATGACTTTGACCCCCATATGCTCAGCAAACTGCTCCATCACATGATCGCCTTCCTGGTAACGCAATAATCCATTGTCGATAAAAATACAGGTCAGTTGATCGCCAATGGCACGATGCAACAGTGCCGCGACAACCGAGGAATCGACACCACCTGACAATCCGAGAATGACTTCATCATCACCTACCTGCTGGCGCACTGAATCAATGGTCGACTCGATGATATTGCCCGCGGTCCACTCTGCGGCACAGCCACAGATTTCATGGATAAAACGCGAGTAGATGGCAACTCCCTGTATGGTGTGCGTGACTTCAGGATGAAACTGCAGACCGTAAATTTTCCTGTCCTCATCGGCCATACCGGCGATTGGCGCACTATCAGTGCTGGCCATCAGTTTAAATCCCGGGGGTAGCTCTGCCACACGGTCGCCGTGAGACATCCAAACGTCAAGCATGCCGTAACCCTCTTCGGTCACGTAGTCCTGGATATCTCTCAGCAGATTCGTATGTCCACGGGCTCGCACCGACGCATAACCAAATTCACTTTTACCAACATTCTCAACCTGTCCACCAAGCTGTCTGGCAATCGTTTGCATGCCGTAACAAATCCCCAGTATCGGCACACCCATGTCGAACAGTTCCATGTCAGCGACGGGGCCGTCAGAAGCCAGGGTTGATTCAGGGCCACCGGAAAATATCAATCCTTTTGCGCCAAATGACTTGATGCGCTCGATATCAACATCCCAGGGATATATTTCACTGTAAACCCCGGCCTCTCGCACGCGACGTGCAATTAACTGGGTGTACTGGGATCCAAAATCGAGGATTAATATCCTGTCGTCATGAATGTCGGTCATAACCTGAAACAGTCTGTGATTGGAGCGCTACAGTTAAACGCGGTAGTTTGGTGCTTCCTTGGTGATAGAGACGTCGTGAACATGGGATTCACGCATACCGGCATTGGTAATTTTCACGAATTCCGGTTTGGTGCGCATTTCCTCAATGGTTTGGCAGCCGACGTAACCCATACTGGAACGCACGCCGCCCAGTAACTGATGAATAGTATTGTTGAGCGGACCCTTGTAGGGAACGCGTCCTTCAATACCCTCTGGCACCAGTTTTTCCACCGCGCTGTCATTCTGAAAATATCGGTCACTGGAACCTTTCTGCATCGCGGCGATGGATCCCATGCCGCGGTAGGATTTATAGGAACGCCCCTGGTAAAGCTCGACTTCACCCGGCGCTTCCTCGGTGCCGGCAAACATACTGCCGACCATCACACAATGCGCACCCGCCACCAGTGCCTTGGAAATATCACCCGAAAATCGAATACCGCCATCGGCAATCAATGGCACACCGCTATCTTTTAATGCCGCTGCCACGTTAGCCACAGCAGAGATTTGCGGCACTCCAACACCGGCGACGATACGAGTCGTACAGATTGAACCCGGCCCAATGCCAACTTTAACCGCGTCAGCTCCCATATCGACCAGGTCTGTTGCAGCCTGCGCGGTTGCTATGTTGCCGCCAATGACCTGCACCCCGGGGAAATTCTGTTTCACCCAGCGAACGCGGTCGAGCACACCACGAGAATGCCCGTGAGCGGTATCTACCACGATGATATCGACCTCGGCATTCACCAGCGCCTCAATGCGCGCCTCGGTATCCGCACCGGTACCTACCGCAGCGGCGACGCGCAGGCGACCGAATTCATCTTTACAGGCCAGCGGAAAAACGGTGGACTTGGTGATGTCTTTCACCGTAATCATGCCTTTCAGGTCACCTTTATCATCGACAACCAGCAAACGCTCTATCCGGTGTTTGTGCAGTAAATCGAGTACCTCATCCTTGGCAGCGCCCTCGCCCACCGTAACAAGGCGCTCCCTGGGCGTCATGATTGAAGTCACGGGCTGATCGAGATTGCGCTCGAAGCGGATATCTCTTTTGGTGACAATACCTGCCAGGCCTTCTGAACCAATCACCGGCAGGCCAGATATTTTCTTGCGTTCTGTGAGCTCGATAACTTCCCGAACGGTGGTCTCTGGAGAAATGGTAATCGGATCCTTGATCACGCCACTTTCGTATTTTTTAACCTTGGCAACTTCTTTTGCCTGTTTTTCAGGTTCGAGGTTTTTATGTACCACACCGAGACCACCTTCCTGGGCAATAGCAATTGCCAGACCGGATTCGGTCACGGTATCCATGGCAGCAGATACCAGTGGAATATTGAGACCGATATCGCGGGTTATATTGGTATGAAGCTCGGTTTGGTTTGGCAGGATTTCCGATTTGGCGGGCACCAGAAGAACGTCGTCGAAGGTGAGAGCTTCCTGACTGATTCGCATATCGTCTCCTTGGCTTGGCAAAGCGCGAGTATAGAGGAATGCCTCACTCAGAGTAAGTGTCAGCGCAGTAATTCATCACTATTTTTCACTCGTTTTTCGAGTCGCTTAACCGGTTGCAGACATCTGGGTTATGATATGCCACCGAACCGCGGTTTCCTTGACAGTAATGCCGGACAATCCTCCCAACAATCAGAGTATATGGACCGTATCTGCGCTCAATCATGAGGTGAAAACCATGTTGAGCTCGGGCATTGGAACCCTGTGGGTTGAGGGCGAAGTCTCCAACTTTGCCTGCCCTGCATCCGGCCACTGGTATTTCAGTCTAAAAGACGAACGGGCGCAATGCAGAGCCGCCATGTTCAAGGGTAGAAACAGCCGCATCCCGTTTACGCCGCAGAACGGCCAGAAAATTCTGATCAGAGCGCAGGTAACCCTATACGAGGCGCGGGGAGAATTTCAGCTGGTGGTGGATCATCTTGAAGATGCCGGCATCGGTGAACTCATGCGGCGCTACGAACAGCTGAAGGCTCAGCTGGGCAAAGAGGGCCTGTTCGATGCGGGCAACAAAAAACAACTGCCCGAGTACCCGAAAAAAATTGGCCTGATAACCTCGGCAACCGGCGCTGCTATTCGGGATGTATTGTCAGTCATCGAGCGGCGTGCTCCGCATATTCCAGTAATTCTGTACCCAACTGCCGTGCAGGGCGAAACAGCAGCTGCACAAATCAGGGAAGCCCTGCGGAGAGCGAAACAACACAATCAGTGCGACGTGATCCTGCTGATCCGCGGTGGCGGTTCACTGGAAGACATGTGGTGTTTCAACGATGAGGCGCTGGCTCGTGATTTAGCCGATTTCCCGATTCCCGTAGTCACTGGTATCGGCCATGAAATAGACTTCACCATTGCCGACTTTGTGGCAGACTTTCGGGCACCTACTCCATCGGTAGCCGCGGAGTCGGTCACACCCGATCGTTACGAATTAATGCAGGCTATCGATGACCGTCTCGCCCGCCTGTACGGTCAGGCTTCGCTAAAACTGCAGCAGTCGGACAACCAGCTCAAGTTGTTGACGCAGCGCCTGCAACATCAGCATCCCAGACAAAAGTATCAGCAATTCAGGCTGCGCCTCAATCACGCACGCGACGCCCTCTCGGAACGTATCCACGCCGTTCTTTACCAGGCAAAATATCGGCAGGGTCTGACACAACAGTCACTGCGACAGAACAATCCAAAACAGCGAATCGCTCAATATCGTCAGAGGCTTGGTTATCTTCAGCACAATCAGCTGAACAACATACAACGCACACTGACTGCAGCAAAACACCAGCTTGCCATGCAAGCGAAGTCACTCGATACTCTGAGCCCGCTGAAAACACTATCGCGGGGATTTGCAACCGTCAGCAAAGGCGAAAAACTGGTGACCTCTGTTAAACAACTGAATCGTGGTGACCAGGTATCGTTGCGACTTTCCGATGGCAGCAAGGATGCCGAAATCAAATGACTGTGGTCTCTGCAGAACAGGTATCGGCCTTTCAACGAGACGGCGCCGTTTTTCTGCCCGGTTTATTCACCGACTGGGTCGATGTGTTGCGTGAAGGCGTGCAGATCAATCAACAGCAACCCGGCCTCTATTTTGCTGAAAACGTAACGACAGGTGAGCAAGGCAGTTTCTGGGATGATTATTGCAACTGGCAGCGGATTGATGCCTTTCGTGATTTCATTACGCAATCGCCAGCAGCACAAATAGCGGCAGCGGTTATGCGATCAAAAACAGCGCAATTTTTTCATGATCACGTGTTGGTGAAGGAGGCCAACACCGCAAAACCAACCCCCTGGCATCAGGATTCACCCTACTACTTTGTGAGCGGCCTGCAAACGGTCAGTTTCTGGCTACCACTCGATCCCGTGGCGGAAAATGAGTCACTGCGCTTTATCGCCGGCTCTCATCGCTGGGAGAAACCGTTATTGCCGGTAAAGTGGAAGGATGACGCACAGTTCTATGAATCCGATCGTGAGCAATTTATTGAAATCGAAGATCCTGATGATAAAGACAGTGAGCTGACCGTCCTGCAGTGGGCGATGCAGCCAGGAGATGCCGTACTATTTGACTTCAGAACAGCGCACGGTGCCCGCGGCAATCTTACCAGCAGTCGGCGGAGGGCATTTTCTATGCGCTGGTTAGGCGATGATGTGCGTTATGAGGAACGGCCCGGCCGCACTTCGCCGCCTTTCCGGGACACGGAATGCGCGCAGGAGAACACTTGCGAGAAGACTGGTTTCCAGTTTTATATTCAGTGGGTGACCGCAATGGGTAATCCAGTTTTGGTGAATGCAACCCGCGGAGACCAGGTAGAGGCACAGCATCGTGGATCTATTGCGGTATGCGATCCAAACGGCCGGGTCATTCGTCAGTGGGGAGACATTAAACGTCTGGTCTACCCGCGCTCGGCGATCAAGGTGCTGCAGGCGCTGCCACTCATAGAAACCGGTGCGGCCGACGCGTTTCAGCTATCGCAGGCGGAGTTAGCACTGGCCTGTGCATCACACAACGGCGAGACAATTCATACCGAAACCGTGCGACATTGGCTGGACAAACTGCAGCTCACAGAATCGGATCTTGAATGCGGGGCCCATTCGCCTTTACTCGATTCAAGCTCCGAGGAGCTGATTAAATCCGGGCAACCAGCCGACCGAACTCACAATAACTGCTCCGGCAAACACAGCGGCATGTTAACCATTTGTCAGCATCTACACGAAGACACGCGCGGATACATAGAGCGCGATCATCCAGCGCAACAACGCTGGTTTGATTCCGTGGGTGAGATGTGCGGGGTCGACGTTCGGGTTTTGCCCTGGAACTATGACGGTTGCGGTATTCCCGTCGCAGCCATTCCACTGCAGGCAATCGCCACTGCCTTCGCGCGCTTCTCGACACCTGACGACTTGCCACAAGCGCGCGCCGAGGCTGCCTCGAGACTCGCCGAAGCAGTGGCAGAACAGCCCTACATGGTCGCTGGCGAGGGCAGGCTCTGCTCGGAGCTAATGCAGATTACCGGTCGCAGACTATTTATTAAAACCGGAGCATGCGGCGTTTACACCGCTTCAATACCTGACGCAGGCCTTGGTATCGCTTTAAAAATTGACGATGGCACGAGAGAGGCGGCAGAGGTTGCGATTCTTGGTGCGCTGACCGCACTTGGCCAGTTACACAGCGATGACGCTGAAGCACTCAGCGAGCGCCTGCGAGTGCCAATTCACAATACGCGAGACGTAATTACCGGCTACTGGGAAGTCGCTGAAGCGTTGCGCTGAAAACTACTGAGCCGTTTGTTTTTTTGCCGGCGGATGCGACGTCATGCCGGTGGTTGTTATACCGGCAGTCATCACAAACCGCATGGCTTCATCGACCTTGATGTCGCAGGGAGTAAGCAATTCGCGGGGCACCATCACGGTAAATCCACCGATCATGTAACTCATCGGTATGTAAACAAGCACCTTTCCCTGCGGATCCTCATCCAGCGGAATATCGGTTAAATCCTCCTGGGTGACGAATCCGACCAATTTGACCCCGTTGAAATCGAGGGTTACCACCCTGCCCATTTCCTTTTTGCTGGGCGAAAAAAAATCGAACAGATCGCGCATCAAACCGTAAATGGTCTTGATCAGAGGAATGCGATAGAGCAGCGTCTCACCTAACTGAAACAGCTGGCGTATGAAAAAAGCCTTCAGCAGCAGTCCTACAATGAAAATAATCCCTATACC
>JAAUXZ010005743.1_pt1 | contig 18356 bp, 16 predicted proteins | sample 7278131 | NCBI WGS metagenome assembly JAAUXZ01 (sample SAMN14350119, study PRJNA611818) | marine sediment metagenome | isolation source: surface marine sediment (3m) | place: French Polynesia: Moorea | collected 2018-08 | reverse complement strand
CCGTGCCTTTGCATCATCCAGTTTATTCTGCAGGTTGGCGATATCCTCGTTGAGCTTGGAGAGCTGAATCTCCAAATCCTCCATATCCTGGATCAGCAGTTGCACCGTCTGCTCCAGTTGATTCTTTTCCCCCAGAGCAGCACGGGCAAGATCCTCCCTGCCTTTGGCTATAGCCAGTTCCGCCTTGCGTTCCCATTCAAGCACCTCGGCAGAGAGACGGTCAATTCTACGGCTCTGTTTTTTCTTGTCCGCGATAGTTCGAGCGGCATCTGAACGGATCTCGACCAAGGTATCTTCCATCTCTTGGATCACCAAGCGGATGATCTTTTCTGGATCCTCAGCCCTGTCCAGCATGGAATTCAGGTTCGAATTGATAATGTCATTCAGGCGACTGAAAATACCCATGGTTGACTCCTCATTTACTGCGATATTGATGATCTTTAACAATTAGGCTGGACAATATTATTGACTGCCTGACACTTGGTGATGACCTGCTGCTGCAACGTGGCTTCCAGTTCCTGAATACCTAATTTCTGCCAATTCAGATCCTGTCTCAGCTCGCGCGTCATCTCATGCAGCGCGCTGGCACCTTGCCGGCTGATCTCCGTTTCGAATCCAGCAGATACCGGATCATAACTTTCGTCTGCGGCTATTCCTTGAGAGAGGGATGTCAGGAACAGCATGGAGGCGGCCAGCTGGACGATTCTGTTCAATCCTGCGTAATTTGCTGTACATGTGGCTTTTTTCATCTTCTTCTCCTCCGCTTGTTGTCCAATGACGGGTTTGTTTACTTACATATAGACAAGATCCAGGCCAACCTTGCGCTAAATTATTTAACATATTGTTTTTAAGAGAATATTTAGAAAATCGAACAAGACACAGAGGTTGTGTTTTTGTGGTTTTTTATGCTATTTTTTAGCTATTAAAGCTAATTGTTAGTATATTTGACATGCAAGACTCTACGCAGCATTCCCTTATCGGCCAATCTATCAATTTTTTGGGGGTCCTCGAACAAGTCTCTCAGGTTGCCCCACTGAGCAAACCGGTCCTGATCATCGGCGAAAGAGGCACGGGCAAAGAGGTGATCGCATCACGTCTGCACTACTTATCCCAGCGCTGGGACAAGACTTTGTTGAAGACCAACTGTGCTGCGCTACCTGAGTCATTGCTCGAATCCGACTTATTCGGTCATGAGGCCGGAGCCTTCACTGGCGCCACACGTAAACATCAAGGGCGTTTCGAAAGGGCTGATGGAGGCACCTTGTTTCTTGACGAGATCGCAAGCATGTCCTTGCGGGTCCAGGAAAAGCTTCTAAGAGTTATTGAATACGGTGAATTCGAGAGAGTGGGCGGGGCTGAGATCATCAACTCCGATGTACGCATCATTGGTGCCGCGAACGTGGATCTCCCGCAGCTCGCCGCAGAAGGTCATTTCCGGGAAGATCTGCTCGACCGCCTGTCTTTCGACGTCATCACGCTCCCGCCTCTGCGTTACCGACAGGATGATATACCTTTACTGGCGGATCATTTCGGACTGGGCATGGTCAAGCAGCTGAAACGGGATTTTTTCCCAGGTTTCACAGAATCTGCCAGAGAAAAGCTGTCCCGCTATGCCTGGCCGGGAAATTTACGTGAGCTGAAGAATGTCATAGAACGGGCCGTCTATCGAAGTGAACCCGATCAGTTGATCAATGAGATCATCTTCGATCCCTTCGCATCTCCTTTTCGCAATCTTGCAGACCCCCCAATCCAGACTGAACCGCAAAGTTCCGAATCAACCGAATCCACCACTACCTATGACTTCCCTATGGATTTCAAAGCACAGGTTCGTGCTTATGAAATCCAGCTTCTGCAGGCGGCCTTGCAGCAGCATCATTACCATCAGCGTCGCACCGCTCAGGCATTGGGCCTGAGTTATCACCAGCTTCGCAGCCAGTTGCGTAAATATGATCTACTACCACACAAGCAAGAGAAGCCACAGGCCGTAGAAAACTCGGTGTAGTCTTCTCCCCTGCTTGACATGCAGCTACTGAATACCCTCTTAACGAGGTATTGGTATGGCTTTCTGATGTCGTCAAGTCCATCATCGGGCCTTATGAGTTCGCCTGCAGGTTGCTCAGGTTGCAGGGACAAACTCCTCCAATACCGCCCGGCGCAACAGATCCAGTGGCAAGAGGCCCTGGGCGATCAGAAAATCGTGATAGGCCAGCTGATCGAAACCCTGTTTGAGCTTGAGTTCAGTTTCCGTGCGCAATGCCATCAAGCGGCTGTAACCATAGAAGTAGGAGGTGGCCTGTCCGGGCATCTTGAAACTGTAGCGATCGACCTCCTGGGTTGCCATGGCCTCGGAGAGACCGACTTGAGTCATCAGAAACTGCTTGGCCTCAGCGGGTTTGATTTGACCCAGGTTGAGCATGGGATCGAGGAATGCCCGGGCGGCACGCAATAAACGCAATTGGAGAGAAAAAAACTGGCCTTCCGGCGGAAAGTGACTTTGCATGATTGCCTCTGCATATAATGCCCAACCTTCCACATTGGCTGAGTTATAGGCATACAATGCACGGGCGAGTGAAATACCCTTTTCGATCAAACTCGACATTTGCAGTTCATGCCCGGGACGCACTTCATGGGCGGCCATGGTCCAGGCGACCGCAGCGAAAGTAAAATCATCCAATGCCCCCTTTCCTGCCGCATTGGGATTGTTCAATGGCAGTACGAACTCCGGGGTTTGACCAGTATTACCCAAGAGCTGCGGCGTATCCAAGTACGGGGCCGGAATACGCGCCGATTCAGCTTGGGTGGCAAGGCGTATTACGGTTTTCCGTTGTGGTAAGGATATCAGTCGATTGTTCTTAATGATCCTGTCGATATCGTTCATCCGCTGCTGATAAAAAGCGACGATTCGCTCGCTGTCGAGCTGGTCCTTCTTGAACGCCGCAATCACCTGCCGATAGTCATCGGAGGGAAGATCGTGTATCTGCGCCAGTGACTTGGCCAGCCCTTGCATTTCTTCACGAATATCCGCAAAGCTGAACTGCGCAATCCGTATCAGGTCAGCTGGATCCATCTCCACCCCGAAATCCTTTAGATTCTGGGCATAGATCTCCGGGGGCAACAGATGAGTTGCCCTGGCTCGCGGAATCACATTTTTCTCCAGCCATGCGTCATACTCCATCAATTGCTTTTGCAGAAGGTGAAAATCCTCCTGCCAACCTTGCAACTCGGTTGACTTGAACAGCTCGCTGATGCCCTGGACATAACGTGCCAGATTTTCTCGATCTTGTGTCAATTCCTGGATATACGGCCCGATCAGTCGGGTGTTATTAAAGGCCTCTTGGGTGCGCGCTTTGGCCAATTCGACGATGGGCCGATAACCATGCTGTCGCCCGGTATATTTCTTCAAGCGGCTCATGGCCGCAGAGTAACGTCGTGATTCCACACGGCTGTCCAGCAGTGATTGGAATCCGGAATAGAGCCATTCTGAGAGGTTGTAATAGGGCAACATCAACTCGTGATGCAAGGCCCGGGCCTGCAGATTATCCTGCAGTCGTTTGATCAGGATGTATAAGTCCTGAGTCACTCGGGGATCAGTGGTTTTGTCGAGTTCCTGTTGCAGATGTTCAATCATCCGCCGGGTCTCCGCTTGGCGGCGCTCGAACACGCCTTGCTTCAGATCCATGATATTGGCGTCATATTCCTCCAGGCCCTGTGCAGAGATCCTCTCCGGATTGTAACGGCCATGCATGTCCATGACCTGACGCGCATAGAGATTACTCTGCTCGATCCACCCCGGATCGGCATGGGCGTCGACGATGAGGAGCATTGCCAAGATGAGAAAGAGTTTATCCATAGTGAGACTTCAACTTTTTATTGGGTCCTGTCATGATATCAATTTAATCGCAAAGGTTCAGAGATACACCATTATCCACACGTCTCAAGCCTTTTTCGGAAATCCAGCCAGATGATCTGTTACCCCGTGAAGGACAAGGGATTATCGGAAGAATTCAGATGAATAATGAATCCAAACTTGGTTTGTTTGTACTCTTGCTCTCGCTGTTGGGCACATTCAGCACACAGGCCGAGAAATTACCTGTCGAGCACTTTTTCAAAAACTATGAGTTCACGCATCTCACCCTCTCACCCGATGGGAAGCATCTGGCGGCCATAGCCCCGCTCGGAGATACGCGCAATCTGGTGGTAATCGAGCGAGCCACCAACAAGGCCAAAGCCGTCACCCGCCTGAGTAAGACGGATATTGCCGGATATGCCTGGGCCAATAATTCGCGTTTGATTTTCTATCTGGAAGAGGATGGCAACGAGTCCCTCGGTATGTACGCGGTCAATATCGATGGAAGCAAATCCCGCGTCTTGGCTGAAGCGGAAAAAGGCATCACCTTAGTGCCACGCTATACACGCATGCTGGACCGCCTCAAACAGGACGACAAGCATATCCTGGTGGTCAACAACAAGCGCCGGGCGAGATACGCCGATGTGTACAAAATGAATCTCTATACCGGCCGCATGACACGAGAGGTGACCAATCCGGGAAAAGTGGAACATTGGATCGCAGATCATGCGGGTCAGGTGAAAGCCGCCATTGAAAATAAACTGGGTCCCGGTGGCAAAGAACTGATCTACTCCCTGCTCTATCGGGCCGATGAGAAGGCGGCTTGGGAACCCGTTTACGAGGGAAAATTCGGTGAAGAACCCGTCTACCCGACTGGCTTTGCCGCAGACAACAAAACACTCTACGTGCTCTCGGCACAAGGCCGGGACAAGGCGGCGCTGCTAACCTTCGATCCGCAAACCAAACAGTTCGGCGACCCAATCTTTGCCCACGATCGATACGATGTAACAGGTCCGGTCCTGTCTGAGACCCAACACAAACTGCTGGCCGTGCATTATGCAACGGAGAAACCTCAGCTTCACTACATCGATGAGGCCTATGAGGCCCTGCATCGGGGAATAGACCAGGCACTGCCGGATACCGTCAACAGAATCGTTGACTGGACAGAGGACGAATCCCTGGCGCTGGTCTACTCCTTCAGTGACAGGAACCCCGGGGTCTACTATCTCCTGGAAACCGACCCGGTAAAACTCACCTATATGTTCTCTGTGGCCGATCGATTCAAACCGGAACAATTGGTGGATCTTGACCCCATTGAGTACCAGGCTCGGGACGGCCTGACCATTCAAGGTTATCTGGCGATGCCGAAAGGACAAAAGACAGGTCCAGTACCTTTGATTGTCAATCCCCATGGGGGGCCCTATGGCGTCAGAGATCATTGGGGCTTCAACCGAGAGGTTCAATTTCTGGCAAATCGGGGGTATGCGGTACTTCAGGTGAATTTCCGCGGATCTGGCGGCTACGGTCATCGCTTCCAACGGGATGCCTGGAAGCAGTGGGGTCTCAAGATGCAGGACGACTTGACTGATGCGGTCCAATGGGCGATTGCTGAAGGCATCGCCGACCCGGAGCGGGTATGTATTTATGGCGCCAGTTATGGCGGTTATGCCGCGATGGCGGGGATCACCCTGACTCCGGAACTCTATCAATGCGCGATCAATTATGTCGGCGTGGTGGATCTCGAAATGCTGCATTCCTGGGATACCCGGGTCAAACATGATCCCGACGGCACTCTGGCTGCCTGGTTCCATCAGGCAATCGGCAACCCAAAGGACGCAGCAGATCTTAAACGGCTGCAACAGACCTCCCCCATCCAGCTCGTCGAGCGTATCAAGGCACCGTTGATGATCGTACACGGCGCGCGTGATCCCCGGGTGGAAATCAACCAGGCCTACAGCCTGATGAACGCACTCGACGCCCACGACAAGGCCTACATCAAGCTAATCAAGAACAAGGAGGGCCACGGTTTCCGCCGGGAGGAGAACCGCTTGCAGCTTTACAAGATGATGGATGAATTCTTGCAGCGGTATCTCTGACAATTTTTTACAATCTAAGCATTTTTTCCAGGTAGACCGGGGCACGCGGAGGGATTTCTCAACCCTGACAGGCTTCGGCCCGCTAGCGCCTGATCCATGCCCGCATTTCTATATCATCATATTTATTTATACTTATTTAGTACTTTTGACATAAATTCATATCGATGGCTTCTGCATAGTAGCACTCCACCCTTGGCAGTCGCATCAAACGAACCGGGCATACAAGCCTTGCGGTTACTAGTCCAGGTCGGATTGAGTCGACCCAAGATTGCGTACAGCAATACACAAAGTTAACAAACTCAATACAAAAACTACATTATAAATCAATTTGATAGGCCGTTTGTTGCAATTCCGTCATATGTTGCTTTTTTGATCATTTAGGCTAACAATAACCGCGCATTTATCTACAACATAGTAGGGAGGGTTTACATGCGATATCGACTAAAAAGTGGAGTTACATCCCTAATGTGCGCTGGATTGGCCATGTCGGGATTGACTCTGAATGTAGCAGCAGAAGATGAAGATCCCGCGGCACTCGAAAAGGTTGAGGTAACCGGATCCCATATCAAACGGGTCGATATTGAGGGACCGTCCCCCGTGCTCGTCATCGATCGTGACGATATCGATGCCACTGGCGCATCGACCGTAGCAGACGTTCTGCGCAACATCACCTCGAACACCGGACCATCGTTCGACGAGAAATTCACCAACTCATTTGCACCCGGCTCTTCAGGCCTCTCCATGCGCGGCCTGGGTCAGGATGCCACATTGGTATTGCTGAACGGCCGCAGGATGTCAAAATACGGTTTCGCCCAGAATATCAACGACTCTTTCGTGGACCTGAACAGCATCCCCCTGGGCGCTATCGAGCGCATCGAGGTGTTGAAAGACGGCGCATCGGCCATCTACGGTTCCGACGCCATCGCCGGGGTTATCAATATCATCCTGCGCAAGGATTTTGATGGGGCCGAGGCCACTGTCGACTACGGCGTCAGTGATGAGAGCGATGGGGATACTTCGGGTTTCAACCTGTTGACAGGCACCACCAACGCCAACAGTAACCTGACCTTCAACCTGAACTATATGCGGCGCAAGGAAGTCATGCTCAAGGATCGGGATTTTTCCGCCAGCGCCGACCATACCGGCCAGGAAGACAATGACGGCTATGATTTCAGCAGTTCCGCGAATCCTGTCGCCAATGTCATTACATCCTCGGGTTTTGTCGTTAATGGCTTTTTCGACTACAACCCATACATCACCATGATTCCGGCCACCGAACGTCTGGGGGCCATGGTCAATTATGACCGCGAGCTGACAGCGGATACGAATTTTTACACTCAGCTCATCTTCAGTCAGAATCAAACCGATGCCAATGCAGCACCAACTCCGTTGTTTGGCGACCAGGAAGACATCTTGATCAGTGCTGACAACACGTACAACACGTATGGCGAAGATGTCTATACCCGCTGGCGTATGCTGGAGGCCGGTCCTCGCCAAAGCCATATAGAGACTGACGCCTATCGCTTCCTCACCGGCCTGAACGGCATGGTAGGCAACTGGGACTGGGATGCAGGTGTCTTCTTCAGCCGCAGCAAGACCGTGGATACCGGCAGCAACTACATCAACCGCCTGGCACTGATCAATGCCATCGAAGACGAAACGATCAATCCGTTCGGCACCACGGACAATGACCCCGAGGTGATAGATTCCATCAAGGCGACCACGTCCCGTACCGGTATATACGAGATGAAGGGCATAGACGCCCAGACATCGACTGAGATCATGGAGCTCGATGCGGGTGGCGTCGGCCTTGCTTTGGGCGTGGAATACACCGAAGAATCCCTTCAGGATACTTCCGACAAGCTCTCGGAGGAGGGGCAGATCATCGCCTCCGGCGGCACCTCTGCGGAAGGGGACCGTGAACTGACCTCTGCCTATGCAGAGCTGAGCATTCCGATCCTGGAAAGCCTGGAAATGCAGTTGGCCCTGCGTCATGAGGATTACAGCGATTTCGGCACCACCACCAATCCGAAGATCGCCCTCCGCTACCAACCCGCCGACTGGGTAATGCTGCGTGGCTCCTGGGGCACCGGCTTTAGAGCACCCTCCCTGCCCGAACTCTATTTGGGCGCTTCAGAATCATACCCATTCCTCATCGACACCACTCGTTGCGAGGTTACCGGGGCCGATCAGGATTGTGGCGCAACTCAATACCGCACCATTTTCTCGGGTAACCCGGATCTGGACCCGGAAGAGTCTGAAAGCTGGTATCTGGGTGTGGTTTTCGAGCCCCTGGATGACCTGACGGTCGGTATCGATTACTGGAAATACGATCATAAGGATATCATCGATGCGGATACCCAATACATCCTCGACAATGAGGATTCCTATCCGGGCGCTGTCATACGACGTGATCCTGATTTTGCTGGAGACCCGGGCGAGATCCTCTATATCAATGATGCCTTCATCAATATCGCCGATCAGAAGACCGATGGTGTCGATCTGGACATCAAGTATGAATTCGATATCGACGGCATCGGTGATTTTGGCATCCGCAGTGTCACCACCTATGTCAGGAGCTTCAAACAGCGGCCCGCTCCCGGCGAACCCTTCGAGGAGCTGGTCGGTACCTATTCCTATCCTCAATGGCGGAGCAACGCCAGTCTCGACTGGTCGCGGGGAGACTATGGGGCACGTCTGGCCACCCATTACATCGATTCCTACGAGCAGTACTACTCCGACTGGGACGACAATTACCAGCAGGTCGGTGATATGTGGACCTGGGATGCCCAGTTCGTCTACTCGGGCATCGAGTCGATGGACATCACCCTGGGTGTGCTAAATCTCACCGATGAAGAACCTCCGTTCAGCAACAGCGAAAACGAAGGATATGACTTTTCCATTCACAACCCCATGGGGCGTTTCTGGTATACGCGTTTGAACTACGCGTTCTGACCCTTGGATGAAGATGGGTGGGCATTCCAGCCCACCCACTTTCCCAACCCCACAGCTCATATTAAGATGTTATCCTGACGAGTTGGACTGTGCACATTTGAATGACAAACAGCCTAAACCTGATCAAGTGAGCTCAGACACAACCTTATCTGTTCGGCATCTCTGCAACCGAGAGGAAGATTGACATGCGAGTCAGATCGTATTGCGCAGTTGCTTTAGTGACTTTTTGTGTGGTCTCGCAGGTCTCTGCCGCCCCCACCGGAACCTTGAAATCATCGATTGCGATACAAGAAAAAGTCGAAAAATCAGCGGTTAACTCACAAAAGAAGATCGATAAGATTGCCAGTGAAGCCGATCAGATGCTCACCGAATACAAGCTGACCCTGCGGCAGTTCGATGCACTGAAATCCTACAACGATCAAGTGGCGAAAATCATCACCGCGCAAACCGAAGAGATGGATTCGCTCGAGCGTCAGCTGTCGGAAATCGAGACGACCAATCAAGGTGTTCTGCCGCTCATGACCCGGATGGTAGAGACACTGGACAAATTCATCGCCCTGGACATTCCGTTCCTGAGCGATGAACGCAGCAACCGGTTAAACGAACTCAAACTGCTGCTGGACAGGGCGGATGTTACCGTCTCGGAGAAATATCGGAGAATTCTCGAGGCCTATCAGATCGAAATGGAATATGGACGCACTATCGAGGCGTATAAAGGCAATATACAAACCGACGGTAACAGCAAATCAGTCTCTTTCCTGCGGATTGGCCGGGTCGCCCTGCTCTATCAGACACTCGACAGAAAAGAGACCGCAGTGTGGGACAAACAGCGCAAGAGCTGGCAGACATTGACAGAAGAATACCGTATGCCGGTTCTGCAGGGACTCAAGATCGCGAGAAAACAGGCCCCGCCCGATCTGATCAAACTCCCCATCAATGCTCCGGAGACAGTGCAATGACTCAGCATCGTGGACCCATTTCCCTCCTCATGGGGGCATTGTTACTGCTGGGCGCTGGTGGATTCAGCCATGCGGGCGAGCTGGACGACCTGTTGAAGCAGGTCAAGCAATCCAGAGCTGAAGAGGCCAAAATCAACAAGCAGCGGGAGCAGGAGTTTCTGGCGGACAGAAATCGTCAAAAGCAATTGATGAATGAGGCCAAAGCGAAACTCGCAGCCGAAAAAAAACGTGGCGTGACTCTGAAAACCTCATTCGACGACAACGAACTGAAACTGGCCGAACTGGAAGAGACCCTGGAGCGTCGTCAAGGCAACCTGGGTGAACTGTTCGGGGTAATCCGCCAGGTAGCGGGTGATACCGCGGGCATCCTGGACAACTCCCTGGTGTCGGCGCAGATCCATGACCGGACCGGAGAATTGATCAGGCTGAGTAACGAAAAGAAACTCCCCTCCATCGAAGAGATGGAAGAGGTCTGGTTCCGCATGCAGGAAGAGATGACCGAATCCGGTAAGGTCAGCCAGTTCCAAGGCCCGGTGGTTGCTGTGGACGGCTCCGAAGAGCAACGCCAGATCACCCGGGTCGGCGTATTCAATGTGGTCTCTGATGGTAAATTTCTGCAATTTCTACCGGAGACAGGGCAACTGGTGGAACTGCCCAGGCAACCACAAGAGCGATACCTGAAAATGGCTGCGGATCTCGAACAGTCGAGCAGCGGCATGACGGGCATGGCAGTCGACCCGTCGCGGGGTTCCATCCTGGGCTTACTGGTCCAGGCCCCCGATCTGCAAGAGCGTATTGCGCAGGGCAAGGCCGTGGGCTATGTGATCATCGCTCTGGCCCTGTCCGGTTTTCTTTTGGCACTTTATCTCCTGCTGAACCTGACAATCGTGCATTTCAAGGTGAAAGCCCAACTCAAGCGGGAGGAACCGAAGAAAAACAATCCCCTGGGTCGAGTGCTGCTGACCTACTTCGACAATAAGGATGTGGATCTATCGACCCTGGAACGCAAGATCGATGAAGCCGTGATCAAGGAACTGCCGCGTTTGGAGCGTGGACTCTCGATCATCAAGATCCTCGCCATCATCGCTCCGCTATTGGGCTTGTTGGGCACGGTTACCGGCATGATCCAGACCTTCCAGTCCATCACCCTGTTTGGTACGGGTGACCCCAAACTGATGGCCGGTGGTATCTCCCAGGCATTGGTCACCACCGTCTTGGGATTGATGACGGCCATTCCCTTGACCTTCCTGCATGCCCTGGTCTCTTCACGCAGTCGCACCGTGGTCCAGGTCCTGGAGGAGCAGAGCGCCGGCATCATTGCTGGTCATGCGGAGAAAATGCAATAGGCTACTGGGCGTAACGGCATGAAATACACACTGATCGAGATCTTCGAGCGCATCCGGGACTTCCTGGAGGTCGGGGGTCCTGTGCTGTTGGTTATTCTGTTCACCGCCGTGCTCATGTGGACCATCATCCTGGAGCGCTATTGGTTCGTCCGGCTCACCTATCCCAGACTGGTCGAGAAGACGGTGGTGAAGTGGAATGCCCGTAGTGATACCTCATCCTGGTATGCTCACCGAATTCGCGAACAGCTGATCTCCCGCATCTCGGTGCAATTGAAGCGCTCTTTGATCATGCTGCAGACCCTGGTAGCACTTTGCCCATTGCTGGGACTGCTTGGCACGGTCTTCGGCATGATCCATGTATTCGATGCCATGGCGATTACGGGCAGCAGTAACGCCCGTTTGATGGCAGCCGGCATATCCATGGCGACCATCCCGACCATGGCCGGGATGGTCACCGCTCTCTCGGGCCTCTATTTCAGCGCGAGACTGCAACACCACGCCACCTACTTGACGCAGTTGGCGGCCGACCGACTGAACATTCAAGATACCTGAATGTGGATATCGAGATGAGACGCAGATACACCAAACAAGAAGATGAACGCAGCATCGACTTAACGCCATTGATGGACATCGTGTTCATCATGCTGATCTTCTTTATCGTCACTACATCCTTCATCAAGGAATCCGGCGTGGACATCAACCGCCCATCGGCGAACACGGCGGAACGTAAGGAACGGGGCAACATCCTGATCGCCATCACCGCGAATGACGAGATCTGGATCGATAAGCGGCAGGTGGACATCCGCGCCGTGCGCGCCAATGTGGAGCGGCTGAAAGCGGAAAACCCGGAAGGCTCGGTGGTGATCCAGGCCGACAAGGAGTCCAAGAACGGCCTGTTGATTCAGGTCATGGATCAGGCGCGCCTGGCCGGCGTCACGAATGTCTCCATTGCGGCCATCAAGGATTGACGATGGCTCTCAGGCTCCCGATTGCCCTGATCTTCGCAATAATCGTTTCCCTGGCGTTGTTCTATGCCATGCATTTCATGATCAATCAGGGTGAAGAGGGCATCAACAAGGCGGAAGATTATTCAGTCGTCGATTTCGTACGTTTGAAACGCGAGGCACAAACAGAGATCAAGAAACGTGTGATCCCCAAGAAACCGCCGCTGCCCAAAGAACCCCCGCCTCCGCCGCAAATGAGTGTCGCCAAAGAGCAAAACGTCAGCATGCCCAATTTGCAGATGGAGGTACCGAGGATTTCTTCGAGCGGTGTCACAGGCGGGCCCTTCATGGGAATCATGGGTGGGGGTGTGACCACGGAAGAGAATGCGGAATTGATTCCGCTGGCCGTGATTGCCCCGATCTACCCGCGCAAGGCGGCCCTGGACGGCAAAGAGGGCTGGGTCAAATTGGAATTCACCGTCACGGAACTGGGTACGGTCAAAGACGCCAAGGTATTGGAGTCGAAGCCACGCAGGATTTTTGACCGCGCAGCTTTGAAGGCTATCCTGAAATGGAGATTCAAACCCAGGGTCATCGACGGCAAAGCCGTCGAACGCCGTGCGACACAAGTTATCGAATTCAGTCTGACACAGGATTGAACCGATGCCCAATATGCTCAAGCTATGGATTCTGACGCTCTGTTTGCTGGTGACAAGCGATGTCTGGACGGCGGGCACCCTCAGTGAACGGACCTACAAACGGCTGACGGTCATTCATCAGCTGATTGCGGACAGCAAGTACGACGAGGCGCTGAAGCGCCTCAACTCCTTGTTGCCAAAAGTCAAGAACAAGTCCTACGAATACGCCACCGTCATGCAGACTTTCGGCTTTGCCTATGCGGCCAAAGACAAACCACGCAAGGCGGTCGAAGCTTTCTCCGCTGCGCTCGAGAAGAATGCCTTGCCGGACGGAGTGCAACTGAATATGCGCTACAATATCGCTCAGCTGTACGCGGTTATACCGGATTATCCGGCTGCGGCGAAAGCTTACGAAGCCTGGTTCAAAGCATCTGCATCCCCTTCTGCCGATACCTTTGTCTTTGCAGCAACCGTCTATGCCCAACTCAAACAGTACAAAAAAGCGATCGAAAAGATCAAGACCGCCATCTCCATGGCTGATAAGCCCAAAGAGAGCTGGTATCAACTCTTGGTCGCCATGTATTTTGAGCGCAAGCAATACTCAGAGGCCGCCCAAGTCCTGGAGACCCTGGTCGCCCTGAAACCCAAAGAAAAGAAATATTGGAAACAACTATCCAACGTCTATTTCACCCTGAAGAAGAATAATAAGGCGCTCTCCGTAATGGAGTTGGCCAACAAGCGCGGTTTCCTCACCGAAGAAAAAGAGCTGATTAACCTGGTCAACATGTATCTCTACCAATCCAGTCCCTATAAAGCGGCGGTATTGCTCGAATCGGAGATCAAAAAAGGCAGAATTCAGGCAACGGGAGAACATTTGCATAAACTGGCAGAGGCTTGGATGCGAGCCCAGGAAGACGATGAGGCCATCACCTACATGCTCAAGGCGGCAGACGCCAAGGGTTCGGGAAAACTCTATCTGAAAGCCTCCCAGCTCTATCTGGAAAAAGAGGATTGGCCGAAAGTGCTCGAGATCACCGGCAAGGCGCTGGAAACCGGCAACCTGGATAAGGTAGGCACCACCCATCTGGTTCGCGGTATGGCCTTCTACGAGTTGGCAAGGTTCGATAAAGCCCGTGCTGAATTCAAGCGAAGCAGTCGCTTTCCCGAAACCCGAAAACAGGCCAGCCAATGGTTGGCGCACATCAACACCGAGCAGTAACACCTCTCCCTGGCGCTGATGAAATTGCGATATCGGCGCTAATCCTCCTATCGATGGTCGTGTTGACACTCGGGTTTCCTGCCATACCGCAGCCAAGCCTCGACCGTTTCTCTAGTTGTTCATGATTTCTTTGAGCAATGGCGCACCCCTCCATCAAACCTTCCCTGCACCATTCAATCAGTTTTATCAATCAGTTCCTTCTCGATACGCTTGAGATCATCCTGGGTGTCGACCCCGTGCCCAGGCTCCACCAGGGCCTGGCTCACATGGATCCTGCCGCCATGCCAGAGGACCCGCAGCTGTTCCAGGGATTCGGCTCGTTCAATCGGGGCATGATCCCAGGCCACGAACTGCTTCAGATAACCGGCGCGATAGGCGTATAACCCGATGTGACGGGCGAAACCGTTATCCTGGGGCAGCGGTCGCTCCCGGTCGATGAATTCGTCCCGGTGCCAGGGGATCGGCGCACGACTGAAATAGAGGGCATAGCCATGGATGTCAGTCACCACCTTGACCACATGGGGATCAAACAGCAGCGCCTTGTCCTGGATAGGCGCAGAGAGGGTGGTCATGCCGGCCGTTTCATGGGCGGCCATGTCCGTGGCTACCTGGTCGATCAGCAACGCCGGCATGGTGGGCTCGTCACCCTGCAGATTGACCACGATGCTGTTTTTGCCCCAAGCCATCTTTTCCACAACCTCGGCGATCCTGTCGGTGCCGCTGTGGTGACCCTCACGGGTCATGCAGACCCGCGCACCAAAACCTGCAGCCGTATCGGCGATACGCCCGTCGTCCGTGGCGATCACCACCTCGTGGGCCGCACTCTCCAAGGCACGGGCGTGAACATGCTCGATCATCGGTTTTCCGGCGATCTCCAACAAGGGTTTGCCCGGTAAACGCACCGAGGCAAAGCGCGCGGGAATGACGACCTTGAACTCCATCAGCCCTCTGGCACCTCTTCATCCGCCGCCAATTCACGAGCCTCGTCCTGCAGCATGACGGGGATATCGTCGCGCACGGGGAAAGCCAGTCGGTCCGCACGACAAATCAGCTCCGCGGCCTTTTTATCGTAGTAGAGGCCCCCTTTGCAGATTGGGCAAACCAAAATATCGAGTAAGTGTTTATCCATGGATCAGCCTGTCGATTAGCGGCTCCAGCCGCTTGGTGAAATTGTCTTCAAAATGGGCATCTGCCGGCACGAACCAGACATCGTCGTCGGCAAACGCTTCACACTTTACCGCATCCTTCTCGGTCATGAGAACCGTACAGCCGGCAAATGGTGCAAAATCTTGGGGTTTGAAGGGGTGGTGATCGGGAAAGGCGTGGCGCGTTATCTTGACGCCATTCCCCTCGAGCATGCGAAAAAAACGCTCGGGATTACCGATACCCGCGACCGCCACGACCTGTCTTCCGGAAAAGCGATTCAATGGACGGGGAGATCCTTGACCGTTCACCGGGAACGCCAGATTGCCCAATACTTGAAACGGCTGTTCTCCGTCGTGGGCTCGACCGTTGGTCAGGATCAGGTCGACCCGTTGCAACCGAGCCTGCCCTTCCCGCAGAGGACCCGCGGGTAAAAAGAAACCATTCCCAAATCGGCGCTCACCATCAATCACGGCAATTTCGATGTCCCGACTCAGGGCATAATGTTGCAATCCATCATCGGAGATGATGATGTCACAATCCTGCTCCGTCCACAGTCGCTGGCCCGAGATGAATCTGTCAGGCCCCACGTAGACCGGACATGAGCAGCGGCGATAGAGCAGGACCGCCTCATCGCCTACCTCAGAGGCTCGCGTCTGCTCAGTCACTTGCCGAGGCCACTGGGCGGACTCACCGCGATATCCACGTGTTATGATTCCGGGCGAGTAACCCTGTTCACGCAGCCAATGGGCGAGCCAGACCACCACCGGGGTCTTTCCGGTACCGCCGACGGTGATGTTGCCGACTACAATCACCGGGACCGGCAGTCTGCTCTGATGCAATACACCGACTCGGTAGAACAGACGCCTGATACTGACCATCAGGCCATACAAGTATGCGATTGGCAGAAGCGCCAAGGTGAGTGTTCCCCGACCGTTCCAGATCCGCTCGAGATGCTTCAACCGGGCTATCCGTTACTCGTCGGGCTGCTGGGCGGTGAAGGTTATGTGCAGCAACCCCAACTGACTGGCGGCATCCATCACCGTCATGACTGCCTGATGCGGTGTGTTCGCATCCGCATTGATGATCACCGGAAGATCCCGTTTCTCGCCTACGGCTTTACGCATGGCGATTTTCAGGGTATCGATCCGTGTATTGATGACCTCCAACTGGTTGACATAGAAGACCCCATGCCGATCAATGGTGATATCCAGCTCCTCCGGCGCTTGCTCCGTCTGTTCACCTGATGCCTCGGGTAGCTGAATACTGATCTGGGTCTCATGTTCGAAGGTGGTCGAAACCATGAAGAAGATCAATAACAGGAACACCACGTCGATCAGCGGGGTGATATCCACCCCGGTGGATCGCCTGCGACGGGGGCGGATGTTCACCGGCTCACTCCATCATTTTCCCGCTCGCCGTGAATCACCTCCACCATCTTGAGCGCCTGCTCCTCCATGCCCAGCACCAGACGATCTACCGAACCCATGAAATACCGATGGAACATCAAGGTGGGTATGGCGACGGAAAGGCCTGCAGCGGTGGTGATCAGGGCCTCTGAGATACCCCCTGCGAGCACCGCAGGATCCCCGACACCGGCGGTCACGATGACGCTGAAGACCTTGATCATGCCGATTACCGTGCCGAGCAAACCCAATAGCGGAGAGATCGAAGCGATGGTACCGAGGGTATTCAAATAGCGCTCCAGATCGTGCACGACCTGGCGTCCCACCTCTTCGATCGACTCCTTCATGACCTCTTTGGAATGATTGCGGTTGACCAGCCCAGCCGCCAGGATTCGGCCCAGAGGAGAACTGCTCTTGAGTTTCTCCAGATCGGCCATGCCCAGTTGACCGTCCCGATGCAATTGCCAGATCTGTTTCAACAGGAAGCCGGGCATGACCCGACTCTTGCGCAGCGTCCAAAAGCGTTCCAGGATGATGGCCATCGACACCACTGAACAGGCGATGATCGGCCACATCAACCATCCGCCGGATTTGACTAACTCGAACACTTAACTCGAAAACCTCGTACTGAAATGGCTATAAGGATACATGACGCAATCATACTTTAAGCCGTACCGGAACGGAACGCGCTGCAGATCAATCATTCTTCCACACCAGCAGATGACCAAAAGCGACGATGGGTCATTCGATAGCGTTGTGGCGCGGGCAAATCATCGCCGGCTTGCACATGAAACTGGATGGCACCGGACTCCGCTGTATTGAATATCTGAGCTCCCGAGCTTCGCCAACGTTCAATTACTGAGGCGTGAGGAAAACCGAATCGATTCCGGTAACCGACCGGGACCAACACATACTCTGGATCGACCAGATCGACGAAGGGCTCGGTGGATGAGGTCTTTGATCCGTGATGGGGAACGACCAGGATATCGGCTTTCAAGGAATCACCGTGACGCTCTACCAGCCGCTGTTCCGCCTCGCGCTCTACATCACCGGCGAGCAATACCGTGCCACCCGGCCCTTCGACCTTCAGCACGCACGATCTGTCGTTCGCCTTGGAGAAGGTATCATCAGGCCGGGGGTGGAGAAGTTCGAAGCGGACGCCGTCCCAGTCCCAACTGTGCCCCGACCGGCACAATGCCGCTGCTGTCGCTGCCAGGGTCTCACCGGCCAACACCTCAGCGATGGCCATCTCCCGGATGAGTTGCTTGACCCCTCCTGCATGATCCCGATCGCTGTTGCTGACGATGAGCCGATCGATCCGACCGATACCTCTGCTGCGCAGATAGGGGACCAACACGGTCTCGGCCGTATTGAAACCGGAGGGAAAGGCCGGGCCGGTATCATAGACCAAAACATGCTCCGCAGTTTCCACGACACAAGAGAGGCCCTGCCCCACATCCAAGAGGGTCAGCATATAGGAACCCTGTTGCGGAGCGGGTGGAGGATACAGCAGGATAGGGGTGAACAGCAGCAGCCCCAGCAGACGTCCGGGAATGCCTTTCGGCATCAACAGCACAATCGCACCAATCGCAGCCGTCAACCAGATCCAGAGGGGAAGTTCCGGCCTGAAGAGCATGGCAAACGGCAACTGGGACAGCCAGTCGAGCAGTATCAGGGTCAGTTTGGCAGAGGCCTCTACCAGCGAGAACAGCCACTCAGACACCACCGGTAGTTTCAATGTGCTTAGGGTAACCAGGATGAGCGGGACCAGAAGCAAGCTGAACCAGGGCACCAAAATCCCGT
>JAAUXZ010090385.1_pt1 | contig 18364 bp, 17 predicted proteins | sample 7278131 | NCBI WGS metagenome assembly JAAUXZ01 (sample SAMN14350119, study PRJNA611818) | marine sediment metagenome | isolation source: surface marine sediment (3m) | place: French Polynesia: Moorea | collected 2018-08 | reverse complement strand
CGTCACCGGTGAGGCCCGGCGTATCGGTCTTGGCATACCAGCCTTCGAAGAGCAGGTTGTCGCCGATGCCCCAGCGACCGTCGATGCCGTAGGTGCGGTTGTCGTCCTCGCTCTTTGGCAGCAGGTAGGAGCCGTCGCCGTCGCGACTCACGACGATCGCGCCGATCGATGAGCGATTGGGCAGTTCCTGGCTCATGCGAGCGACCGCGAAGTTGTTTTGTGGCGCGATCCCGTCGACGGCTTCGGTGCTCATGTAGAGGAAACCGATGTTGGTGCGATCGAAGACCTTGCCCGACAGGCGTGCGCCGCCATCGACGGGGATGATCTCGCCATCCTCGCCGATGCCGATTCGGCGACTGAAGAAAAGTTCAGCCTGCTGGCCATTGCCGACGGCGAACTGGCCGGCATTCTCGAGGAAGAACGGCCGCTTCTCGGGGAAGAACAGGTTGAAGCGGTCGAGGTTGATCTGCACCTCGTCGGCCTCGACCTGCGCAAAGTCGGTGTTGTAGGTGAGATCGAGCGTCAGGCTCGGCGTCACGGAGTACTTGATGTCGAAGCCGATCTCGCTATCGGTCTCACTGCTGTCAAGCTCGCCGCCGTCTCGCGTCTTGCCGAGGACATACGGCGTGAACTTCAGGTTGCGCTGCGGGGGCGGCACGACGTCGAGCAGTGTGCCTGCCTCCGACACGCGGAACAGGTTGCGATTGCGTTCCAGCGGCGCCCAGTAGGTGATCTCGTTGTTGCGCCGCACGTTGCGCTGGAAGTTGATTCCCCACGACTGCCGCTCGTCGGTACCGTAGCGCAGCGTGCGGAACGGGATCTCGAATTCGGCGCTCCAGCCGATATCGCTGATCGACGATGCGACCGACCATGTGCCGTCCCAGTCGAGATTGAAGGCCCCGCCGCCCGAGCCGAAGTTGTCGCCGGAGCCCTCCTTGGTGACCTGGCCGTCGTACTCGATGCCGGCTGCGTTGGTACCGAACACGTAGCCGTTCTGGCGGTCGAGCAGTCCGTCGATGACCACGAGAAAGGCATCGGTATCGTCAAGGCTCGAATCACGGCGGCTATCCGTGACGATGATACCGGCCGGGTCGTCGTCGTAGGCGACGACGCCGATGTACAGCGCCGAGTCGGTGTAGCCGATGAACACCTCGGTCTTCTGCGTCGCCGGTTCCCCGTCATGCGGCTGTACCTGCCAGAAGCCGCTCGTCGGCACCGCATCGCGCCAGGCCTCGTCACCGAGCACGCGGCCGTCGACGGACGGTGCTCTGTCGAGTGTGGTTGCGTGCATCTTCGGCGGTTCTCCATCCGCCGCAAAGGCAAGGATCGGTGCGAGAAACGGCAGGAAGATCAGGGCGCGGTGATTCAAAGGTGTCAGTTCGAAGCGTATCGGGAGAATGGTACGATGCGGGATGCTTATTGTTCGCCTGCTGCGCGCCTGGTTCCGTCGCCAGCGGGATTTTTTGCACCGCCGGATTATACATAGTTGCTGCCTGAATTTGATGTAACGTTCCTCATCATCGTCAGCGGCAGCTTCCTGGCGGCGTTCTGCAATGCCGCGTTTTCCGCCGGCGGCGCGATGATCGTGCTTGCAGCGACCAGCACGGTATTGCCGGTTGTGGCGATCGTACCCATACACTCAACGCTGCTGATCGGCTCAACGACTTCGCGTGCCGTTATTTTCAGGCGCTACATCGACTGGAAGATCGCGACACCGTTCCTCGTCGCCAGCATCGTCGCCGTCGCCATCGGGGCGCGCGTCTACGTCGAGCTTCCGGACAGGATGATCGCAACCTCAATCGGTGTCGTCATGTTGATCGCGATCTGGTTACCGTCGATCCGCTGGCGACCGAAACTGCGGCATCCGTGGGCGATCGTCGGGTTCATCCACTCGCTGTTCTCGACCCTGTTCGCATACGGCGCGCTGTTCCATGCCGTCATCCTGCACACCGGTCTCAATCGCCGGCAAATCGTTGGTACCATGGCCGCGTGCCTGACGGGCATGAGCGTCTTCAAGATTACCGGTTATATCGCCAATGGATTCGACTACACACCGTACCTTCAGATCATCGGCTACTCGATTGCAGCCGCGCTGGCGGGTACCTGGGCCGGCAAACTCGTGATCGACCGAATCTCCGAAGAACTGTTCCGGTTCGTGTTCAGGGCGCTCGTTACGGTTACCGCGCTGCGATTGCTCTTCACCGGCCTGGTCAGTCACTCATGATGCTGCAGCGCTTCTTCGCAGAGAGAGTCGCTCGACGGGATCCACTGGTCCTCGTGACGGTCTTCGATACCCGGGGTTCGACCTACAGCAAAGCAGGGGGCCAGATGATCATCGACAGCAGCGGCGATTTCTGCGGCATGCTGTCGGGCGGGTGCCTGGAGGGCGACCTCGTCGAGCGGGCGCGGCAGGTGATCGAGACGGGCACCGCGCAGACCGCTGTCTACGATCTTTCCGCAGACGACGAGCTGTGGGGCCTCGGCGTCGGGTGCGACGGTCGCATGCACGTCCTGCTGCAGCCGCTGACCCACGACAACGGTTACGAGCCCTTCGCCGCAATGGCGGAAATCCTGGAGGGCGGCGAGTCGGCCATTGCCGCGACCATCGTCGAGGCGGATGGGCTGTCACCCGGCGCTTCCGTGCTGTTGCGCAAGGGTAGTTTCGAGGCCTTCGGTATCGACGACCCTTCGGCAAGAGCGATCGCCGGTGCGATGGACGCAGCGGCACTGGCGGATGTTCAAACGCCGGCCGGCCATTGCCGCGTACTGTACGTCCGGCTCACACCGCTGCCGGCCCTGCTCGTACTCGGGGCGGGCCTCGATTCCGAACCGCTCGTGCGTCTCGCGACCGAACTCGGCTGGCGCTGCACGGCCGTTGATCACCGCCCGGCCTATGTCGAAGCGCGACGGTACCCGGAGGCCACTCGTACGCTCTGTTGCAACGCCGCAGATCTCGGAGGCACCGTCGACCTAGCTGCTTTCGATATGGCGATCGTCATGAGCCACCACCTGTCCAGCGACAGGGCGTACCTCGAGCAGCTCGCCGACAGCGACATAGGGTACGTGGGCCTGCTCGGTCCCGTCGGCCGGCGCGATAGACTAATGGCCGATCTTGGCGACCCGGCTGCCCGGTTTGAGGGCAGGTTGCACGGCCCGGCGGGGATACGCCTCGGCGGTCGCGGACCTGCGGCTATTGCGCTAGAGATCGTCGCCGGTATGCAGCAGTTTCTCGCGGAGCGCGTCGAGGTCCGCGGGAGTATCGACGTCGACTGATGCCGGCTCGAAGTCGACGGTCCTGAGCCGAAAACGATCATCGCGCAATAGCCGGCGCGCGCCCTGGTCGCCGCTCAAAGCGCAGAGCGGTTCGAAGGCGTTGCGCGGAAAAAGTACCGGCGGTCCGTACGTGCCGGCATAGCTCGATGCTACGATTTCGTTGTCGTCACCAGACCATGTGTCGATCAAATCTCGAAGCTGCGCCGCTGTAACCAGTGGCTGGTCGGCCAGCAACAACAGCAGTGCAGCAGCGTCCGCCCGGCAGGCCGCTGCAGCTGCCGCAATACTCGAGCCGACGCCGTCTGCGTAATGCTCGTTGATCATGACGAAACCAGTCTGATTGCCGAGCGCCGAGAATACGGTCGACCAGTCATGACCGAGTACCGTTATGACCCTGTTCCCGCAAACCTTCGCAGCGCTCGCGCAGACCTTGTGGACAAGCAATTGACCGCCGAGGTCGGCCGCCAGCTTGTTGGCGCCAAAGCGTGAGGCGCGGCCGGCGGCCAGTACCGCCGCGTATATCGAGCCCCGGTCCATTGGCCAAGCATAACCGCACCCGCCGCACCGCATCTAGAAGCTGTAAATCACTCCCGCCGTAATCGTGCGTTCGAGGCCGTAGACGCGCTCGCCGACTGCGATGTCGGAACCGCGTGCGCGATTGATGCCGGCAAGGTGATCCTGGTAGGTCTCGTCGAACAGGTTCTCGATTCGCCCCTCGAATCGCAGCGATTCGCCGGGCGACCAGGAGCAGTCGATATTGACGATCTCGTAGCCGTCGGTGGTTTGCTCGCCATTGAACGCCGCAACGTTGTCCTGATCTGCGTACGCCACCAGGTGCGCTGCGACTGTCAGCGTTGGCGCCGCCCACGTCAGGCCGACGCTGCCGTTCAGCGGAGCCAGCCGGTACAGGTTGTCCGCTACGTCCGTGCGTCGACCCCGGACGTAGGTTGCAACACCGTCGAGGTACAGCCTGTCCGTCATCGCGTATCGCCAGGCGACATCGAAACCCCAGATCTTTGCATCGATGTTGGTGAACTGCAGTGCCGGCGACCCCGACATCATCATCGACACCATGTTCGCCGTCGGGTTGTCGGCAGGGGATCCCTGGATGTAATCATCGATCCGCTTGTAGAAGACCTGTGGGGCAAACCAGAGGCGATCGCCTGACGATTCGAGTCCCAGGTTGATCTCCCGGGAGGTTTCCGATTGCAGGCCGAGGTTACCGACATAGGTGCGACCGTCAGCGAGGCCGCCCGTGGCCTGCATCGGGGCCCACAGGTACAGCTCCTGGTATGACGGTGCGCGGGATTTCAGGGCGGCTTCCGCGGTCCACTCCAGTGATTTGCCCGAGCGCAGCCGGTACTTGAGCACCGCGTCGACGTCGTCGAAATCCAGGTCGCGCTTCGCCTGGTTGAATGCGTCCGCGAGTACCGGTATGCCGGCGCCCATGACGCCGCTTGCGCCGACTTCGCCGCTGTCCGTCTCGACGTGCTTGAAGCTGACGCCCAGTTCCAGCGCGCCCGAGTCGCGATCGACGGACCACTCGCCGAAGACGCTGATCAGGTTGCGTTCCACATCGTGGAAGTTGACCAGCTGGAACGCAGGGTTGTTCGGATTCGTGATCGTTGCGTCGTGATCGGCTGCAATACCCTGGCTGCCGACCCGCAGACGGGACTCGCCAAGGTCGATGATGCCCGCCAATGCGTAAGAGAAACCGGACCCCGTCGTGTAGTTCTGCCTGAACATCATCGGTTCCGGCGCCTGACGCAGTGCAAAATTGTCCATCAGGTGATCGACGTCGCTCATGGACACGCTGCCCTCGATCGACAGGTCGTCGGATACCGCGTACAGAAAATGACCGCCGAACAGGTCCGATTCGATGAACCGGATATCCATCGGCAGCGCCGGGGTGCCCGAATCCGTGGTTTCCAGCCGGCCGGCGTGGACGGCGACGTGGCTTATTCCGTCGGTGAACGCGTAGCTGAGATCGTAGCGTTCGCGGTCGACGGCCGACGGGCGGACCGTCCCGCGCGGCGTATCGATATCCTGCCCATTGTCGATCTCGCCGACTGCAGAGAACCGGTGTGTTTCGTTGGCGAGCGTGAGGCGGCCTGCCGTTGTGGTGAGGTTGCCGTTGCCGGAGTAGCGAGACCCGATGAAACCCGAGGCGCCGAATTCGTCTCCGCCGAAGCTCCCTCTGGCCAGCCCGGTAGCGACGTGGCCGCCAATCGATTCCGGTGATGACGACACGCTGGCGATGCCGCGTTCCACCTGCAGCGCCTCCGTGATCATCGGCGAGACGTACGACCACGGCGGGTCCATCGCGTTCGGTCCGCCCGTGACGATCGCATGATTGTCGATCGTCACGGAGACACGGTCGCCAAACATCCCGCGGTACTGGGCAATGCCGGTAAGCGCGCCGTTCTTGTTGACGTTGGCGCCCGGAAGCTGTTTGAGCGCGACAGCGGTATCGAGCAGTAACTGCTCTGCGACGGGGATCTCGCCGATCGTCTCCCGGGCCGCATCGACAATAATCTCGTCGATTGGCTCGTTCTGTGCCGCGGCCAGCAACGGCTGCGCGGCGAGCAGCAGCAGTGCTGCGCGTCTACTGGTATGCATTGGAAAGCTCCTGGTCAATCAGACGCTGCATCGTTGCAGCAAAGGTTTCGACAGGTCTGATCGTCAGGCAGGAGGGCCTCGCGAGCGGGTGACGATGACATCCCGGCCAGCCGTGTACGTCGACCGTCGGGTAACCATCGTGGCTTCCGGCGCGGGCGCCATGTCGATTGATGCGACCGCTTCGCCGCCAGCCACGGTGATCAGCAGGTGGCCGAGCTGGCAATGATCCGCGGCCGCCTCAGTGTCCTCGTGATGGTGGTGTCCATGGGCATCGCCTGTGGACAGCATCACGCCAGCCGGCAGCTGTTCCGGGCAAAGCTCGAACAGCAGCCCGCTGTCCGCCGACGCCGGCATGTACCCGGCGGGGGTCGCCGCGCGCAGTACGATCCCGGGCAGCAATACCAGGATCGTCAGGAATTTGCGGTTGGCCCTGTTCATGGCTGTGCTAACGGTAGGGCACCGGCGCAAATCGACAAATACGGGCTTACCCTGATTTCCTATCCGAACCCGTTCAGAGCCCGGCTTTCCGCGGCGTTATCGCAGCAATGCGTAGATGTACGAAGTGCCAACGGTGTCTCCTCTCGGTACGCTGATGTTGCACTACTGCGAAGAGGTGATGCATGAGCCGCACCGTACTTTGTGTTGTCGAACTCGACAACTACCCGGAGCAGGTCGTCGCCCGCGCCACACAGCTGGCCAGCCTGCACGACTGTGACCTCGAGCTGGTTCTGAGCGATCCCGCGATGAACTACCTCGGCGAGAGTTACGTCTACTTCGCCGAGCTGCAGATGCTGGCCGACTCGGTGTCTGCGGAACAGGAAGCCCTGCTGAAAGGGCTCGCGGAGTCCGCGGAGGCTGCCGGCGTCAGCGTGCGCACGAGTATCTCTCACGAACGCCCCGAGGCCGACATGGTGATCGAGAGGGCGGAAGAGTGCGATGCGCGGTTCGTCGTGAAGGGAACACACTGGCACACTCCGACCGAACGGGCTTCGTTTGCCTATACCGATTGGCGGCTGATCCGCCGTCTCGAGCGGCCCTTGTGGTTCGTGAAGCCGCACGAATGGGGTGAGAAACCCGTCATCATCGCCGCCGTCGACCCGACGCACGCGAAGGACAAGGAGCACGTGGTCGATCACGCGATCATGGACGCGGCCCAGGACATCGCCGGCAAGTGCGACGGCAAGGTGCTGTTGCTGCATACCTACCAGCGGCTCGAGGAGATCGGTACGCGAGCGACCTGGACGTTCAAGCCCGTGAAGCTGCCTGTCGACGAACTGGACAGGAAGATCCGCGAAGAGCATCGCAAGGCACTCGACGAATTCGCCGCCAAGTGCAACATCGATGCCGAGGCCGTTCACCAGCTGCCCGGGCGGGCACACGAGATACTGCCGATGTTCGCGCGATCCAACGACGCATCACTGGTCGTGATGAGCGGCGTGGCGCGGTCGCGGATCAAGCGGCGCGTGGGCAGCACCGCGGCGCACGTGCTCGACCACCTGCCGTGTGACGTTTTGGTCGTTCACGCATCGCCGTAGATCCGCTTCATCACCGGCGCCATCTTGCGCGCGCCGACCATGCTCATGGTCGTGAGCATGCCGGCCATCATCGCGCCGGTAACGCCGCAGGTCAGGATGTCCTGGCCGGTCAACCACAGGCCGGGAATGCGCGTCTGCGGGCGCAACCAGTCCTGTCGCATGCGCTCCGGCGTATGCGCAAGGCCATAGAGTTCGCCATGCTGGTAGCCGCCGAACCAGTCGGTCGACAGCGGTGTCGACACCTCGTAGTAGTCGACCTTGTCGCGGATCTGCGGAACCTTGTCGTAAAGGTGCTGCATCAGCCTGTCGCCGAAGCGCGACTTGAGTGACTCGTAATCCTCGCCCCGTTTTCCCCAGGTCTTGTCACGCCACTTCTCGAACCACTCGTAGGGAGCGGGCGCGACGATCTCGATCGTCGCCGTGCCGGGATGCCGGTTCAGGTAGTCCGGGTCCTTCGCTGACGGGAACGAGATGTAGACGACAGGAAAAGGGGCCTCAGGATCATTGACGAACGCCTCTACCGCGGCGTCATAGTCGTTGCCAGGGTAGATCCAGTAGTTGGTCTTCGGCAGGCCTAGCTCTTCGGCCGTCTGCCTCAGACCAACGTAGATACCGAGGTGCGCGAAGCTCGGCTGTACGTGTTCGAGTTTCTTCGCATAATCGCTGCTGTCGACGATCTCCCGTGGCAGCAGGTGACGGAAGGTATTGTCGACACCGGCAGACGAAATGACACGGTCACAGGCGATGAAGTGCCCGTCCTGCATCTCTACGCCCGTGACGTGTCCGTCGTCGACCCGTATCTGTTTGACTCGAGCATAGGTGAACACCTCGCCGCCTGCCGCCTGGATCTTCGGGATGATGCTGTCGGCAATCTTCCAGGCGCCACCGACGGGGTAGTAGCCGCCGTACAGGTAGTGCCGGGCGATCATCGCGTGCACCATGAACGTCGACTGCTTCGGCGGCAGCCCCATGTCGCCCCACTGCCCGCAGATCACGGCGATCAGGTCCTGGTCGTCCGTCAGTTCGCTGAGCACGTCGTACGTGTTCCTGAAGAAAGTGTCCGGTGTCTTCCAGTGCAGGTACGGTTTCGCCAGCGCTCGCTGCCACGGCTTCATCGCGCGGCCCATCGCGAACGTCGACAAAGCGCCTCCCGTGGCGGACAGGAGCTCGAGATAGCGGTCGATAGCCACCTGCTCGTTCGGGAACTGTCGCAGCAGGTTGTCGCGGAAGGCCTGTTTGCCCGCACGCGCGTTGTAGACCCGGTCGCCGACATAGAACCGGTCGTACTCCTCGTCCATCGGCGCCCACTCGAGCTTGCCGTCCGACAGGAAGTCGAACATCCGGCGCGTGCGGGTGCGCGCGCCGACGTCGCCGATGTAGTGTACGCCGACGTCCGACTCGTAGCCGTTGCGTTCGTAGGAATGCGTGAAGCCGCCGGCCGTGTAGTGCTGCTCGAGGACGCAGACTCGCCAACCGAGTTCGCTCAGAAGAGCCGCCGTGGTCAGGCCGCCCATGCCCGAGCCGATGACGATCGCATCGTACGCGGGCGCGAGACGCGTGGGCCGGTAGCGGTAGCCGATGCGTAGTGTGCTGGGTTTCATGGTTGCCACGTGGGTAATGCGCTATTTCTGCTGCAACACCAGGTCACTGCTTGTAGATCTTGCCGCCTTTCATGACGAAATCGACGTCCAGCAGCGCCTCGATCGACTCGAGGGGAGACTGGTCGAGCGCGATAATGTCGGCAAACTTGCCGGCTTCTATCGTGCCGACAGAATCCGACATATCGATCAGGTCTGCCGCGTTCACGGTCGCCGTGACGAGGACGTCCATTTCGGACATGCCGGCCTCGACCATGAGCACGGCCTCCTGTGCGTTGTCGCCGTGCGGCGAGACGCCGCTGTCGGTCCCGTACGCGACGTTGACACCGGCCTTGTGCGCCTTCTCGAAGTTGCCGGCCATGTCATTGCCGACGCGGATCGCCTTTTCCCTGATTGCATCGCTCAGGTAGTCCGCTTCGACGGCCGCCGTCGCGACGGTCTTGCCGGCGAGCAGGGTGGGTACCAGGTAGGCGCCGGTTTCCCTGAACAGGCGAATGGCACGCGGCCCGGTGTAGGTGCCGTGCTCGATACTGGCGACCCCGGCCTCGAGCGCCGCGATGATGCCGTCCTCCTCGTGCGCGTGCGAGGCGACCTTGCGGCCCATGCGGGCCGCCGCGAGCACGATCTCGCGTAGCTCGTCGGGCTCCATTTGCTGGCCTGTGCCGGTGGCGCGGTCGGTCATTACGCCACCGGTCGACGTGATCTTGATCAGGTCTGCGCCGTACTTGATCGTATTCCTGGCGGCGCGGCGGCAGTCGTAAGGCCCGTCGCAGACATTCGGTGATGTGTACATTTCCATCAGGTCCGGGCGAACGCCTGAGACGTCGGCGTGACCACCGGTAATGCCGACGCCGCCCGCCGCAATAATCCGGGGCCCGTCGATCCACCCGTTGTTGATCGCATCCCGCAGCGCATACATCTCCTGCGGAGACGAGCCGACGTCCCTGACCGTGGTGAAACCGGCTTCGAGCGTCTTCATCGCGTAGTGAATGCTGCGCATCTGCATGAGCTGGTCCGACATACGCAAGGCATCACGATCGCGATCGGGCCCCATTTGACCTTGCAGGTGCACGTGCATATCCATCAGGCCGGGCATAACGAAGTGCTGTCTGAGGTCGATGACGGTTGCCCCCCCGTCGATACTCGCCGCGTCGACGAAACCGCTCTCCACCGACCGGACGCGGTCGTCCTCGATGACGATGGTCATGTTGCGCGACGGGGTATCGCCCGGTACGGCGAGCAACTCGCCGGCGTGGATCAGCGTCACATCGCCGGCCCATGAATTCGAGGCAATAGCCAGCGTTGCCGCGGCTGCGGCAATTAGTCGGTACAGCATGAAACGCTCCTCAGTAGCTCGCGTAGTAATTCACTAACGCTTCGATATCGTCGGAGTCTATCTGTTCCAGCTTCTCAGCCATAGCGTCGAGCAGGTTCTCGCGGCGGCCGTCTTGGTAAGACTGCAGCGCGTACCGGAGGTAGACGCTGCGCTGACCGTGCAGCGGGATACCGAGCGCGTCGGCGACGTCCGGATCGTCGGGCTTGACGTGGCATTCGTTGCAGAGTTTCGCGTGGATCTGTTTGCCCTTGGCGGCCAGGTCGCTGTCGAACTCTTCCTTCGAGGAGCTGCGCGGCTGCCCGGCATAGTGTTCGGCCAGGTCCGCGATGCGTTCATCGCTGGTGTGCAGCACGGTTTCGCACATCAGTGGTTCATAACGGCACTGGCGCGCGCCATCGCGGTAAGCGTAGATCGCCTCCTCGATATGAGCTGCCGGCATACCCGCTATGACCGGGGCATCCAGGGTCTCCGAGGCCAGGCCGTCGACACCGTGACAATCCTGGCAACCAGTCGTCAGTGCGGGTTCAGCGAAGGCGGCTCCGGGCAGCATTACGAACAGCGCCGCAACTACAGACCAGAATCTCCTCGAATACGTTTGCATGGCGTCCTCACTCTGCCCGGTATAGGCGTTATTACTTATCAACAAGTTGAAGATAGGGATTCGACTTACCCTGTGATTTAGTATATTAGGCCCGCGTGATATGCAATCTCGGAGTACACGTATGTGCCTTGCGGTACCTATGCAAATTACAAAAATCGACGGATTTCAATGCACTTGCGAGGCACGCGGCATTGAGCGTGAAGTCAGCCTGTTCATGCTGCAGCATGAGGATTTGCGGCCCGGCGATCACGTGTTGGTGCACGTCGGCTACGCGATCCAGAAGGTTTCAGACGAGGACGCGGCCGACACGTGGACATTGTTCGACGAACTCCTTGCGGCCGACGCCTGATTCTCGGGGGGTAGCGCTATGTGTGATACCTGTGGATGTAATGTAACTCCCGGCAACGAGCACCTCGTTGCCGCGGGCGGGCATCTTGCGAAGACGGCATCCGGCAGCGAATCCGTCGAGGTCCTGAAAGGACTGCTCGATGCCAATGATCACCAGGCGGTACACAATCGCGAGCACTTTGCCCGACATGGCGTGCTGGCGGTCAACCTGATGTCGTCACCGGGCGCGGGCAAGACCGCGCTGCTGGAAACGACCATCGACGCGCTGGGCAGCGACCTGAAGGTCGCGGTCATCGAGGGTGACCTGGAAACCGAGAACGACGCGGATCGCATTCGCAGGAAGGGCGTGCCCGCCGTCCAGATCAGCACCGGCAGCGCATGCCACCTCGATGCACACATGGTGCACTCGGCGCTGCACGAACTGGACCTCGACGGCGTCGACGTCGTATTCATCGAGAACGTCGGCAATCTCGTTTGCCCCGCGAGCTTCGACCTCGGCCAATACGTCAACGTCGCGTTGCTGTCGACTCCGGAGGGCCACGACAAGCCGGCCAAGTACCCTGTTATGTTCCGCGGCGCGGAGCTCGTCATCATCAGCAAGGCGGACCTGCTGCCGGTGCTCGACGACTTCGACCCGGCGTACGCGACGAACTGCCTGCGGCAACTCGCGAACACGGCGCCGGTCCTCGAGGTCTCGGCGAAGACGGGCGCCGGTATCGACGCCTGGCTCGAATGGCTGCACGCGCAGCGCGCCAGCGCCCGGCAGCCGTCGGCGGTTGCGTCGTGAGCCGCGACGCGCAACAGTGGCTCGATGCGCTGCGCGAACTCGGCGACGGCCCGCCGGTTCGCATCATGAACGTCTGTGGTGGCCACGAACGATCGATATCCGTAGCCGGCCTGCGTTCTCTGATTCCAGGGCACATGGAACTGGTTCCGGGTCCGGGTTGCCCGGTCTGCATCTGTCCCGAGGAAGACGTCTACGAGGCCATTCAACTGGCACTCAACGAGGATGTCACGCTCGTCGCCTTCGGCGACATGCTGCGCGTGCCGGTCAACGTTCCGAAACGCGAGCCGCGCTCGCTCGAGGAAGCGAAGGCCGCCGGCGCCGACATCCGGCCGATCGCGTCGCCGACGGAGGCGGTAAGGATTGCAGAGGAGCAGCCACAGCGCACGGTAGTGTTCTTTGCGGCCGGCTTCGAGACGACGACGGCACCTGTCGCCGCGATGCTTGCGGAGGGCGCTCCTGAAAACCTGCTGTTGTTGCTGTCCGGCCGGCTTACCTGGCCCGCTGTTGCGATGCTGCTCGATTCGGGCAAGCCAGGCTTCGACGCGCTGGTTGCACCGGGGCATGTTGCGACGGTGATGGGCCCGGAGGAATGGGAATTCGTAGTGGACAAGCACGGCATCCCTGCAGCCGTCGCCGGATTTACCCCGGATTCACTGCTGGCTGCCATGTATTCGGTGCTGCGACAGCTGCGCGAGGACCGGCGTTTTCTCGACAACTGCTACCCGAGGGCCGTGCAGGCGGGTGGCAATCCCGAAGCGCGCCGGCAGCTTGCCCAGGTGATGGACGTCGTGGACGCGAACTGGCGTGGTATCGGCGTAATCCCGAAATCCGGTTTTGCCCTGCGCGAGGCCTATGCCGCGCACGATGCACGGCAGCGATTCCGTTCCTATGCCGACGACTCGCGCAAGCGTGTAGGCGAGATGCCGCCGGGTTGCGATTGTGCCCAGGTCGTGTTGGGCAAGATCTACCCGAACCAGTGTCGCCTGTACGGCGCGGCCTGCACGCCGCGAAAGCCGATCGGGCCGTGCATGGTTTCGGACGAGGGCGCCTGCCGAATCTGGTGGTCTGCGGGCTGCCGGGAAAACGTCTGGGAAGGTCGCCGGACAAGCGGTGCCGAGCGGCGCCCGGCCGGTTGCCGACGAAGCTGTCCGGCTGACCCTGTCCGGCCATGTGCAGGGAGTCGGATTCCGCCCGTTCGTCTATCGACTCGCCTGCCGACACGGCATACGCGGCTCCGTCCAGAACCGTCTCGGCGAGGTCGAGATCGTTGCCGTCGGCGGTGCGCCCTCGTTGCGCGTTTTCCAGGACGAACTGATCGACTGCGCGCCGCCGCTGTCGCGCCCGGCGATCAGCCACCGGGAATCGATTGCGGTGCCCGCCGTCGACAGCTTCGACATCGTCGCGAGTTCGGCGAACGCCGATGCTGAAATCTTCGTGCCGCCCGACTATTTCATGTGCGACGATTGTCGCCGCGAGCTCGGTAATCGCGAGGACCGCCGTTACGGGTACCCGTTTATCAACTGCACGCAGTGCGGTCCGCGTTACACCCTCATCGAGGCGTTGCCCTACGACCGTCCGAACACCAGCATGGCGGCGTTTCCGCTGTGCGGCGACTGCGAGAAGGAATACCTGGACCCGGCAGACCGCCGCTTTCATGCGGAAGCGGTCGCCTGCGAGCGCTGCGGTCCCGCGGCGAGCTTCGAATGCGGGGAGGAACCCGTGATCGCCGGGAACGGGCCGGCGCTCGCCGCCGCCGTCGCGGCGATTCGTGACGGCCACGTCGTTGCTGTGAAGGGCATCGGCGGGTATCACCTGGTTTGCGACGCCTGCGACGCTCGAGCCGTGCGGCGCCTGCGCGAGCGCAAACACCGGCCGGACAAGCCGCTCGCCGTCATGTTCCCGGTCGCCGGCGACGACGGGCTCGAGGCCGCACGCCGTTACGTCAGCTTTCGCGAAGCGGAGGCGGAGCTCGCTGCCGGCCCGGTACGGCCGATCGTCCTGGCGAACGCAGGCCCTGAATCCGGTCTCGCCGCTGAGATCGCGCCGGGTCTTGCGGAAATCGGCGTATTCCTGCCGTATAGCCCGCTGCACCAGCTGCTGCTCGACCGCTTCGGCGGGCCTCTGGTCGCAACTTCAGGGAACATCAGCGGCGAACCCGTGCTGACGGACAACGCCGAGGCAGCGAAGCGCCTCGACGGCATCGCCGATGCGTTCCTGCAACATGACCGTCCTATCGTGCGGCCGGCGGACGATCCAGTGTTTCGCCACATCGCCGGTCGTTCGCGACCGTTGCGTATCGGTCGCGGCTGCGCGCCGCGCGAGATGCAGCTGCCATGGTCGCAGCCGGAACCGCTGCTCGCCGTGGGCGGCCACATGAAAGGCACGATCGCGTTGAGCTGGGAACGGCGCGTCGTCGTCTCTCCGCACATCGGCGAGATGGACAGTCCGCGCAGTCTCGACGTATTCGAGCAGCTCGTCGACGACCTGCAATCGCTCTACGGCGTACGCGCGGAACGCATCGTCTGCGATGCGCATCACGGCTACACCACGCACAAGTGGGCGCGTCGCCAGGCCGATCTTCCGGTCGACGAGGCCTGGCACCACGAAGCGCACGCCAGTGCCGTCGCCGCGGAATTCGACCAGCCCGGGCAGTGGCTGATCTTTACGTGGGACGGCGTCGGACTCGGGCGCGACGGGTCCCTTTGGGGTGGCGAGGCATTGCTGGGCACCGCCGGCGCGTGGCGGCGGGTAGCCAGTATGCGCCCGTTCCGCCTGCCGGGCGGCGAACGCGCCGGGCGCGAGCCGTGGCGCAGCGCTGCCGCGTTGCACTGGGAGTGCGGACTCGACTGGCGCGACAGCCCGGACCGCGACGGTCTTGCGAAGACCGCCTGGGAGCGCGGCCTGAACGCGCCGCAGACCAGCGCCGTCGGCCGACTGTTCGACGCGGCAGCGGCACTGATCTGCGAGGTTCCGGCGACAAGCTTCGAGGCGCAGGGGCCGATGCTGCTCGAGGCACTTTGCACCGGGCCCGGCGGTATCGTGCCGTTGCCGGTCGTCGAGGGCGACGAGGGGCTGTTGCATGCCGACTGGCAGCCGTTGCTCGAGTTCATTGCGGACGGGCGTCGAGATCGAGTAGAACGAGCGGAGGCCTTTCACAGCAGCATGGCGGACACCGTCCTTCAACAGGCGCTTCTCCTGCGCGAGAAACAGCCGGTGGATCACGTCGGACTGTCCGGTGGCGTCTTCCAGAATCGCGTACTGGCGGAGCAGGTTATCGAGCGCCTCGAGCAGAATGACTTCAACGTCTGGTTCCCGGAACAGTTGCCGTGTAATGATGCAGCACTGAGTTTCGGCCAGGCCGCAGAAATCGCGGCTCGTCGGGCGGGAGCGTAAGGTGGACGACAAACGAATCTCACTGGCACACGGCAATGGCGGTCGCTTCATGCGCGAGCTGATCGAAGACGTGTTCGCACTTAAGCTCTCGGCGAGCGAAATCGACGTGCATGCCGACGCCGTGCCGATCGACCTCGGGGACGGCGAGGTCATGATCACGACGGACGGTTTTACCGTGCAGCCGCTTGAGTTCCCGGGCGGTGACATCGGCTCGCTGGCCGTGCACGGCACGACCAACGACCTTGCCGTTGCCGGGGCAAGACCCATGTACCTGACGCTCAACGCTTTCATCGAAGAGGGATTCGAGACGGAGCGGCTGGAACGCATCGTGGGCAGCCTGGCGCACGCTGCCGTGGAGTCCGGCGTGCGCATTAGTGCCGGCGATACCAAGGTAGTGCGCAGGGGTGAGGGCGGCGGTATCTACCTCGCGACAACGGGTGTCGGTGTGCGCCTGCCCGGCGTCAGGCCGTCGATCACCAAGATTCGCGACGGCGACGTGCTGATCGTCAGCGGGCCCATCGGAGACCATGGCACCGCCGTCATGCTGGCACGCGAAGCATTCGGTCTCCGCGGCGACCTGGTGTCGGACGCCGGTCCGGTCATGTCGTTCACCGAGCCGCTGCTGGCGCTCGACGGTCTACGCTTCATGCGCGATCCGACGCGCGGCGGCATCGCGTCGATCGGTCACGAGGTTCTCAAGGCGACGGGGCTGGGCGTGCGCTTCGAGGCCACGGTGCCGGTGCGGGAACCAGTGCAGTCGGTCTGCGAGATGCTCGGTTACGATCCCTATTACCTCGCGTGCGAGGGCCGCGTGGTCGCTGTCCTTGCCGAAGACCAGTTCGAGGAGGCCCTCGCAATCTGGCGCGAGCTTCCCGGGGGTGCCGACGCCGCGAGAATCGGGCGTATAACGGCTGTCGAGAAGCGCGTCATCCTCGAGACGCCGCTGGGTGGTGAGCGATTCCTTGAAGAGCTCGAGGACGACCCGCTGCCGCGGATCTGCTAAGCCTCTAGCTCGACGCTGCGCAGGATCATCTCGTCGCCGCTGGCGATGCGCGTCTTGATGTCACCGCATTCTGCGCAAGCCAGCCGGTTGGGTGTTGTCTCCGATTCAGCACCACAGCCGGTGCAGCGGACGATGACGGGGATGTCGTTGATGACGAGCTCCGCGTTTTCCGCAACCGTATCCACGACGGCGATCGGGTAGGCGTTACGCAATAGCTCTGGTTCGACCCCGGACAGTGGCCCGATGTCGAGTTCGATTCGCGTGACCGTGACCGCTGCGCGCTCCGCAGCGATCGCTTCAACCTGCTCCAGCAGGGACATGCAAACAGACAACTCGTGCACTAATCGTTACACGATCTCTACGAGTTCGATGTCGAAGGTCAGTGCGTGTCCCGACAGCGGGTGGTTTGCATCTACGGTGATGTTCTCATCGTCGACCTCGGTGACTACGAGATCCATGATCTGGCCCTCCGGGCTCTGGCTCTGCAGGTGCATGCCGACGGCCGGCTCCATATCTTCGGGCAGCGCGCTTCTGGATACGCGCTGGACGAGCTGATCATGGCGCTGCCCGTAGGCCTGGTCCGGTTCGATCGTCACGGTCTTGCTCTCGCCGACGCTCATTCCGTCCACCGCACTGTCGAAGCCCGGGATCACCTGGCCTCCGCCGAGAGCGAATTCCAGCGGGTCCCTGCCTGCAGAACTGTCGAATTGCGTACCGTCTGCCAGGGTGCCGGTGTAGTGGATACGTACTGTGTCGCCTGATTTGGCTTGCGTCATGATGGGTGCTCCAGGAGTGAGCGCCGACTATATCAGATAGGACAACTACCTATTTGCTTCGCGGCAGGCCCGGACTAACTTGGTAAAGGGCCAGCGCGTGGATGATGTCATGAACGAGCCGTCAGCCAGGAACAAGATCGTCGAGATCGACACGTCGGTACCGGTTTGGGAGCAGTTCTTTACCGTCGCGCCACTGGTTCTCGTGGGCACGACGGATCCGGATGGATCGCTGGACTTGGCGCCCAAGCACATGGTGACGCCAATGGGTTGGCAGAACTACTTCGGCTTCGTCTGTACGCCTCGCCACGCCACCTGTGCCAACATCGAGCGCACCGGCGTATTCACCGTCAGCTACCCGAAACCGTCGCAGATACTGATCACCAGCCTCGCGGCGTCTCCGCGCGTCGACCAGGGTGGCAAGCCCGTGCTCGACTACTTCCGGACATTCCCGGCACGCGAGATCGAGGGCAGCTTCATCGAGGACGGCTACCTGTTCTTCGAATGCCGGCATTACAAGACGGTCGACGGCTTCGGCGAGAACTGCCTGATTACGGGCGAGATCATCGCTGCGTACGGTGACGACGATTTCCTGCGTCACCCGGAAGGAGACGACCAGGAGACGATCCACGATTCACCGCTGTTCGCCTACCTGGCGCCGGGGCGCTTCGCGGAGATCGATCGCTCCAACGCATTCCCGTTCCCGGAGTCTATGAAGAAGTAGCTTAGGTCATGTGCGCAGCCAACGCGGCAGAGGTTCTCGAATACGTCAGGGGGCAGGAGGCGACACTCATCGCCCTGATCCAGGACCTGGTCGAAGCCGAATCGCCGTCGGCTCATCCGGAAACGCATGATGAGGCGCGTCGCGTCCTGCGACTGGCGCTGGCCGAAGTAGGGTACGACTCCCGCGAGACCGCGGTGCCGGAAAAACCACGCCACGTGTTTGCAAGACCGGCTGAACGACCGCGAGGCCGTCCATCGCAGCTGCTTGTCGGGCACTACGATACCGTGTGGCCGGTCGGCACGCTCAAGGATCGGCCTTTCCGCGTCGACGGTAACGTCATGCACGGACCCGGTTCTTTCGACATGAAAGGAGGG
>JAAUXZ010017494.1_pt1 | contig 18373 bp, 14 predicted proteins | sample 7278131 | NCBI WGS metagenome assembly JAAUXZ01 (sample SAMN14350119, study PRJNA611818) | marine sediment metagenome | isolation source: surface marine sediment (3m) | place: French Polynesia: Moorea | collected 2018-08 | reverse complement strand
TTTGGTTCAGTCGTTCTAGGTTCGAGTCCTAGTAGGCCAACAAAAAGCAAACTTTGAATCCTGATACTTCCTTAGTGTCGGGATTTTTTTGTTTGTTGAGAGTTGATAGCTTCTTGCCATGAGTCAGGTATCTATGCAATATCTCTACGTACAACATCTGCCGTCTCCCGTCCACCGTCTTTCGTCAACCCTCATCTTATTTATTATCTTTTCACTCTTCACTTTTCACTCTTCACTTTTCACTCTTCACTATCAACTAACAACCATCAACTACATTTTCAGTGATAATGATCCTCACTTCCTGGAAGTTCTTCCTCATCTCCATTTGGCTTCGGGCCTTCATCATCACTTGTTAAACCTTCTTCTTCTGGCCTGGGTAATACGTCCAAAGCATCTTCTTCTCCACTTTCTAATGATTCTGGGATATCTTCGGTTAATTCCGCAGCGGTTTCGGTTTCCAGGACCACAGCTCGTACTTTGCGCTTATCCTTAATCATCGCCCAGGTCATTATCAGGCTGGTTCCGATGATCACAAAAAGCAATACTCCCTGTTCAAAAGTCTCTACCTGGGCTTCCATTGGGATTGCGTAAAACAAAAGAACGGTTATGAGTCCGCGAGGGGCGATGAATAGTTGAGGTAAGATATCCTTACCTATAAATACGCGGAGTAATCCGTACCTGATAGCGTAGATACTGATAAGGATCAAAAGACTTACCAGGGCTACGTTCAAGCTTAACAGGGTTGACAGTACAATCGTAATACCGAAAACCACAAAGAAAAATGTTCGCACTACAAAAGCGGTTTCCAGCGTAACAATATGTAACTCGTGATAGATCTGATGTGCAGCTTCTTCGTTGAGGAAATGACGTAGCTTACCCCCGAAAAACAGTTTCATATTCGCGATCACCAAACCAAAAACCAAAATGATGATCAGCGAAGAGAGATGGAGCTTCTTGCCGATGGCATAGAGCAACAAAAGCACTGCTATCAGTAAGAACAGTTTCGCCTGACTTTTTATCTCCTGAAATATCAGGATAATGGCATAGCTGGCCACCACAGCAATAATAATAGTTAGTATAATATTGCCTGTAAATTCCAAAGCTACGGATCCTTCAGCTGGTTCCAGGCGACCGATGAGGAAATAGAACATGATGATGCCCATGATATCCGAGAAAGTACTTTCATATATGTGGAACTCCTTTTTCTTCTCACCTAATCCGCTTACACTGGGAATTATAATCGCACTCGATAATATCGACAGAGGTGTGGCATACAACCAGGCCGATAACATATTCATACCGGGTATCAGATAATAAATGATCTGTGCGGCCACCCACGCAGAAGCGAGTAGCCCTAATAAAGCTACTGCCATGGATTTCATTATAGGCCAGATCTTGTCGCGCTTTAATTCTAATTCCAGCGCGGCTTCAAGCACAATCATAATTAGCCCGATTATACCTAAGACTTCAAGTGCCGGAAAAAAGTTTACCTCTTCAGCCGTCAGATATTTTAAGACATATTGAAGTATGATACCGAGAAGGATCAGTAATAAAACGGAAGGAATGTTTGTCCTTTTCGCAATTCCATTGAAAAGAAAAGACAAGATTAGTATCGCTGAAATTTCAATGATAATATTGTAAGAGGAAAAAATATCCATGGGAGTTAGGTCTTTTGGTCTTAAATGTTGGTCGACTAAAAATACTATTATTTCACTAATTGCGGCAACGCATTATCGAGGCGCCTGGAGTTATTAAAAAAGTTGTATATTTGCGCCACTGAAAGAATAGTTATGTATTCATGAGGGGACATTAAGTCCCCTCTTTTATTAACTGATTTTATGCTGCGGGAGAAAGTTGAGGGAATAATTACCAGCGTATTAAGCAACAATGAATCTCTTTTTCTGATTAGCTGTAGTATCAGCCCTGACTATAGTATTAAGGTAGTTCTGGATGGTGATCAAGGAGTAAACTTGAAGGACTGCATTGAAGTAAGCAGGGCAATTGAAAGTCAACTTGACCGTGAGGAAATTGATTTTTCATTAGAGGTTACATCAGCAGGTGCTACGTCACCTTTATCAATTCCCAGGCAGTATAAAAAGAATATTGGAAGAAAGCTCCGGGTGATCACTCCCGATGAAAACTTAGAGGGAAATCTCACAGCAGCGACTTCCGATACCATCACTTTGGAGTGGAAAAGCAGAGAACCTAAACCTGTCGGAAAAGGCAAGGTTACAATTCAGAATAAAAAGGATATCCCGATTTCTGAAATAAAAGAAGCAAAAGTTGTATTAAAATTCTAACCAGGATCAAAATGGAAAATATTGCGTTGATCGAATCTTTTTCGGAATTCAAAGACGATAAATTTATCGACCGTGTTACTCTTATGGCAATATTGGAAGATGTTTTTAGAAATGCGTTGAAAAAGAAATTTGGATCTGATGATAATTTTGATATCATCATTAACCCTGACAAAGGGGATCTTGAGATTTGGAGAAACAGGATAGTGGTTGAAGACGGCGAAGTTGAGGACCCCTTAGAAGAGATATCTCTAAGTGAAGCACGTAAAATTGAACCCGACTTTGAAGTTGGTGAAGACGTATCCGAAGAGGTAAAATTGGCCGACCTTGGAAGGCGGGCCATCCTTGCGCTGCGTCAAAATCTCATCTCCAAAATTCACGAACACGACAATACAACCATTTACAAGCAATTCAAAGATCTGGAAGGAGAGATCTATACTGCAGAAGTACATCATATAAGACATAAGGCAATTATCCTGTTAGACGACGAAGGCAATGAAATTATTCTCCCGAAAGAGAAACAGATACCCTCTGACTTTTTCAGAAAAGGTGATAATGTAAGAGGTATAATTGAGAGCGTGGAATTGAAGGGTAATAAACCGATGATCATCATGTCACGTACATCACCTATATTCCTGGAACAGTTATTTTTCCAGGAAATACCTGAAGTGTTTGACGGTCTGATCACCATCAAGAAGGCAGTAAGGATACCAGGGGAAAAAGCGAAGGTTGCTGTAGATTCTTATGATGACAGAATTGATCCGGTAGGTGCTTGTGTGGGAATGAAAGGATCTAGAATTCACGGTATTGTCCGTGAATTGGGCAACGAAAATATCGATGTCATCAACTGGACAAACAATCCGCAGTTGATGGTAACAAGGGCATTGAGTCCGGCAAGGGTAACTTCTGTCAAGCTCGATGATGGCAAGATGACGGCCCAGGTTATTCTGAAACCTGAAGAAGTCTCCAAAGCTATTGGCAGGGGCGGGCACAATATCCGTCTTGCTGGTCAGTTAACTGGTTATGAAATCGATGTCTTCAGAGAGGGGATTGAAGAAGATGTTGAACTGGCTGAATTCTCTGATGAAATTGAAAGTTGGATCATTCAAGAGTTCCAAAAGATTGGTCTGGACACAGCCAGGAGTGTGTTGGAGCAAGAAGTAGATGACCTGGTAAAACGAACCGACCTTGAGGAGGAGACCGTTTTAGATGTGGTACGAATACTCAAAGAAGAGTTTGAAGATTAAGCTATATATTAGCAGCGCATAAAAAAGGCAAACCGTATTTATGGCAGACAATGCAACAATAAGGTTAAATAAGGTCTTAAGAGAACTCAATATCTCATTGGACAGGGCCGTGGAGTTTCTCGCTTCCAAAGGACACGAAGTGGTGGCGAGACCTACGACTAAAATCTCCAATGAGGTATACCAGGTATTGCTCGATGAGTTCCAGACCGACATGAGCAAGAAAGTTGCATCTAAAGAGGTCGGCGAAGAAAAGCGCAAGGAAAAGGAAGCCATACGTTTGCAGCTTGAGAAAGAACAGGAAGAGAAGCGACTGGCACGTGAGAAAAGAGCTGCTGCCCGTGAAGTTGTAAAGGCTAAGGTAGAATTAACAGGTCCGAAGCAGGTAGGTAAGATTGATCTTGAAACTAAAAAGAAACCCAAACCTGCTGAAACTAAAGCTGAAGAGCCTCCGGTTGTTGAAGAAGAAACTGTTGCAGAGGCTCCTGCACCACCCAAGGAAAAGGAGCAAGAACCGGATGTTGAGACCATAACCACACAGTATAAAAAGCTATCAGGGCCCAAGATCATGGGCGATAAGATTGATCTTTCAAAGTTTGATAAGCCGAAGAAAAAGAAAGAAGCCCAACCAGAAAAAAGCGAAGAAGCAGACAGAAAGAAACGCAGGAAGCGAATTGTTAGTGGCGGCACAGCGACTACCCAAAAAGGTAGAGCAGGTGGCAAGAAAGGCCCTCGCTTCACTTCTACTCCTAAGGTAGAGCCGACTGAGGAAGAAGTACAAAAACAAGTTCGTGAGACTTTAGAGAAACTCCAGGGCAAATCCAAAAAGGGCAAAGGAGCTAAATATAGAAGGGAGAAAAGGGATATCCACAGACAACAGACCGAAAAAGATCTGGAACAACAGGAACTTGAAAGTAAGATTCTAAAAGTTACAGAATTCGTTACAGTTGGTGAGGTTGCTACCATGATGGATGTTCCGACTACAGATATTATATCCGCCTGTATGTCTTTGGGAATCATGGTAACCATGAATCAAAGACTGGATGCTGAAACACTGAGTATTGTAGCAGAAGAATTTGGCTACCAGGTAGAATTCGTTACTGCTTCACTGGAAGAATCCCTGGATGAGGAGTTGGACGCTGTTGAAGACCTTAAGGGCAGGGCACCTATAGTTACAGTGATGGGTCACGTTGATCACGGGAAAACTTCATTGCTGGATTATATAAGACAGGAAAATGTAATTGCCGGGGAAAGCGGTGGTATTACGCAGCATATCGGTGCCTATGGTGTAACACTATCAAATGGTCAAAAAATAACATTCTTAGATACTCCCGGTCACGAAGCCTTTACGGCCATGCGTGCCAGGGGCGCCCAGGTAACAGACATCGCTATTATTGTTATTGCTGCAGATGACGATATCATGCCCCAGACGAAAGAAGCTATTAGCCATGCCCAGGCAGCTGGAGTTCCCATTGTATTTGCAGTTAATAAAATAGACCGTCCCGAGGCAAATCCGGATAAAATAAAAGAAGGTCTTGCCAATATGAATCTATTAGTTGAGGATTGGGGTGGTAAAATCCAATCGCATGATATTTCGGCCAAGACGGGTGATGGGGTAAAGGAGTTGCTCGAGAAAGTACTGCTTGAAGCAGAATTACTGGAACTTAAGGCCAATCCAGACAAAATGGCCAATGGTACCGTGGTTGAAGCCTTTCTTGATAAAGGTAGGGGTTATGTCTCCACCATACTTGTACAAGCAGGGACACTGAGCGTTGGTGACTATGTGCTGGCAGGAACCTGCAGTGGTAAAGTAAAAGCCATGCACGATGAGCGTGGTAAAAATATTAAGAATGCTGGTCCATCAACACCGATTTCAATTTTAGGCCTTGACGGTGCTCCTCAGGCCGGCGATAAGTTCAGGGTACTGGATGATGAGAAGGAAGCAAAACAAATTGCCGCCAAGAGAAGCCAGTTACTGCGTGAACAAACCGTAAGGACCCAGAGACATATTACCCTAGATGAAATCGGCAGAAGGATAGCCCTCGGAGAATTCAAAGAACTGAACATCATTTTAAAGGGTGACGTGGACGGTTCTGTTGAAGCTCTTACCGATTCGTTCCAAAAATTATCAACCGACGAGATCCAGGTTAATATCATACATAAAGGAGTGGGTGCAATCACTGAATCGGATGTCTTGCTGGCGTCGGCGTCTGACGCGATCGTTATAGGATTCAATGTGAGACCTATGGGCAATGCCCGTGATATAGCAGAGAAGGAAGAAATCGATATCAGACTCTACTCTATCATATACGATGCAATAAACGATCTGAAGGATGCCATGGAAGGAATGCTCTCTCCAGAGATCAAGGAAGAGATCTCAGGAACAGCAGAAATTCGGGAAACCTTCAAGATTTCAAAAGTGGGCACTATTGCCGGGTGCATGGTTACCAGCGGTAAAATCTTTAGAAACTCTCAGATCAGATTGATCCGTGATGGTGTGGTAATCTTCACAGGTGAGCTTTCTTCGTTGAAACGTTTTAAAGACGATGTCAAGGAAGTTGCCAAAGGCTACGACTGTGGATTGCAGATTAAGAATTACAACGACATTAAGACAGGAGACATCGTAGAGGCATTCCAGGAAGTAGCGGTTAAAAAGACACTTTAATTCCTGGGCGCGCGATCAATTAATCTTTTGACTCTCTTTTTATTGGTTCTCGTTTTTTGTCCTTTATAACAATGGACTGAGGATATTTCTCCCTTACCTCAATAAAATTTCGTTCGGCTTCTAATTTAGTTTTGAACCTTCCTATCCTCACTCTATATGTCGGGGAATCGAATACTATTTTAGCCCTCCATTCAGGAAAATCAATTTCCACATCCTGTTTTAATCTTTCGGCTTCGCTATACGAACCAAATCCTACCTGAATAGTATAAAAATCCTGGTTGGAATTAGCCGTTTTATAGACATCCAAAAGTTGCGTGATTTTAGGATCTTGTTCAATGGTAACCACGCCTTTTTGAGAGAAGCAAAGACCTGTGAAACCTATTGCAATTAGTGTAATTATTGATCTTTTCATGGTATGCAAAACCTCAGTTTACAAATGAGATTACAAAAGTAATTCATTAAAGATTAAACAAACTAAAAACACTTTATTTAGAATAATTATAAATTATAAATTATAAATACGTTAACATTTTGAGAATAAAGTCTATTCCTTATTTTTGACCTCAATTTGAGCGGCGATAAATTACCCCCATTGTCCCTTTATTACTGTAATTATCGTGCCAAAATTTAGTTGGAAATATTTTGAATATGAAAAAGGTTCTAAACCGCACTCACATTTCTATAATTTTTGGTATTTACTTAGTAGTTAATCTACTTTTTTCCTTCACACTTAATGCTCAAGAAGAAACAGCCGCTCAGGAGACTGAAACAGTTGCAGTAGCCGATGAGGGTGCCGCAGTTGGTGGCGACCCCGTTAAAGGAAAAACACTTTTTAATCAGAATTGTGCGGCTTGTCATGCCTTGAACAGAAAGATGACAGGACCTGCACTGGCCAATGTCGAGACGAGACTTGCCGAAGAAGAAGGGCTTGATAAAGAATGGCTTTATGCCTGGATCAGGAATAGTGCGGGAATGATCAGTGATGGTGATGCTTACGCACTGAAGATCTACAACGAATACAATCAGGCGGCAATGAACGCCTTTCCCACATTGTCTGACCAGGACATTGAAGATATTCTGGCCTATACGGCAGCGCCACCCCCTGCCCCGGTAGCAGCGGCAGCTGCAGCCGAGACAGCTGAAACTGGTGTTTCAGATTCAGGTATTACAAATGAGATCGTATTAGGTGTACTAATACTTGTTTTCGGTCTATTGGTAATGATGCTGTTCCTGGTCAACAAGACTCTAAGAAGAATAGCAGAAGCCAATGGTGTTGTGATAGAGAGGGAAAAAGCCGCCAAAGGAATACCTATATGGAAAGCATTTGCTCAGAACCAATTCCTGGTTTTGGTATTCTCGATTTTCTTATTGCTGGCCGCAGCTTATTTTGCCTATGGCTGGTTCATGCAGGTTGGTATTGATCAGGGTTACGCTCCAATCCAGCCCATTCATTACTCGCATAAGATTCACGCAGGAGACAACAAAATAGAGTGCAAGTATTGTCACTCATCTTCCCGGGTTTCCAAGCATTCCGGGATACCTTCTCTTAATGTCTGTATGAACTGCCACAAATCGATATATGAATATACCGGAAATCCCGAGGGACCAAGCCCGGAAGATATAGCACAAGGTTATACAAACGAATTCTATACGGCTGAAATAAAGAAATTATACAAGGCAGTTGGTTGGGACGAGGAGAATCAACAATATACCGGTGAGAGCCAACCTGTAGAATGGGTACGCATTCACAATCTACCGGATCTGGCATATTTTAATCATTCACAACACGTAACGGTTGCCGGGATCGAATGTCAGACCTGTCACGGTCCGGTTGAGGAGATGGAGATCATGTATCAGTATTCTTCTCTCACAATGGGATGGTGTATTGAATGTCACAGAGAAACCAATGTGAATATGGCCGACAACGAATATTACGCCAGTATTCACGAAGAACTCTCAAGGAAGTACGGCGTAGAAAAACTTACAGCTGCCCAGATGGGCGGTCTGGAATGTGGTAAGTGCCACTATTAAATCAACTGAAAGCAGCTAATAATTAGGCATATTTAATGGCATCGAACAAAAAATACTGGAAAAACGAAGCGGAATTGAATCCGAATGATTCCATTGTTGAGGCGCTAAGACAGAATGAGTTCCCCGAAGAGATCCCGGTTGATGAATTTCTTGGAGATAAAAAGAACCTGACCGAGAGTTCAACGAGCAGAAGGGACTTTTTAAAGTATGTGGGCTTTAGCACTGCAGCAGCTTCTATGGCTGCCTGCGAGGGACCTGTAAGAAGATCTATTCCCTATGTCGTAAAACCAGAACAAATTGTACCTGGTGTTGCCAATTACTACGCTACTACTATCGCCAATGGGTTTGACTTTGCAAGCATCCTGATCAAAACACGTGAAGGTAGACCGATAAAAGTTGAGAATAATAAGGAGGCCAAAACACTTGGTAGCGCTAATGCAAGAATACAGGCTTCCGTACTTTCACTATACGACAGTACCAGGATTCAGGGACCATTGGCTAATGGCGAACCTGTAGATTGGCTGGCACTTGACGCCGTTGTAATGTCTCAATTGGCTTCTCTGAAGAATACCGGTAAGCAGATTGTCTTTCTAACGCAGACTTATGCCAGCCCGTCGACAGACCGACTGATATCTGATTACAAGGAGGCTTACTCCAATCTTAGCCATATAACGTACGATGCTATTTCCGAAAATGCAGCTCTCGATGCTTACGAGGAAAAATATGGAGAAAGAGCATTGGCCAATTACAATTTTGAGAACGCAGATCTTATTGTTTCTTTTGGAGCCGACTTTCTGGCCGACTGGCAAGGAGGTGGCTACGACTCCGGGTATTCCAAAGGTAGAGTACCCAAAAATGGTAAGATGTCTAGGCATATTCAGCTGGAGGCCAATTTGTCTTTAACCGGTGCAAATGCCGATAAACGTATCCCACTAAAGCCCAGTGCCCAAAAGAAAGCACTTGCAAGTCTCTATGGGATGCTCAATAACAGCAATGTAAGTACTGACCTTGATGAGTCGGTCCAACAAAGCCTTGAGACTATTGCACAGGAGATCCGAAATGCTGGAGCAAAGGCAGTTGTGGTTACTGGACTAACAGATAAGAATGCTCAGACCGTTGCTTTGGCAATAAACGAAATGTTACAAAGCGAAGCGTTCGAACCGGGTTCACCAAGATATACTAGAAAAGGTGATTCCAATGAAGTGAACCAGCTTATTGCCGATATGAATGCGGGCAAAGTCGGCGCACTGATTATGGATGGAGTAAACCCTCTATACACCCTTCCTAATGCCGCTGAATTTGCAGAAGGATTGACTAAAGTCTCACTCTCTGTTGCATTTTCTACAAACTGGACGGAAACTACAGCTGCAGTTCAATACACTGCTGCTGCCAATCACTATTTGGAGTCCTGGGGCGACGGTCATTTTCAAAAAGGACATTATAGCCTGATGCAGCCCACGATCAAAGGACTTTTTGATACGCAGCAGTTTCAAACAGCTGCCTTGAGATGGCTTGGCAATGAACAATCTTATTACGACTATATCAGGGAGACCTGGGAAACTCAAATTCTCAACGGATCTGCCTGGAATCAGGCACTTCACGATGGTGTATTCGCAATTACAGATACACCTGCTGATGAAACCGTAACCGAGGATCCAGCATCGGCTGGGGATTCATCTACGGAAGATCAGTCTTCTTTAAGCCCAATTACGTCAGCAGTGCAACAACTGGCTTCAAGCCAGGAGAATGCGTTAGAATTGACGCTTTATTCTAAAGTTGGAATGGGTGATGGTCAGCAAGCTGGCAATCCCTGGCTTCAGGAATTTCCTGATCCCATAAGCAGGGTTTCCTGGGATAACTATGTCACTGTATCCAGATCCGATGCGGGTAACTGGGGACTTATCAACGAAAATGTAGCAGACGGAGGCTTGGATGGCAGTTATGTTAACCTGGCCGTAGGAGATACAATTCTAGAAAATATTCCTGTAATTATTCAACCCGGTCAGGCTCCTGGTAGTATAGGACTTGCTTTTGGGTTTGGAAGAAATTATGGGATGAAAGAGGAAATGAGGACCGGCGTTAATGCTTATACATTATATAAGGACTTCAACAGTAATCAGTCGGTTAGTTTGGAAAAAGCCTCGGGGATGCATCAATTTGCTTGCATACAATTGCACAACACCCTTATGGGTAGAGGCGATATCATAAAAGAGACTACCCTGGAAATATTCAACACGAAGGATGCCGGGGAGTGGAATAGTGTTGCGCATGTTTCCTTGGACCACCAGGAGGTGCCAGCTACATCTGTAGATCTTTGGGATGAATTCGATCGTTCTATCGGTCATCATTTTAACATGTCCATAGATCTGAATGCCTGTACAGGCTGTGGTGCCTGTGTTGTGGCTTGTATTTCAGAAAACAATACTCCTGTTGTTGGTAAAAAGGAGGTAAGATTATCTAGAGACATGCATTGGTTAAGAATAGACCGATACTATTCTTCCGAAGATAGTTTTGAACAGGATAACATAAAGAAAGATGAGTTATCCGGAGCCTTTGAATCCAAGACTGGTTTTGAGGAGATGGAGACGGCGGCTGCCAATCCACAGGTATCTTTCCAGCCGGTAATGTGTCAACATTGTAATCATGCTCCTTGCGAAACAGTATGCCCTGTAGCGGCTACTACTCACAGTCGACAGGGACAGAATCACATGGCTTATAATCGCTGTGTTGGAACAAGGTATTGTGCTAATAACTGTCCTTACAAGGTAAGACGCTTCAACTGGTTCCTTTATAATAATAACGACGAGTTTGATTTCCATATGAATAACGACCTGGGTAAAATGGTACTGAATCCTGATGTGACGGTACGATCCCGAGGTGTTATTGAAAAGTGTTCGCTTTGTATTCAAAAGACCCAGAAAACGATATTAGATGCCAAGAGAGAGGGAAGAACAGTCCGGGATGGGGAATTCCAAACAGCCTGTTCTTCAGCATGTAGTAACGGAGCTATAGTATTTGGGGATATCAATGACAGCGAAAGTCAGGTTTCCGAACTCAAAAAAAGCAATCGTATGTATCACCTTCTGGAAAGCGTGGGTACCAGACCAAATGTTTTCTATCATGTGAAGGTGAGGAATACAGACGAAGCGTAACTAAGAATTAAATTGAAATTATAATAAGAATATATGGCGTCGCATTACGAAGCACCAATTCGAAAACCCCTCGTCCTCGGTGATAAAGGTTACCACGACGTATCAGTAGACATTGCCGCTCCGGTAGAAGGTCGGGCCAATAAACACTGGTGGATTGTATTTTCAATTGCCCTGGCAGCATTGCTGTGGGGAATTGGTGCGATAGTGTACACCATTTCAACAGGAATAGGTACCTGGGGACTCAATAAGACAGTGAATTGGGCCTGGGACATTACCAACTTCGTCTGGTGGGTGGGTATTGGTCACGCAGGAACCCTGATATCAGCCGTACTACTTTTGTTCCGCCAAAAGTGGAGAATGGCTATCAACCGTTCTGCGGAGGCTATGACCATATTCTCTGTTATCCAGGCCGGCCTCTTTCCAATCATTCACATGGGAAGGCCCTGGTTAGCGTACTGGGTGGTTCCAATACCGAACCAATTTGGATCTTTATGGGTGAACTTTAATTCACCTCTGCTCTGGGATGTGTTTGCGATATCAACTTATCTGTCGGTTTCACTGGTATTCTGGTGGACAGGACTGTTACCAGATTTTGGTATGATCCGTGACAGGGCAGTAAAGCCATTCCAAAAGAAAATATACAGTCTGGTTAGTTTTGGTTGGACAGGCCGAGCCAAAGACTGGCAACGATTCGAAGAAGTTTCCCTTGTCCTTGCCGGACTGGCGACACCTCTTGTACTTTCTGTACATACCATCGTATCCTTCGATTTTGCAACTTCTGTAATTCCAGGATGGCATACTACTATTTTCCCGCCCTACTTTGTTGCCGGGGCTATATTCTCAGGATTTGCCATGGTACAGACACTTCTCTTAATTATGAGGAAAGTGTGTAATCTGGAGGCTTATATTACTGTCCAGCATATAGAACTTATGAATATCATAATAATGATTACCGGTTCTATTGTGGGTTGTGCTTATATAACGGAATTGTTTATCGCCTGGTACTCAGGTGTGGAATACGAGCAGTACGCCTTCTTGAACAGGGCAACAGGACCTTATTGGTGGGCCTACCTGCTGATGATGTCTTGTAATGTACTTTCACCACAGATCATGTGGTTCAAAAGGATCAGAACAAGTATCATGGTTTCCTTTGTTATCTCCATCGTGGTGAACGTGGGTATGTGGTTCGAGCGTTTTGTTATCATCGTTACGTCGCTACACCGGGATTACCTTCCGTCTTCATGGACCATGTTTTCACCAACATTCGTCGATATTGGTATATTTATTGGAACAGTGGGATTCTTTTTTACCCTCTTCCTGCTTTACGCCAGAACGTTCCCGGTTATTGCGCAGGCTGAAGTGAAAACGATATTGAAATCATCGGGTGAAAGATATAAGAGACTAAGGGCAGAAGGAAAACCACTTTATACGATTAGCAAGGATGGAGTGGTAAGAGAAACAATTGTCACAGCTGAAAACGAAGAGTCCGCTTCATTGGGCGGTGCACAGATAGTACTAAATAGCGACAAGTAATCATGGCAGACACAAAAATACATGCATACTACAATGACGACGATGTACTAATGCACGCTGTCAAAAGGGTCAAGGAGGCTAAGCATCATATAGAGGAGGTTTACTGTCCTTTCCCGGTACACGGTCTTGATAAAGCGATGGGTCTGGCACCTACACGTATTGCCATTACATCTTTTATGTATGGTTGCCTCGGACTAATAGTTGCCATTGTAATGATGGACTATATTATGATCCAGGACTGGCCAATGGATATAGGCGGAAAGCCTAGTTTCAGCTATATCGAAAATATGCCGGCTTTCGTGCCGATCATGTTTGAAATGACAGTATTTTTTGCCGCTCACCTTATGGTGATCACATTTTATCTTAGAAGTAAGCTCTGGCCCTTAAAAGAGGCCGAAAATCCGGATATCCGAACAACCGACGATCATTTCGTAATGGAGATAGAGGTACACGATAATGAATCTGAATTAAAAGATCTCCTTCTCGATACGGGAGCGGTCGAATTAAACATAATTAAAACGAGCCATTAAATAATGAAAAGGCTATTAGTAACATTTCTACTCATTGGTTTCCTGGTGGTAATCGCTGGATGTGCTGACCCCAGCCGACCAAATTACCAGTACATGCCTAATATGTACGAGCCTGTAGGATATGAGACCTATCAGGAAGTTGGCTTTCTCCCTGAAGGTACGGAAGCTTTAACACCTCCGGATAATACTATTTCAAGAGGCTGGCTTCCATATGAGATTGCCAATGATATAGAAGGAAAGGAATTGTCCAGGGCTCTCACAAGTCCCCTCGACTCATTAGATTCTGAAGCTAACCTGGCCAAAGGAAAAGAGCTCTACGATATATATTGCGCTATTTGCCATGGTGCAAAAGGTGCCGGACAAGGTCAGTTGGTTAAACGCGAAAAGATACTGGGTGTTCCCAGTTATGCCGATGTGGCGAGAAATATTAACGTGGGCACAACGTATCACGTCATATACTACGGTCTCAATTCAATGGGTTCTTATGCAGGACAGTTAAATTATGAAGAGAGATGGCAGGTATCTGAATATGTTATGCAACTCAAGGAAGACTTATCAAAATAAAGGTCGTTTAAAAATATGTACACGTTTTCAAATAGGTTAAAAATAGGCTCCATTATCCTCATGGCACTTGGATTACTGGGCATGGGTATTGGCTTCGTTTCAGTTCCCTCCACAGTTGATGAGGCTAAGGCCATGGTTGCGGCTCATGACGATGGTCATGGTGGGGAGGACCATGGTGCTGCGGCAGCACATCCTGCCCAGGGAGAACATGTTGATGGGTCTCACTCAGCTGCGCACGATGAGCATTTATTACACCAGTTACAGAACAGACCCTGGTCTGCTTTGTATGTTGCGGCATTTTTCTTTTTTATGATCTCCCTTGGGGTATTGGCCTTCTATGCTATTCAAAGAGCGGCGCAGGCCGGTTGGGCCCCAATGCTGTTTCGCGTTATGGAAGGAATTACGGCCTATATTGTTCCAGGAGGGATAATTATTTTCGTATTCTTTATCCTTTCAATAATGCATTTCAATCATATTTTTCCTTGGATGGATGCTGAGGTAGTTGCTCATGATGAATTACTTCAAGGAAAGGTAGGATATCTAAATGTTACCTTCTTCCTCGTAAGGGCGGCCATATTTCTCGGAGGATGGATCTTGTATCGTGAAATTTCAAGACGTTTGAGTATTGCCCAGGATAAGGCAGACGACAATTCTAATTTCAAAAAGAATTTCAGGTGGTCTGCAGGGTTTCTCGTATTCTACTTGGTAACTGAATCCATTATGTCCTGGGACTGGATAATGAGTGTTGATCCTCACTGGTTTAGCACATTCTTTGGTTGGTATGTTTTTGCAAGCATGAGTGTTTCTGGAATTTCTGTAATAGCTATGGTAGCTATTTATTTGAAATCAAGAGGCTATTTACCTGATGTGAATGATAGCCATATTCACGATCTGGCGAAGTTTATGTTTGGTTTTAGTATTTTCTGGACCTATCTGTGGTTCGGTCAGTTTATGCTAATTTGGTATGCCAATATACCTGAAGAAGTAACCTATTTTGTTACAAGAATAGAAGACTATAATCTACCATTCTTTGGTATGCTTGCAATGAATTTCATATTTCCATTATTGGTATTGATGAACAGCGATTACAAGCGTATCAACTGGTTCGTAATAACGACGGGTATTGTCCTTCTAGCAGGACATTATTTAGATGTATTCATCATGATTACACCCTCTGCTGTTGGGGATCAATGGAGTATCGGAATTCCGGAAATCGGTGCAGTTCTCTTTTTTGCAGGGGCATTTATTTTCTGGGTATTCAGGGCTTTGACAAAAGCGCCTTTACAACCCACCCGGAATCCGTTTATAGAAGAAAGCAGGCAGTTTCATTATTAATGTGAATTAGGTTCGAACAATGACTACATTTTTGATCTTAGCTATTTTGATATTAGTGGCAATCGCGATTTGGCAAATGACCAAAATTTTCGAATTGTCACAAGTTAAGGCAGAAGCGGCGCAGGTAGCCAGCGATAAGGATAATAAGTACAACGGCTATTTAATGATGGCATTCCTCATCTTTATATATGCCATTACAATATTCAGTTTTGCGAAATACTCTAAGTTCCTTTTACCAGAGGCAGCCTCAGAGCATGGGGGTGATTATGACTACCTGATGTTAGTATCATTCGGGATAATACTTTTTGTGCAAACCATAACCCAGGCGCTACTCCATTATTACGGCTTTAAATACAGAGGAGAAAAAGGAAAGAAAGCACTTTTCTTTGCTGACAATGATCGATTGGAGTTCATTTGGACTATCATTCCCGTAATCGTATTGGCTGGCCTTATTCTCTGGGGATTGTATACCTGGACGAATATTATGGACATCAATGATGAAGACGATCCGCTGATCGTTGAACTATACGCCCAGCAGTTTAACTGGACTGCCCGCTACGGAGGCGCGGATAATGTACTTGGCGAAGCCAATGTAAGGATGATCGATATAGACAAAGCCAATGTTCTGGGACTCGATGAATCAGACCCTAATGCAGCAGATGACATTATCGTCAAAGAATTACACTTGCCAGTAGGACGAAAGATCAATTTTAAAATGAGATCACAAGATGTTCTGCATTCGGCTTATATGCCTCATTTTAGAGCACAGATGAACTGTGTCCCTGGGATGACAACTGAATTCTCTTTTACACCCACTATTACCACCGCTGATATGAGGCTGAATCCTGATGTGGTAGACAAGGTGAGAAGAACCAACGAAATACGTGCAGAACGCGCGGCCAAAGGGGAACCTAATTCTGACCCCTGGGAATTTGATTATGTTTTACTCTGCAATAAGATTTGTGGTAAATCTCATTACAATATGCAGATGAAGATAATCGTAGAAACAGAAGAAGAGTACAATGATTGGTTGGCTAGTCAGCAGACTTTTAGCCAAACGATGGCTTCTGTTCAATAAATTAAGGCTATAAAAAGAAAATTAAAATAAAAGAAAGATTATGTCTGTAAGCGCACATGCCCACGTTGATGATCATGCCCACGATCATGGACATCATCATAAGGAAACATTTATTACGAAGTATATCTTCAGCCAGGATCATAAGATGATATCCAAACAATATCTCATCACTGGTTTGATCATGGGTTTTATTGGAATTGCAATGTCTCTATTGTTCAGAATGCAACTCGCATGGCAAGGAGAGTCATTCCCAATTTTTGAAGCAGTCCTTGGTAAATGGGCACCCGACGGTGTTATGGATGCCGATATGTACCTGGCCCTCGTGACCATACATGGAACTATCATGGTATTTTTTGTCCTTACTGCCGGTCTCAGTGGTACCTTTAGTAACCTATTGATACCTCTTCAGATTGGCGCAAGAGATATGGCATCCGGATTTCTGAATATGTTGTCGTACTGGATGTTCTTCCTCTCCAGTGTTATTATGGTTATTTCTCTGTTCGTTGAAGCGGGACCCGCGGCAGCAGGTTGGACTATCTATCCTCCACTTAGTGCACTGCCGTTGGCTCAACCCGGATCAGGTATGGGAATGACGCTTTGGCTGGTATCAATGGCCATATTCATAGCATCATCATTACTGGGTTCACTTAATTATATTGTAACGGTACTGAACCTTCGTACAAAGGGTATGACAATGACACGTCTGCCCCTGACTATATGGGCATTCTTTGTTACAGCTGTGATCGGTGTGATCTCATTCCCTGTTCTACTTTCAGCTGCGTTATTGCTAATAATGGACCGTAGTTTTGGAACTTCCTTTTTCTTATCTGACATATTTATTCAGGGAGAAGTTCTTCACTATCAGGGAGGGTCACCTGTGCTTTTTGAACACCTTTTCTGGTTCCTTGGTCACCCTGAGGTATATATTGTAATATTACCAGCAATGGGGATTGTATCAGAAGTGATGTCAGTCAACGCCAGAAAACCAATTTTTGGATATCGTGCAATGATCGCATCTATCCTGGCCATTGCTTTTCTCTCCACTATTGTGTGGGGTCACCATATGTTCGTGTCAGGTATGAATCCGTTCTTGGGTTCGGTTTTTACATTTACAACATTACTCATTGCCATACCATCTGCTGTTAAAGCCTTTAACTGGATTACAACACTATGGAAGGGCAATCTACAGCTCAACCCGGGTATGCTATTCTCGATAGGGATGGTATCTACTTTTATCACGGGTGGACTAACCGGAATCATCCTGGGCGACAGTACACTTGATATTAATGTACACGACACCTATTTCGTTGTTGCCCACTTCCACTTGGTGATGGGTATCTCGGCACTTTACGGACTATTTGCTGGGGTTTATCACTGGTTCCCAAAAATGTTCCAGGCCAGAATGATGAACAAGAATCTTGGATATGTCCATTTCTGGATCACGGCAGTGGGTTCCTATGGTATTTTCTTCCCGATGCACTTTATTGGAATGGCAGGAGTTCCGCGGAGATATTACGAGAATACGGCCTTCCCAATGTTTGACGAGTTTACTGATGTTCAGGTATTGATGACTGTCTTCGCTCTTATAACTGCAGGTGCTCAATTACTATTCGCATACAATTTTGTAAGCAGTATATTCTATGGTAAGAAAGGTCCGCAAAACCCATGGAATGCAACCACCTTGGAGTGGGATGCGCCTATTAAGCATATTCATGGAAACTGGGATGGTCCGATACCAGAAGTTCACCGATGGTCATATGATTACAGCAAGACCTTTTAGAGCGGCGAATATATTATTCCAGGGCAGGATTTTGTACCACAAACCGTACCGCTCCAGGAGGATGAAGAAGAATTACATCACTAGCAATATATAGTGCAGTTATGAAGCCCGTTAACTAGCGGGCTTTTTTTATATATTCCAACAGACTTGACCATATGCTAATT
>JAAUXZ010073849.1_pt1 | contig 18388 bp, 17 predicted proteins | sample 7278131 | NCBI WGS metagenome assembly JAAUXZ01 (sample SAMN14350119, study PRJNA611818) | marine sediment metagenome | isolation source: surface marine sediment (3m) | place: French Polynesia: Moorea | collected 2018-08 | reverse complement strand
CGTCGACGGTTTCTCCTTTCATGCGCAGACCCACTAGAAATCCACCAATCTGCGCCGGCGTCGCTTCACCCGTCATAATTTGCTGCATTACTTGAGTCATTGCGTCACGCGTTAAATCTTGCCGCGCAATCACCGATTTAATGGCTTGTTGAATATTCATATGCGTTTTACCTTCTAGTGGGTATCCAAGAAATTTTGCAGTAATTCATGACCGTACTGAGTCAGGATAGATTCAGGATGAAATTGGACACCTTCCACTGCCATTTCTTTATGACGTACCCCCATGATTTCATCCACGGTGCCATCTTCTTTTTGCGTCCAGGCGGTCATTTCAAGGCATTCCGGTAAAGTTTTTTTATCAATCACCAACGAATGGTAACGAGTAGCCTCGTAAGGATTGTCCAACCCACTGAAAACGCCTTCGCCGTTGTGGTAAATCATAGAGGTTTTACCATGCATGATTTCATTGGCATGGATAATATCGCCTCCAAAAACCTGGCCAATGCTTTGATGCCCCAGGCAAACACCCAGTATGGGTTTGATACCGGCCATCGCCTCTATGACTGGCATGGAGATACCGGCCTCATTAGGAGTACAGGGTCCAGGAGAAATCATGATATGAGAAGCATTATTCTGTTTCACCTGATCCACACTGTATTGGTCATTACGAACCACCTCTACATCGACCTTTAACTCGCCCAGGTATTGCACCAGGTTATAAGTAAATGAATCATAGTTATCGATCATTAATACCTTCACGACACCTTCTCCTCTGAGACCAGGCAAGGATCACGTGGCATGAGTCCTGCCTCTGCCTGGGCTACCGCGGTAAAGATGGCCCGGCCCTTATTCATGGTTTCAGCCCATTCATTTTCCGGAACCGAGTCATAGACAATACCCGCTCCTGCTTGAATATACAGTTTCTTGTCTTTAATAACGGCGGTGCGGATGGCGATGGCGGTATCCATATTGCCGCTCCAGGATAAATAACCAACCGCACCGGAATAGATGCCGCGTTTTACCGGTTCCAGTTCATCAATGATTTCCATAGCCCTGATCTTGGGCGCCCCGGAGACGGTCCCTGCGGGGAAAGTCGCACGCAATACATCCATCGCATTCAATCCCGGTTTCAACCGACCCTCCACATTGGAGACAATATGCATGACATGCGAGTATCGTTCTATAATCATTTTATCGGTTAATTTCACCGAGCCAGTTTCACTCACTCTCCCTGCATCATTGCGACCCAGGTCAATGAGCATCAGATGCTCAGCTAATTCCTTGGGATCATTCAATAATTCCGCTTCAAGTTGTTTATCTTCATGCTCGTTCATGCCACGGGGTCGAGTGCCGGCAATCGGCCTGACCGTGACCTGTCCCTGTTCCAAATGAACCAGTATTTCCGGTGACGATCCCACTACATGATGATCACCCAGATTAAGGAAATACATATAAGGCGATGGATTGAGCCCTCTTAATGCGCGGTACAGGTTGATCGGTTCGGCGTTAAATGGAATCGACAGTCTTTGCGACAGTACAATCTGCATCGCGTCACCATCGATGATGTACTGCCGGGCTTTTTCAACGGCCTGTTGGTAGCCTTCCCGGGTAAACTCCGACTCAAAATCCGTTTCTTGCACATAACTTGTAGTTGCTTTACTCGGCAAATTGACTTGCTTAGCATGGATCAAATCAACCAGGTCATCCAGTCTCTTCTGCCCCACCCCATAGGCATCATCCTGTTGCGGATCTACATAGACCACGATAAACATCCGTGAAGCCAGATTGTCAAAAACGACGAGCTCCTCACTCAACATCAACAGGATATCGGGTGTATTATGTTTATCAGGATTTGGATTATTTTTTAACTTGGGTTCAATATATCGAATGGTGTCATAGCCAAAATAACCCACCAATCCACCATTGAAACGAGGCAGGCAATCCAGCTCAGCGACCTTGAATCCCTGCATATAGGTTTCAATATATTGCAGAGGATCTTCTACTATTTGCTGGTCGATGATCTCCTCGTTGGTCTCTACGGTGACTTGGTAACCGTGAACTGTTAAACGGGTTTGGCAGCCCAGTCCAATAATCGAGTAACGTCCCCATTTTTCGCCGCCCTGAACAGACTCAAATAAATAACTGAAAGGTTTGTCGGCCAGCTTCAGGTAAACGCTGAGAGGAGTATCTAGGTCAGCAACCACTTCCCGGACCAGGGGAATGCGATTGCAGGTGGCTTTTAGATGTTCAAATTGTTCCAGCTTCATAGTAATGACTTACGCGATAATTAACAGGCAAAAAAAAGTGGTATCGATGAAGTTTTACCATCGCCAGTATTCTTTTGCATATAGGTTAATTAACCGATAGTGAGTCATTGCCAGTCGTGTTCTAGAGGTAGTTTTGCAACTCGGTAAATGAATCTATCACAGCGTCAGGGCCAAAGCTACGGATATCTTCGCCGTGGTTGTAACCATAGCTCATACACACTACCTGAAAACCTGCCGCCCTGGCAGCTTTGACATCACTTTGGGAATCACCCAGCATCAAGGCATTCTCAGGTTTTACTAACATACGTTCGGCAGCTGTCAATAACGGTAATGGATCAGGTTTTTTTCGCGGGGTGTCATCACCACAGATAATCACTTCAAAATAATCCTCAACCCCAAGGTCTCGAAGAATGGGCAAGGTGAATTCACCGGCTTTGTTTGTTACACAACCCAGTCGGTAACCCTGGTTTTTCATATATTTGAGCCCTTCTTTAACGCCATCATATAAATGACTACGCTTGGAAGTATTTTCCGCGTACAAAGCGCGGAATACAGGCAATGCTTTCTCATACAAGTCCTGATCCGGTTCACCATCTAACTGGTTTAACAGGGCACGCTTTACCAGACGCTCAACCCCGTTTCCGACCCAATGACGAACCGCATCTTCCCCGCGTTCAGGCAATCCCAGTTGCTTCATCATTTCGTCGACGCAATAAGCCAAGTCCGGCACACTGTCTACCAGCGTGCCATCCACGTCGATTAAAATCATCTCGGGTTTAAGCAGGGTCACTCTATTATCAGAGCTTGGCTAACTCATCTCGCATTTGCGCAACAATTGAGTCGTAGGTATGCGGATCATCAGTATTCGCTCCGCCAAATATACCGGAACCCGAAACAAACATATCGGCTCCTGCTGCCGCAATTTCTGCAATGTTATCGACTTTAACACCACCGTCGATTTCCAGACGAATATCGTAACCCGATTCATCTATCATCTTTCTAGCTTCGCGCAGTTTGTCTAAAGTAGCGGGAATAAAACTCTGGCCACCGAATCCTGGGTTTACTGACATCAGCAGAACCACATCCACTTTATCCATCACATATTTAAGATAATCCAATGGAGTTGCCGGATTAAACACGAGGCCTGATTTACAACCATTATCACGCACTAATGACAGGCTACGGTCAATATGCTCGGATGCTTCGGGATGAAATGTAATATAGGTGGCTCCAGCTTTGGCAAAGTCAGGAATGATACGATCCACCGGTTTGACCATCAGATGAACATCGATGGGTGCAGTCACGCCATGTTTACGCAAGGCTTCACACACCAATGGTCCTATGGTCAGGTTAGGCACATAGTGATTATCCATCACATCAAAATGCACCACATCACAACCGGATGCGATAACGTTATCTACTTCTTCGCCCAGACGGGCAAAATCAGCCGACAAAATAGACGGCGCGATCAGAAAATCAGACATAACAAATCCCGAAGCTGTTAAAAATGAGACGCGAATGTACACGAATCATCATAAAATTTCAGCCCTATTGATCATTTACTGGTCTCAGCGCTTAAAAACCTTAAAATGTTGCCCTTTTGAATGGGAGAAGAAGAGATGGGTCTGAGCTTAGCGCTTCATGTACTGGCTGTTGTAATTTGGGTAGGCGGTATGTTCTTTGCCTATATGATACTGCGTCCGGTGGCAGCGAGTGAACTGGAACCCCCTGTGCGACTGAATCTCTGGCGCCATGTATTTAGCCGATTTTTCCCGTGGGTATGGGTCAGCATCATTTTGGCTCCTGTGACTGGAGTCATGCTGGTTATGCCTTACGGTGGCTTTGCCGGTGCGCCATTGTTTATACATATCATGACGGGATTAGGCGTGGTGATGATTTTGATTTTCCTGCATGTGTTCTTTGCGCCGTTCAAACGCATTAAAAGAGCATTGGATGCAGGAGACATACCTGCAGCAGCCAAGCAACTTAATCAGATTCGATTTCTGGTAGGACTGAATACCTTGATCGGTATCCTTACCGTCACCATAGCCACGGCTGGAAAGTATTACCTGGTTTGATGGGGTTCTTGCATCAGCCAAGTGGGCTCAAGAACATAAAAAAAGCCGGTAAACCGGCTTTAATAAACTTGTGCTAACTGGTTATTATAATCCGCCAATATAGGCTGCCAGATTATCAATATCCGCGTCAGATAAACCTGCCGCCATGGCATTCATGGTTGGATTCTGGCGCTTTCCTGCACGAAAATCTGTCAGGTTCTGCTTAACAAATGCCGCATCTTTACCTGTCAGTGATGGGTAAGTCGGTACCACTGATTTACCACCAGCACCATGACAGCCGATGCAACCCTTGGCAGCATAAGCAGATTTTCCTGCCGCCGCATCACCAGCCAGTGCCTGGCCAGATACTGCGAGAGCAGAAGCTAAAACAACAGTAGAAAACAATTTCATAAAAAATCTCCTCAATAGATAGAAAAGGCCTGCAAAACATGATGACTTGCCAATTCAGCGCGGCATTGTTACAAAGCCTCCTGACTTTGTAAAGTGTACGTATTATTTCTTAATCACAGCTGAACGCTATTAATCCTAAATCCACCTGATGAAAAATTTAACCGAGTATAATGCACTCATTCGCCAGGACCTCACCCTGGTAACGCACCAGAAAGGCCACGCCCTGACCCTGAAAACCACCTGGGGACTGTTCTCGCCTCGCGCCATTGATGAAGGCTCACAACTGCTTCTGGATTATCTTGAAATTTCAGGTAACGATAATTGTCTGGATCTAGGCTGTGGTTACGGCATACTCGGTCTAACCTTGGCCAAGTGCGCCCCTCAAGGTAAAACATTACTGGTAGATAAAGATTTTGTAGCCGTTGATTATTCAGAAAAGAACCGACAACTCAATCACATCAACAATGCCGAGTGTTTATTGAGCAATGGTTTTGATCAAATTCCGCCACAGCAGTTTGACCTGATAGTTTCAAACATACCCGCAAAGGTAGGTAAAGAAATGTTATATATCTACTTATTTGATGCATTGAAATATCTCAAACCCGGAGGCAGTTTCTATATCGTCACCATTACCGGATTACGCCAGTTTTTTAAACGCGGTTTCCTGGAAGTCTTCGGTCATTATGAAAAAATCAAACAGGGTAAAACCTATACCGTGGCCAGAGGGATTAAAGCCGTTTAAATAGTGCGTTCAATAAAAAAGGCAGTTCAAATGAACTGCCTTCTTTTCATTTAAGTTAGTGGACTAACTTACTGCTGAGGTGCAGGTGCAGGCGCCATTTGTGGTGGCATCATCTGCTGAGGCATCATACCCCATGGGCCTTGTTGGCCTTGCCCCCAGTAGGGGTTGCCACCATAAGGACGATAACCATAACCATCGCCATAAGAACGAGAGTAGCCGCTACCATAACCACGACCATCCCAATTTCCATAACCACTGCCGTATGAGTTACCACGCCAATCAGTATTGGCATCGAAATCGGTATCCGCATCTAGATTACCTTTACCACGGCCTTTAAAATTCATTCCAAATTCTGCTTCACCATCGCCGGAACCCGTGCCACGACCACGGCCACGACCTGCTCCACGTGCACTACCATCACCATAACCATAGGTATTACCATAGCTATTCCAACGACCGTCTCCATAACCATAACCTGAACCGTCGTCAAAAAACTGGGCACTTGCTGTCATTGAAACACCCACCATTGCTGCAACGGCTGCAGCTAAAACCACTTTTTTCATCACTCAATCTCCAGATATGATGGCTATGAACCATCGTTATTGTAATTTCGTGTATTCTGATTAAAAAACACTACTTAAGAAACACTGCCAAATTTCAAAACGTATGACTAGTCTGATAGTTATAACGCAATGTCATTGAATTAGCAAAATTTTACCTGTGCATTTAATGAACCAACAGTGAAATCACTCCGTTATTCAGATACAAAATAACTTAAATTAATCAATCCTCGAGTAAATATCTGACTGCTTGCAACTGTTCCAACGCGGTCTTTTGCTCGGTCTGCAGAAAATTGATATGCCCCATTTTCCGACCTCGACGGGCTTCTTTTTTCCCGTATAAATGCAATTGGGCTCGATGCGCTTCCAAAACTCGTTGCCAATTTGGGCCATCTTGGTCAGGCCAAATATCGCCCAGTAAATTCAACATGGCAACAGGAGTGTGCTGATCGGGACGCGCAGCTGGCAAATCACAAATCATCCGCACCTGCTGCTCAAATTGGGAATGGTAACAGGCGTCGAGCGTGAAATGCCCTGAATTATGGGGTCGGGGCGCTATTTCATTGATCAGCAATTCTCCCGAGGTGGATATAAAAAATTCAACCGCCATCACACCGCAATACGCTAACCCCTCTGCGATGGTTTTAGCAGCCTGTTGCGCCTGTTGTTCCAATTCTGAAGATATAGCTGCCGGGGCAATACTGACGTCTAGGATGCCATTAACATGACTATTCTCCGCCACCGGAAAACACTGCGATTCGCCGGATTGATTACGACCAAGAACGATAGAGACTTCCTTGTCCAGGTCGATATGCTGCTCGAGAATGCAGGCCGCGTGTAACTGCCCAAAGGCACGTTCTACTTCACTCACATTTGCACAAACCACCTGGCCCTTACCGTCATATCCCAGGGTGGCTGTTTTCAGAATGGCGGGGAACTGAATGTCATGTATCCGTGACAAGTCTGCATCAGTTTCAAGCGTGACAAAGGCGGCGGTTGCTAATCCCAGAGACTGAATGAAGTTTTTTTCCTGTATACGATTTTGTGTGATGGCTAAGGCTTGTGCCGAGGGATGGACCGGCCTCCGCTCAGATAAATAGCCCAGAGACGATGCCGGAATATTCTCAAATTCGGTGGTAATCACTTGACACAGAGATGCCATTTTTTTCAATGCTTGCAGGTCTGTGTAGTCGGCGTGAATATGATGACTGGCCATACTGCCCGCAGGGCTATTAATATCAGGATCCAGCACCACGACTTCATAACCCATGGTTCGGGCCGCAGTCACAAACATTCGTCCCAGTTGGCCGCCCCCGAGAATGCCTATTGTGCTACCAGGAAGAATCGCCATGCTTAATCTCTGGGGGGTAACACCATATCAAATACAGCTTGCTGCTGTGCTTCGCGGAAATCATCAAGTTTCTGCTGATATTCTGAATTTGCATTGGCCAACATGGATACCGCAAAAAGTGCAGCATTGATGGCACCAGCTTTGCCAATGGCGAAGGTTGCAACAGGAACCCCCTTAGGCATTTGTACAATCGATAAAAGACTGTCTTCACCATTTAAATGCTTGGAAGGCACTGGTACACCCAATACGGGTATAGTGGTATTCGCTGCCAACATACCGGGTAAATGCGCCGCTCCACCCGCACCTGCAATAATACAGGCTAAACCTTCTGTGCGTGCCGACTTGGCAAATTCTGCTAAAAGGTCTGGTGTGCGATGAGCAGAAACCACTTGCGCCAGGTAAGGCACATCAAATCTTTCCAATTGTTCCACGGCGTGTTTCATGACAGGCCAATCACTATCACTACCCATAACTACCGCAACGACAGGTTTGCTCATGTTTTGTCTCCACAAAGAGTGAGAAAAAACGGCGCATTTTACCGATTTTTATTCACAAAATAACCTGAAATTCTACATTTCAGGCCGATACCAGCATAAAAAGTTTTTATTCGTTGGATAAAAAGCTTAAAATTTCGCACCATTTCTGCTTTGAGCCTTGATTTTCATGAGTGAAGCCCTGTTTGAATCGCATTTAGACTTACCTCTGGTAGCTCGTGGAAAAGTGCGGGATATATATCAGCTGGATGAACAGCATCTTCTGTTTGTCACTACGGACCGGATCTCGGCCTTTGATGTCATTCTGCCGGACCCGATCCCCGGTAAAGGCTCATTGCTGACGCAAATATCCAATTTCTGGTTTGAAAAATCATCATCATTGATCCCCAACCATTTAAGCCATTTGAATCTTGCCGATTATGTCGATCAGAAGGATTATGAATTACTTAAAGATCGCTCGGTAATCGTAAAAAAATTAAAAACCCTACCCGTGGAAGCCATTGTCCGTGGTTATTTAATTGGCTCGGGCTGGAAAGACTACCAGGCCAATGGCTCGGTTTGCGGCATTGAACTACCGGAAGGTTTGCAACAGGCTGAGAAGTTGCCCTACCCAATTTACACTCCCTCGACCAAGGCCGAGGTGGGTGATCATGATATCAATATCAGTTTTAACGAGTCTGTCGACCTGATTGGACATGTCCTGGCTGAGCAGGTACGTGAAACCAGTTTGGCGTTGTACCGGCTGGCGGCAGAGTATGCTCTTGAACGCGGTATCATCATTGCTGACACCAAGTTTGAATTTGGACTGGATGAAAACGGACAGCTGGTTTTGGCCGACGAGGTATTAACTCCGGATTCATCACGTTTCTGGCCAAAAGATCAATACGAAGTCGGACGGAGCCCTGTCAGTTTTGATAAACAATTTATCCGTGATTACCTCGAATCACTGGACTGGGACAAAACAGCACCGGGCCCTAAAATCCCGCAAGACACTCTGGATAAAACCCAGCAAAAATACCAGGAAGCATTTGAGATACTGACCCGTGATTAATAGTAGCGGGCGAACTCCACCAGTAAATAATCATCTTGTGAGAATGCGACTAAAGGATCAGAGGATTCGACATCGGTAAAGACCTGTATCTCACCGGTTAATTTCCAGTTATCACCAATGCGTCGACTGGCCTCAACACGAAAAGATTTACTACTTTTTTCAGTATCCACTATTATACCGGCCAGAATTTCCGTACTTTGGACATCGTTAAATGCAAAACGCAGGCCTCCGAATAGATCATTATCAAAAATAGCCTCGTTTTCCTCTCGATCCTCCGCTGAATATTCCAACAAAGTCCCCAGGTCAACTGCCGTTTCCAGAATACCATACAGCGTATATTCGAACCCTCCTGTAGCCGCAGTAAAGGTATCAGAGTTGCCATCCCGATGAATTAACTCTAACTTCCAAGTCCAATCACCTATAATGGATTGCACATCGAAACCAAATTGAGTCATCTGCTGGTAGAAAGGAATCAGGACATTGTTGCCATTGTTATCCAGCCCCGGCAAGAACAAGGGATCCCGGTCTGTGCCATTAAAAACTGAAAAACCTAACTCGGTGTCACCCGTAAAATGGGTATAACGTAGGGCAAAGTCGATATGCTCGTCCTGATCAGAAGATTCATAGAGGGATTGGCTTGCGTCTATCAATAGCGGCAAACGCAAGCGCCCCTTGCTACCCCTGAATTCTGGCTCACGAAAACCGGCCAACATAAAAAAATGGAATACACCCGCATCCATAATATGCGTGTATTGCAGCATGGGTTGACCGAGTTTGTCTTCACCATCAAAACCTTCTAAACGGTCAGTCTGATTAATCACATCGACCAAGTGACGTGATTCGGTCACCCCCCAGAACACGGTATCGATCCCTACACGCCATTCATTATCGCCACTCACGTGTAACCATTTGAGTTCACGAATATCGGCATGCTCTCGATTCTCATCCTTATTATCCATGCGCAAAAAAAACTCCGCCGACAATAGATCCTTACCTTGATTCCATTCATGGCTGAATTTAGGCTGAAACGATAACGTCACGTTTTCATCCATTTGATCAGAAAATTGAGCAGACTGCGGGAAAAGTAAAAATTCTGCTGCTAAATTACCCGAAGACTTGAGGGCCACCGCTGGCCAAGCAAGGGTTAACCATAAGTATAAAACAAGCCAGTAACGCATATTGATTAACGGACTCTTTTAAGCGTTTGCGACTTAAAATCGCGATCTTGCAAACCTGTCTTGAAACGATAATCACTCCATTCCAGAGTAGTGGATTTTCCGTTTTGATGATTGATCATTTCCATTTTTCCCGGACGCCAATAGCGACCAAGATATTGTTGATAATCACTGGCTGTCAGGGTTTTGAGTAATTCATTCTTACGGTCATAGAAATCGGCTTTCATTAAACGATAATCCTGTTGATCTAACCATACCTGTTGCCGGGTATACCCCGAAAACTTGTAGGCAGGGATACGCTCAATTACAAAACATTGCCTATCTTCGCAAGCCTCATCTCTTAAGTATTTATAACTGTATTTTTCAACTTCCTGTGAACCCAGGTCTTCAAAGGCAAACTCGCTTCCCATAAAAGGGCCAGACTTATTACGTGAATTAATACGCTTAACCCGTTTTATAGCCGGCAAATACAACCACTGATCATCGGGCTTTAAGCCATGAGAATAGGTCAGCATCGCGGTGCCCTTTACATCCGCGGGCTCATCAAATATTGACATGCTTTTATCGCCATCACCATCCACTTCCAGGGTTCTTATTCGAATTTGACGCTTGGAAACTTCGCCTTTTTTATTTTTTAAAATCATTTGCATATTGGCAGTAAAATCGACAAATCCCTGATCATATGCATCTGCCGCTTTGGCAATTTGTAAACCCTTCTCTTCAGCCGTCTGGGCAATGGCCAAGAATGGCCAAGTAATCAGCAAGGCCAATGTGATTTTTTTAAACATGTTTGCTCTCCTTCTTGTCTAGAGCCATCAGCAATGGCGGTAATAATAGAAAATCGGCAATCAGTGCAAAAACAATTGTTGTTGCCGTCATGAGACCCATATCGGAATTCAGGGTAAATGCGGATTGAGTCAAAACCATAAATCCCAGGGCCAGCACGATGGAAGTTGCCACTAGAGCCAGACCCACAGTGCGAAAGGCATAGCGCGTGGCATCTGCTGCATCCAGACCTTTTTCACGCCTTGCGCGCAGGTATTTACTTAAAAAATGCACGGTATCATCCACCACGATACCCAGTGTCATACCGGTCACGACGGATAAGGCCAGGCCCACTTGTCCAACCGCCAAGCCCCAAAGGCCAAAGGCCATACCTGCAGGAATCAGATTTGGAATCAGACTGATAAATCCGATCTTGAAAGAACGTAATGCAAAAATCAGAATGAAGGAGATCAACACCAATGCAATCGTAGTTCCCAGCAACATGGCACGAATGTTTCTAAAACCGATATGGCTGAACATAATCGTTGGGCTGGCCCCTTCATTTTGCATCGTCACCGGCACATTATCCTTGAGCCATGCTTGCGCACGCTGCTCTAGTGCTAACACATTCGAGGTGGATGTATTGTAAAGCATCACCGTCATGCGCGTAGAAGACTTATCAACATTGATCTGATTGTTAAGATCAAGCCCATAAGGTAATGACATTTCGTACAACAATAAATATTGGGCCGCAAGATTGCGTTGATCAGGCAACTTATACCAGCTGTCTTCATCATTATGCATATTGCGATTGAGACGTTTGAAAATATCGGTGATGACATTCACATGAATCACTTCGGGTTGATCGCGAAACCAGTTTGCAAAGGCCTCTACTCGTTGCAGAAACTCTGGACTGCTCACGCCGCCTGTCTCACCAGATTCCAGTGAATAATCTACCAGATACAAGCCACTCAAATTATCGGACGCAAAATCAGCATCTCGTCTGAACTCGATTTCAGTACTGAAATACTTGGTGAATTCATCATTTAATTCGTTTCGGGGTATAAACGACAGTAACAGCAAAATCCCCAAACCCATGACCAATAACAATACTTTGCGACGCTTGATCACAAACTCGGCCAAGGCAACCATCAGACGACTGGTACGTGTTTCAACCACTTGTTCCTTGACCGGTAAAATCATCATCATCGCAGGTAAGAAAGTAATACTTAAAAAGTATGCAATCACGACGCCCATGGCCACGATATTACCCAGGTCGCGAAACGGGGGGGCATCGGAAAAATTGAGACTAAGAAAACCGATACCCGTGGTGACGGTGGTTAAGAACACCGGTTGCATGTTGATGCGGAGACTGTCAATCATGGCTTCCCTACGCGTTTCTCCGTGATGAATGGCTATTAAAAAATTCATCAGGATATGAACCGAGTGCGCAATAGACATGGTAGGTATGATCATGATTGCAGAAAATGATGGTGGCGTCAGTGCAATACCCAACCAACCGGCTAAACCCATTGCTCCCACTATTGAAAACACGATAACAAAAAAGGTGGCCAGGGTGCCGCTTAAACCTTTTACCCAGAAAAACAGTATGATGATAAATACCAGGAACATAAAAGGTACCAGATTCTGCATATCATATTGGCTGGCCTCCGGGAATGCCCGATTCATCATGATAATGCCCGTCAGCTTGACATCGATATCCGGATATTTCTGTACAAATTCCTTTTTCAAATCACGCACAAAGTCCACAACCTCTGGATTTTCCGTGGTTACGTTTTCCCCCTTCAACTCGATGGTCACGTTAATACCGGTGACGTGTCCACTGTTGGAAACCAATCGATTAACCAATAAAGGTTCGTTAATCGCAATCTGTTTGATGTCTTCGATTCGTTGTGGTGTCAGGTCATCATCTTCATAGACCAGGTTTTCGACGATGAGGTCATCACCATCAGCCCGGGTATGCTGGAAATTTGTAATGGAATCTACCCGAGTCGAGTAAGGCGTTTGCCAAGCTAGTTCAGTCAACCAGGTAATGGCCTTGAGATTTTTTGCTGTAAATACATTTCCATCCTTGGGTGCCAACACCATCATAACGTTATCATTCTTGGAGTAGGTATCCTGAAGGTTCTCAAAGGCAACCAGCTGTGGATTTTCTTTACTGAAGAAAACCCGGTAGTCATTCGTAAACGATAAAAACTGGGCGCCATAACCCATCGCAGCAATAATCAGGACTGTGATTAACACTACCAGCCATCTCATTTTTAGAATTATTTCAGCGTAAGTTTTAACCATGGTTTTCCTCCTGGTTATTGCTTGATTAATGTTAAATACTGAATCAAAGCCTCTCCGCAGCAGAGCAACTTTTCGAGATCTTGTGAGATCATACCGGCATTCAAACAGCCTTCCATCGTAGCCACGACCATGACCGCCACATGTCGGGATGATACCTGCTTGATAATATGTCCCGCTTGTTGGGAGCGGGTTACTGCATCCTCGATAGCCTGATACCAGGCATCGTAAATGCGATTCAATCGTAAGCGAAAACCCTCGTCAATCGGCGCCATTTCCTGTGTCAGGTTACCCAATGGACAACCTAGTTGAATATCCCGCAAAGAGAAGGCTTTTCCTGACTGTTCGATCAGATGCGTTAGCGCAGTGACAGGATCATCTGATTCATTCAACGGTGCGATAAAACTATGCTCTATCCGCTCAGCAATGACTTCATCGACCACGGCATAACCGAGTTCGGTTTTATTGGGGAAATGATGATACAAAGCGCCCTTGGTGACACCGGTGTGAGCCAGAATATTATTCAAGCTCGCGGCCTGGAAACCGTTGACATGAATTTCCTTGTAAGCAGCAAATAAAATTTTGTCACGGGTATCCATTTCCCGTTGATTGTCTAGCGGGTGCCACCAGTAGACTTCTGAATCATCAAGTTCTAACATTGTCACAAACTACATACCGAATGGTATGTTTATAATACCGACCAGTCGGTATGTCAACTATTTTAAGAGCACAATGAGCCGAGATACTCTACAGAAACCGATATTTATCTGTCGAATCCCTATACGTTGGGGTGACATGGATGCTTACCACCACATCAATAATGCGATGTATCTGCGTTACATGGAGGAGGCCAGAATACAGTTACTTTATCAAGCTGGAATAAAGATGGATGGACGTGGGCTGGGTCCGGTGATCGTAAATGCGAGTTGTACTTTTTTATTGCCCGTCACCTACCCGGATACACTGGTGATTGAATGCTATATTGGCGATCCAGGACGTTCGAGCTTTATGAGTTACTATAAACTTTACAGCCAATCCCAACAGGATCGCCTGGTCTGTGAAGGCAGTGCCAAGATCGTCTGGATTGATCCCGCTGAAAACAAATCGGTACCTTTACCGACCAAGATACTGGACATCATCCAATCCCAATCCCTGCCCAATACTTAAGGCGTAATTTTGCCTTGAATAATTCTTAGACGGCGACCATGACTCTCAGTGCGTCCAACCGTATTCGCGCCAGACCTATCTGTGCCTCAACACACTGTAATCTTTCCCTGAAAAATTCGATCTCTTCATTTCTCACGGTGGCATTGATGGTCTGTAAGGCCCGTAAACGATCAATTTCTTTCTGCAGTTGATCCTGTGCTCTTTTCGTGGCCAAATCCTTGTGTTCCGGTAGTTGCTGCAATGCCGTTGATTCAGCTTTTTTGAGCAATTCCTTGATAACGTTTTCCCTGGATTTAACCACCTTGATTGAGGTATCTAGATCGACATATTGCATCTGCCTCTGGATGACATCCGCGGTTAATTGCTGTTGATGTTCATGACCGTGTTCATCAATACAGATGCGCACCAGATTATCTGGAAGATAATGTTGCGCCCTGGCATGAAGCTGATCTGAAATTTCCACACGAAAGAAACAATCCAGCAACAAGGTACCTGGTTTGATTGCACGATACTTTAAGGCCAACAAGGCAGTATTTCCTTGCTCACTACTCATCACCATATCCATCAAGGTACGGACCAAGGGATGCACCCAGGTTAAATACCGCACATCTTCATTGGCCAACGCAATAGAACGATCATAGGTAATAGTTAATCCATCATCAGGTAACCCGGGGATTTTTACCGGCATGTTATCCGTGGGATGCAACACCCACACACCGGGGCTCTGTAATTCAAAGTTGATTCCAAAATGGTCGTAGAGCACCTCCATGTAGCGAGGCAGATCCAGGGCAAGATTCAAAGACTCAGCTTCTTCGCGTAAGGACTGTGCTGTTGTTGGGCGACAGGAATTGTACTCCAATAAACGATCCCGACCCTGTTGTAATTGCTCGTTCAGCTCATGATGCAGAGTGGCACAATAGTTATAGAAAACACTATGTTCGGCTTTGGGATCCCTTAAACAGTCATATAATTGATGTCGGGTTTGCATAAAAACACTATGTCCGGCTGGGCAGGTCTGCTCAAATGCATTCAATCCCTCATGAAACCAGTTCATCATGACTTGTTGAGAGGTAGAACGCATAAAAGGTACATGGATTTCAATCGTTTGTGTTTGGCCAATGCGATCCAAACGACCGATACGCTGTTCCAAAAGATCCGGATTGTAGGGTAAGTCGAACATCACGATATCATGAGCAAATTGGAAGTTTCGTCCTTCACTACCAACTTCTGAACAAATCATGGCCTGGGTACCGGTCTCCAGATCAGCAAACCAAGCGGCAGAACGATCGCGTTCCACCAGGCTCAAACCTTCGTGAAAGGCGGCTAATGAAATTCCGCTGCGATTTTTGACTTGCTGTACCAAACTTAAGACCGTTTGCGCACTGGAGCAGATAATTAAGACCTTGCGAGCGCGCCGGTCTTTTAAGAAATCAACCAGCCAATTGATTCTAGGGTCAATATCACCCCAAAATTGATTATCATCTGATAGATGCTCCATTGCGATTTCAGGAGATAACAACCATTGAGGATCGACCTGTTCTTTATCCGACATTTTCTGATAAAGGCTGTTATAGGCGTCAGGACAAACCAGGCTGTAAGTTAATAACTCTCTTAATGGAAAACCTTTGACAACATGACGGGTATTACGAAACAACACTCGGCCGGTACCATGACGATCCAACAAGTGTTCGACCAGTTGATCTCTGGCTTGTGAAGCAATGATTTCATCCTCATCATGAAGATGTTCAATCTGAAACTGGTTATCACCCTCACTGATGGTTTTTAGCAGTAATGCTTGTTGTTGGTCATTCAATGCTTCATCCTGCATCATCGCTTCAACAATATCCGCAACCGGCCGATAATGTTGCTCTTCATCAATAAAATGCTCGAGGTCGCTGAAACGATTGGGATCAAGCAGGCGTAAACGCGCAAAATGACTGGCCTTGCCCAATTGTTCCGGGGTAGCGGTAAGCAATAAGACGGCTCGGGTCACTGCTGACAGTTTTTCAACCAACTGGTACTCTCTAGAAGGTTCATCTTCATTCCATACCAGGTGATGGGCCTCATCAACCACCAGCATATCCCAGTCACCTTCCAGTGACTGATTAAATCTTTGGGTGTTATGGGTCAGAAATTCGAGACTGCACAGTACCAACTGTTCACTATGAAAAGGATTCTCCCATTCTGATGCAGGCTGCTCCGGATCAGACCCATCAATCGCATCACAACGCTGTTGATCAAATACACTGAACAACAGGTTGAAACGGCGCATCATCTCAACCAGCCATTGATGTAAAAGACTTTCAGGCACAACTATTAGAATCCGCTTGGCATATTCTTCGAGCAACTGCTGATGAATGATCAGGCCGGCTTCGATGGTCTTACCCAGACCGACCTCATCAGCCAGTAATACCCGGGGGGCGAACCGGTTTGATACCTCATGGGCGATATACAATTGATGATCAATCAAACTGGTACGACATCCCGTGAGACCCTGTAACCGGGATTGGGACAACAGGCCCATCATCTTCTGCGTTCGCGCACGCAGCTCGAACCATTTATTCTTATCTATTTGGCCATTAATTAGCCTTTGCAAAGGCTGGTTCAAGGTTAAGAAATTATTGAGTTTACCTTCGGTCAAACGGACTGACTCACCCTCAGTATCGACACAATGATAGATCATCAATCCATCATGTTGCTCAGTACGGATGACCTCCAACTCCCGGCCCTCATGATCAGTGACGAAATCCCCTTCGGTAAAAAGTACCCTGGATAATGGGGCGGTTTGCTTGGCATAGACCCGGGTTTCCCCGGTAGCCGGAAATATGACGTTGACCGTACGAAATTCAACGTCCAGTACCATGCCTATTCCAAGATGCAGTTCACCAGCACTGACCCAACGCTGACCGATCATAAATTCCTGCATAAACAACCTTTGTATAAAAATTGGGAGGGGCATTATACAGAGGGAATTGTTCTGTGAAACTCCTGCTTTGATAAAGTTACGGCAACTTAATGCATTATCACTTTAACTAATATTCACAAATCATTGAATTTTATAAATTTATCAGTTATCTTTGATCTATGGTCTAAACTTAATCTCAGGCCTTGAGAGAAAACCAACAAAAGAACCACTAAATCCGAGTTTTCGAGACTGTAAACTAAAAAATTATCTGGCGAATTCTCAAAGCTTTTATGTGCAGATTCAGCCATTAAGATTATGGGTAAACAAGCAGAAATAAAAACCGCTCAAGAGAGGAATACCCAGTGGAACTGGAAATTAATCAGGCGTGCCGGCCTGGGTGCTTTTCTGTTAACCGTTCTCATTACGTCACTGGCCTACCTTCAACATACACAACAACTTGAAACCCAACGCGCCAAAGCGCTGCAAAACGAATCTCAATTGCTGCAGTCTTTGCAAGACCAGACCGAACTCAAACTCATTAAACTGCACAATCTGCTATCTACTCTGCAAGGAGTTAAAAATGCTTTCAACTCACTGGATAGCGAACAGTTACAGCAAAACTTTGATGAGCATTGGCAAAACCTACAATATGAGTGGAACCTCGATTTAATCCGCTTTTTTGACTCGGCAAACCAGCCACTGGGCAACTGGTCTTCACGACCTACTCATGAACTGCTGGATAACCAGATTGACGAATGGGCTCGACAATACAATCTCAGCCAGGAAACGATTAATGTAACCAGCTGTCTGCAATTATGTAGCCAGTATGTCATTACGGGTATTGAGATCGGCAAGCGCCAACAGGCTGTCGTTGTGATGTCGGTATCCTTACTGGAAATGCTGAACCAGTTTCACCAGAGCACTGGCAAAATTGTGGGTTTACTGACCCCTGCACTCGATCGAGCCACCTCCACGAGTGTCCTGACATACAAATGGGGTTACGAATTATATAGCCTCACCGAGGCGGGTATAAATGAACCCCTTTTGCAAGAATTTATCCAGGTCATTTCTCCCGTAGCGGGTAAGCCACAATCAGCCATCACCACAATTAACCAAGAAGATTATGAACTGCG
>JAAUXZ010037381.1_pt1 | contig 18481 bp, 16 predicted proteins | sample 7278131 | NCBI WGS metagenome assembly JAAUXZ01 (sample SAMN14350119, study PRJNA611818) | marine sediment metagenome | isolation source: surface marine sediment (3m) | place: French Polynesia: Moorea | collected 2018-08 | reverse complement strand
GCGCGAAGGAGGACCTGGATGACCTGGCGACGGTGGAGAATATCATCAACGAGGGCTGTGAGGCGGCCAGGGACGTGGCGCGCGATACGATGGAAGAGGTACGCAAGGCAATCGGCCTGACTTTGCGCTAATCCATAATTAATGCTTCGTGTTACAGGTCGGCGCCGGCATGACGGGTTATAATTAAAGAGCTTATGACAGATCTATTTCAGGAAAACCAGGCCAACCAATCGGAGATGCCGTTTGCGTTGGTCGAAGGCGAGCCGTTGGCGGTGATGCCGCAGGACTTGTACATTCCGCCGGATGCGCTGCGGGTTTTCCTCGAGGCGTTCCAGGGCCCGCTCGACCTGCTGCTATACCTGATCAAACGCCAGAATATCGATATCCTCAACATTCCTATCGCGTCGATTACCAAGCAGTACATGGATTATATCGGCCTGATGGAAAAGCTGGAACTGGAACTGGCCGCCGAGTACCTGGTGATGGCGTCGATGTTGGCTGAGATCAAGTCTCGCATGTTGTTGCCGCGCCCGGTCGACGACGAAGACGAGGATGATCCGCGGGCCGAGCTGATCCGCCGCCTGCAGGAATACGAACAGTTCAAGAAAGCCGCCGAGGACCTGGACGAACTGCCGCGCGAGGAGCGCGATATCTTCTTCGCCAACGCCGAATTGCCCGAATTCGAGGAAGAAATCCCGCTGCCCGAGGTATCGATCAAGGACCTGCTGCTGGCCTTTCGCGACGTGGTGAACCGGGCGGAACAGTTCGCCAGTCATCATATCGAGCGCGAACCCCTGTCGGTACGGGAACGCATGTCGATCGTGCTCGGCAAAGTGAAATCCGACGACTATACTGATTTCAAAGACTTTTTTGACGTCGAGGAAGGACGCATGGGGGTGGTGGTGAGTTTTCTCGCGATCCTGGAGCTGGTCAAGGAGTCAATGATCGAACTGGTGCAAAACGGTCCCTACGCGCCGATCTATGTCAAAGCCAGGGCATCCTCAACATGAACATCGAACAACTTAAACCCATCATCGAATCCCTTTTGAGCGCCGCCGACCGTCCGTTGTCGGTCAATCACCTGTTCGACCTGTTCAGTGGTGACCTGGAACAGCCGAGCAAGGACGAGATTCGCCAGGCCCTGCACCAGTTGATGGATGAATACCAGGACCGGGGCACCGAGATCAAGCAGGTTGCCAGCGGTTTTCGCCTGCAGGTTAAGTCCGATTACACGACCTGGATCACGCGTCTCTGGCAGCAAAAACCCCCGCGCTATTCGCGGGCCCTGCTCGAGACCCTGGCCCTGATTGCCTATCGCCAGCCGATCACCCGCGGTGAAATCGAAGCGATCAGGGGGGTCAGTGTCAGCTCCAATATCATCAAGACCCTGCAGGAACGGGAATGGGTTAAAACCCTGGGGCATAAGGATGTTCCGGGAAAGCCCAGCCTGTATGGCACCACCAGCCAGTTCCTGGATTATTTCAATCTGAAGACGCTGAATGAACTGCCCACCCTGGCCGAACTCAAGGACCTGGACCAGTATCATCCGGAACTGGCATTCACGGAACAGGAGCTGGCCGATGGCGAGGCCGAGACCCTGCACGTCGTCGATGAAGATGACGACATGGCCGAGCCGGTAGATGCAATGACCGATAAGGCCAGCGAAGATCCCTCACTAAGTTCGGTATGATCCAATATTCACGCCAAATCCCTCGATTACTCCTGTCGGGTCTGATCCTGTTCGGCCTGATGGCCTGCAGTGGTAACAAGGGCAAGGAAATCCAACAGTGGCTGCACGAGGATACCGGTTCCTACGCGGCCGCGATCAGTGACGATGGTAGCCTGCTGTTAACCGGTGCCATCGGCGGTTTTGGCCGGGTCTGGGATATCCAGCAGAACAAGGTGCTGTACAGCGTCCAGCATGAAGACAATGACGAGGGCGGTATTATTGCCGCCGAGTTTTCCGCCGACAATCGTTACCTGGTGACGATGGAGCAGCAGTCGATCGCGCGCTGGTCGGTAGCTGACGGACGCCTGCTCGGTCTCTGGCAATGGCCGGATTTGCGGGCGTTGGCAATTTCTGCCAGCGGGCGTTATGCCCTGATCGGGATGAAAGCCAAGCAGGCGATCTACTTCGATATGCAGGAAGGCAAGATGGTGTATGTGTTTCCGCATCATGAAAAGATCACCTCGGTCGACGTCTCGCGGGATGGCCGGTTTGCCCTGACCGGCTCCGACGACTGGCATGCCAGCCTGTGGAACCTGGCCAACGGTGAGCACATCTGGTCGAGGAACCTGGAATACAAGATTTCTACCGTGGAATTATCCGACGATGGTGAACTGGCCTTGGCGAACGCCTATGTCGGCCAGTCCAAGATATTTTCCACCGCCAGCGCAGGTAACCTGGTCAGCCAGCTCGAGGTCAAGTCACGCGGCATGACCATCGTGTCGGCGGATTTTTCCGATGACGGCCTGATCCTGGCCAGTGGTCGGGCGTCCAAGGGTATCGATATCTGGGAAGTGAAAACCGGCAAAAACCTCAACAGCTGGTTGCCCGAGGTCAAGCACAGGGTACAACCGGACTCTGCCACCATTCTGGACCTGAACATCAGCGCCGATAAATCTACCCTGTTGTCCGAATCCTCTACCGGTATTGGCCAGCTCTGGTCGCTGAATTAGGGCAGGCCCTAAATCCCTATCATGGAGCGCATTCAAAAAGTCCTTGCCCACCAGGGTATAGCCTCGCGTCGCCAGATCGACGAGCTGCTGCAGCAGGGGCGGATCTCGGTCAATGGCAAGGTCGCGAAACCCGGAGACCAGCTCAAGGGCGGTGAAAAAATCAGTATCGACGGCAAACCGGTGCGCTTGTCGCGGCACCGGATCAAGCCCAAACTGCTGATCTACAACAAGCCGGTGGGCGAGGTGAGTACCCGGGATGACCCGGAGGGGCGGCCTACCGTGTACCGGCACCTGCCCGGGTTACAGCACGGCCGCTGGATCGGCATCGGCCGCCTGGATATCAACACCTCTGGCCTGATGCTGTTCACCAACGATGGCGAACTGGCCAACCGCATGCTGCATCCGTCGTTTGCCCTGGAACGTGAATACGCGGCTCGCGTCCGCGGTGAGGTTACCCGTGAAAAGATCAATGCCCTGACCTCTGGCATTGAACTGGAGGACGGACCGGCCAGTTTCGACCGCATCATCGACAGCGGCGGCCAGGGCAGCAATCACTGGTACCATGTTATTCTACACGAGGGCAGGAACCGCGAGGTCCGACGCCTGTGGGCAGCGGTCGATGTCGAGGTGAGCCGGTTGATTCGCGTGCGCTACCATCATTTCCAGTTACCCAAATGGCTCAAGCCCGGTAACTCACGTTATCTCGATGAGGAGGTGGTCAAGCGCCTGTTCCGGGAACTGGGCCTGCCATATCCTGCTGCTGGTGGTTACAAGAAGGTGAGTAAGAAACGCCGGCATGGACGGAAAAAATAATCCACTGCTCGGCACTTATCACAAGTTAAGTGACTATTATGGCGAACAGGCCTGGTGGCCGGCCGATGACAGCTTCGAGATCCTCCTCGGTGCGATCCTGACCCAGAACACCGCCTGGAGCAACGTGGAGAAAGCCATTGCCAATCTCAAGCGGCATGGTCTGTGCGACAGCGAGGCCCTGGCCGCGATCGAGGTGAGCGAGCTGGCACCGATCATCCGGCCGTCCGGTTATTTTAACCAGAAGGCCGAACGCCTGATCCGCTTCAGCCGCTGGTACCTGGAGCAGGGTGGTTTCTTGGCATTGCGCGAGATGGGTTCGGATGAGTTGCGCTGCTTACTGTTGAACGTCAATGGCATCGGCGATGAAACCGCGGATGACATGCTGCTGTATGCCTTCGCCAAGCCCTGTTTTGTCATCGATGCCTATACCCGCCGCCTGTTCTCGCGGCTTGGCCTGCTGGCGGATAAGCTGTCGTATGCGCGGTTGCAGCTTGAATTTCACCGGGCGCTGGATGATGATGTCGAGCTCTACCAGCAATACCACGCTCTAATCGTGTCCCACGCCAAACAGCACTGCCGGAAAAATCCTCGCTGCCAGGGTTGCCCTTTATTCAACGATTGTGATTATGCCCATGACCGCCAGGCATAAAAAACAGTTGCAGCCGATCCAGTCCCTGTTTCGCAAGTTGCTGCCGCAGGAGTTCAGGCAAAAGCGCGGCCAGATCGAACACTTCCAGCAGTTTTTTGCCGGGCAGGAACAGGATGCGGTGTTCCAGCTGGTACGGGTGTTGAATGTAACCGCGCAATACCTGCATGTGAGCCTGCCCAACCCGCCCCTGGCCAATTATTTTCGCCTGCACAGCCAGGAAATCCGCCAGCAGATCAAGCAGCAGTTCGGCCAGGACCTGCAACTGAAGATATCGGTACAGCCACAGGCTGATGAAGCCGGAGAATCGCGCGAGCACAAACCGCTGCCGCATTATTCATCGGCGGTCACCGAACAGATCGGACGCTCGGCGGATGCGGTCGATGATGCAGAACTTAAGGCGGCGTTGAAGTCCCTGTCCAGAACCCTGCGGGATAAAGACCAGGACTGAATCCATCGCCCCGGCGACCGCTGGGTAATCTAGGCGGTCTGACTGGCGTTGTAGATATCCGAATACAGGTTGGAGAAGATGATCTTGGCCGTGGCCAGGGCCGGGATCGCCAGGATCACGCCGATGGTGCCGAACAGGCTGCCAAAGATGATCAAACCGACGATGACCAGTACCGGATGCAGATCCACCGCACCGGCGATGACGTAGGGAATCACCACCACGTTGTCGATGATCTGGGCAACAGCCACCACCGCGATACCCAGGTAAATCAGGCTTGGATCAAACGGCGTCATCGTCGCCGCGACCAGCGATGCCAATACCATTGATATTAACGGCCCGATATAAGGGATCAGGTTGAGCAGGCCGGTCAGGACCCCGAGCAGCACCGGGATTTCCAGGCCGACCAGGCTGAAGCCGATACTGGCGACGATGGCCATCACCGTCGACTGGATCATGACCCCACGGGTGTAGGCCTGCAGCTGACGTGTGACCCGGTGGTAGATCAGCCAGCCCAGTTCGAAGCGCGAGTTAGGCAACCAGTTGAGCAGGCGGTTGCGCAGCGATTTGAAATCCTTGAGCATGAAATAGGTCAGCAAGGGTACCAGGATCAACAGCATGGTGATCGCCATCACCTGTTCCGAGGCGCCGACCAGCAGCGAATTGCCTACCGATGACGATTGCGACAGGGCCGAGGTCATCAGGTTGGATACATTCAGGTCCATACCCATGAAGGCCCCCAGATCCTGGCTGGACTGGGTGATCAGCTGCTCGAGTTTTTCCAGGATAAAGGGCAGCTTGTTTTTCAGGATGGCGACCTGGGCAAACAACTGGGGCAGGGCGATACTGATCGCGATGACGCTGAACGCCAGCATCAGGATCAGCATCAGGATGATCGCCAGTGAATGATTGACGTTATGCCTGACCAGGTAGTTGGTAAAGGGTTGGAGCAGGGCATACAGGGTCAGCGATATGATGATCGGCAACAGCACCGCGGATAACAGGTAAAAGCTGGCGAGAATCACCGCGATGACCAGGGCGAAGGCCTTGACGGTTTGAATATAGGCAGAGCTGGCGGCCAGGGCTTCAGGTTTCATTATGGGTCTGCTGGGACAGCAACTGGTTGGCGATATGCAGGCGTTGAGCCAGGGTGGATGCCAGGTTCATCAGGAACACGTTACCCAGCCGGGGCTCGACATCGATCCATTCCTCGAGGTCCTGCTTAAGAAAAAATGCCAGTCTGCAGGGTTTGACGCATAGCGCATCGGCGGTACGTTTGTCGTTTTCCGCGAGTGCGATCTCGCCAAAGAAATCCCCGGTTTCCAGTTCGGCCAGGGTAGTCTGCCGGGCGCTGATTCTGATTTCTCCTTCCAGCACCATGATCGCGCCGGCCCCCTGGTCACCGCTGCGAAATACCCATTCATCCTGCTGATAGGAACGCAGGTGCATATTCTCCGCCAGATTAGCGATATGACGCTTCGGGATGTGTTTGAACAACGGGGTTTGCTGCCAGTAGGAGGTGATGATCTCGACCTCGCTGGTGGTTTGCTTGGAAAAATTAGTCCAGAAAAAGTTTGTCATATTGATCTTGTTATCGACGTTCCATGGTTCTCAATGAGCATAGCAGAGCCATCGGGTTTTATAAATAAAGCCGGGCTGGCTGAGCCGGGTCCATGGGTTTGCCCGGTTTGCCTGCAACTGTGGGTATATCTATAATTCACGCCTCGATAACAAACACAACCAGCAGTCAGCAACGCATCCAGACAACAGCTGCTGCACAACAAAAAAATAGCCTTAGATGTCATCTCCTCGCATAGTCTTTGATGTACCGCATCTGTATTACCTGCCGCAGTTTCTGCCGATCTTCTGGGAGCTGCAGAAACATGATGTCGACATCCTGTTCGTGCTTTACACCGGTATCGACGGGGAACAATTGACCCGGATTTTGCAGGATGTCGCGGCCAGGGAATCCCTGCCGGTAAAGTGGGTCGACGGGATGGAACAGGGGCTTAAGTTTCACCTGGAAAACCAACCGGACTGGATCATCTTCGGCAATGCCTACAAGTATTTCGATGAATTGCCGAAATCAATCAAAACCGCGATGGTCAATCATGGCGCCGGGATCAAATCAGCCGGCCATGACAGCAACAAGCTCAGATTCAATATCCGTTTCGCCGAGGGTCCCTACCAGCTGGCCCAGTTGCAAAAGGCCTACCCCCAGGGCAACTTCATCGATGTGGGATTCTCCAAGCTTGACCCTGTATTCAATCCGCAGCTGCCGACCCCAGCGCTCGATCTGGCCGAGCTGCAGCTGGACCCGGCCAAACCCACGCTACTCTACGCGCCGACATTCTTCCCCAGTTCGATGGAGCTGTTTGCCAATAACTGGCCTCGGCAGTTCAGTCAGTACAACCTGATCGTCAAGCCGCATTTCTTTACCTATACCAAGTCGAAGTACAGGGCCCAGCGGCGTAAATTATCGATCTGGCAACGAGCTGCCAATGTCTATGTTGCTTCGGTCGATGAATATAACCTGTTACCGTTCTTTGCCAGCGCCGACCTGCTGATCAGCGACGCTTCCACCGCCTTGTTCGAATTTGCCGCGCTGAACAAGCCGGTGATCTGGTGTGATTTTCTCAAACTGCGCTGGAATTATCGCGGCATCTTTGCCTACCGGTTTGAGCGACGCATGGACCAGGATATTCAGCAATATGCAGACATTGCGTTGCACGTGGGGCGCTACAAGGATCTGGCCGGCGCGGTAAGCCAGCAGTTGCAAAATCCGCAGGAATTTGAGCCCAAACGCCTCGAGTATGCGGAGCAACTGCTGGGTCGTCTGGACGGGCAGGTATCAAGCCGCATTGTCAGCAGTCTGCTGCAATTCTAAGCTGACCCGCGAAGACCTGATGCCGGGTATTAACTTAGAGCAATATATTCTTTGTGCTCAAGCATTTATATGGGATAATCGCCGGCTTCTCAAACGTTCCATTTTCGCTTATTTTTCAGCGGCTAGTGCGGCTGAAAGCTGGGTTTTTTATTAAGGTTTACTAATGGATAAAATTAAAATTGCAATTGTTGGGGTCGGAAACTGCACGAGTTCGTTACTGCAGGGCATAGAGTATTACAAATCCAAGAATCAAGGCGATGCTATCGGCCTGATGAACTGGGATATTGGCCGCTATAAACCTTTCGATATCGAGGTTGTCGCGGCTTTCGATATCGATGAGCGAAAAGTTGGAAAAGACGTCGCCGACGCGATTTTCGCTGAGCCCAACTGCACCACCGTATTCTGTGAAACTGTCCCCCCAACCGGCGTCACCGTGCAAATGGGCCAGGTGCTCGATGGCAATGCCGAGCATATGCAGGACTATCCCGAAGAGCGTACATTCAAGATTGCAACCGCGCCCGAGTTGAGCCGGGATGACATCATCGACGCGATCAAATCTTCGGGCGCCGATATCCTGGTCAACTACCTGCCGGTGGGTTCTGAGCAGGCGGTGCGTTTTTATGCTGACTGTGCGTTGGCAGCAGAGACCGCCTTCATCAATAACATGCCGGTGTTTATCGCCAGTGATCCTGAGTGGGCGGATAGATTCAAGGCCAAGGGCTTACCCATCATCGGTGATGATATCAAGGCGCAGTTAGGCGCAACCATTACCCACCGAACCCTGTCCGACCTGTTTGAGAAGCGTGGGGTCAAAATCGACCGTACCTACCAGATCAATACCGGCGGCAATACCGACTTCCTCAATATGCTCAATCGCAGCCGCCTGGACTCGAAGAAAACCTCCAAGACCGAAGCGGTGCAATCGGTAATCCAGGAGAGAATGGAAGATAGCGATATTCATATCGGCCCCAGCGATTACATTCCCTGGCTGAAGGATAACAAGATCTGTTTTATCCGCATGGAAGGCCGCATGTTCGGTGATGTGCCGTTGAATATCGAGGTCAGGTTATCGGTGGAGGACTCGCCCAATTCGGCCGGCGTAGCCATCGACTCTATCCGTTGCTGTAAGCTGGCGCTGGATCGGGGGCAGGGCGGCATCCTTTACTCGCCGTCGGCTTACCTGATGAAACATCCGCCCCAACAATACACCGATAACGAGGCCTACCAGATGGTGCAGGACTTCATCAAGGGCGACAGAGAAAGCTAGCGCCATGCAGAGCAAAAACTGCCTGATCCTGGCCGCTGGCCTGGGCAGCCGTATTTCCAACCTGGCCAAGTCAAAACCCTTGCTGGAGATCAACGGCAGGCCATTGATTCAGCATGTCATCGAGCGGGCCAAGCAGGCAGGTCTGGAAAACTTTTACGTGGTATCCGGCTACAACGGGCATATCCTGCGCGCGTTTCTCGATTACTACTCCGGCATGACCGACACCCGGATTATCCATGTCATCAATGATGACTGGGAAAGTCCAAACGGGGTTTCTGTACTGACTGCCGAGGAATATCTGCAAGACCAGTTTTGCTTGTTGATGTCAGACCATTTATTCGATCCGGCTATCCTGCGCGATTTGAATCAACTGGAGTTGGATGACCAGGATGTCGTGCTCGCGGTCGATGACAACTTATCCAACAAGTTTGTCATGATGGATGACGTTACCAGGGTCAAGACCGACGGTGACAGCCTGCTTGCGATCGGCAAGGAAATCAGCGATTTCAATGGCTTTGATACCGGGATTTTCAAATGCGGAACCAACCTTTTCAATGCCATCAAGAAAAGTGCCGCAGCCGGTGACCAGAGCCTGTCCGGCGGCATGCGCCAACTCATCGAGAGCGGCAATGCACGCTGTTATCACATCGGCGACCGGATCTGGGTCGATGTGGATGACGAGGAAGTCATGCAGCTGGCGGCCAGCAACTTCCCCTTCGGCTAAACGGACGGATGCCAGCTTGAGTCCTGGCTTCCACCACACCTCACTAAATATCAGTTTGAGTCTGAACTTAATCGGCGTAATCTGGCCAAAATAATGACTAGATTACGCAGATGCGGGTGGTCTGGTTTTATGTTTAGCCCGGCCGGACCATGGCGGGTAATCCGACAAAGACTAGGTTGCCGAGAGTGGAATGTTAAAAATTTTTATACCAGGCCTTGCCTTACTGCTGGCGGGTTGCCAATCAACCGGGCTGTTTAAATCCGATGATTCTCAGCCCCTACTGGTACCGGTGGGCAGTTCGATCACCCTACATCAACCACTGGTGTTCGAGATAGGCTACAGCCGCAGTTTTATTCAATTCGGCAAGCCGGTCCGAGTGGCAGAACTTCGTAAGCGTTACCCTTACTGTAGGTTTTACCGTTACGAGCATCCGGACGAAATGCAACAAGAGCGTACCCTGCGGCCGGATACCTTTCGGGTAAGCCGTTCTTACCGGGCGATGGATCTGCCGTTAACCGGCGGCAGTGGGATCATCTTTGGAGCTGATGCCGAGGGCTTTGGTCCCCCGGATGACAATACCCATAACAGTATTTTAAAGCTGCAATCGGAAAGTCAGCCAGAGATCGTTGAATTGAGGTGTGCAGTATTGACCGAGCCCTCGATCGGAAACTACCTGACGATAGCTGAGATCCAGCAAATACTTGGGGATACAGTCAGTATCGCAATGCCCTAAATGTAGATCAGGGCAGTATCTGAGATCAGCTATACTCAGATAATGCTGAAACACCCCAGAATAAACCTGCTGTTGAAAGGCGTTCTCTTTTTGCTGTTTACGGCCACATTTTTGTTCAGTATTTTTGTCATTTTCATTGCCACGCAAACGCCTTATCTAAATCATGTCATCGATAGGCCTCCCGCAAGCCAAAACCTGTCCAACGTAGTCGAAATCGATACCCATCCAGTTATCGATATGCACTCGACCCTGGCCAAGCTGTTCAGGATTGATAAGAAAGATCTGGAGTATGTCCTGGTTGAAGACGATGTGAATTTTGACGGAAAACCGGAACTGATCGTATTCAGCCAGCACCGATATCATATGACCGATGGCAGAGTGTCTGTGGTGAGAGTGTTGAACATATTGGAACAGCAGGCCAGCCAGCTAAGGTTAAAACACAAGCTCAGGCTAAAGGGTATGCCGGTATCACATCCGACCATTCGCACCGAGAATTTATTCGCCAACCGGGCAAAACTTATTATCTTGCAGTCTGATGCACAGGAGCAGCCTGAAACAAAGATCCAGGCATTTCGATTACTGGAAGACCGTGGTCTGGTCCAGGTAAAGTTTCATCAACAAGCCAAGCAATTAATTCAGTTACGAGGAAAGCTGTCAATTGATGCGGCAGAGGGTATACCAGTCGCTAAATTAAACCACGGGGAAGGACTGTTAGACCGGGATTATTTTGTTTGGAGCGGGAATCATTTTGTATCCAGATCAGAACAACCTGTGGCAGCACCTGTCGAGGTAGAGAGATTGATCAAAAGCCTTGAGCACAGGCTTGATCATGAAGTGATTGCCATTGAAATCTATCCAGAGAATAAAGTCCTGGTCTATGAGCAGAGTTCTCACAATGGTTATTATCACCTGTTTAAATTTGACCTCGATTATAGCCTGCAGGAAGTAGAGCCGATTGAACAACAGGCTATTCCGTTGGAGCATGACAGTTACCTGTATTTCAAGAGGTATGACGGTCTCGACCAGAGCAAGGTAAAAAACTACATGAAGAAGAAGGGACAGTTTTACTATTCACCCAACTCAGTTATCGATAATGAATCTACTAATCTCTAGTTCAGCATCGATTTGCGACAAGCAAGCAGCCGTTAACCCGGTTAACAAACAGAATAGGCCTCAACAACTTGCGCCCTGGGTTCTGACCGAAGCATAAAAGTTCTTATTTTGTTCTCATTTATTTGGTGACAAGGCCGCTAAAACGGGTATCATGCCAGGATGCAAACCTACCAGTTTCATCCCGCGGTCAAAGATTGGTTCGAACGTCATTTTGACGGCCCATCGGATGTCCAGGCGCAGGCCTGGCCGGCGATCCAGTCCGGTTCCCACACCCTGATCGCCGCCCCCACCGGTTCCGGTAAAACCCTGGCTGGCTTCCTCGCCGCGATCGATCAACTGGTGCATGATGGCCTGCAATTCCCCCTCGCCGATGAAACCTATGTATTGTACGTGTCGCCGCTGAAGGCCCTGTCCAACGATATCCACAAAAACCTGGAACTGCCCCTGAATGGCATCCGCGATGCCTTGCTCGAGAATGGCTATCCCGATGTGCCGATCCGGTCCCAGGTGCGTACCGGTGATACCCCGCAGGCCGAGCGCAACCTGATGAAGCGAATGCCGCCGCACATCCTGGTGACGACCCCGGAATCCTTGTTCATCCTGCTGACCTCGGAATCCGGTCGCCAGGTCCTCAGCACCGTGCGCAGCGTGATCGTGGATGAACTTCATGCATTGGCCGGCAACAAGCGCGGCGCCCACCTGACCCTGAGCCTGGAACGCCTCGAGCAATTGTGCGAAAAACCGCCGGTTCGGATCGGTATCTCGGCGACCCAGAAACCGATCGGGGATATGGCGGCTTACCTGTCCGGGCAGCATGATGACCAGCAGCCAAGGCAGTGCCGGATCATCGATACCGGGCATGTGCGCAAACGCGACCTGGCGATTGAAATGACCGGTTCCCCGCTGGAAGCGATCATGGCCAACGAGGCCTGGGATGAAATCTACCGGCGCCTGGAACAGCTGATAGAGCAGCACCGCACCACCCTGATCTTCGTCAATACCCGACGCCTGGCGGAACGCGCCGCGGCGGCACTGGCGGAAAAGCTGGGTGAAGACGCGGTGACCTCGCATCATGGCAGCCTGGCCAAGGAACACCGGCTGGATGCCGAGCAACGCCTCAAGTCAGGGCAGTTGCGCGCGCTGGTGGCTACCGCCTCGCTGGAACTGGGGATAGATATCGGCGACATCGACCTGGTGTGCCAGATGGGTTCACCGCATGCAATCTCCACCTTCCTCCAGCGCGCTGGGCGTTCCGGTCACCAACTGACCGGGGTCCCGAAAGCGCGCCTGTTCCCCTTGAGCCGGGATGACCTGGTCGAATGCGTGGCGATGCTTGACGCGATTCAGCGCGAGGAGCTGGACCGGATCCCGGTGCCGGAGTTTCCACTAGATGTGCTGGCCCAGCAGATTATCGCCGAGGTGGCCAATCGTGAATGGTCGGAACAGGCGCTATATCAATGTTGCAAGTCGGCCTGGCCTTACCGGGAGTTGAGCTTCAAGCAGTTCACCGATGTCACGCGGATGCTGGCGGACGGGTTTCATACCCGGCGGGGACGGCGCGGTGCTTATCTGCATCGGGATGCAGTCAACGGCGTGTTGCGGGCCCGGCGTGGTGCCCGCCTGACCTCGATCACCAATGGCGGGGCGATCCCCGATCAATTCGATTACGACGTGATCATGCAGCCGGAGGGCCTGTTCGTCGGTACCCTCAACGAGGATTTTGCCTTCGAGAGCATGCCCGGTGATATCTTTCAGCTCGGCAACACCTCGTACAAGATGCTCAAGATCGAACAGGGCAGGGTGTTTGTCGAGGATGCTCATGGCCAGCCGCCGAGTATTCCGTTCTGGTTTGGCGAGGCACCGGGACGCAGTGATGAATTGTCGCAGGCGGTGTCGAGGTTGCGGGTCAAGATCGACCGCTTACTGGAGCAGGGCCAGCAGGCGGTCAATGATTACCTGTTGCAGGATCTCAGGCTGGATCCACTCGCCGCCTCACAGCTGCTCGAATACCTGGCCTCGACCAAGGCCATGCTGGGCGTCATCCCCAGCCAGCAACAGATCGTGTTCGAACGCTTCTTCGATGAAACCGGTGACATGCATTTTGTGATCCACGCGCCGTTTGGCTCGCGGGTCAACAAGGCCTGGGGCCTGGCCCTGCGCAAGCGCTTTTGCCGGCGGTTCAATTTCGAACTACAGGCCGCGGCCAACGAGGACAACCTGATCCTGTCGTTGGGTCCTACCCACAGTTTTCCCTTGGAGGAACCGGCCGCTTATCTGAAATCCGACACAGTCGAGCAGGTGCTGGTGCAAGCCTTGCTCGATGCCCCGATGTTCCCCGCGCGCTGGCGCTGGGTGACCAATATCGCGCTGGCGGTCCCGCGTTTCCGGGCCGGCAAGAAGGTACCGGCGCCGTTCCAGCGCAACGATGCGGAAGACCTGGTGGCGCTGGTGTTCCCGGATCAGCTGGCCTGTTTCGAGAATATCCAGGGCGAACGCGAAGTACCGGATCATCCGCTGGTCAACCAGGTATTATCGGATTGCCTGCATGAACTGATGGACATCGATGGCCTGAAACAGGTGCTGGATGGCATCCAGCAACAAACGATCGAAGTCATCAGCCGTGACCTGCCGACGCCGTCGCCGATGGCGCACGAAATTCTCAATGCCCGTCCCTATGCTTTCCTCGATGATACCCCGGCCGAGGAGCGGCGCGCATTGGCGGTGCAGCAACGGCGCGGTATGGATCCGCAAACCGCGGCCGACATGGGGCGGCTGAATCCGGAGGCGATTACGCGGGTCAGACAGGAGGCCTGGCCACAAGCGCGCAATGCCGACGAACTGCATGATGCCCTGACGATCCTCGGCTTCATCGCTGAAAACGAAATCGTGCCCGGCGAACTGGAACGTTGGCAGCAATGCCTGGCTGAACTGCAACAGGCGGGTCGCGCCGGACGACTGCAGGCTACTGATGGCCGCCTGCTATGGGTGGCCGCGGAGAGGCTCGCTGCGATGCGGCGGCTATTGCCCGATACCCAGCTGTCACCACCGCTCGAGCCATTACCCAGTAATGAAAGCGAGACCACAGAACTGGCATTGCAGGAGATTGTGCGCAGTCGGCTCGAAGGCCTGGGACCGGTCACCCTCGAACAATTGGCGATGCCGATCGGCCGTGCGCAGAGCGAGGTCAGCCAGGCCCTGGCCGCCCTCGAACAGGAAGGTTTCGTTATCCAGGGCCAATTCGACCCAGCGGTCAGTGACCGGCAATGGTGTGAGCGCGGGCTGTTGGCAAGGATTCATCGCTACACGTTAAAACAATTACGCAGCGAGGTGGAACCGGTCAGCCCGGCTGTCTTCATGCAGTTCCTGTTCAAGTGGCAGGGCCTGGAAGAACCGGCCGAGGGGGTAGCGGCACTGGAACGGGTGATGCTGCAGCTCGAGGGCTTCAGTCTGCCGGCTGGTAGCTGGGAGAGCGATATCCTGCCGACGCGGTTACAACCCTATTTCAGCAACCAACTGGATGAACTCAGCGGTTCCGGCAAACTGGCCTGGCTGCGCCTGCAGGCACCAGCGGAAAAGGACAACAAACGCAAGAACCCGGCGATCAGGACCACCCCCATCGCCTTCATCTACCGGCCGCATCTGATGTATTGGTGTCAGAGTGAGATCAATGAGCCCGCCGGCCTCAGCTCCGCGGCGAGCAAGGTGCTGAAGCTGTTGCATCAATGGGGCGCCAGTTTCTTTGAAGACCTGCAGCAACAGAGCGGGTTACTCAAAACCCAGCTCGAACAGGCGCTCGGTGAGCTGGTCGCCTGGGGCCTGGTCAACTCCGACCAGTTCCAGGGCCTGCGTGCGCTGATCGCACCGCAACAGCAGAAACAAAAACGTCATCGGCGCGCGGTGCTGCAAACCCCGCTGGCCGCGGGTGGCCGCTGGTCGTTGCTGAGACCCTCGGTAGCCAGCGAGGATGAGCACGAACGAGTGGAACACATCGCCCGTAGCCTGTTGTCACGTTATGGCGTGGTCTTCCGCAAGCTACTGGAACGTGAGAGTGGCCTGCCGACCTGGCGCGACCTGCTGTATGTATACCGCCGCCTCGAAGCGCGCGGGGAAATCCGCGGCGGCCGCTTTGTCCAGGGTTTTGCCGGGGAACAGTTCGCCCTGCCGGAGGCGGTGACCCAGTTGCGCAAAACCCGCAAACAACAGGATAGCGAACAGATGATTGCAATCAGCAGTGCCGATCCGCTCAACCTGACCGGTATCATCACCCCGGGGAAACGTATCGCGGCGCAGACCCGTCACCGTATCCTGTATCGGAATGGCAAGCCGATCGCCACCGACCAGAACGGTGATATCCGTATCGATGAACGCATTCCGGTCAGCGAGCACTGGCAGCTCAAGAACTTGCTGACACGTAAACCGCATCCAGCGTCCTATCACAAACCTCCATCGGGTCGGTTAATCTGAGCAGGCCCCGGCGCCACAAGCCCGTGGTCGAGACTGATTTCGCCGCAGCTTAGTGCTTACCGATGTGAGCATGCTGAGCATGTTTCATCAGCTTGCGAAATGAATCACCTTTTAAATGCAACAGGTCGTCATGATTGCCCGCCTCGATGTAGACATCATGCTGCTGGTCCAGCCCCTGGTCGACCACGACATCGATCCCGTAGGCCTCGCCTATGGGGGGAATGGCTCCGTCCTCACAATCACTGAATAAGCGGGCGATGTCATCATCGCTGGCCAGATTGAGTTTACGATGGAGCAGGTGGTTCAGGGCAGCAATATTGACGTGGTGGTCGGCCGAAACCAGGGCCATCACATAACCATCGTCATCCGCCAGGACCACCGATTTGATCATTTTTTCCAGCGGAATATGTGCAGCCTGGGCAACGTTAACACTGCTGTCGGCATGATGGTGGTGGACGATGTCATAGGCGATGCCATGATGGGCCAGGAATATGACCAGGTTGTGTGAAAGGTTTTCAGTATCGATGCTCATGCTTTATCTCCGCCTAAGGTGTTTCTGTAACTTAATCTTAACGCTGTGACTTAGAGTTAGAAAGCTGATATCAGCCTAGTCATGAGTATAATTTCTTATCTATATCTCGTGCAGATAAAATCATTTGCCTCCTCGCCATGCCTGGCCAGGGAAGCCCAGTGAAATCTTGACCTGGTCACCCGTTAATTGATTCAGCGTCTGCCAAATCTTTTCCGCCCAAACACCTTCATTTGTGACCATGCTGTAACTTTGGGCATGATCTGGGTTCCTGGACAAACTAGCTAAACCACGGCCAAAACACCAAATGTCAAGATATTGTCCAGATATATTTTGGACAATTTGTCATTTTCTTCTTGATTTATGTTAATTAATTGATATATTTCGTTCAGGACAAAAGTTGTACAAGTCTTAATATCTTAGTAGTTTTGGGTTTTTCGATCGTAGTTTGTACAGCTTTTGTCTATTTAACGATCGCCGAGGGGTTGGTCATTCTGACCTTCAACAATGACGGAGATCGGCTCGCATGAGCTGTCCATAAACGAAGAGAGGATTTACAATATGACCATAACTGCTTTTCAATATGACCTGGTAGCGAACTTTTTTTCGTTATCTATCGCTACCATGGCTGCGGCCACCATCTTCTTCTGGCTCGGACGAGGCCAGGTTTCCAAGCACTACAAAACTGCGTTGACCATTACCGGACTGGTAACCTTCATCGCGCTTTACCACTACCTGCGTATTTATGAAAGCTGGGATGCCAGCTACGACGTCATCAACGGTGAGCTGGTCCAGACCGGGATCGCCTTCAACGACGCCTATCGCTATGTCGACTGGCTGCTGACCGTGCCGTTACTGCTGATCGAATTGATCCTGGTTATGCGTCTGTCCAAGGACGAGACCTACAGCAAATCACTGCGTCTGGGTCTGCTGGCCGCGATCATGGTCATTCTGGGTTATCCAGGCGAGATTTCAGACGTAGCCGGAACCCGCTGGTTATGGTGGACCCTGGCAATGATTCCTTTCCTGTGGATCGTTTACGAACTTTTTGTCGGCTTGCGCGACTCTATTGCATCGCAACCTGAGAGCGTCCGCGGCCTGGTTAACAAGGCTCGCTGGCTGACCGTACTGTCCTGGTCCTTTTACCCGGTGGTATTCGTGTTCCCGATGATTGGTCTGGTCGGAGGCGCTGCCGAAACCGCGGTGCAAGTCGGCTACACCATTGCTGACATCGTCGCCAAGGCGGTATTCGGGGTACTGATCTACATGATCGCGGTACGCAAATCAGAAGCTGACGCGGCCAAGGAAGCTGCCTAACCCCGAGGAGTCGGCCGGTGAGGACACCGGCCGGCTTTAACCTTATGACTCAGCCCTTACTCCCTGTCAATATTGATACCGCTGCCAAGCATTTCGGCAATCAATTACAACATACCCTGCAAACCTGGCTGCAGGATGTCGATCTCGTCGAACAACAGATGTATCGTCTCTGTGCCGAGCCAGCCCACAATGATGTTCTGCTCAAAGCCTTACGTCATCACCTGGCAGCCGGTGGTGGCCGCACCCGCTGTAAACTCGCTCTAACTGCCGGTTATGCCCTCGGCTTAAGCCGGGAAGATGCATTGGCAATCGCTGTCGGTGTCGAGTTACTGCACAACGCATCGCTGGTGCAGGATGATTTACAGGACTTCGCCCATAGTAGGCGAGGTCAGCCGACCGTTTGGAGCGGTTTTGGTATCAACACCGCGCTGGGTTTGACCGACCTGTTGATCACCGCAGCCTTTGCCGGCATCGCTGATGTCAGTAGAGTCGATGCGATACCCGAGTTGATCCGGCGTTTACACGGCGCAGTCGCGCAAACCCTGCATGGCCAGGCCTATGACGTTGGTCAGTATGATATCGATCAGCTTGACTCCAAGCTGTGCCTGGAGGTCGCGCGTGCCAAGTCCGGCCCTTTGTTTGCGTTGGGACTGGAATTGCCGTTGGTGGCTGCTGGATACCAGGATTTTGTTCCATTTGCCAGGGACGCCGCGCGCGCCTTTGGTACCGGTTACCAGATCATCGATGACATCGCCGATCGAGATGAAGATCGGCAGCAGGGCGCCATCGCCAACATCGTACTCGCCCTGGAGCTGGAAGTGGGTGAAGATCAGGCCCGGGACGTCGCCGCCAACATGGCGC
>JAAUXZ010106265.1_pt1 | contig 18494 bp, 21 predicted proteins | sample 7278131 | NCBI WGS metagenome assembly JAAUXZ01 (sample SAMN14350119, study PRJNA611818) | marine sediment metagenome | isolation source: surface marine sediment (3m) | place: French Polynesia: Moorea | collected 2018-08 | reverse complement strand
GATGCTCTCGGTCATGGTATCCATATCCTTGGTCAGGTTATAGATCAAATAAAAGCCCGAGAGACCCAACAGAGCCATCACCAGCAGAGACGGATAGACCAGCCTCTCCCAACGGGTGATGCTGGTATTGAACGACTTGAAAAACTGGGTAAGCGTGATCTCCAGTTTTACCATCGCCTTCTGTTCAGGCGTCAGATTTTTCACATCCGCCTCGAACGTTCTGGGATCTTTTTCAAACATTTTCAGCTCAATAGCGTCTAAACAGCTAAACTTGAGGTAACTCTGGATATTCAGAATTTCTTTCAGCTGAATTGGTGCAGTTACCCACTAAGCATAGTATTCCATAAGGCATTAGACATCGGCATGACCGAAATCAGGTTTGAAATACTTCCAGCCAGAGATGAGACCTTCTCGTGTAATCCGACTTTGTTTTAAACATGGCTTGCACACCGATGAATGATTTTATCCTTTCCTATGAACTCGCCATCCGCTTGAGCGCCTTTTTATGCGTCTTTGCCGTTATGGCCTCATGGGAAAAAGTGGCCCCCCGGAGGAAGCTGTTGTTTTCGAAACTTCGTCGCTGGCTGAGCAATCTGGGACTGGTCTTTCTGAATACCCTGCTGCTTCGTCTGATATTCCCGGCGGCCGCGGTAGGTATGGCCAGCCACGCAGCGACACACGGCTGGGGGCTGTTCAATGCCATCCAGCTACCCCTCTGGCTCGTGGTTCCGCTCTCAGTCATCCTGTTGGACATGGTCATCTATCTGCAGCACGTCATGGTGCATGCGGTACCGGCGCTCTGGCGGTTGCACCGGGTGCATCATGCCGATCCGGACTACGATGTCACCACCGGTTCGCGCTTCCATCCAATCGAAATCATCCTCTCCATGCTGATCAAATTCGCCACGATCGCGGCGTTAGGCACGCCCGTGCTGGCGGTTATCATCCTCGAGGTGTTACTCAACGGGATGGCGATGTTCAATCATGCCAACGTCGGTCTGCCTGAGTGGTTGGACCGCAGACTCCGTTGGCTGCTGGTGACGCCGGACATGCATCGTGTCCACCATTCACAAGAAGTGGATGAGTCCAACAGCAACTTCGGATTCAATCTCTCGATCTGGGACAGACTGATGGGCACCTATCGCGCTCAGCCAAGACTCGGTCATCGGGATATGGTCATCGGTATCGCTTCCATCACAGAGCCGCAGCGTACCACCCACCTGGGGGGTATGTTGATGATCCCTTTTACAAATGCTGATGACAATTATTCCATCAATCGTCGATCCTTCGGTAAATCATCATGAGTTTCGAGACCTACGACGTCTACTTCTCCGGAAAACTGATCAAGGGCCAGGACCCGGAGGTCGTCCAGCAAAAGATTGGCGCACTGTTCAAACTTGAGGGCCCGGGGCTACAACGTCTGTTCTCCGGTGAAGCCATAGCGATCAAGAAAGGCGTCGATATGGACCAGGCCATCAAATACCGGGTAACCTTCCGTGATGCGGGGGCCCTGGTGGACATCCGTCCGGCGGGAGCCACCCAGACACCGGCAACTTCCCCGGCATCCAATGCCAGCCCACCCGACGTTGCCTCCATGACCCTCTCACCGCCCAACCGCTTCGACCTGAGTGATTGCGCAGTGCCGCTGCAACCCCAGCCGATACCCGACATCAGCCGCCTGAATCTTGACAGTCCCGGCATCATCCTGGACAACAGCCCTCCCCCGCCCCCCCTGGAGATCGACACGGGCGCCCTCAAACTGGACAAACCAGGGGTGATCCTTGATGCGTCGCCTCCACCGCCTGCTCTGCAGATCGATACCGGTGACCTGCAGCTCAATCCACCCAACCAAGGCAGTCTGGAGGAGTTCCAACCGGCAGTGGAAAAGGTCATGCTGCCAAACATTGATCACCTGGATCTTGTCGCGCGGGCTGTACCGGAGGAAAAGCCGAACTCAGAAGACTAAGTCGAGAGAATTCTCGGTGGCTGCCGGGAGACCGGCCTGTTGAGCGGCATGCGGGCGACCCGTCTCCAGGAGCCCTTGGACCGTACCGAACCGCCGTTGGACATAGAATCTCAAAGGCAGGCGCTGCTCATCGTCACTCATCCAGACCGCTGTGACGGACTCTCGATTCGGCGCTTTCTTACGCACCTCACGGAGGCTCAGTTTGAACGCTGGACGATCCCAGCCCGCCAGTTTCAGCTGCTCCCGTGATACCTTTACCCGATAGCGTTTGATGCGTTTTCCGTTAAACAAGGGCATCTCGAAAGTCGCACCCTCCCGGAGATCCGCGAAGCGCAGACGGTAGAGCATTGAAAGATAATCCCAGACAGCTTCATCGGGCAACACCTGCCGATGCGCCCGGATCAATCGAGGTTCGGCGCCCTCTTTAACACCCACCGTCTCCAATATGGCGTCCAATGGGAGTGCGATGACATCGGGAGACTCATCGGTCCCGACAAATCGATAACCTTGGCGGCTTTGCCGATCGAACCAGAGCAGCTCCTGACTGATTTTGTCCGTTTGCAGAGTTTCACTGACCAGCAACGGGATCTGTCGATCAGGCTCCAGCCAACTCCGGTAGTGGTAGCGGATCGGGTAGATCAGCTCCGCCTTGCCGTAGGGCTCGGTGGTCAAATCCAGGCGGGTCAGATAGGCCTCTCGCCCCTGCACAGTATGACTTTCCGGCTGAATATCAAAGACGGCATGGGCAATATCCATCATTGCGAATGCGGAGAAGATACCCTGGTAGCTGAAGGTATACTCCAGCCGCTCCCCCGGTCTCATCTGCGCCGCCTGAAGGGGCAGCAGCCCGCTCAGCAGGAGCAGCAGGATCGGGAATGTGAGGTTGATCGGGTACGATTTGGTCATGGCATCGTCTCTCGTGAGTAGTTTAGTCTGGCGAAAGCCTGTTGACTGGCATGTTTTTCGCATCTTATGTCTCAAATTCTGAATTTGAGCTGAATCAGTCATTTTTTCGACGCGAGAGGCACCCACAACATGGTCACACCCGTCAATACCGACAAATCTATGGCGCCAGGCTCAGAGCGGGCCGCACAATCACGCCAAGGCTCGGCAAACGAAATCACGGAAGACCGGCGCGCAGATGCCCAACCACAAGAAATGGTGAATCAAGCATCCAGAGCCAACGTGGATTCCGCCCTTCAGATGTATCGGTTGGAAAACAACCGACTGGGAACGCTCAACGCTGCGCTCGAAACACCAGAACAAGCCAAAGCCCTGCTCAATCAGATACGGCAACAGATGGCGGAAATGCCAGTGGCCGCCTTGCAGGTCCAAGCCGGTAAAGATACCGCCGTGCTCGGTAACCTGCTGTTATCCGCACCCGGCTAGACGATTTCATTCTCCTTGGAAAAGATCTTGGGGCATCTTCGGGTGCCTCTTTTTTTTGGGGGGCTGGGGAAGTGAACACCGCAAAGGGTGTCATCCAAGGGATACCGCTAGTGTATTGATTGGGCGGCAAGCCTCCTGCTGGCGGTCAGTAACACGGATGGAGCGGAAGGCCCTCTGCACCTGTCCAAGCCCGCTAGGATCTGTGCCGGACCGGCTTGTCGATGCCGGCCAACCGACCTACTAGCGCAGTGTTCCTCCCATCTCGATCCGCTCGATATCCGCCACGTTGACCACCCGGCCATCCAGGGTCTGAAAACGCCGACCTTCCACATCTCCGCGGCGCGCCTGATAGGTCACAGTCTCGCCCGTCTGGGTATTGATCACCTGGACGCTGACCACCCGATACTCATCCCGCCACTGCATGAACAGTACGATGCCGCTGGCCAGGACCATAAAGCCGATCAATGCATAGGCCGCCAGGCGTGGCGAACGAGTGTCTTGTGGATTCGATGAAGGTGCAGCGAGCCGCGAGGACTGGGCATCGCTGGAGATCCGCCTCGGGCGGTTTCGGTTGCGTATCACCAGCCAGGCAATCGCAATGACGCCCAGGGTAAACAACAGCTTGGTAATCATAGCCTGCAACCCTAGCACGACAATCTGTTCCTGCCTATCATTGGTTGGGCATGCCAACAGAGAAGCGAGACAGCACAGCCTGATCGGCAGGCCGTCGAACTTGCAGCTCGATCGATTGTCGATTTACTATCAGATGATGCACACCATACACCTCCCTTTACTCCTCGCCTTACTGAGCTTGTTTACCGCCTGCAGTAAACCGGAACCACCTACCATCAATCTCTACCGGGCGGTGCATATCGGGGATATCGACCAGATCGAGCGTAATCTCTACTGGGACGCCGATGTCAATCAACCCGGTCCGGACGGTCAGACCGCCCTGCACGTGGCGGCCCGAAAAGGCAGTCTGGTGATCGTCAAGATGTTGCTGCAGAGCGGGGCTGACCAAGAGGCGGTGAATCAGCAAGGCCATGCCCCGCTGGCCAGCGCACTGCTCGCCCGCAACACCCTGGTGGCGGATTATCTGGTCAAACAAGGGGCGAGTCTCGATCCAGATGCACTGCTGCGGGAAACCGTGCTACTGGGTCAGGCCGACCGTGACGTGATAGACTTCCTCAAGAAACAAGGTGCTTCATCCAACACACCGGACGCAGAAGGTTATACCCCCTTGCATCTGGCGATACTCAACGGCCACCGGGTCATCGCGAAATATCTGGTAGAGCGGGGCGCAGACATCGATTTGACTGATCGTGCAGGCAGAACACCGCTGCAAATCGCGATCGAACTCCAGAATCAGGACATCGAACGGATGCTGAGGAAATTCGGCGCCGCGGCCAGTGGCCCCTGATGAACCAGAATCCATTCACTCAGAACTCAACGGAACACAAGTAAACAGCTATGGCATCGACACCTGATGAACTCACCGTCAATTATATGGAAGATGGTATCGACATCGTTAAGGAACTGGACAAGGTCATCCTTTCAAAAGGCGCCTGGACCACCATCATCTTTCGTTACCAGGACTGGAATCGAGCCAAAGAGACCTACGGACCGGACAAATACACCATCCGCCGTTACCAGAAACGCAGCGGTGAATACCTGCCGAAATCGAAATTCAACATCTCCAGCAAAGACCAGGCGAAGGCCATCATCGAGGCCCTGCAAGGCTGGGTCGAGGAAGATTAGTTCAGCCGACCTGTTCGGCCCAGGCAAGCAGATCCGGTATCAAGCAGCGGCGCGCTTCCGGCAGTTCTGTGTCGGCCTCCAACTGATCGAGTAAGACCAGGTACTCGTCCATCTGCAGGCTGCCGCCCCCTGCGGGCTCGAACAACCTGGCCGAGCGATACTCTTCCCACCGCTCAGCCTCATCCGCAGTCAGGGTCTCGGGCCAGTTCCTCGCCCGGTAGCGAAACAGCATCTCGGGCAGGCGCTGATCGTCGAACACCAGTGGGAAGTCCACCAGTTCCCGGGGACTGCAGGCGCGAATCTGCTCCATCCGCCGCCGGTCAGCCTGCGAGAAAAAACCACCGGCGTAGAGGGCCAGATCGGGATCCGAGACCGCATCGAACCGGGTCATCGAATGAACCCGCTTGAGCTTGTCCGCCACTCCCGTGGCGGCAAGTAGTCGATCCCGATAGCGCATACCCTGCGCCACATCGATAGACCAGCGTTGCGCGGCCTGCTCCGTCAATGTGTTCATCGGCACCACCACCGGGCACTTGTTCAGATGCACCGTCTTCAGTGGCAAACGCTCGATCCCTTCCGGCAACTCGCTGACCGGTGTAAACAGACGCCTGTGCAGTTCCTCATCCTCAAGACCCAACAGTGGTTCCGGATCATGGCGCAGATCATAGACGATAACCCCGTTCGGGTTGCTGGGATGCTTAACCAAGGGCATCACCATGGCGATACAACCCAACTCCGAGGGATACATGGAAGAGACGTGCAGCAGCGCCGGCCGCTCTCGCAAATCGAGTTGTTGCGCCACCTGCTGCTTCTGCCGGTGGTTGAACACATAGTTGTAGAGCCTCGGCTGAGCCTGTTTGATCAGCCTGGCCATGGCGATCGTTGCATGCACGTCTGACAAGGCATCATGCGCCGCTGCATGCACAATATCGTTCGCCAGGGTCAGATCCTCCAGACGAAAGCTCGGTTTGCCATCCGGGTGTCTGGGCCACTCGATACCCGCGGGGCGCAGGGCATGGGTGAGGCGCAGCATATCGATGATGTCCCAGCGAGAGTTGCCGTTCTGCCACTCTCTGGCATAGGGATCGTAAAAATTGCGGTACAGGGTATTGCGGGTCACTTCGTCATCGAAGCGGATGCTGTTGTAGCCCAGGGTGCAAGTGTCAGGGACAGCCAATTCATGATGGATGCGTTTGATGAACTCGGACTCGATCATACCCTCGGCCAACGCCGTCTGCGGGGTGATGCCGGTCACCATGCAGGCCATGGGATGCGGCAGTATGTCGTTGGCCGGCCGGCAATAAATCACCAGCGGCTCGCCGATCGGGTTGAGGTCCTGATCGGTGCGTAGACCTGCAAACTGGGCAGGCCAGTCCCGGCGCGGATCGGCGCCCCAGGTTTCGTAGTCGTGCCAATAGAAGGTCTGGGTCATCGTATGCGGTTCAGTGTAATCCCATCAGTAAGCGGATATGTCGCTCCACACACCGGGCCAGACTGTGCAGTTCGTAACCCCCCTCCAATACCGAGACAATACGCCCGGACGCTGATGCGTCTGCCACCCTCATAAGCTGTTCCGTCACCCATTGAAAATCCGCATCGGTCAGACTGACCCCAGACATATCGTCATCCTCATGTGCATCGAATCCAGCCGAGACGAAGAGCATCTCCGGTTTGAACCGCACCAGGGCAGGCAACCAGTGTTCAGTCACCGCCGCCCGGAACGCTGTACTTTTCGCGGTCGCCGCCAATGGTACCGAGACCATCCGGTCAGTGATATCCAGCAACGGCGTGTAAGGGTAGAACGGATGCTGGAAGGTGGAACAGAACAGCACCCGGCGGTCATCCATGAAGATCTGTTCGGTGCCGTTACCCTGATGCACGTCGAAATCGATGATCGCCACCCGACTCAAGCCGTGCACCTCCATTGCCTGGGCCGCACCCACCGCAACATTGTTGCACAGACAGAAGCCCATCCCTCTGGCACGCTCCGCATGATGCCCGGGGGGGCGTACGGCACAGAAGGCATTCTGCAGCTCCCCCCCCAGTATCCGATCGACCGCCATCACCACCGCCCCTGCAGCCCGCCTGGCGGCCTGCAGGCTTTGCGCACTGAGTTTGGTATCCGGATCCAGGTTGGCCAGCCCTCGTTCAGGGAGCAGGTCCTGCAGCCGGGTGAGATAATCCGCGCTGTGCACCCGCAGCAGCTGTTGGTCGGTCGCTTGTGGGGCATCGAGGTGTCTCAAGAAATCGAAAAGATGGGCCGATACAAGTCTGTCTTGGATGGCTGTCAGACGACGGGCGTTTTCCGGATGTCCCGTCCCGGTCTCATGTGCAAGGCAGTCGGAGTGGCTGATGTAAGCAGTACGCAAAAAACGAGTCTTTCCTCGGACCTGGTGACAGGCCCTCATCACTGTCCGTCATTCTAGTGTAAAAGTGCAAGACTAGACTAGTAATATGCCGTATTTTTACCCACTCACAAGCAAACCCTCGCTACCGAGCAGCCGAGGCTCAACGAAATAGCCTTCATCATCTCAGCATAACCCTAAATTCATATAGGTTGCCATTCATGCATTCACATTACCTGACCTCACTTTTTTCACCCAACAGCATCGCCATGTTCGGCGCCAGTGACAGAAAGAACTCCGTCGGAGAGGTCGTGTTTCGCAACCTTTTGTCCTCAGGCTTTCAGGGCATGATCCATGCGATCAACCCCAAGCACAAACAGGTGCAGGGCGAGAAGGCCTTTGCATCCCTGCACGAGATCAACGCTGCGATCGACCTGGCGGTGGTAGCCACACCCGCGAAAACCATCCCCGCCATCGTCGAGGCCTGCGGGGAGCACGGAGTGCGCATGATGTTGATCCTCTCAGCGGGCTTTCGTGAAGCAGGGCTGGAGGGACGACGACTCGAGGATCAGGTGACCCAATTGGCGAGGCGTTACGGGATACGCCTGATGGGGCCGAACTGTCTGGGCATCATCCGCCCCAGCCGGCAGCTCAACGCCACCTTCGGCCACAACAACGCCAGCCCGGGCAACCTCGCACTGGTCTCCCAATCCGGCGCGATCTGTACCGCGATCCTCGACTGGGCGGAGATGAACGGCATCGGGTTTTCCGCGGTCGTCTCCACCGGCATCGCCGCCGATCTCGATTTTGGCGACTATCTCGATTATCTCGCATCAGACCCCTTGACCAACAGCATCCTGCTCTATATCGAGGGCATCAATGATTCCCGGCGTTTCATGAGCAGCCTGCGTGCCGCGGCGCGCATCAAGCCGGTGATCGCCCTGAAGGTCGGCCGACACAGTGTGGGCGCGCAGGCCTCCATGTCCCACACCGGTGCCCTGGTGGGCAGTGACGAGACCTTTTCCGCCGCCCTGTCACGCTCCGGTGTGCTCCGGGTGGAAAGTATCAGCCAACTGTTTTCTGCGGCAAAGGCCCTCTCTTCGCGCTATCGGGGTGCGGCTGAGCGACTGGTCATCATCACCAATGGGGGTGGACCCGGGGTGATGGCGGCAGACCGGGCAGCTGACATGGGCATTGTACTGAGCAGCCTGAGTCCGGAGACCCATAGCGCCCTGAACCAGGTGCTGCCGGATGTCTGGTCCCGCGGCAATCCGGTGGACATCATCGGTGAGGCGCCGCCCGACCGGTATCAGAAAGCGGTGGATATCTGCCTGCAAGACCCTGGAGTGGACGGCGCCATCGTCATTCTCACTCCCCAGGCCATGACCCGTCCGACGGAGGTTGCGGAGGCCTTGATTCAATCGGCCGAGAAGAATACTAAACCCATCCTCACCAGCTGGATGGGCGGCCATCAGGTCGAACAGGCCCGCGAATTGTTCAACAACGCGCGCATCCCCAGTTTCCGCACCCTGGAGAATGCCGTGGATGCGTTTTCCTACATGGCGGCCTACAACAGGAACCAACGTCTGCTGTTGCAGACACCGGCCAAGATCACCCGCGACCAGGAACCACCGGATGCAGAGGGCGCCCGCCTGATCATCGAGAGCGCCCTGAACGAACAGCGCCGGATTCTCACCGAGCCGGAATCGATCGCGGTGCTGCGCGCCTTCCGTATACCGGCAGTGAGCAACGGCGTCGCCCACTCCGCCAACGAGGCCCTGATCATCGCCGAATCGATCGGTTTCCCAATTGCCATGAAGGTCTTGTCTCCCGACATCTCACACAAATCCGACGCGGGCGGGGTGCGCCTCAACATCAACACCGCCCATGAAGTCCGCGGCGCCTACAAGTCATTGCTCGAGCAGGTCGGCAGGCACCAACCCGAGGCCAAGATTGCGGGCGTCACGGTGGAGAAGATGTACCGCAGCTCGAATGGCCGGGAACTGTTGATCGGGATCATCCGCGATCCGGTGTTCGGACCGGTCATCAGTTTCGGCAGTGGCGGGACCCATGTGGAGATCATGGGGGACTCGGCCATTGCCCTTCCGCCCCTCAACCGCCAGCTGGCCAGGGACCTGATCCAACGCACCAAGGTCTCGCAACTGCTTCAGCAGTTTCGCGACATGCCGGCCGTGGACCTGGAGCGCTTGATCGATATCCTCCTGCGGGTCTCCACCATGGCCTGTGAACTCCCCTGGATCCAGGAGATGGACATCAATCCGCTGATCATGGATGAGAAGGAGGCGATTGCGGTGGATGCACGGATTCGCGTGGACTATCCAAAACCCTCCACCGATCCCTATCACCACCTGGCCATCCACCCCTATCCCGCCCACTTGGTCACCCAGATCCAGTTGCACGATGGCACCGATATCATCATCAGGCCCATCCGCCCCGAAGATGCAGAGATCGAGCAACAGTTCATTCGGGATCTCTCCAGTGAGGCGAAATACTTTCGCTTCATGAGCTCCCTGCAGGAACTCACCCCGGAAATGCTGGTGCGCTTCACCCAGATCGATTATCACAATGAAATGGCCCTGATCGCGGTGGTACAACACAATGACACGGAGCAAGAGATCGGGGTGGCCCGGTATGTGACGAACCTGGACAAAAAGAGTTGTGAATTCGCCCTGGTGGTCTCGGATCAATGGCAACGTAAGGGCATCGCCCATCAGCTGATGCAGAAACTCATGGAGATCGCCAGAGACCGGGGCTTGGAGCGGATGGATGGGGAAGTGCTCAGCCGCAACTCCAAGATGCTGGAGCTGATCAAATCACTCAACTTTCAGATCAGCAATCACCCCGAAGATATCAATATCAAACAGGTGCAGATACCGCTCCACTAACCGCGCGAAGGGCATGTAAAAGGCCACCCTGCAGACAACAAGGTGGCTCGTACGGAATACGTAACCTTAGATCTTCTCTTTGATACGTGCCGCCTTACCGGTACGCCCACGCAGATAGTAGAGCTTGGCGCGGCGTACGTCGCCGCGGCGCGTGACCTTGATACTGTCGATGGTCGGGCTGAAGGTCTGAAACACCCGCTCGACCCCTTCGCCATGAGAAATCTTACGTACGGTAAAGGCGGAGTTGAGGCCACGATTGCGTTTGGCGATCACCAGCCCTTCAAAGGCCTGCAGGCGCTCGCGTTCACCCTCTTTGATCTTTACCTGGACAACCACGGTATCACCCGGGCCAAACTCCGGAACCTCTCGGTTCATCTGCTCAGCTTCTAGCTCTGCGATGATGTTGCTCATGGTCTATTGCTCCTGTAGTTACTCCGCGTCTCCCGACGTGGCTCTGATTTCGTCTAATATATGTCTCTCTTCCGAGCTCAGCTCCCGATCCCGTAACAGATCCGGGCGACGCTCCAGCGTTCGCTGCAACGCCTGCCGCAGCCGCCAGCGGCGTATCCATTCATGGTTACCGCTCTGCAGGACTTGCGGCACAGCCAAACCGTCGATCTGTTCCGGACGGGTATAGTGGGGACAATCCAACAGCCCGTCCATGAAGGAATCCTGCTGGGCGGAATCCGCTGCACCCAGCGCGCCGGGCAGCAGTCGGATCACTGCGTCCATCAAAACCATGGCCGGCAGCTCCCCGCCGCTCAGCACATAGTCTCCGATCGACCACTCCGCATCCACATAACGCTCGATGATCCGTTCATCGATACCCTCGTAGCGTCCCGCGAGCAGGATTCGATCCCGCCCGGAGTTCGCCATGTGGCGCGCCGCCGTCTGATCGAAGCGCCGCCCCTGGGGACTCAGGTAGACCACTTCCGCCCGGGGCAGCGCGGCCTTGGCCTCCTCGATCGCTGCCCGCAATGGCTCGTACTTCATAAGCATCCCGGGGCCCCCGCCATACGGCCGGTCATCGACGGTCCGATGAACATCCTGCGTATAGTCCCGCGGATTCCAAAGCCGGATCTGTGCAATGCCTCGCTCGATGGCCCGCCCCACGACCCCCTGGTTCCTCAGGGCGTCGAACATGGCCGGCATCAGGGTGATGACATGAAAGCGCATGGCAACGCTCTAAAAGTCCGCATCCCAGTCGACGACCATCAGGCCCGCTGCCAGGTCCACCCGGCGGATGGCTTGGCCCCAGGTGTAGGGGATCAGACGCTCCCGGTCGCCCTTGACCACCACCACGTCATTCGCACCTGTCTCGAAGAGATGAGAAACCTTGCCAAGCTCCACCCCTTCGAGATTGACCACCTGCAGTCCCTGCAGGTCGCTCCAATAATATTCGTTTTCCTGCAATTCGGGCAGCTGCTCACGCTGCACCGCGATGTCACAGCCGATCAGTTCCGCCACTTGATCCCGGTCGTCATAGCCACGTAATTGGGCGACCACTCCCCGGCCCTGTCGATGCCCCGCCTCTATCTCATGGGCCTGCCAGACACCCTGTTGCTTCAGATACCAGGGTGAATAGTCCAGAATGCCCTCACGCGGTTCGGTGTGAGAGAAGACCTTGATCCAGCCGCTGACTCCAAACAGCCCCGAGACCCGGCCCATCACGATCATCTGCCTACTGGACATCTGTGATACGACCGTCGGCAATCTTTCAGCCCACCGCTCGGGCGGGCGTATGGGATCAGGCTGCCGCTTCGGCCGCCTGCTTCATGAGACCCGTGACCCGCACACTGGTCTGTGCACCCTTGGAGACCCAATGATCGATCCGCTCTTTGTCGAGTCTCAGCCGCTCTTCTCCACCGCGCGCGATCGGGTTGAAAAAGCCAAGGCGTTCGATATAGCGGCCATCACGGGCATTGCGGCTGTCGGTTACCACAATGTGATAGAAAGGCCGCTTCTTGGAACCGGTTCTGGCAAGTCGAATGGTAACCATGATCTACCCTTTGAAAATGTTCTTGAGCACCGGCAGCTAACCCACCGGCGGGAAACGGGGCATTATAGCCAAATCGAGGGAAATGTGAACCCTGTTTTTCGGCTAATCCTTGCAGGAGTGTCGCGGAGTCGAAGACTTCAGAATGGAAATCCTCCGCCCGGCGGCATGCCACCGCCCGGAAACCGCCCACCCAGACTGCGCATCATCTTTTTCATGCCACCACCCTTCATCTTTTTCATCATCTTCTGCATCTGGGTGAACTGTTTGAGGAGCTTGTTCACATCCTGGATCTGCGTGCCTGAGCCGGCTGCGATACGGCGCTTCCGCGAACCTTTGATCACCGCCGGAAAACGCCGCTCATGGGGGGTCATGGAGTTGATGATGGCGATCAGCCTGGCGATCTCCCTATCGTTGACCTGATTCTTGACCTGCTCCGGCACCTCGCCCATCCCCGGCAGCTTGTCCAGCAGGCCGCTCATGCCGCCCAGGTTGGCCATCTGGGACATTTGCTCCTTGAAATCCTCCAGATCGAAGCCCTTGCCCTTCTGCAGCTTTTTTGCCAGCTTTGCCGCTTTGTCCTGATCGACCTTACGGGAGACCTCTTCCACCAGGGTCAGGACATCTCCCATACCGAGGATGCGGGAGGCGATGCGATCCGGATGAAAGGGCTCCAGGGCATCGGTCTTCTCGCCCATGCCGATAAACTTGATCGGCTTACCGGTGATCTGGCGGATTGACAGTGCCGCCCCGCCACGGGCGTCGCCGTCCGCCTTGGTCAGGATCACCCCGGTAAGGGGCAATGCCTCGTTGAAGGCCTGCGCCGTATTCGCGGCATCCTGACCGGTCATGCTGTCCACGACGAACAAGGTCTCGACCGGATCGATGGCTGCGTGGAGCTGTTTGATTTCCGCCATCATTTCATCGTCGACATGCAGGCGGCCGGCCGTGTCGACAATCAGCACTTCGGCGAAGGCCTTTTTTGCCCGGGCCAGGGCGGCCTGTGCGATCTCGAGGGGATCCTGCTCCGCAGAACTGGGAAAAAACTCCGCTCCGACCTCCCCCGCCAAGGTCTGCAACTGATCGATGGCGGCCGGCCGGTAGACGTCACAGCTCACCACCATGACCTTCTTTTTGTCGTTCTGTTGCAACCAGCGGGAAAGTTTGGCGACACTGGTGGTCTTACCCGAGCCCTGCAGCCCGGCCATGAGGATCACCGCAGGGGGCTGGGCCGCCAGATCGAGGGACTCGTTGGCCTCGCCCATCACCCTGACCAGCTCCTCGTTGACGATCTTGATCAGCGTCTGTCCCGGCGAGAGGCTCTTCATCACCTCCTCACCCATGGCCTTCTCTTTGACCTGATCGACAAAGGCGCGCACCACCGGTAATGCCACGTCCGCTTCCAGTAACGCCATGCGTACCTCACGCATGGTGTCCTTGATGTTTTCCTCGGTGAGGCGTCCCTGCCCCCGCAGATTGGAGAGCACCTTGCCAAAACGTTCAGTCAGATTGTCAAACATAAGCATCCGCCAGTTGAGCTGGCCTGATTGAAAAATTGCAGGGATTATATAACAGCCTGGGGGAAATCACGCTGGGGTGATGGATTTCATTCACACTCATGGGAAAGTGTGCGATTATTCCGGCAGTCTATATTCAGGAAATCAAGAGCAACACACCTTGCTTTCACTTTCGGCCATTGCCGCCTACATGGCGGCTGCAGCATGCTTTGCCTTGAGACTGTTCCGCAGTGAGCGGATTTCGATCCCCTTGCGTCCCGCGGGCCTGTTGCTGGGCTTTTTCGGCATTCTGCTACATGCGACCCTGCTCTATAGTAATACAGTCACTGAGAGTGGCGTCAATCTGGGCGTTTTCAATGCCTTTTCACTGATTTCCTGGACGATTTTACTGTTGCTGCTGGTTTCCAGCCTCAGCAAACCCGTGGAAAACCTGGGTATCGTCCTGTTACCGATCGGTGCACTGGCGATTGCTTTGGAAACCCAATATGTTTCCGTGCGCCTGCTGAACGATACCACCTCCACCGGGTTGACCATCCACATCCTGGTCTCCATGCTCGCCTATAGCCTGTTCACCCTGGCGAGTGTTCAGGCAGTACTGCTCGCCATTCAGGATCACCACCTACACCACCGCCATCCTGGTGGTTTCATCCGCGCCCTGCCCCCTCTGCAGACCATGGAAACCCTGCTGTTCGAGATGATCGGCGCAGGCTTCGTGCTCCTCACCATGGCCCTGATCTCCGGCTTTACCTTCCTGGAAGACATGTTCGCCCAACGGGTGGCCCACAAGACCATCTTGTCGATCATCGCCTGGTTCGTTTTCGGCACCTTGTTATGGGGTAGGTTTCACTTCGGCTGGCGGGGGCAAAAGGCCCTGATCTGGACCTTAAGCGGCTTTGTGGTACTGATGCTGGCCTATTTCGGCAGCAAGGTGGTGGTCGAATTGATTCTCAGCGGAGCTTAGGCATTTTTCCGATAAGCCTGGGTCACTTTGCGGCCTTGCTTGAGCTCCCGCAGTTGCTTGGAAAGTTCTGACCGTTCTTTGCGGCCGATGGCCTCTGCCTGCTGATTCAACCGTTGGATCTCCCGCAAGGCCTCGACCTTATCCTTGATGGCCAGTGACGACGCGGCTTGCAGTTCCTCCTCGATGAGACGCTGACGCACCTGCTCCAACTCCGCCGCCTCGTCCCAGGCGCCCTGTTTTACCAGTTCCAGCATGTGTCGACTGAGCTCCAGACTCTGGTTCAACGGTGTCTGTTTCATGGATCGGTCTGCGGTCAAGCTGCTGAGACCGGTTCGTCACTGTTGCTTGGCGTTTTTTTCACTTCATCCGGTATGACGTCCCAGGCGGATTTGATCTCTGTGAGCAGGGAACTGACTTCGTCGAGGATGGCGAGGTCGTTCTTGAGATTCGACTCGCACAGACGCCGCACCATGTAGTCGTAGAGATTGTCCAGATTGACCGCCATCTCACCTCCCTCCTCCAGATTGAGACTGCTGCGCAGTCCATTGATGATGGAGATAGCCCAGTTAATATGTTTGCCCTTGGCCTCGAACTCTTTACGGTCCATATGTCCCTTGGCAACAGCAATCTTCTCCAGCGCCCCTTCCATGAGCATCTGCACCAAACGGTGAGGACTGGCGAATGCAGTTTCTGAACCGACTGCAACCCTACCGTACTGACGAGCGCCATGTTTATAGTTCATTGATTGTCTCCACCAGAATCATTGTCATTTACTACTGAACGCATCATCTAAACCAAGCTTTGTCCTATTGCAGAACCTAGTTGTCACTGTTGCTCGGCAACAACCTCTCCAAACTGGACAGCTGCGCCTCCACATAACTGCTCGTAGCCTGTAATTCACCCAGCAGAAGGTCCAGGGAGGTAAATTGATTGCGATATCTCGCTTCCACCATTTCCAGACGGGTTTGCATCTGCTTGATCTCGTCATTGGCCGAATCAATGCTGGCGTTGAGCCCTTCCTCCCGCACATCGATCACACCATCGGTGCCCAGCATATTATCGAGCAGGCCGGAGAGACGAAAGGCGAATCCTTGACTGTCATTGGCGAACAGCTCCGCCACTGCGTTCAAATCAGTCTCCACCGCATCGCTGAGTTTGCTGCTATTGAACTTTAGGGTTCCATCTTTCTGAAAACTGATACCGACTTGGCTGGCATAGCTGTAAGCACCCCCCGCCCCGGCGCTGGATCCCAGGGTGGTGCGGATCTGATTCTCAATCATCCTCAAGGTACCATCACCCGATAGTTCGCCTAGGCTCAGTTCCACGAAGTCCTCGCGCATCTCATTGTAAGCATCGACCAGTTCTTCGACCGCCTCTGATATGGCATTCTCATCCCTACTGATGCTCAGCTGTCCCGTACCGGAACTCTGGCTGTGTACATTGATCGTCACACCCTGAATGGCGTCGCTGATCGTGTTTTCGCTACTCTCGACCACATAGACATCGTCAATCGTGATCTGAGCATCCAAGGCAGCCTGGGTCTGGGCAAATCCGAATGGATCGGTAATCGCTCCCCCGCCACTGTCGGTGAACGAAAGGGACATGGCGTTTGCCAGCCCAGTCTTCTCGCTGGTCAAGGAAAGATAGAAACTGCTGTCATTCTCACGAATGATCCCGGCGTTGATACCGATATTGTCGGTTGCCTCGTTGATCGCCGTTTGTATCTCGGACAGGGTCTTACCGCCGTAATCGATGGTGAAAGACCCGGTGCTGGTGCTGATGGTCAGTTGATCGCCCGCGTTGCCGTAGGTCGTGGTATCCGGATCGGTCTGACTGGCGGAACCCATCTTGTGAGCCTGGGCGATCGCATCCACTGAAATCCGATAATTCCCCGGTGCTGCGTCAGTGGTTGCACTCGCGGAGAAGGCCGCATCGCTGGAACTGGCGATCACCGGGTTGAAATCATCGAAACTCTTCAGCTTGTCTACCGCATCCTGAAATGGCGCCAGAACACTGCGAAGCTGGCCGTATGCGCTGATCTTGGCCAGATAGCCAGCCGACTCCAACTGCAGGCGCTGCATCGGAATCTGCTCAACCGCCATCAGGGAGTTTATGATCCCTTCGATATCTAACCCAGAGCCGATGCCGGGCGCTGAAAGTGTGGGCATGATTCTCTCCGGTTAGATCAGATCAATTGCTTGCCTCACGAAGAGGAGTTTCCAAGAAGGGCTTCAACCCGCCCTCAAAAGACGGGAAACAGCATGAGTCGTCCGTTTCCCGTCACTATGAATAGAATATGCAAAAAACAGGCCTGAATACGCAATCAGGCCTGTGTCTTCATCAAAAACCCTACTGGATGTGCCAGAGCACTCGTGCCATCGACCCCTTCCAGCTCGCTCTCGCGCATCTCTTTCATTTGCTTGGCGAGAGCCAACACCTCATCGGAAGGGATTTGCCGGATCAAATCGCCGGATTCCTTGTCAAGCACGCGCACCACCGTGCGGCCCAGATCTTCATCGACATCGAATTGCAACTCCCGATTCAGCATCTGAGCGAAATCCTGCATCTGACTGACCGCTCCCACCAACTGCTCTTTTGGAACAGCGGATGACTGGGTGTCGGATCCTTCAGTGCGTGTGGATTTTTCTACAGGCGATTTCTCGGTAACTGCCTCGGCCCCCTGAGGCAGCGCGGCTGGCTGACTCTCAGTCGCACGACGAACATCCTTGCCGGAATCCTTAGCCGGTAGAGCATTCAACGTGAGCATCATGTCTGTAGTCATGATCGTCACCTCTCTTACCTTAGACTCAGTGACCGCCCGGCCCTATGGCCGGGCGGTCTACCTGGTTCAGACTCCACTTACTGCAGGAGCGACAGAACCATCTGCGGCTGGGCGTTCGCCTGAGACAGCATGGAGATACCGGCCTGCTGCAGGATCTGCGTGCGGGTCAGGTTGGCGGTCTCCATGGCGAAATCCGCATCCTGGATTCGCGACCGTGCTGCCGAGACGTTCTCACTGACGTTACTCAGATTGACGATGGTTGATTCCAGACGATTCTGCATGGCACCCATGTCACCTCGGGTATCGGTGATGGTCTGCAAGGCGGCATCGATGGTTTCAATCGCAGCATGGGCACCGGTTTCCGTGGATATATCGACATCGGCCACAGAACTACCAGATGTTTCTGCACTGTTGGTTTCCAGCAGACCAGTGGATGCGGCCACATCGGCAGTTGCACCATCGCGAAAAGCGATCGATATTTCCGTCCCATCGACAGAATTTAATGCCACACCGGCAGTACCTGAAGCTGACGCCACTACACCATGCTCATCAGTCAGAAGGTTTATCGCAGTAACAAGATTACCCGCCTGAGTCGCTTCTGTGGTATTTCCCGCAACAGCGCCGATCTCTATACCGTTGATGATCAAGTCCCCTTCTAGCAGGGAGTCATTATCACCATCAGCGATCTGAAGACCGGTGATATCACTCTAGGTCCGAGTATTCAGACCGATACCAGCTTCAACGCCAGCTGTCGTCAGGTCAGCACCAAAGGCGAGGTCAACATTGGATACATTTGGATTAGTAATCTTGAGGCTCAACTGACCTTCATAAGCAGCAGCAAGGCCCGCATTCGTCCCATTGGTGACTGCGATGT
>JAAUXZ010039287.1_pt1 | contig 18589 bp, 29 predicted proteins | sample 7278131 | NCBI WGS metagenome assembly JAAUXZ01 (sample SAMN14350119, study PRJNA611818) | marine sediment metagenome | isolation source: surface marine sediment (3m) | place: French Polynesia: Moorea | collected 2018-08 | reverse complement strand
CACCGAGATGTCCTGATCACGATATAACACTGGAAGCCAGCACCGTCAGCCAAATGGTCGACCAAGTCATGACTCTCTCCACCGATTACCGCCTGATGCTGTTGGCACCCGTGGTTAGTAATCGCAAGGGTGAGCATGTTCAGCTGCTGGAATCTTTGCAACGACAGGGATATCTTAGAGCCCGCATTGATGGAGAAATCTATGAACTGGATGATCCTCCCAAGCTGGATCTGCATAAAAAACACCAGATTGAAGTGGTCATCGATCGGTTCAAGGTACGTGACGATTTAGCCTTGCGCCTGGCGGAATCCTTCGAAACCGCACTTAATATGACGGATGGAATCGCCATCGTGGCCTCGATGAATGCTGATGATGATTTCGAGGATATCACCTTTTCGGCCAATTTTGCCTGTCCGGTCTGCGGATATTCACTCTCTGAGCTGGAACCCCGCCTGTTTTCTTTCAACAGTCCGGTAGGCGCTTGCCCGGATTGTGACGGTATTGGCACCATGCAGTTCTTTGATCCGGAACTGGTAGTTAAATCTCCAGAGCTTAGCCTGGCAGGTGGGGCTATTCGTGGCTGGGACCGACGCAATGGCTATTATTTTCAGATGTTACGTTCGATGGCCGAGCATTACGATTTTGATGTCGAAACCCCGTTTGAAGACTTGGATGCTGATATCCGCGATATCATACTCAATGGTTCAGATGAAGACATTCAGTTTGTTTTCAAGAATGAGCGCGGTGACCAGCGTGTTCAGGTACACCCATTTGAAGGCATTCTCCCTAATATGCAACGTCGTTATCGTGACACCGATTCCAATGTGGTACGTGAAGAACTGGCTAAGTTTCTGACGGACACTGCCTGTCAAACCTGTGGTGGCCACCGTCTAAATCGATCTGCACGGCACGTATTCATCAACGATACAACGCTATCTGATATCGTTGACATGCCAATTGGTGACGCACTGACCTATTTCAATGAACTGAAAATCAGCGGTGGTAAGGGCAAGATCGCCGAAAAAATCACCAAGGAAATCAAGGAGCGCTTAAGTTTCTTGGTCAATGTGGGTTTAGACTACCTGAATTTAAGCCGCAGTGCTGAAACCCTTTCCGGTGGTGAAGCCCAGCGTATTAGACTGGCCAGCCAGATTGGTGCAGGGCTGGTGGGCGTCATGTACATCCTCGATGAACCTTCCATTGGTCTGCATCAGCGTGATAATGACCGCCTGTTAAATACCCTGACCTACTTGCGTGATCTCGGCAACACAGTCATCGTGGTCGAACATGACGAAGATGCCATTGCTTCGGCCGATTACATTGTGGACATTGGGCCCGGAGCCGGAGTACATGGCGGTGAAATCATTGCCCTGGGCACAGCCAAGCAGGTTGCCAAGAATACCAAATCACTGACCGGCCAATATCTGAGCGGTAAAAAACAGATTGAGATACCTGATCAACGTACTCCCTGTGATAAAGATAAACTTGTCGTCATCGATGATGCGAGTGGGAACAATCTGAAATCAGTGACCCTGGAATTGCCCGTAGGACTCTTCACTTGCATCACCGGTGTCTCCGGTTCGGGGAAATCCACGCTGATCAATGAAACCCTATATAAACTTGCGGCCATTGAAATCAATAAAAGCGCCTTACATCCGGCGGAACACGGCAAATTCACGGGAATGGATTTTTTTGACAAGGTTATTGATATCAACCAGAGCCCGATCGGACGCACACCCCGCTCTAATCCCGCGACCTATACTGGATTATTCACTCCGATAAGAGAATTATTCGCCGGCACCCAGGAATCACGCTCACGTGGCTATAAGCCCGGCCGATTCAGTTTTAACGTCAAGGGCGGTCGTTGCGAGGCGTGTCAGGGTGACGGTGTGACCAAGGTAGAAATGCATTTCCTGCCAGACGTTTACGTCACCTGCGATGTCTGTAAGGGTAAACGATACAACCGTGAAACCCTGGATATTCTTTATAAGGGAAAGAATATCCATCAGGTACTGGAAATGACAGTGGAAGATGCGCTCGAATTTTTCAAAGCAATTCCCGTATTGAAACGCAAGCTCGAGACCTTAATGGATGTCGGTTTAAGTTATATTACGCTGGGCCAGAATGCGACTACTTTATCCGGTGGTGAGGCTCAACGCATTAAGCTTTCACGTGAACTTTCCAAGCGCGATACAGGACGCACTTTGTATATCCTTGATGAACCCACCACGGGGCTCCATTTTCATGACGTTGAACAATTATTAAAGGTTTTGCATCGCCTGCGCGACCACGGGAATACCATCGCAGTGATTGAACATAACCTGCATGTCATCAAAACCGCGGACTGGATTGTTGACCTTGGTCCGGAGGGCGGGGACAAGGGCGGAGAAATCATTGCTGCAGGCACTCCGGAAGCAGTTGCTATGGAGAAAAAATCCTACACAGGACGTTACCTGAAAACCTTGTTAAGTTAAAATTATTAAATTGCGCTATGACATTGTCAGCCTTTAAAAGGCATGGCAAGCTAACTTATATTTTTAAAAATGGTATCAAGACATGACCGATAAAATCACCTGCTTTATAGCCTACGAGGCCCGTGGCTAAGTACCCGATGAACTTAATGAGGATATTGCTTACCGCGTGGGTCGGGCTTATGCAGCATTCATCAAGCCACAAAAGGTAGCCATTGGTCGGGATGTGCGCTTGAGTAGTGATGCCTTGTTCGGTGCACTCACTTCAGGACTCATGGATAGTGGCGTGGATGTTCTGGATCTCGGCATTTGCGGTACGGAACAAGTCTATTTTGCAGCCTTTCATCTATCACTCGATGGCGGCATCATGATTACGGCCAGCCACAATCCGGTAGATTACAATGGCTTTAAGTTCGTTCGTGAAAGTGCCAAACCCATCAGCGGTGATACCGGTCTGGAAGACATACGCCTTTTGGCCGAGAAGAATGCCTTCGATGAAGCCAAACAAAAAGGCGAAATGATCCAGACTGATCTTTCCGATGCTTATGTTGAACACTTACTTTCCTATATGAAAGCTCCGGCAAAACTCAAGCCTTACAAAATTGTTGTGAATAGTGGTAATGGTGTGGCGGGTCCAGTCATTGACATGCTTGAACCCCATCTTCCGGTTGAATTTATCAAACTGCAGCATGAACCTGATGGACGTTTTCCTAATGGTATTCCGAATCCCCTATTACCGGAAGGCCGGACACCAACCATTGAAGCGATTAAAGAACACAATGCGGATTTTGGTATCGCCTGGGATGGAGACTTTGATCGTTGTTTCTTGTTTGACGAAAACGGACGGTTTATCGAAGGTTATTACATGGTTGGCCTGTTGGGGGCACAGATGTTACAACAGCATCCGGGAGAAAAAATCGTACATGACCCTCGCCTGATCTGGAACACTCAGGACATGGCTGATCAAAATGGGGGCACAGCTATTCAAAGCAAATCTGGTCATGCCTTCATGAAAGAAGTCATGCGAAAGGAAAATGCCATCTACGGTGGTGAAATGAGTGCTCATCATTTTTTTAGGGACTTTGGCTACTGCGACAGTGGCATGGTGCCTTGGATACTGATTACCGAGATGATGAGTGAGCAAAACAAAAGTCTTTCACAGCTGGTGGATGAACGCATTACGGCTTACCCCTGCAGTGGTGAAATCAACATGACTGTCTCCGATGCTCAAACTGTACTAGATGCGGTATTGCAATACTTTGAAGGTCAGGACTATGACTTTGATGACACTGATGGAATCGGTGTCACTTTTGATAACTGGCGTTTCAATATTCGCAGTTCGAATACCGAGCCGTTATTAAGGCTTAATCTAGAAACCCGGGGCGATATTGCCTTAATGGAAGAGAAAAGAGATTTATTGGTGAATCTAATTACGCAAAACAGTTGAGACAAAAAAGGCCGCAGAAAGCGGCCTTTTCATTGCTCCAAAATGGTTTACCAATCATAGCCCCGAAAACCTCGGTGGCAAGAATCACAAGTCCCGGTCATCGCATTGTATTTCTCCCAAACTCGTGGAGAAACCGCCACTTTTTCCTGGCTGGGCTGGCCATAACCATCAGTGCGTTGAGGTAAAAACACCGCACCCTCTTCGGCACTAGGCTGTTTTTCAAACTCTTCCGCCAGTGCCTTGGCTGCGGCCTGCAGAGCAAGTGCGTTGGCCCTGAACGCATCTTGATTTTGCCAAAGTGCTAACGTGGTACGTGAACCATAGGTCGCCACGGCTCCCGGATGGAAATTATCCATCAATACGGTACCGGAAGTGGACTCGATACCCCTAGCCAGTTTGATCGCTTGAGCCCTATCGAATCCCAAGCGGCCATACAACATCGCCGCCAGTTCATCCATTGCATTTGCACGATACGCCATATGTTGTTGTCGACGATCCACCATGTCATGTCTTTGAAAGTAAGGCAGTCTGGGATAGAAATACATACCATTGGGTGCAACCCAAGGCTGGTTCGGATTGCCCCAATAGGCATAACGCCACCAGTCATCATCGTCATCTCCGAAATCAAAGGAAAAAGCCAGAGCAGAACTTATTCCGAACAGCAACAGCCCTACTAAAAGCGCCAGTGTTGTCTTGATTGAGTTATGCATATCAAACCTCCGCTTTTAAAAAGACAAGTTCTTTATTCCAGAACATCATTGAAAGGTAAACATGCTCAGATCAAATAAAAATTACTTAACCTAATCTTTGTATATTCGTTTGATCTGAATCAGCTGAAAGAGAAATATCAATAGACTGATTAAGGGCATATACAGACTCAAAAAAGGCCGCGAAAGCGGCCTTAGAGGAAATAACGGAATTTAGTAAAAATGATTACTGAGCTTCTGGGCGATCCACCAGTTCTACATAAGCCATAGGGGCCTTGTCACCGGTCCGATAGCCACATTTTAGGATGCGCATATACCCACCAGGACGCTCCTTGTAACGCGGGCCCAGATCAGCAAACAATTTACCCACCATTTCCTTATCACGTAAGCGACTAAAAGCCAGACGACGGTTGGACACGCTATCTTCTTTCGCCAGGGTGATTAAGGGCTCAGCGACACGGCGTAATTCTTTAGCTTTGGGCAGTGTTGTTTTAATCACTTCGTGTTCAAACAGGGACGCCGCCATGTTTTTGAACATCGCCTTTCTATGAGAACTGTTACGGTTAAGTTGACGACCGCTTTTACGATGACGCATATCTATAAACCTTATAAATCTAAATTAACTTGCTAACTTGTCAGTCTCAATATTGGGTGGTGGCCAGTTTTCCAGGCGCATTCCCAGGGAGAGACCATAAGACGCCAGAACGTCTTTAATTTCAGTCAGCGACTTCTTACCCAGGTTAGGTGTTTTCAATAATTCTACTTCCGTGCGCTGAATTAAATCCCCAATGTAATATATATTTTCTGCTTTCAGACAATTGGCTGAACGTACAGTAAGTTCGAGATCATCCACAGGACGTAACAGGATAGGATCGATTTGAGACTCGGGCTCAACTTCGACCTCTTCTTCAGAGCCTTCCAGGTTCACAAATACAGACAGCTGGTCCTTGAGGATACTGCCGGCAATACGGATGGCTTCTTCAGGATCAACGGTGCCATTGGTTTCGATATCGATAACCAATTTATCCAGGTCCGTACGTTGTTCTACCCGCGCGGCCTCAACGGAATAGGCCACTTTTCGTACCGGAGAAAAGGAAGCATCCAGTTGTAAATGGCCCAGTGCTAATTCCTCTTCTGAAAGTTGCCGCTGGTTGGCAGGCTGATAACCTCGGCCTTTGACCACGTGCATATCCATCTTGAAATCGATGTCCTTATTGAGATTCGCAATTACATAATCCGGATTCACAATTTCAATATCATGATCCAATTGAATATCGCCTGCCGTAACTGGGCCAGGCCCTTTTTTGGATAGGCTCAAAGTAGCTTCATCACGACTGTGCATGATGATACCCAGATTCTTCAGGTTCAACATGATATCGATGACATCTTCCTGCACACCATCGATGGTCGTGTATTCATGTAAAACACCTTCAATGTTGAGATCCACAATGGCACAACCAGGCACAGACGATAAAAGGATTCGTCTTAAGGCGTTACCCAGGGTATGCCCGAAACCACGCTCTAAGGGTTCGATAGAGACCTTGGCATGGTAAGTTTGTTGTTCCTCGACTTTAACCTGACGCGGTTTAAGCAGTTCTGACAGTGTTTTAGATGACATAGTCCACTCGGTAATAAACGGTTTAATTATTTGGAGTAAAGTTCCACAACCAGGGATTCATTGATATCAGCGGGTAACTCACTGCGCATGGGTAAGGCCTTGAATTTACCCTCAAAATTTGTCTGATTGACATCAACCCAATCCGGGAAGCCACCCTGCTCGGCCAAAGCCATGGATTCATTAATCCGGGCTTGTTTGCGTGACTTTTCACGCACGCTAATAACATCCTCAGGTTGCACCATGTAAGAAGGAATGTTCACAATCTTGCCATTGACCATAATAGCTTTATGGCTCACCAATTGGCGTGCTTCCGCACGGGTAGAACCAAATCCCATGCGATAGACCACATTATCGAGACGTGATTCCAGTAATTGCAGTAAATTTTCACCGGTCGAGCCTTTCAATCGAGAAGCTTCCTTGTAGTAGTTACGGAATTGTTTCTCCAACACACCGTAGGTTCTTCTGAGTTTTTGTTTTTCACGTAACTGCATACCGTAATCGGAAAGACGGGGTTTACGTGCTCCAGCGCCATGCTGTCCGGGTACGTTTTCAATCTTGCATTTGGTATCCAGGGAACGGCGTGAAGACTTCAGGTTTAAATCAACGCCTTCGCGACGCATCAGTTTACATTTAGGTCCAATATATCTTGCCATGATTGTTCTCCCTACACGCGACGCTTTTTCGGTGGGCGACAGCCATTATGAGGAATAGGCGTCACATCATCGATACGAGAAATTTTAAAACCAATCGCGTTCAACGCGCGTACAGCGGAATCGCGTCCCGGTCCAGGACCTTTAACCATGACCTCAAGGTTTTTCATACCCATTTCCTGGGCAGTTTGTCCAGCACGTTCAGCAGCTACCTGTGCTGCGAAAGGTGTTGACTTACGCGAACCACGAAAGCCCGAACCACCTGCTGTTGCCCAGGCTAATGCATTACCCTGGCGATCAGTGATGGTAATAATGGTATTGTTAAACGTGGCATGAATGTGAGCGACACCATCCGATACATTACGTTTAACCTTCTTCTTAGAACGTATTGATTTTTCAACCATAATAAACTCTTATCTCTGCCTCATTTATTTCTTAATGGGGCGTCTTGGGCCCTTACGGGTACGTGCGTTGGTTTTAGTACGCTGACCGCGTACGGGTAAACCGCGACGATGACGAATGCCTCGGTTGGTACCCAGGTCCATTAATCGTTTGATATTCATGGAAACTTCACGACGCAAATCGCCTTCCGTGCTGAAGTTATTCACTTCATCACGAATCGCATCCAGTTGATCTTCAGACAGTTCACGGATTTTGGTCGCGGGATTGATGCCTGTGCTCTGGCAGATTTTCGCCGAACGCGTTTTACCAATTCCATAGATGGACTGGAGGGCAATCACCGTATGCTTGTTATCCGGTATATTTACACCTGCAATACGAGCCATATAAATACTATCTCCTGAAGAACCTTAGATGCTTAAAAAAAGGGCGCAGATATTATCTGAGAAGTCCCTTAAAATCAATAAAAAACAGTCAATTGAACGAATAAGAACTAACCCTGGCGCTGCTTATGACGAGGATCCTTACAAATGACCCTGACTGAACCATTGCGACGAATTACCTTGCAGTTCTTACACATTTTTTTAACGGATGCTCTAACTTTCATAACAACACCTTTTAACGGACCACGCCGCTTTTACCATAACCTTTAAAATTGGACTTTTTCATCAGGCTGTCATACTGATGACTCATCAGATGCGCCTGGACTTGGGCCATGAAATCCATCACAACCACAACAATAATCAACAGGGAAGTACCGCCAAAATAAAATGGTACATTCCAAAATAAAATTAAAAACTCCGGTAATAGACACACCAGGGTAATATAAATGGCGCCTACCAAAGTCAGTCTGGACAGCACACCATCGATATAGCTGGCCGTCTGTTTACCTGGGCGTATTCCCGGAATAAATGCACCGGATTTTTTCAGATTATCCGCTGTCTCCTTGGAATTGAACACCAATGCCGTGTAAAAGAAACAGAAAAAGATAATTGCAGCCGCGTAAAAAATGACATACAGCGGTTGTCCCGGCGACAAGGTGGCCGCAAGATCCTGCATCCAACGCATGCCTTCTTGCTGACCGAACCAGCTACCCAGAGTAGCCGGGAATAAAATAATACTGGAGGCAAATATCGGTGGTATTACACCGGCCATATTCAACTTCAAGGGTAAATGACTGCTCTGCGCAGCATACATCTTGTTACCCTGCTGACGTTTGGCATAGTTTACGGTAATTCGACGTTGACCACGCTCAACAAATACGACGAACAAGGTCACCGCAATCACTCCAATCAGAAGGAATAAAAGGATCAGCGAGTTCAATTCACCGGTTCTAACCAGTTCAATGGTGCCACCGATAGCGGAAGGTAATCCCGCGACAATACCGGCAAAAATCAAAATTGAGATACCATTACCGATACCACGTTCGGTGATCTGTTCACCCATCCACATCAAAAACAAGGTTCCCGTGACCAAGGTCACTGCAGCCGTAAATACGAAACTGAAACCAGGATTGATTACCAGGGCTTCTGCACCTGCTCCTTGTCCCTGCAATGCGATGGCAATGCCTATTGACTGGAAGGAAGCCAGCACCACGGTAAAATAACGTGTGTACTGGGTGATTTTACGACGACCCGCTTCACCCTCCTTCTTGATCTGTTCTAACGCAGGTACCGCGACAGTCATCAACTGCATGATAATCGATGCAGAAATATAAGGCATGACACCCAGGGCAAAGATGGACATACGCTCCAGCGCGCCGCCGGAAAACATATTAAACATACCGAGTATGCCAGTTCTTTGCTGATCAAAGATCTGTTGCATCACACTCACATCTATACCTGGTACGGGTATAAACGTTCCAATTCGGAAGATGACCAGGGCACCAATGACAAAGAAAATTCTTCTTCTGAGTTCGCTCAGGCTGCCACCCGAAAGACTGGAAGCTAACTGTGATGCCGCACTCGACATTAGTCTTCTACCTTGCCACCTGCAGCTTCAATGGCTGCTTGAGCACCTTTGGTTGCCTTTACACCTTTGAGTGTAATAGCACGAGTCATTTCTCCAGACTTGAATACCTTGGCTTGGAGCGCATGGGCAGGAATGACATTAGCATCAATCAAGGCTTTTAAATCAATTACATCAGCCTCCATTGCTGATAACTCATTCAAGCGAACTTCCGCTGAGAAACGAGACTTGCGTGCGGTAAAACCAAATTTGGGCAGGCGACGTTGTAATGGCATTTGTCCACCCTCGAAACCCACCATAGGTTTACCACCCGAACGTGATTTTTGACCCTTATGGCCACGACCACAGGTCTTACCCAGCCCAGAACCGATACCACGGCCTACACGTTTGGACGCCTTTGTTGAACCCGGCGCAGGTTTTAAAGTATTCAGGTACATGGCTATTCCTCGATGCTCAGCATGTATTGAATTTTGTTGATCATGCCTCGATTTTCAGGGGTATCCTGAACTTCAACGGTTTGATGCATACGACGGATGCCCAGTCCAGCTGCACAAGCCTTGTGTGATGCTAACCGACCGTTGAGACTCTTAATCAGCTTAATACTGACAGTTTTATTCTTTGCTTTAGCCATGATCTTTAACCCGTAATTTCTTCAACGGTTTTGCCACGCTTTGCCGCGATCATATCGGGAGACTTCATATCCTGCAGACCTTTAATCGTGGCACGGACCAGGTTGATGGGATTACGCGAACCGTTACACTTTGCCAAAACGTTACGCACGCCAGCAACTTCAAATACGGCACGCATAGCACCGCCGGCGATAACACCTGTACCTTCAGACGCGGGTTGCATGTAAACCTTGGCAGCACCATGACGTGCATTGACCGGGTAATACAGAGTACCGTCGGTAATAGCCACATCAATCAAATTAGCTTTGGCTTTTTCCATCGCTTTCTGGATAGCCTGGGGCACTTCACGGGCCTTACCATAACCAAAACCAACCTTGCCGTTACCATCACCAACAACCGTCAAGGCAGTAAAACCGAATTGACGACCACCCTTGACCACCTTGGCCACCCGGTTTACGGCTACCAGTTTTTCGGTTAAATCATCTTTTGCAACTTGAGCATCTGACATTGTGCTATCTCTACAATCTTAAACTTTATAATTCAGAGTCTTAGAACTTAAGACCATTTTCACGTGCCGAATCGGCTAAAGCCTTGACACGACCATGATATTTGTAACCTGAACGATCAAAAGCCACGCTTTCAATGCCTGCTGCTTTTGCTTTTTCAGCAATGGCTTTACCTACAGCCACGGCAGCTTCGACATTTCCCGTGTATTTAACATCGGACTTAAGGTCTTTATGCAACGTTGAAGCGGTCGCAAGCACCTTACCAGTTTCACCCGAAATAATCTGGGCATAGGTATGGCGAGGTGTACGGAAGATCGTTAAACGATCGACACCCAGTTCACGGATCTTCGCACGTGTCTTACGTGAGCGCCTAATACGTGATGTTTTTTTATCCATAACTAAACCTACTTCTTCTTCGCTTCTTTTCTGATGATATGTTCATCAGCATATTTAACACCCTTACCCTTGTAAGGCTCTGGTGGTCGGTATGCTCTAATTTCTGCTGATACCTGACCGACTTTTTGTTTGTCACAGCCACTGACCACAATTTCGGTCTGGCTCGGTGTTTCGATCGTGATACCTTCTGGTACCTGATAATCGATTGGATGAGAAAATCCCAGGGAAAGGTTCAACACTTTACCTTTCGCTTGTGCACGGTAACCGACACCCACGAGATTTAAACGTTTTTCAAATCCCTGGCTAACACCCGTCACGATGTTATTGGCTAGTGAACGCATCGTGCCTGTCATCGCAACCGCAGATTTTTCATCATTAACCGGCTTAAACGTCAACACGTTATCGTTCTGCTCAAAGGTAACATCATCATGCACGGTCAAGCTAAGCTCACCTTTGGGACCTTTTGCCGACAAAGTTTGACCGCTGATGCTCAGGTTAACACCTGAAGGCATCTCAATCGGTTTGTTCGCTATTCTGGACATGTTGCTACCTTTAAACGACAGTACAGATCACTTCACCACCATTACCGGAAGCCTTGGCTTGCTTTTCTGTCATCACGCCTTTAGAAGTCGAAATGATTGCGATACCCAGGCCACCATTGACTGATGGAAGCTCATCTTTAGATTTAAAAATTCTCAAGCCAGGACGACTGACCCGCTTGATTTCTTCGATTACCGGCTTGCCTTGAAAGTACTTAAGCTCAATAGTCATCTCTTTCTTGACATCATTACTTACCGAATAATCGGCAATATAACCTTCGTCCTTCAGGACCTTGGCAATATTCTCCTTCTGATTGGAAGAAGGCATCTTGACACTGACTTTAGCCGCTTTCTGTGCATTACGAATGCGGGTTAACATATCGGAAACAGGATCTTGCAAACTCATATCAGTACTCTCTTACCAACTCGCCTTAACCAGGCCAGGTACATCACCTCGCATGGCTGCTTCACGCAATTTAATGCGGCTCAAACCAAATTTACGGTAGTAACCATGTGGGCGCCCCGTCAATCGACAACGATTATGTTGGCGTGATTTAGAAGAGTCGCGAGGTAATTTCTGCAACTTATCTACCGCAGCCATCTTTTCTTCAAAAGGTGTCTCAGGATTACTGATGAGCGCTTTTAATGACGCTCTCTTATCCGCATAACGAGACACTAACTTACTGCGTTTCACTTCTCGTTGTACCATTGACGCTTTAGCCATATTACTAACCTGGTATTAATTCTTAAAAGGAAAATTGAAAGCTGACAACAACGCACGACCCTCTTCATCATTAGTCGCAGTTGTGGTGAACGTGATGTTCATACCGCGTAGCTTGTCAATCTTGTCATAATCGATTTCCGGGAATACGATCTGTTCTGTCAGACCCATATTGTAATTACCTCGACCGTCAAAAGCCTTGGCACTCATACCACGAAAATCTCGAATTCGAGGGATAGCAAAATTAATCAACTTATCCATGAATTCATACATACGATCTTTACGTAAAGTCACTTTGCATCCAATGGGCCAGTTCTCACGAATCTTGAATCCCGCGATCGCTTTACGTGAATGTGTGACAATAGGCTTCTGGCCTGCAATCTGCTCCATGTCACGCACCGCATTTTCAATCACCTTTTTGTCTCCCACAGCATCACCCAAACCCATGTTCAGGGTAATCTTGGTTACCTTAGGGATTTGCATCGCTGAAGCATAATCAAACTGATCCTGCAGCTGTTTTTTTACGGTATCGCGATAAAAATTTTCTAATCTGGTCATGATTACTTACCGTTAAACATCAATAACTTCGCCGTTAGATTTAAAATAACGGACTTTACGATTATCTTCTAAAACCTTGATTCCTACTCGGTCACCTTTTTCAGTGACAGGGTTGAAAATCATCACATTGGATTGATGAATCGGTGATTCCTTATCAATAATGCCACCGGTTTCGCCAGTATTTGGATTTGGTTTAACATGTTTTTTGATCATGTTAACGTTTTCCACCAATAAACGATTTTCATCAATTCGCTTAATAACATTACCGCGCTGCCCCTTGCTACGGCCAGCAATTACGATAACTTCATCACCTTTTTTAATCTTGTTCATGGCCATACCTGATTACTAGAGCACTTCCGGTGCCAACGAAATGATCTTCATGAATTTTTCACCACGTAACTCACGGGTTACCGGGCCAAAAATACGCGTACCAATCGGCTGTAAACTGTTGTTTAAAATGACTGCAGCGTTACCATCAAACTTAATCAAAGAACCATCCTGACGACGAACGCCCTTTGCAGTACGCACTACAACAGCATTGTAAACCTCACCTTTTTTGACCTTACCACGAGGAATAGCATCCTTGATGCTGACCTTAATTATGTCTCCTATTCCTGCGTAACGACGCTTCGAGCCACCCAGCACCTTGATGCACTGGACCCTGCGAGCTCCGCTGTTATCAGCCGCCGTTAAAACGGTTTGCATTTGAATCATCTTTTAACCCTACCCTTCAATTGCCTTAGCTCGCTTTTTCCAGAACCTTTACCAGGGTCCAGGATTTCGTCTTTGACATGGGGCGACATTCCGTAATTTGCACGGTATCTCCCATGGAGCATTCGTTATTCTCGTCATGAACATGTAACTTCGTAGACTTCTTCATGAACTTACCGTAAAGAGGATGCTTAACCTTACGTTCAATTAAAACAGTAGCTGTTTTGTCCATTCTGTCCGAGATTACAGAACCAATCTGGGTTCTTAATACTTTTTCCTCATTACTCATGACTATTCACCACTGCTTTTCTTTTCAGTCATCACCGTTTTTACACGGGCAATGTTTCTACGTACCTTGGTAAACTGATCTGATCGAGCAGCCTGGCCAATTGCTTTTTGCATTCTGAGGTTAAACTGCTCTTTTAACAGACTGTTTAACTCTTCACGTAATTCCTGGTCGGATTTAGAACGTAATTCTTTGGCATCCATTACATTACCTGCCTGACAACAAAATTAGTTTTGAAAGGGAGTTTGGCTGCAGCCAGCTTGAATGCTTCACGAGCAATATCTTCAGTAACACCTTCCATCTCGTATAACATCTTGCCGGGCTGAATCTTACATACCCAATACTCGACGTTACCCTTACCTTTACCCATACGAACTTCAAGAGGTTTCTTGGAAATCGGCACATCCGGAAAAATACGGATCCAGATTTTACCGCCACGCTTGATATGACGGGTCATGGCACGACGTGCAGCTTCAATCTGGCGCGCAGTAATACGACCACGTTCAGTTGCCTGTAAACCATACTGACCAAAACTCACTTTGTTACCATTATTGGCCAGGCCACGGTTGCGACCCTTAAACTGCTTTCTAAATTTTGTACGTTTAGGCTGTAACATAATTCAAACTTAATCCCGCGAAATCGCTACTTACCAGCACCTTGAGCTGAAGCAGCACTCTTAGCTTCCAGGTCAAACACTTCACCTTTATAAATCCATACCTTAACACCGAGAATACCGTAGGTGGTTAAAGCTTCTGCAGTACCGTAATCCACATCGGCACGTAATGTATGCAGGGGCACACGACCCTCGCGATACCATTCATTACGGGCTATCTCTGCGCCATTTAAACGGCCTGAAATATTTATCTTGATGCCTTCTGCACCCAAGCGCATGGCATTACTTACCGAACGACGCATCGCCCGACGGAACATGACTCGACGCTCCAATTGAGAGGCGATGCTCTCGGCGACCAACTGCGCATCCAGCTCAGGCTTACGAATTTCTTCGATATTAATCTTCACGTTATTCACATGAATATTAACCAGCTTGGCAATATCCTGGCGCAGCCTTTCGATATCCTCGCCTTTTTTACCGATGATGATACCGGGGCGTGCCGTATGCACAGTCACCACAATAGACTTCGCGGGACGCGCAATGGCAATACGGCTGACCGCAGCCTGAGATAACTTTTTCTTCAGGAATTCCCGTATTTTCAGGTCTTCATGGAGAAAATCAGCATATTGATCACTGCCTGCATACCATTTAGATGTCCAATCAGTGGCAATACCTAAGCGAATGCCAGTTGGATGTACTTTTTGTCCCATCTGCGCCTCTTAACTATCTGCAACAGTCACAGTTATGTGACTCGTACGTTTTAAAATTCGATTTCCACGGCCTTTTGCTCGCGCTCGCATGCGCTTCATGCTGGGTCCCTGGTCTACATAAATGGATGATACTTTTAATTCATCAATATCAGCGCCATCGTTATGTTCGGCGTTGGCAATCGCTGACTCGAGTACCTTACGCACTAAAACAGCCGCTTTTTTATTGCTGAAATTCAATAAAGTCAGCGCCTTATCGACCGGTAATCCTCGTACCTGATCAGCCACCAACCGGGCTTTTTGCGCAGAAATTCTTGCATGACGATGTTTTGCAGATGTTTGCATAACGTTTACCTTTTCGCCTTTTTATCAACAATATGACCGCGGTAGGTGCGGGTCAGAGAAAATTCACCCAGTTTGTGTCCCACCATATTTTCGTTTATCAATACGGGAACATGCTGACGACCATTATGGATCGCAATAGTCAGCCCCACCATTTCAGGGATCACCATGGAACGACGCGACCAAGTCTTAATAGGACGCTTGTTGTTAGTTTCAACGGCATCCTGCACCTTCTTGTACAGGTGGTGATCCACGAAAGGACCTTTTTTCAGTGAACGTGGCACGTCGTATTACCTCTTATTCCTTCTGCGTACGATTAAGTTATCAGTACGCTTGTTTGTACGTGTTTTAAAACCTTTGGTAGGCATACCCCAGGGTGAAACCGGATGACGACCACCCGAAGTACGGCCTTCACCACCACCATGCGGATGATCAACTGGATTCATAGCAACACCACGTACCGTGGGGCGAACACCACGCCAACGTTTAGCACCAGCTTTCCCCAATGAACGCAACGCATGCTCACCGTTGCTGACCTCGCCAAGCACAGCGCGGCAATCAGACAGAACTTTACGCATCTCACCTGAACGCAATCGCAAGGTCGAATAAGCACCTTCACGTGCGACGAATTGCACCGAAGTACCCGCTGATCGGGCCATCTGTGCACCCTTACCTGGCTTCAGCTCAACACAATGAACCACCGAACCCACAGGGATGTTACGCAATGGTAAGCAGTTACCTGGCTTGATTCCGGCATCATCTCCCGAACGCAAGACATCTCCAGCCTTGATACCTTTTGGCGCAACAATATAACGTCGCTCACCATCAGCATATTTCAACAATGCAATGTGAGCACTGCGGTTTGGATCATATTCAACACGCTCTACCGTAGCATTGATACCATCTTTGTTACGCTTAAAATCAATGGTGCGATAACGTTGTTTGTGCCCACCACCCTTGTGACGAGTGGTAATGCGGCCCGCATTATTACGCCCACCCGTTTTGGATTTCTTTTCTACCAGACCCGCGTAGGGTTTACCGCTGTAAAGACCCGGTGTTTTTACCGAGACGACAAAGCGACGGCCTGCGGAGGTTGGTTTTGCTTTAACAAGTGCCATAGTTCTTATCCACTCACAGCTGCCAGGTCAATTTCATGACCCTGTTCTAAAGATACGTAGGCTTTTTTCCAGTCACTACGCTTGCCCATACGAACGCCATGACGTTTGGATTTACCTTTTACATTCATGGTCCGCACCCTGGCAACCTTGACATTAAAAAGCTGCTCCACCGCCTGCTTGATTTCTTCCTTTTTCGCGTCTGTAGCTACTTTGAATACATGCTGATTCGCACTATCACCAGCCATCGCGGCCTTTTCAGAGATATGTGGAGCTCTTAATATCTGAAAAATTCTTTCTTCATTCATGACAAACGCTCCTCAAGCTTTTTCAATGCCGCCTGATCAATAACCACTTTCTCCTGACGGATCAGGCTTAAAGGATCCACAATAGCAACATCCATCACCATCAGGTTGGGGATATTGCGGGCTGCCAGGTACAGCGTCGAATCAAGTCCATCCGTCAATACCAGGCCACTGCTGACACCCAGATCATTCATCTTGGCCGCAACCAGCTTGGTCTTGGGCTCAGCAACGTTCATTTCATCAACCACGATCATACGATCCTGCCGCACCAGTTCAGAGACAATACTGCGCATGCCCGCCAGGTACATCTTCTTATTCAGTTTCTTACTGTAGTCTCGGGGACTGGCAGCAAACGTGGTGCCACCACTACGCCATAAAGGACTCCGAATAGTACCTGCACGTGCTCGGCCAGTACCCTTTTGACGAAAAGGTTTAGCACCGCCACCTCTGACTTCAGAACGCGTCTTCTGCGCTTTGGTACCTGCTCGCGCTGCGCTCATGTAGGACACGACCAGTTGATGTACCAGGGTTTCATTAAAATCGGCAGCAAAAGCCGCATCGGAAACCGATACTTTTTCTTTGGAATTATGTACTGATATATCCATGACGCTTTCTCTTAACTTTTAACCGCGGGTCGAACAACGACATCGCTGCTTTTGGAACCAGGAACCGCACCTCTGATCAACAGCAGGTTTCGTTCTAAATCCACGCGAACCACTTCGAGGTTTTGCGTGGTTTGCTTAACAGCACCCATATGACCCGCCATTTTTTTACCTTTGAATACACGACCCGGTGTCTGGTTCTGGCCAATGGAGCCCGGAGCTCGATGCGATATGGAGTTACCATGTGTCGCATCCTGCATATGGAAATTATGACGTTTCACACCACCGGCAAAACCTTTACCGATCGTGGTGCCACTAACATCGACCATTTGCCCCTGCTCGAAAATATCCACTTTAATCTCTGAACCCAGTTCATATTCATCAACTGAATCCACACGAAATTCCATCGAGGTTCTTCCTGCTTCAACACCTGCCTTGCGGTAGTGTCCAGCCATGGCCTTGTTCACACGATTTGGCCGACGCGAACCTGTCACCACTTGAATCGCAGTGTACCCATCAGTAGCGACAGTTTTTAACTGCGACACACGATTAGGCTCGACCTCAATGACCGTTACCGGAGTCGATACACCGTCATCAGAGAAGACCCTGGTCATACCTACTTTTCGTCCAACTAAACCGAGAGACATTACCAACCTCTAAACTTGTTCAAATGAGAATATCTTATTGATATTTCTCAGCTTTTCTAAAACCAACGGCCTGATACAGAGAACCGTATCAGGCCGCGAGGGCGCGCACTATACCAGAATATTACAGTTTAGTTAAGCACTATTCGTAAAAATACGGAGTGTTTTTACGCCCTGCCATTACCTTTAAAAAAGGACTGCAAATCAGTCCTTAATTCAATTTGATCTGGACATCCACACCGGCTGCCAAATCGAGTTTCATCAACGCATCTACAGTCTTGTCTGTGGGATCTACAATATCCATCAGACGCTTATGCGTACGAATTTCATACTGGTCACGCGCATCTTTATTGACATGCGGTGAGATCAGTACCGTGAAACGCTCTTTACGCGTGGGTAAAGGAATCGGACCCTTTACACGGGCACCGGTTCTTTTAGCAGTTTCAACAATTTCCGCCGCAGAGCGATCAATCAAACGATGATCGAAAGCTTTAAGACGAATACGTATATTTTGATTAGTAGCCATGGTTAAATTCCAACCAACTTATTCAATAATTTTAGAGACCACACCCGCGCCAACGGTACGTCCACCTTCACGAATCGCAAAGCGCAGACCATCGTCCATCGCGATCGGGGCAATCAGACTCACCACCAT
>JAAUXZ010097352.1_pt1 | contig 18591 bp, 5 predicted proteins | sample 7278131 | NCBI WGS metagenome assembly JAAUXZ01 (sample SAMN14350119, study PRJNA611818) | marine sediment metagenome | isolation source: surface marine sediment (3m) | place: French Polynesia: Moorea | collected 2018-08 | reverse complement strand
TATTTTTAAATTCATTTGGTAATGCTTCTCGCAGTTGATTATAAATTTTAGTAACTTGTAAGGAGTTTCCACCTAAATCAAAAAAGTTATCGTTCACTCCTACCTTGTCTAACTCTAATACCTCTTGCCAAATTTCCACAATAGTCTGCTCAATCTTGGTTTTAGGTGCTACATAATTAACCTCTATTGTTGAGAAATTCCCCTCTGGTTGAGGAAGCGATCGCCTATCTATTTTACCATTTGCAGATAGTGGAAATTCATCCAGAAATATATAAGCAGATGGTATCATATATTCTGGTAATTTATCTTGCAAAAATTGATTTATTTCGGCAATAGTTGGTTCTTGTTTTTGACTAGGAATTAGATAAGCAACTAAACGTTGTTTGTCATCTTTGCCAAATGCTTTAACTATTGCAGATTTTACTGCCGAATGTTTAGTCAAAGCTGCCTCTATTTCCCCAGTTTCTATTCGATGTCCCCGAATCTTAATTTGAAAATCTGCCCTACCAACAAACTCAATATTTCCATCTGGTAAATATCGCCCTAAATCTCCCGTTCCATATATTCGTTCGCCCGTGCGTGGATGAATAATAAAACTAGCATTAGTCTTTTCTTCATTCCGCCAATAACCTTTAGCAACTTGGACTCCAGCACAATACATTTGACCGGGAACCCACGTTGGACAATCTTCTAAATTTTCATTCAATATATAATATTTAGAATTTGCCATTGGTTGACCGTAAGGAATACTTTTCCAAGTCGGTTCGACCTCTTTTATTGAGTAGCAAATATTCCAAACGGTTGTTTCCGTCGGACCACCAACACTGATAATTTCTATGTCGTTTACTAATGTTCTTAACCGTTTTGGTAACGACAATGATATCCAGTCTCCTCCCCAAAATGCTATACGGAAACTAGATGGTAGTGACAGATGAGAACTTAATGCAGATTCAACCAACATTTCCATCATCTGTGGTACGGAATTCCACATTGTCACCTGGTTTGAATTCATTAATTCAATCCAGTGATAGGGGTCTTTGACTCTAGCAGCATCAGGCATAACAATTGTGCCACCAGCACTCAAAAGACCAAAGATATCGTAAACAGACATATCATGGTGGAGAGCAGTAACAGCTAACATTCTGTCATTTACACCAACATGAAAATGTTGGTTAGTATAGACCATAGTGTTAACCGCTTTCTGATGAGTAATCATTACTCCCTTGGGTAAACCTGTGGAACCGGAAGTGTATATCAGATAAGCTAGATCGTCTGGGTGAACAGTAACAGGTGATGGAAAATTCTCGGTTGGAGATGGGGAGAAAGTATCGACATCAATGCGCTCAATATTGTCAGGCAATGCAATATCTGTCAACCACGACTGAGTAAGCACAATTTCTGCCTCACTATTGGACAATAGATACTGTAAACGCTCCTTTGCTTCTTTAGGATTAATAGGAACATAAGCAGCACCAGCAGCTAAAACTCCCAAAACACCAACTATCTGCTCCCATCCTTTTTCCATAACTACTGCCACCAGTCGATTAGGTGCTGCCCCCAACTGCTGCAGTTTTCCACCTAACTGTATTGACAATTCGGATAATTCATGGTAGATCAATGAGCGACTGCTAGCAATAACAGCAACCTCATCTCTGGACACCTGAACTTGCTTTGCAAACAAACCATACAGAGTTCCATCAAAAATCGGCTTTTCTGTAGCATTAATATTTTTTCTCTGTAATAGTTGGTTAAGTGGCATCATTCCTTGTCTTGTTGTCTCGCTCCAAGCAACATCAGAAGTAGCTAAATTTCGGATTAGGCCATAATAAGCATCAAACATATCCGAAATCATCCCCTCTGGAAATAATGCTACAACTGCATCCCAGGTAAATACTAATTCTCCATTTTGTTCGCTGACTTGATGATCCATCCATATCTGAGATGCCTGACTAATAGCATAAACTAACTCTCCAAACTTGAATAAACTTGAAGTTTCTTGACCTAGTGCATCAAAACCAATAGCGCTAGTAAAAACAACTGGCATCGCAGTGGGAGCTTGACCTTGCCTGCGATTTATTTCTCGCATGACTCGTACCCCACTAAAATAGCGGTGTTCTAAATCTTGCCATAATTGTCGCTGTAACCGTAACGCCCTTTGAGTAAATGTTTCTGTTGCGGAGTTGTCTACTGCTAATAGAGTTACAGAAGTAAAGTCGCCTAATATATTGTTGACATGGGGATGTAGAGGTAAGCGATTAAATAAGGCAAGATTCATCGTAAACTGAGGACTTTTACCCCAGAATGTCAGTACGTCAGCAAATGCAGCTAACAATACAGCGGATGGAGTTAAACCTGCTTCACCTGCTCGTTTTTTCAAATTTTGCCAGGCAATCTGATCTAGTTTCCCTCTAAAACGCTGGCATTGATAATCTTTGATAGAACTAGGATTTATTGCTAAAGGTAAATCTGGAGCAGGTGGTAAACTATCTATCCGGTTTAACCAATATTGTCGCGATCGCTCATATAATTCAGTATTTTCTAGAGCTTGTTCTGCTAAAACATAATCTCGGAATGTAATTTCGAGTGGTTTGAGAATACTTTCTGGATTTTCGTAAACTTCAAACCACTCCTCAAACAACCGCATCATGCTCCAAGCATCAAATATTTGCAGGTCGTAACTAATATGCAATCTGAGGCGTTGTTGCTCCAAAATACTTGCTCTAAACTCAAACAACGGCCATTTGTCCGCAGGCAAGACTTGATGAGACATGATATCCCGTATTTCTGAAATCCTTGCCCAAGTAATATCCTCATCCTCCCCTCTCAAATCAAGAGTTGATATTTCATACATTGGTACTTTTTCCAATACCTGTTGTAAACCTTCCGCTAACATTACCGCTCGTAACATATCATGACGCTGAATTAGTTGGTTGAGTGCTTGGTTGAGACGCTCTAAGTTGAGACCAACTGCTTCAATTTCGTAATAACCATGATTCGCCACATGACCTAATTCTAACACTCCCATCCGACCTACCCAAAAGGCATATTGAATATCTGTCATTGGGAAAGGTTCGTAGCGTTTCTCAGGTTGGGGTACGATAACGGGTAAAGATGTTGTGCTAGCTCCAGTATTGTTTTGTTGCAACTGCTCTAAAATTTCTGCTTTGTACTCAGAAATCATTTGCTGTTTTTCAGGTGTAATGACACCTTTATTAGCACGAATGCGTAGTTGTTCGCCATCTGTCCACAATTTTACACCTTGTTCTGAAAGTTCGTTTAATAGTTCGTTTATAGTCATTTTTTTTTAGTAGTTAATAGTGGGAGCATCTTGCTCCCGTGAAGTGGAAAATTTTGTTTATATTCATCATATAGCCTTTCTCAAATTGGTGAGATACAGTTTTAGATCCCCCCCTGCCCCCCTTAACAAGGGGGGAGATTTCAAAGTCCCCCTTTTTAAGGGGGATTTAGGGGGATCGTAAATTTAGCTCATCTTTATGAGAAATGCTATAGAATTTTCTCCAGATATTCATTAATGTCAATAGTTCGTTAATAGTCATTTTATTAATTTTTTTTTGAGTAGTAAGTAAGTTGGGTTGAGCTTGCGAAACCCAACAAGTGCGAGCTTTTTATATAACCTTAAATTGGGAGTAAAATTAATCAGTGCTTATATTATATAATATGGAATTTTAAACAAAATCTAAAACTGGTGGATATCTTAATTTCTTTGAATAAAACTTTATTGATACTCATAATACAATTTCCTCCATATCTTCCTGAATTTCAGTTGATGATAATTCTGATAATGTTAAATTGGCTAAATTCAATTTTTCAAGGATAGTAGTCGCTAATTGAGAAATATTATTTTCTCCTAAAAATTCTTCTATTGGCAACTGTATCTGTAGGTCTGTTTCAATAGCTTTTCTCAGTTCAAACGCCATTAAAGAATCAATTATAGTAGCTAGAGGCTGTCTTGAATTTAGTTTACTAGGATTTAACTGTAGCGCTACAGCTAATTCTTCTATTAAATATTTTTCTAAAACAACAGAGCGTTCTTTAATTGGAGTTTCCAGAAATATTTCAGGAGAAATATTTCTTTTTCTGCGTGGTTTGCTACTACTATTACTAGCTTTTTCAGCTCGTCGTAGAGTTTCAAAACTAACGCGCTTTAACTGGGCATTAGTAATTTCTCCAACCAGCACTCCTGTCTCATCGAATAACCAAAGGTTGCCTTGAATTGTTTCTTCATAATTTCCATTAGTTTCTAGTTTTGCCTTCCCCCAAAGTTGTTTACCAGAATAACTGTAAAACTGAAAATTTTCTAATCCTACTAGCAAGTACATATCAGGAAGTTCAGCAGGAAAACAGACTGATAATATTTGTATCCAGGCATCAATATTTCCCAAAGGTAATAGATAACTATTAGAAGAATTAGAATTTTCAGGAAGTTTAATTTTAGCGATCGCTTCCCCATCCTGTCGCCAAACTGTATCTAGTAACTGACAGCTTTTACCTAACTTAATTCCCCGTTTCTCAACCATTGGATAAAATTCAGAACTGAGGATTTTTTCAGGGTAGCTTTCAGGAGAAACTTCAGGGTGTTTTCTTTCTACTAAAGGTCGATCATCGAAACAAATTTTTCCGGAAGCATGAAGTATCCAAGCTGTCATATCATCATCATTTGGCAGACTGAAAATTTTAAAAGATACTTTACCTTCAATTTCAGGACTTAAAATTAACTGCACCGTGCGAGTTTCTGACTCTGGCATAATTAATGCTTGAGCAACAGATACATCCTCAAAATGATAAGATAACTTGCCGAAAACCTCTTTAACAGCAGCTACAACCATTTCTAGATAAAGTACAAAATTTACCAACGGCATTCCATTTATACGATGGTCGCTAACAAGTGGCAGTTTATCTAATACAAACTGTGACTCAATTTGAGTTTCAGACAACGGCGAATATAGTCGTTTATCCAATAAAGGATGGGAAAGTTGGGCATAAAGTATAGTATTACTTGATTTTTGAGTTTTATTAATCCAATACCGTTGTCGTTGAAAAGGATAAGTGGGTAACTGTAGGCGTTGCCGTTGATAGTCACGGTCAAATCCTTCCCAGTCAATATCCGCACCCAGTTGATATAGTTTTGCCAGACTAGACAATAATACTTCCCAATCAGCTTTTGTTTTATCTAAGGAAGGCAACCAAGTCCCTTGCGTGAGCTGGAGAGTTGGGGAGTTGGGGGGCTGGGGAGAAGCCTTTAGTGTCTTTGCGAATGTGTCAAAAATTGGTTGTGGTGCAATTTCTACAAATAGGTTGTATTCATGTTCGTATAAGGTTTTAATGCCATCAGAAAATTTAACAGTGTTATTAATATGATTTTGCCAATATTCCGAATTTGCTATTTCTCCTTGTGTAGCAAGTTTACCAGTAATATTGGAAATGAAACTGATATTTAGAGGAGAGTAAGTTACTTCTGATGCCGTTAACTCTTTGATAATGAGTTTGAGTCCATCTTCTAGACTAAATACTCCTGCTACACAACCTGCCACATATTCCCCCACATCCTGTCCCATTACTACATCGGGTTCTATCCCCCAAGATTTCCATAACTCAGCTAGGGCGTATTCTATAGAGAATAGAGCAATTTGACTATATTTTTCATCTAAATCTTGACTTCTGACTTCTTCAATATCTGGGTACAATATTTGTAATAATGATTCTTTTAAATAAGGTCGGAGAATTTCATCACAACTTTCTAATGTTTTGCGGAATGTTGGTTGAGTCTCGAAAAGCTGCCTTCCCATTTTGATGTATTGGGAATTAACACCAGAGAATAAAAATGCTATCTTAGGTTTTACTGTAGACTCAGCAGGGATTTTAATAGTAACAAGTTTTTTAAGAATTTCTGCTGTTGACTCTCCTACTACAGCAAGGCGCTGAGAAAAATGAGAACGCCCTGTATTGCTAGTAAAACATACATTTAATAACTCTACTTCTGAATGAGATTCTAAATATTTTTGATATCTATTTTTTAACTCTTTGAGAGCAATTTCAGTTTTTCCTGATACAGTTAACAAGTGCAAAGGACGTTCTAATTCTTCTTCATTTTTGACTTTTGACTTTTGACTTTTGACTTGAGGGGATGATTCCAAAATTAGATGAGAATTAGTACCACTAAAACCAAAAGAACTAACCCCAGCTAACAGTTTTCCATCTTTTGTTGGGGGCCAGGGAGTCAATTTGGTGGGAATATTTACAGCAGTACCAACTTGAGCAATTAGTGGATTTAGTTGAGTCAGATTTAGATGAGGAGGTATTTCTCTATGCTGTATTGATAATACTACTTTGATTAAACTTGCTATCCCCGCTCCTGCCTCCAAATGACCAATATTAGTTTTGACTGAACCTAACATTAGTGCTGGTGCTTCTATATTTCTGCCCCGCAAAACTTCAGTCAAAGCTTTTACTTCAAGGGGATCTCCTAAAGATGTTCCCGTACCGTGAGCTTCCACATAACTAATATCCCCAGGAGCAACTTTTGCATTTTCCAATGCAGCTCGAATAACTTCTTGTTGCGCTTTAGCATTCGGAACTGTTAAACCACTACTAGAACCATCTTGGTTAACTGCCGAACCCCGAATCAAAGCTAGAATATTATCCCCGTCATTAATAGCATCAGACAAGCGTTTCAGTAGTACCATTCCACACCCCTCACCCCTACCATAACCATCTGCACCTGCGTCAAAAGTTTTACAACGACCATCAGGAGACAAAGCTTGAAGTTTCGACATTGCAATATTTGTCAGAGGCGACACCATTAAATACACCCCACCTGCAACAGCAAGATGACACTCCTTAGCACGCAAACTTTTGCAAGCTAAATGTACCGCAACTAGGGACGACGAACAAGCAGTCTCCACTACCATGGCTGGACCTTGCCAACCTAAACTGTAAGATAAACGACCTGCTGCTACACTCAAAGCATTCCCTGTCGCTGCATAAACATCAATATCTGTGGGACTATCAAATAAAGCTTGTTGACCGTATTCATTGACACTAATGCCTAAAAATACTCCACTCTTGCTACCCGTCAGTTTATCTGGAGCAATACCAGCATTTTCTAATGCTTCCCAACTAACTTCTAATAATAATCTCTGCTGAGGGTCCATACTCGTAACTTCGCGGGGATGGAGTCCAAAGAATTCAGCATCAAACTCATCAATTTTGCTTAAAAATCCTCCCTTGCGAGTATAGGTTTTACCAGGAGTCTCTGGAGTAGGGTCATAGTAAGCATCAACATTCCACCTGTCGCTAGGAACTTCCTGAATAGTATCCACCCCATCACGCAATATTTGCCAGAATGATTCAGGATCATTTGCCCGACCAGGAAATCTGCACCCCGTACCGATAATAGCTATGGGTTCTGTAGTAGCAATTTCCAGTGCGTCTAATCTAGAGCGCAATTCCTTTATGGTGACAAATGCTCGCTGTAAAGGAGATAATTCTTCTGTGTTTTGGGAGGTTGTGTTCATAAGTCAGTAGCTAGTGGTAGAAAGTTTTGTGCAACAAAATTTGGTAGTTATTGGTGGGGGTTTGGGCACCAAACCCCTACTTTTCTCTAGGAACTGCTCAATGATTTTAATTCCTGGTCAATAAGTGCTGATAATTCTGCTTCTGATAACTGTTTAGCTTCTTCTTCCCAATTTTTTGTCTGGTCTATAGTTGTATCTTGAATAGAATCATTAGTAGAATCATCCTTTAATTCTAAACATAATACCTCTTGTAATAGATAGTCAGCGATCGCTTCAATATTGGGATACTCAAAAGTTAAGGTTGAAGGCAATGACTTACCCACACTATTTTGCAAACGATTCCTGAATTCTAAAGCCATCAAGGAATCCATACCCATCTCAAAAAAGCCTAGCTGTGGTTGAGGTACTTGATCTGTGGCCAAGGCGACAGCAACTTCCTCTTGAATAGTCGCAATTAAAACAGCTTTTTGTTGTTTTGCAGGCACATCTTTTAATTTTTGACTAATTTGTTCCTGCTGTGGGAAAATTGATGACTGGTGTGCTTGAGCTATTCTTGACAATAATGGTGGTTCAATGCCACCCATAAATTGTTGGAAAAATTTCGACCAGTCAATAGGTAGTATACTAACTTGAGGTTGAGATTGCAAGGAATTTTGTATTTTTTCCCAAATTTCTATTCCTTCTAGCTGTGATATAGTTTTGACCCCCGCTGCTTCCCAACGTTGTTCGTTCTGGTTGCCCACACCTGTTGCCATCCCAACTTCACCCCAAGGACTCCAGTTAACAGTCAAACCAGTTAATCCTTTTTGCTGTCGGTAGTGAGTAAGAGCATCTAAATAACTGTTAGCAGCAGCATAATTTCCTTGACCAGGAGAACCTAAAACTGAAGCTATAGAAGAAAAACAAACAAAAAAGTCTAAGGGTAAATCCTGGGTATAACGGTGAATATTCCACGCACCTTTTACTTTAGGAGCCATAACTTTAGCAAAACGTTGCCATTTTTGTTTTTGCAACACACCATCATCTAATACTCCTGCTAGGTGCATTATACCCCGTAAAGGTGGCAATGACTGAGCAATATCGCTAATAATTTTTTGTACATTATTTTCCAGAGAAATATCGCCCCTTGCAAAAACTATTTTAGCACCCATTGTTTCCATTTGCGCAATACGTTCTTTGGCAAATTCAGAAACATCTTTACGTCCCACTAAAACTAAATTTCGCGCCCCATTTTCTACCATCCACTTAGCAAATGTTAGCCCTAAAGCACCATTACCACCTGTAAGTAGATAAGTAGCATCAGAAGACAAATCTATTTTGTTGGCAGGAACAGAAACTTGAGAACTTGTCAGGCGAGCTACATAACGCTTGTTTCCTCGAATTCCAATTTCTGTCTCCCCTTCTGGATGTAAAATTTCCTCTAATAACGTCGATGCCATAGTTGCCACATCTGCTGAGTCGTCAGAAGTTAAATCTATTAACCCACCAAAAACTTCTGGATGTTCAATTGCCAAAACTCGCCCCAACCCTAACAAAGGAGCTTGAGTAACTGCTATATTATGGGAAGTAGAAGAGTTAGCAACTGAGAGTTGAGAAGTATAAACATTACTACTGTTGCTTTCTGTTGCCTGTTGCCTGTTGCCTCTCTTGGTGCGCGTTCCCTTGCGACTGTCGTCGACGCGGGGTCGCACCGCTGTTGCCTGTTGCCTTTTAATAGGTTGAGCATCTTGAGTAACCATCCATAATTTAGGTAAATTAGATGTTACTCCTTTTGTCAAAGCTTGCACTAAATGTAAAACACTACCCGAATTTCTGAGTTGGTCTATTTCCAAAGATTCAATTGTAGTCTCAGCAGTTTTGGTTGTTTCCAAACTCCACAAATGTACTATTCCCTTACATGGTGGTAGGTCATTTGTTAATGTGCTATCTATTAAATTTTGAAAATCTTGAAGTCGTGCTGGATTAATTTGCCACATTTCCCGTTCACCTTTGAGGGCGATCGACCAACGTTCTTCCCCAGCAAACACAACAATACAAGTCTGCCCCTGTTTCTCTAACAAATCTACTAGATTTTCCCATAAACGCCCATTTGACTCGGCAAATATTAACCAAGTTCCAGGAGTAAGGTTTGTTGGCAAACTAACATTTGCCAGCGCCTTTTCCTCCCATTCCACCTGATAAAACAAATCAGAAAGATCGGACTTTTTCGACAGTTCCTTTTCTTGATTTCTGACTTCTAACTTCTGACTTCTGACTTCCTCAAACCAATACCGTTGTCTTTGAAATGGATAAGTCGGTAGTTGTAAACGTTGACGGGAATAACCTGCATCAAATCCATCCCAGTCTACATCAACCCCCCGAACATACAATTCACTCAAGCTAGTCAATAACTGCTGCCAATCAGATATTTTTTTCCGCAACGAAGGCAACCACATCCCTGCATTCTCTGGCAAACACCTACGCCCCATTCCCAAGAGAACAGGATGAGGACCAATTTCGAGAAAAATTTTGTATCCTTTTCGGTGCAAAGTTTCCATACTTGCATAAAATTGTACTGCTTCCCGAACGTGCTGACACCAATAACTAGCTTGACAAACTTGATTTTCTTCTACTAACTTGCCAGTCAAATTAGAAATAAGTTTAATACTAGGGGATGAATACTGAACTTCTGACGCAACTTTGGCAAAATCATCTAACATTGGCTCCATTAACGGAGAATGGAAACCATGAGAAACATTTAACTGTCTGGTTTCTAATCCCTGTTCCTTTAGTTTCAATACCACAGCTTCTACTGCTGTTGCTTCCCCAGAAATAACTATGCTATTCTGACCATTAATAGCTGCAATAGAAACTTGGTCAAAGTTAGATGCGGATATTGCTGTCCGTACTTGCTCTTCCGAGGCAAAAATGGCTACCATTTTGCCATTTTTAGGCAACGCCTGCATTAGTCGTCCCCGCTCTGCAATCAATTTTAGCCCATCTTCTAAACTGAATACTCCTGCCACACAAGCAGCCACATATTCACCTACACTATGCCCCATGACCACATCTGGCTCTATCTCCCAAGATTTCCATAACTCGGCAAGAGAATATTCTATAGCAAATAGAGCAGGTTGGGTATAAGCTGTTTCATCAATACCTCTCTCTAAATCTATATCCTGCAAGGAAAGAGACTTTTCCTCTCCCCCTTCTCTAACCCCACTTTCCAAAGGAGACCGGGAGGATAGGGAGGGGTTCGGGGAGTTAGGTTGCGGTGGATACAATATTTCCAAAAGTGAACATTCCAAATAGGGGCGGAGAATTTCATCACACCGTTCCAATGCTTTGCGGAATATGGGTTGAGTATCAAATAACTCTCGCCCCATATAAATGTATTGGGAACCTTGCCCAGTGAACAGAAATGCTACTTTAGGTCGAGCATTCGACGACAACGGTTCGCTGAAAAAGTTTATAACAGCTAGTTTTTCGGCTATTTCTATTGATGAATTTCCTATTAAAGCCAATCGATGAGAAAAATGGTTACGTCCTGTATTAGCTGTAAAACAGATATCTGCCAACTCTACTTCTGGATGAGTTTCTAAATAATTTCCATATCTATCTCTTAACTCTTTAAGAGCAATCTCTGTTTTTGCTGAGAGAGTTAAGAGGTGTAGCGGACGTTCTATATTATCCCCCCTACCCCCCTTTGAAAGGGGGGGGGCTTCTGACTTCTGACTTCTGACTTCTGAAGGTGCTTCCCCTAGCACTACATGAGCATTAGTGCCACTCATCCCAAAGGAACTTACTCCGGCAAAACGTCTTTCATCTTGATTTACCTGCCAGGGAGTTAATTTTGTCGAAACCGTCACGGGCATTTTTTCCCAAGCAATAGCAGGGTTGGGTTGGTTGAAATGTAAATGAGCTGGAATTTCCTGATGTTGCATTACTAGGACAGTTTTGATTAAACTTGCTATTCCAGCAGCAGCTTCTAAATGCCCAATATTAGTTTTTACAGAAGCTATTGTTAAAGGTAGATCGGAAGTTCGCTCTGGGTTTAATACTTCTCCCAAAGCTTCTACTTCTATCGGGTCTCCAAGAGAAGTACCCGTTCCATGAACTTCAACATAACTAACTTGGTGGGGTGCAACATCAGCGTTTGCTAAAGCTGCACGAATCACTTTTTGTTGAGCTAAACCATTAGGAACAGTCAACCCGCTACTATGTCCATCGTGATTAACTGCGGAACCACGAATAACTGCCAGAATATTATCATTATCTGAAATAGCATCGGATAACCTCTTCAGCACCACTATTCCACAACCTTCACCTCGCCCATAACCATCAGCAGCAGCATCAAAAGTTTTACAGCGACCATCAGCAGATAGCGCCCGCATCTGGGATAAAATTAGATTTCCGTGGGGAGAAATAATTAAATTTACTCCTCCAGCAATAGCTAGATTACATTCTCCTGCACGCAAACTTTGACAAGCGAGATGAGCTGCCACTAGAGAAGAAGAACAAGCTGTATCTACAGCCATTGCCGGGCCTTGCCAACCCAGATAATAAGATAAACGACCTGCTGCTACACTAGGAGTATTTCCTGTAAAGAAATAAGCTCCTAAACCCAAACCATTAGATGAATTCATCTGTAGCTGCATATAATCAGAGTTATTAATCCCTATAAATACTCCATTGCTACTACCCGTCAGTTTGTTGGGGGCAATGCCAGCATTTTCTAATGCTTCCCAACTGACCTCCAGTAATAACCTTTGCTGAGGGTCAATGCTAACTGCTTCTTTGGGAGCAATACCAAAAAAATCGGCATCAAATTTATCTATTTCTTCATGTAAAAAGTTGCCATTACGGACATACATCTTACCGAAAGTCCCGGGGGCAGGGTGATAGTAATAATCAACATTCCATCGTTCTGGTGGTACTTCTATAGCTGCATCCATCCCCCCGCGCAATATTTTCCAGAAAGCATCCGGGTCATTTGCACCGCCTGGAAATCGACATCCCATACCAACGACAGCGATCGCTTCTTTTTGTGTTTTTTTAAACTCTTCAACTTTTGACCGTAACTGCTTAACTAACAGTAATAACCGTTTAGATGAAGATAAATTTCCCGTTTCTTGTAAAGAATTATCCATTGCATTTATTTATTTTAAAATTGTTTCTAATTCAGAAAGTTCTTCAAGAATTGAAGCTTATACTACAGCCTCTGAAAATCCTTCTATTTCTGACAATAAATTAATAGCATTTTTATTATTTTTTGTTAACTTTATGGTTTCATTTTTTGTCTTATTAAATCCTAATATGTCCTCAAGTATATAACTAGATAAAGCTAAAATATTAGGATAATTAAAAGCTAAAGTGGGAGACAGAAAAACTAACAGTGTTTTTTCCAGTCTTTTCTTTAACTCTACAGCCATCAGCGAATCCATACCCATTTCAAAGAAACGTATTTCTGGGTCTGGAAGTTCTGAAGATGACAAACCTAAAACAGCAGCAATTTGATTTTGTAGATGATTGATTAAAAGATCTTGACGTTCTTTTTGAGGAGTTTTTTCTAAAATTTGGATAAATTCAGAATCCGTTTTAGATTGTTCTAACTCTTCTACTTGAGTCACAAAATTATTGTCTAATACATCTTGTACCTTATCGAATATTTTTAATTCTGACTCAGAAAATTTTTCAGTTGTTTTTAAGTAATTAATTAGACTTTGAATATGACTTTTATCACCTGTAGAAAATTGCGGACTTTGAGTATCATGGGAAGAATCAACAATTGCTGTTTTCACCCAATACCGTTGTCGTTGAAATGGATAGGTAGGTAAAGCTACTTTCTGGCGAGTATAATCTTGGTCAACTCCCATCCAGTCTATTTCAGCACCCCGTACATACAACTCTCCTAAACTAGACAACATCTGTTGCCATTCATCCCTCAAAAGTGCAGCATCCTCTGGCTTCCCATCCTTAAAAAGCGAAGCATCCTCTGCCTTTCCCATCCTTGAAAAGCGAAGCATCCTCTGGCTTTCCCCCTTTCCAAGGGGGACGGGAGGGGAATTCCAAGGGGGACGGGAGGGGGATTCCAAGGGGGACGGGAGGGGGATTTTCCTCGGACGTAATGATGGCAACCACACACCTACATCCTCTGGCAAACATCGCCTTCCCATCCCTAATAATATTGGTTTGGGTCCAATTTCCAGGAAGATTTCAGTACCTTGTTTGTGCAAACTTTCCATTCCTTGGGCGAACAGCACTGGTTTACAGATATGATCCACCCAATATTGGGCAGAAGCAATACTATTTGCTATTGTTCCTGTAAGGTTAGATATGATTGGTATCTGAGGGTCATTATATGTGATTTGATTAGCTACTGCTTCAAACACCGTCAACATTGGTTCCATTAATGGTGAATGGAAGGCGTGGGATACCTGTAGTTGTTTTGTTTTAATTCCTGATAACTCTAAGCTATTAACAATAGAGCGAAGGGCAACAGATTCTCCTGAAATCACTACACTTTCTGGCCCATTAATTGCTGCTATAGATATTTGAGTCAGAGAAGCAATTGCTTCTCTGACATAAGACTCCGATGCCATAACAGAAACCATCTCACCTCCAGAAGGCAACTGCTGCATTAATCTACCTCTGGATACAATTAATTTCAGACCGTCTTCTAGACTGAATACTCCAGCTACACAAGCAGCCACATATTCGCCCACACTATGACCCATGACTATATCTGGTTTTATTCCCCAGGACTGCCATAGTTGGGCGAGAGCATATTCTATAGCAAATAGCGCAGGTTGGGTATAAGCGGTTTGATTTAATATGGATAAGTTGAATTCGTTTATGTCTTCAGGGTAAAGAATTTCTTTGAGGGAGGTTGTATGGAATGTGCCTAAGATTTCTTCACATTTATTAATAGCTTCTCGGAATACTGATGATTCTTCATAAAGTTGTCTCCCCATATTTACATATTGGGAACCTTGTCCTGTGAATAAAAAGGCGATTTTTGGTTTTTTCCGTTTGCGGACTTTTCCTATGAATACATCTTTTTCTTCCTGAATAAAATTCTTTAGGCGATCGCTTAATTCACCAACAGACTCAGCTACCACTGCCAAGCGATGAGAAAAACGAGACCTCGCCATATTAGCAGTAAAGCATATATCGGCTAGAGATACTTGGAAAGCCAACTCCAATTTCTCTACATAAAATTGTGCCAGTTCCCTCAAAGCCCCTTCATTTTTAGCCGACAATGTTAGCAAATGCACTGGACGTTCTAAAGCATCTGCCTTTTCTAGAGGAGTCACACCATCATTATCACTCATGGCTTCTGACTTTTGAATTCTGACTTTTGACAGAGAAGCTACCCTATCATTCTCATTTTTGACTTCTGACTTCTGACTTCTAACTTCATAGGGTGCTTCTGCCAAAACGACATGAGCATTAGTTCCACCAAAACCAAAGGAACTAACTCCAGCAAAACGAGGTTCTGTATCTACTAACCAAGGTTGCGGTTCAGTTGGAATAGCAAAAGGAGTACCTGCCAAAGAAATCAGTGGATTTAATTTTTTCAAATGTAAATGAGGCGGAATTTCCTGGTGTTGCAGGGATAACACTACTTTTATCAAACCAGCAATACCAGCAGCAGCTTCTAAATGACCGATATTAGTTTTAACCGAACCCATCCAACAAGGTTCGTTACTAGAACGCTCAGACATCAATACTTTTTTCAGAGACCTTACCTCAATAGGGTCTCCAAGAGAAGTCCCAGTGCCATGAACTTCTACATAACTAATATGATGGGGTTCTACATTAGCGTTAGCCAATGCTTGACTGATAACTGCTTGTTGTGCAGGTCCATTGGGAGCAGTAATACCATTACTCAAGCCATCCTGATTAACTGCCGAACCCTTGATAACTGCGAGAATATTATTACCATCGGCGATCGCATCCGACAAACGTTTTAGCACCACCATACCGCATCCCTCCCCCCGAACGTAACCATCAGCACTAGCATCAAAAGTTTTACAGCGACCGTCTGCTGCCATCATGTCTGCCTCTGAGAAAGTAGCAGTTATTTCGGGAGACAAAATCAAGTTAACTCCACCTACCAAGCAGAGACTACTTTCTTTTGTCTGCAAGCTCTGAGTTGCCAAATGTACTGCTACTAATGATGAGGAACAAGCAGTGTCTACTACCATACTCGGTCCCTGCAAGTTCAAGGAATAGGATAAACGGTTTGCAGCAATGCTAGCTGCTGTACCAATACCGTCGTAAGCGTTAGAGCTAGAGGAATTTTTGTATAAAAGTCTGTGGTAGTCTAAGTTGCTAATACCGATGAAGACACCTGTTTTACTACCAGATAGTTTTTCCGGTATGATGAAAGCATTTTCCAACGCTTCCCAAGTTACCTCTAATAATAGTCTATGTTGAGGGTCTATTCGTTCTGCTTCACGAGGGGCAATGCCGAAAAAATTGGCATCGAACCGATCTACATTTTTAATAAAGCCACCCCATCGGTGGGGGCAAGAGTCTATATGCCATCGTTCGGGAGTAACTTCAGATATTGCTTCTTTCCCAGATGATAATAATTCCCAAAATGATTCTAGATTTTTCGCCCCTGGAAAACGACAACTAATACCTATAATTGCGATTTGTTCCACTTTTTTTTCCTCATCTTAAAATAATCAATCTTTTTGAATAATAAATTTTATTAATAGAGAAAAATCATAATTTTATTTACTTAATTATCTGATTAAATTTGATTCTTTTGTGCCTCAAAGAGATATTGAGATAACGATTCTATTGTTGGGTAGTCATAAGGTAAAGTTTCATCAATTTCAAACCCAATAAAATCTCTCAAATCTCCGGTCATTATAATAGCTGTTGATGAATCTAAGCCATAACGATCAAAAGGAATATCTACATCTATTTCGTCTTGATTCATTTCCAGATTCTCAGCTAAGTAAGAAATTAGCCACTCTTCAATTGCCTCTTTTGTCTGATTATTCTCATGCCCCATATATTTGCTTTTCAAGAATTTTATTTTAAGTTAGCTTATTTAATCTGATTTAACTATCGTAGTTTTGCTGATATTTTATTTATCTAATGCTAATTGAATATATATCCAGAAAAATTTTATTTCTCTGCTAGCTAAATTCAGATTTACCTATTAAATAAAAGATAAATATCAAAGCAAGTTGTACCAGAATGTGAAAAATGTTTTGCCTCTCTACTGACTACTGACTATTGACTACTAACTACTCAATTATCGAGTCCAACTGCCTACTACATTTAAAGTTCCAGCAACAAAACCAGACCGACAAGCACGACGTTGAATTTTACCACTAGAAGTTTTGGGAATACTAGCTGTTTTTAGGAGTACAATAGCATAAATTTGCAGGTCATGTTGGCGAGTAATAGCCTGACGAATACTTCCTACAACTTCATCAATATTCATAGAGCGTAAGTAAGTTCGTTCTACTTCTTGAACTATTACCAACTCCTCTTTACCATTAACATCTAAAGAAAAAGCTGCTCCACTATTTGAGCGAAGTGCTGGATGACTTCTTTCTACCGTCAGTTCAATATCTTGAGGATAATGGTTGCGACCGCGAATAATAATGACATCCTTAAGTCTCCCAGTAACAAACAACTCCCCATCAATACAAAAACCTAAATCTCCTGTGCGGAGAAACGGACCTTTGTTAGTATCTGCAATATAAGCGTTAAAAGTTTCCTCTGTTTCCACAGGTCGATGCCAATATCCGAGAGCTACATTTGTACCGGAAACCCATATTTCCCCTACTTTACCTGCTGGACATTGTGTTAAAGATTCAGGATCGACAATAACTATTTCCTCATTTAACCATGCTCGACCACAACCAACAATATTTTTTACCTCTTTTTGTGAGATGTTGCTATCGGAAACTGCAACGATCTGGTTTTGTTCTAAACTATTAGTTTCTACAGAGCAAACCAGAGGTGCTGCTGCCTTTAGTCCTCCAGAAACAAATAATGTAGCCTCTGCCATACCATAACATGGGTAAAATACTTCGCGACGGAAACCACAGGAGGCAAAAATGTTGGTAAAGTTTTTTAATGTTTCTGCTCTTACTGGTTCCGCTCCACTAAAGGCTAATTCCCAACTGCTTAAGTCAAGAGTAGCTTTTTGTTCCGGTGTGATTTTACTAACACACAAGTCATAAGCAAAATTAGGTGCCCCACTAACTGTTGCTTGATAACGGGAGATAGCTTGTAACCAACGAATAGGTTTTTGTAAAAATGCAACTGGGGAAATAAGAAAACAAGGTACTCCCATGTATAAAGCTTGCAACACATTACCAATTAATCCCATATCGTGGAATAAAGGCAGCCAAATTAAATAGATAGATTTTTCTGTATTTTCAAAAGCAACTTCGAGCATTTGCTCATTGTATAATAAATTTCTATGACTTACTATTACTCCTTTTGGTGTGCCCGTAGAACCAGAAGTGTATTGTAGAAAAGCTATGGTATCCCCAGATATGTAGGGAATGTCTGCCAAATTATTTGTTGCTTCTCTGGCTATCGTATCAGTTGCTAACCATTCTAGCTTGACTAATTCTGAATTTTCTGCCAACCGACTTTTGATGTTGACTAATATATCTTTAGTAGTTAGTGCCACTGTTGCTTGAGCATCTGTAATAATTGCTTCTAGTCTAAACATATTTTGATTGCGACGCGGTGGATAAGCTGGTACTGCAATAACTCCCGCATACAAACATCCAAAAAATGCAGTGATAAATTCTAAACCAGACGGGTACAGTAGCAAAGCAGTTGAGCCAGTGGTTGTTACTGATAAAATTTGAGTGGCGATCGCTCGTGCTTGCCGATCTAATTCTTGATAAGTTAGACTAATTTCTTGTGTTTCTCCATCCTCAAGGAAAGTATAAGCAATTTTGTTTGGTTGATGACTAGCTAGACTACTTAGTAAGTCTACTAATGTATTACATTTTAGTCTGTGTTCTATAGAAAACTTTTCGTATAACTGCTTCATAAATACTGCACCCTAGCTTTTATATCAATA
>JAAUXZ010154653.1_pt1 | contig 18629 bp, 14 predicted proteins | sample 7278131 | NCBI WGS metagenome assembly JAAUXZ01 (sample SAMN14350119, study PRJNA611818) | marine sediment metagenome | isolation source: surface marine sediment (3m) | place: French Polynesia: Moorea | collected 2018-08 | reverse complement strand
GGCGCAATCATCATTGGCGGTCAACGCCAGGTGGAACTAAGAGAATTCCCGGTGCCCGAACCCGGACCTGGGCAGGTCCTTTTGCGAATGAAAGCTGCTGGAATGTGCGGCAGTGACCTGCACAACATTTATCGCACGATGAACCTCGATGATCCCGGACACTATCGGGGCTGCATTGCCGGACATGAGCCCTCTGGTACTGTTGAAGCGGTCGGGCCTGACTGCAAGAGGGATTTCAAGAAGGGCGACCGGGTGATCGTTTATCACATCTGCGGCTGCGGCCACTGTTATGCCTGCCGCAAAGGCTGGATAGTCAACTGCACCAGCGACCAGAGAAGTGTGTACGGCTGGCACCGGGATGGCGCATACGCGGACTATATGCTGTCGGAAGAATACACTTTGCTGCATCTTCCGGAAGAACTGAGTTTTGTTGACGGCGCCATTATCTCGTGCGGATTCGGCACGTCATTCCAGGGCGTGCGCAGGGCGGATGTGTCCGGCTACGACACGGTCCTGGTCGTGGGCCTTGGCCCGGTGGGCCTTGCCGCGGCCATAATCTCCAAGGCGCGCGGGGCCAAAGTGATTGGCGTGGACATAAGCCCTGAAAGAGTGGCTGCGGCGGAGAAACTCGGCTGTGACCTGGGACTTGTCGCTGACGATAATGCCCTGGATAGCATCAAGGACTACACAAACGGGCATGGTGTCGAAGTCTCCCTGGAATGCTCTGCCTCTCAGGCGGGGCGAATGCTCTCTTTGGAATCGGCGCGGCTCTGGGGCCGGGTCGTCTTCCTGGGTGAACACGGTAACCTGAGTTTCAATCCAAGTTTCACCGTCATTCAGAAACAGCTCACGCTGCATGGGTCCTGGATGTCCGGAATATCCGAGATGGAAGATACGATAGAGCACATCGTGCGGTGGAAGATAAAGCCCGAAGATATCGTTACCCATACCTTTCCATTAGCGCGGGTAGCAGAGGCGTTCGAGCTTTCTGATGCCGGCGAAGCAGGGAAGGTCGTTTTCGCGTGGGACTAGAATGACTGCACTGGACCGAAGCGGCCAGTGGCAACCTGTGTCCCAACATTGAGAATGCAGGGCTACACTAACCGCGGTCCGTACCGGGTTGTGACCCGAAAGAAAGCCATCGCGCTATTGGGTCTGGTGATTAGCGTGGGTGCTCTGGGAGTGTGGCTTGGATTACTCTGGGTAGAGACATACTCGAATCAGATGTCCGAGCTGATTGACAACAGCCCGGAACAAGCGCGCATCAAGCTAATCAGCGACTTTAGGCTCATAGCCATGGCAACAGGAGCGCTCACGTGCGCGTTGGCGTTCTTTCTGTTCCGGTACGGGCTCAAGAGTCTCAGGACACAGTCAATGCCGCCAAGAAATTCCTGGGTAATCGAAGGGCAACGAATCCGGACCGGACCCGAGGCTGTACTCTTTGCGAAGTTGCTTCTTGTCGCCAGCGCAATCGTTCTCGTGCTCGGGATTGTTGCCGCGGCCATACTCTGGCACGCACCGGGCGCGCTACTCGGCCCCGGCTGAATCACTGTGCAACTGTCCGGTTCGGCTCGAGTAGAAGCCACCAGCCCTCACCATCTGCAGATTAGCCGGCCGAGTGCAAAGCGAGTTCAGCGTCGCGCAACGCGGCCAGCGCCGCGCGGTCGCCGTCCTCCAGCCGGTCCGCGGTGACCTCCATCGACAAGAGGCGATTCCTTAGCCTGGCCTCGAGTTTCGCGCTGCGGATACCACTGCTCGCCAATGCCCCAACCAGCCATGCGCAAGCCAATAGCCTGTCACCCGAATCACTATCGAGGATATGGCCGAGGCTCGACAACAATTCATCAGCCTCGTCGCTACTCCTCGCGTTGTACTCCGCCAGGAAAATCGAAATCAACGACATGCCTCCGATCTTGTCGGCATCGGACTCGGTGATCATCTCGTAGATCAACTCCCGGTTGTCTTGGGCTGTGCTCATTCCGGTCCTGACGTTGGTTGGGCGGTTTCAGCTACAATGACCACTGTAAACCCAAAGTTGCCCCGAGCACCATTTACAGGCGCGCATGACGGGGGACTGATTCGTATCAACTCGTATGGCACCGCCGATTAGTAGTGCTTGAACTTAGCGCACCTTACCGTCGTGCGACGCCCGAAGACGCGACGCACATGGCCGAACTCGTGAACATCGCGGGCGACGGCCTGCCGCTCTACCTCTGGGCCCGCTTCGCTCGGCCCGGCCAGTCGGCGTGGGACGTCGGTCTCGAGCGCGCACGGACCGGCACCGGTGGTTTCGCCTATCGCAACACGATCGTCCGGGAAGAGGCCGGCAAGGTCGCTGCCTGCCTGATCGGCTATGCGCTGGCCGAGAAACCCGAGCCCGCCGACGATGGCGTCCCGCCCTTACTGGTGCCGCTGCTGGAACTCGAGAACCTCGTGCCCGGCACCTGGTACATCAACGTGCTTGCCACGTACCCCGACTATCGCGGCAGGGGCTTCGGCAGCGCACTGCTGGAGGTGGCCGAGGCGTTGGCGCGCGATTGTCGATGCCGCGGCCTGAGCCTTATCACATCCGATGACAATACCGGCGCCTGCAGGCTCTACGAGCGACACGGTTTCACGGAGCGTGCGACGCGCCCGATTGTGAAGGAAGGCTGGGACAGCGACGGCGAGCACTGGTTGCTGCTCGCCCGGGACATCCAGGCGGACTGACCGGTTGACGACGCCACACGAAGCTCAGTAACGAGCCGGGGGCGTCAGCGACTTGTGCTCCGGTAAATAGAAGGGCTTCGTCTGCGCGTGACACTGTGCCCATGCCGTGCGCCATTTGAGTTCACGCTGGTAGTCGAAACGTGCCCATAGCGGGTCGGGCAAACGGCCGTTTATGAATTCGATGTCGGCGAGCGCGAGATTCGACTTCAGAATTGGCGACCAGATCGTGCATTTTACCTCACCGACGAGTTTCCCTTTCTTGCCCGCGTAGACGAACGCTTCGCCAACGGGCTTGTTGCCGTCGACGACCAGCTTGGTCAGGCGGCGCTCTGCAGGTCGGTTCTTCTCCGCCTCGAGCGCTCTCCGGCCCGTGAAGTGCCCCTTGTCGAGGTTGACGACCCAACCAAGGCCCACTTCGTAAGGCGAACGGTCGTACCCGTCGCGTACAGTCGTGCCGGCGCAATTGAAGTCGAAGCCGGGCATGATGAAGCCCGCTTCGATGCGCACCATCTCCAGCGCATCGAGTCCTATGGCATGGATGTCGTAGCGACCCTGTACGCCGAAGATCGCATCCCAGAGCCGCACCGCTTGCACGGGATTCGTCCACAACTCGTAGCCGAGGTCACCCGTGTAACCAGTGCGCGAGACCATCACCGGAATATCGCCGCAATGCAGGTCCCTTATTCCGAATGGCTTGAGGTCCTCAAAACCGTCGATGCCGGCCTCAACCAGCACCGAGTACGAGGTTGGGCCCTGAACCGCCAGCGCTGCGACGTCGTGGGTCTCGACATCGATCTGTACGTCGAAGCCGGTCGCCGACATAGCGAGCCAGTCCACCTGGTGATGTTGTGAACACAGGCGGTAATCGTCGTTGCCGAGCTGGAACAAGGTGCCATCGTCAATGACCTTGCCGTCGTCATTGCACCAGACGACGTAAGTGACGCGACCGGGCCGCAGGCCGGATATGTCGCGTGTCACGAGACGGTCGAGGTAGTCACGCGCTCCCGGTCCGCTGATGCGGTACTTTTCCATGGGCGTGAGGTCCATGACCGCACAGCCGCTGCGGACCGCAAAGTACTCGGTCGATAGCTTGTCGACGATACGCGGCACCTTGTAGCAGTTCCACGTCGCCCAGTTCTCGGTTTTCGACAGGGCGGCTATCCGGTCGTGGAATGGCGTTTGGCCCAGTGCCTGCCGGAAATGCGTATGGTCGATCCTCATTTCGCAGCCCCCAGCTCGAGGACGCGCCTGGCGGCGTTTCGCCCCGGAGCCCCCGTTAACCCGCCACCCGGATGGCTACCAGCGCCGCAGAGAAACAGCTTGTCGACGGGCGTATCGTACCGGGCGGCGCCGTAGAGCGGTCGCATCATCAGCGATTGGTGCATGGACAATTCGCCATGATGCCAATGTCCCCCGACTGCCTGGTATTCACTCTCGATGTCGGGCGGCGCCAGGAATTCGTGGTCGACGATAAGCGACTTGAAATTCGGTGAGTATTGGCCGAGTTGTGCGATGACCTTGTACGCAATCGTCGATTTCTGTTCTTCCCAACCACCTTCGAGCTCGTGCGGCATGTAGGCAACATTGACGGACATTACGTGATGGCCGTCGGGTGCGAGTGAGTCGTCGTGAAGGCTGGGTACCGTGATCTCGAGCACCGGGCTCTCTGCGCATTCACCGTATTTCGAGTGATTGAACGCGTGTTCGATGTAACGCATTGACGGGGCGACCAGCATCCGATTGCCTGCTTGCGATGGGTCGACACCGTGGAACTCGGGTATGCCGCTCAAAGCGACGTGCAATTTCGCAACCACGCCCGACCCGCGAATCTCGGACACGCGTTTCGCGAACAGGGTGTCGAGACGAGGTGCACCGACCAGCTTCGTGAAAGTTGCGCGAGGGTCCGCGTTCGAGACGACCACTTTCGACTTGATGATCTCACCGTCCACCAGCTCGACACCGAAAGCCCGTCCTTCGTGGATCAATAGTTTGCTAACCAGCGCATCGCAGCGAATGCTGGCACCGGCATCTTCCGCCGACCGGGTCAGCGCGTTGACCAGTTCGTCGCCGGAGTGAATCGACAACGGGCCATCGAGCTCGCCGCGCAGGCGATGCAGCCAGGTGAGCACGGTTCCCGGCGTGCGCGGAGCCATCGCGCTGCCCATGATGGCGTCGACGGCGAGGGCGCCCGTGAGCCTGTCGTCGATGAACACATCGTCGAGCACGTCGTAGATGTTCATGCCCGCAACGCGCAGGAACTCGTACATCGAGTCCTTGCCGAGCCCGAAACGCAGGTTCCAACCGAGCTTCGCGAGATTGATCCTGTCTCGGAACGCCATGTTCTTGAGGCGTGGCGGCTTGTTGTCGAACAGTGGTCGCAGTGATTTCGCAAATTCGAGATACCGGCGCCGGAAAGCACCATACTCAGCTGCATCCGACTCGGGAAGATCTTCGGCCGTCACCGTGTCGGCGCCGATCGTCAAATGTCTCCCGTCGGCATGCAGCGCGATCGTATCGATCGCGTTGCCGGATTCGTAGCCATAGCGGTCGAGCTTCAGATCCTTGCGTATCGCCGAACTGATCGGATAAGCGACGTGGGCCAGCCCCGGAAAGTGGTAGTCGTCGCTGATCGTGCGCATTGCGGCCATACCGCCCAGTGCGCCGCGCCGCTCGAGCACCTGGACGCCGAGCCCGGCGCGTGCAAGGTAGGCAGCGCAGACGAGGCCATTGTGACCGGCACCTATGACGATGACGTCGGGCCTAGTCATCGGGATACTCCTCGGGCGTGGTATCGGGCTTCCGGAGATCGCGGAGTATCTCGCGCGCGGCATTCGCGCCCGGCGCACCCATCACGCCACCGCCCGGGTGGGTGGACGAGCCGCACAGGTACATGCCCTTGATTGGTCCCCGATACTGCGCGTAGCCCGGGAACGGACGGTTGAACAGCAGCTGGTCGAAGGTCAGCTCGCCCTGGAAGATGTTCCCTTCCGTTAGCCCGACTTCGTCCTCGAGCTCGCGCGGCGTGCGGATCTCGGCGTGCAGCAGCAGGTCCTTGAAGTCGGGGCTGTATTCAGCGACCTGGTCGATCACGGTCTGGCCGAACTGATCGCGCTTCTCGTCCGTCCAGCCTCCGTCGGGCTCCACCGGGCAGTACTGTACGAACACCGTGGCCATGTGTTTGCCGGGCGGCGCCAGCGTCGGGTCGTATTGCGACGGGATCAGGAAGTCGCAGTAGGGGTCGGCCGACCAGCGATCGTCCTTCCAGTCGTCGTACGCCCTCTCGAGGCGGCGCAGGGTATCCGTGAAATGCATGTGGCCGAGCGTGAGCGGTGAATCGTCCGGTAGCGCAGAGAAGCTCGGCATGCCGTCGAGCGCGATGTTGAGCTTGCCTGATGAACCGCGAATCTTGAACTTCCGGGCGCGTTCGACGAGCTGCGGAGGCAGGTCCTTGTCGTCCATGATCCTCGTAAACGTGCGCCTGGCATCGAGATTGGACACGACGATCGAAGCGTGTATTTCCTCGCCGGAAGCCAGTCGCACGCCGGTTGCCCTGTTACCGGACACCAGGATCTGTGAAACCTCGGCATCGGTTCGGACCTCGCCACCCATCGAGCGGAATGATGACGCAATGGCGCCCGACACGGCGCCCATGCCGCCGCGCGCGAAACCCCAGGCACCGACATTGCCGTCAACGTCGCCCATCGCGTGGTGCAACAGGACGTAGGCGGTTCCCGGCGAGTAAACGCCGAGACCCGTGCCGATGATGCTGCCACCCGAGTAGTGCGCGAGGATGGTCTCGTTCTCGAAGTAGTTCTCGAGGTACTCCGCGATCGACATCGTGAAGAAACGCATGAACTCGTAGATCTGCGCTTCGCTGAGCTCGTGGAACTTCCTGAGCAGGTACGCGAACTCGAAGATGTCTCGAGGCCGGAAAGAACCCGGATCGGGCGGGGTTCGAAGCAGGAAGCCGCGGATCAGGCGGCACCAGCGCAGGATATCGGCATCGAAACGAATCGCCGCGTCCGCATCACGCAGGCTGTGCCGCATCAGCTCGCGGCGCCGGATGTTTGGGTCCTGGTAACTGCCGAAGTAGTCGCCGTCCTGCTTGAAGGTCATGCTGCTGACGAGCGGGATGACCTTCAGGCCGTGGCGGCCGAGGTCGAGCGCATTGTAGATCTCGGGCCTGAACAGGCTGCAGACGTAGGAGCAGTTGGAGTACTTCCAACCCTCGTGTAGCTCCCGGCTGACCGTTGCGCCGCCGGTGTATTCGTTCTTCTCGACGACCAGCACACGCAAGCCTGCCTTGGCGAGGAATGCCGCGTTGGTCAGGCCGTTGTGGCCCGCTCCGATAACGACAGCGTCGTAGTTCCTGTCCGTCATGATGCGTCAGCGAGAGCCGGAATCGTTCGTTGCAACATCAGGTACATATAGAGGTAGACGAGCATGGCAGCGATGGAGGCCGTGGCGCACAGTATGAATACGCCGTCGTAATCGAAGGTATAGGCCAGGACCGATGCCGCAATGTTGGGACCAAGGAAATTGCCAAGACCCTGGGCCGCCGGCAACAGCGCCAGGAATCGCCCGGAATGATCGACATTGGCGATCGTCGCTGCCTGGTAGATATCGACGAATATCCAGCAGAAGTTGAAGAAGAACATGCTGATCGCGATGGTCGTGTTGGTGATACCGAAGACGAGCATGATGACGATCGTAGCCTGGAATACCAGCGTAACGAGCAGCGGTCGTGCAAGCCCGTAGCGATTGCTGAGTAATACGGCGAACAGGCACCCGATCACCGAGAACACAGAAGAAACCCACAACATGCTGGCAACCCAGTCCGGCGACGCTTCAGATTCGACGGTCGACAGCTCGATATAGGTCCAGTACGCGCCAATATTGATGTAGGTGAAGACCACTGCGATCAAGACCATCCACGGAACGTAGGCAGGCACATGCCGGTGTTCGGCGTGATGTTGCCCGTCGGGCTCCTCGACATCGATCTCCACGTCGAGAGCCTTGTCGACCGGACGTCGTGGCAGCCACGTGATGAAGAGCAGGCCAACGACATAGGTTGCGATGAGCGCGACGTACACGCCCTCGATCGAGAGATAAGGCAGAAGTTTGAGTTCGGCACCCTGCGAACCGGCGAATGCGAATAGCTCGAGGCCGAAGGCGAATGCGGGCCTCGAATGCCCGCCAATGGTCGCGACGGCGACGCCGGTGTATACGCCGGCTCCAACGCCGGCCACCAGGCGAAGCCAGAGCGTGGCTTCGTAACTCTGGTAGACGATGCAGAGCGCATTGGCAGCAATCGTAACGAGGGCCGCGGCAATCGTCATGTACCGACGATCGACCCTGGCAACGAATAACGCCGAGATCACGGCCCCGATCGCGAGTCCGCCGAGGTCTGCGCCGGCTACGCGGCCAACTTCGACGTCGGTGAATCCGAGGTTGTTGACCCAGGAGGTGCTGATAACCGGGAGGCCGACCATGACCGCGTAGCCCACCAGGGCCATGTAGATGCCCAGGCTGAGTGACCGCCAGCCATCGAAAACGGTGCGGTGATGTACGAGTGTCCCGCGATCGTCGGTCACACTGGCGTTTTCCTTGTTGTTATTCTTCTGCGGGGATAGGCCGATACTAGCGTATCGGGGCCCGGCCGACACAGGTGGCGCGGGGCTGATCAGCCCGGCGGTTATTCTTCGTACTGCACGAGAAGGAATGTGGATAATCGAATGCCCGAAGCCGCGCAGAACGGAGGTCTCGACCAGTGAAACCTGAAGACCGCAATCTCGGTATGGACCGCCCCATATCACGCAGGGATCTCCTTCACGGCGTGGGGGCGCTGGCCGCCAGTTCACTGTTCCCCGGGCAATCATTCGCCAGCGACACGCCCGCAGCGTCCGCCGTCCCGGATACTGCCGGTTATCCGCCTGCTTTGACGGGCATGCGCGGGAATCACGATGGGTCGTTTGACGCTGTTCACCAGCTTGCCCTCGAGGGACGGCGCGACTGGGGTCCGGTGGAGCAACCCGATTCTCGCGTCTACGATCTTGTCGTCGTTGGAGCTGGAATCAGCGGTTTGGCGGCGGCGTATCTCTATTGGCAGTCGAATCCCGGTGCGCACATTCTCATCCTGGACAATCACGACGATTTCGGCGGTCACGCCCGGCGCAACGAGTTCAACGTGGCCGGCCGCCGGCTGATCGGCTATGGCGGCTGTCAGTCGTTCGAGGCACCCTCCGGATACAGCGACACAGTCAAGACGCTGCTTCGCGACCTCGGCGTAGATGTCAGCCGCTTCGATACCGCCTACGACCAGGACTTCTACAAACGGCATGGCCTTGCCGGCGGTATCGTTTTCAACCGCGAGGACTGGGGGGTGGATCGGCTGGTTCGCTACGATCTCGGCGGTCTCGGCGGTTATCTCCCACTGGCCCCTTCCGATTTGTCGGCCGCAGAGGTAGTGCAGCAAATGCCGATGTCCGACGCCGCACGCGTTCAGATGCTGAGGCTGTTAACTCTGGACGAAGATCAGATTCCTGATGTTGCGGCTGAAGACAAGTTCGATTACCTGTATACGCTCAGCTATCGAGACTTCCTCAGCAAGCACGTGGGCATCACCGAGCCGGAGGTGTACGCCGCGCTCAAGAACCTCACCGCCGATTCCAGCGTCGGCATCGAAGCGACAGCTGCCGGCGACGCAATCTTCTGGTCGTATCTGCCGGGCCTCAAGGCTGCCGGTTTTGCGGAATACGAAGAGGAAGAACCGTACATCCACCATTTTCCGGACGGCGTCGCCTCTGTTGCCCGATTGATGGTGCGTGAAATGATCCCGGGGGTCGCGCCGGGTTCGACGATGGAAGACGTCGTGATGGCGCATTTCGACTACGAGAAACTGGACCTCGAGGAGTCGTCTGTGCGACTGCGCCTCAGCAGCACCGTCACGCACGTTGAGCACGAAGGTGACCCGGCGTCCGCGAAACGAGTTGCAGTTACGTACGCAAAGAATGGCAAGGCTAACGGAGTACGGGCTCGGCGCTGTGTCCTCGCCTGCGACCACTCGGTCATTCCGTCCTTGTGCCCTGAGCTTCCCAAGGCGCAGCGTGAGGCGCTGGCCGTGCAGGTTCGGGCACCGACGCTCTATACGAGTGTCGCTGTTCGCAACTGGCAGGCGTGGAAGAAGCTCGGCATCGGTGCCGTTACGTCGACGGGTCACTACCATGTCAACGCAATGCTCGACTTCCCCGTCACCATCGGCGGATACGAGTTCGCGAGTGATCCCGATGACCCGATAGTCGTGCACATGGAGCGCTTTCCGCATCGGCCGAATGAAGGACTCGGTGAACGTGCACAGCGCCGCTTCGGCCGGTACGAGCTTCTCAGCACGCCTTTCTCTACCATTGAACGGAACATCCGAAGCCAGCTCGCTGCCACGCTGGCTGACGGCGGCTTCGATCCGGCACGGGATATCGAGGCCATCACGGTGAATCGCTGGGCACACGGCTACTCATACGGCTACAACGCCCTGGAGGACCCCTGGTACGACGATTGGGAAGACGAGCGCTACCCGCACGTGCGCGGACGCAAACCATTTGGCCGGATAACGATTGCCAATTCGGATGCGGATGCTAACGCAATGATGGAAGTTGCCATCGAACAGGCGCACCGCGCGGTGTCAGAGCTGCCCTGAGTGCTGCGCTACACGAGACCTCATGCCGGCGCGCAGTAACTTACTGCTAAACCTCTGTTTGCAGGTTCTCTATGGCGCGGTGTGCCTGTTCGATGGCGGACTCCGTCATGGCATTGGACGAAGCGTCCGTACCGGCGATAGCGATATTGCCAACGCGCCGGCGCGCATCTACCCAGGGACGATTCTCGTGCTGCCAGCGCTCGGGCCACCAGGCCACGTCACCGGATTCCGTATCGACCGAGTAAGCGTAGCCGTGCGGCCAGCGATTCACCGTGATCCCAGCGATATCCCGTGCCGGGTCGAAGCCGCCCGGGCCCAGCATGCGACCGAGCTGGTCACGCACATTTCGCTCGAAGGTCTCGAACGGCATTTCCAGCAACGCCTGCCGCCCCGCCCGAAACTGTTCCGGCGCCGGCAAGCCGGGTGCGAGCGGAATGTGCTGCATGTGCAGTATGACGGGCTCATCGGGTGACTGCGAGAACCGGTAGTCACCCATGCTGACCGGGTGCGTGAACATGACGGCCTGGAAGAAACTGCCGGGACAATACGCACTCCCCACACCGAGCTTGGCGAGACTTTGCCAGTTCCGAATCAGCACATTGGTGTAGGAGAGTGGTGCACGAACAGAACAGCTTAGCGCCGCGGCCTGTTCTTCCGGCACGTCCGGACAAACATACGGCAGCATCGCGTGGTATCCGGCCCAGACAACATTGCTCGCAGTCACTGACCGTGCCTCGCCACCACGCACGTACGTCACGTCTACGGTGCCGTCACGGTGACGCAGATCAACGACCGTACTGTTCAGCCGGATGCGCGTTGGATTGCCCGCCTGATCAAGCCTGGAATAGTCGAAACGCGCGCTTACGATATCCTCTATCGAGCCGCCGGGTGCAACCGAGGGAATCAGCTGACGGACCAGCAAGCGAGCGATCGACGCGTTGCCGTCCGGAAAGTAGAAGTTCTGCCGATCTTCATCGCCGCCATCGTCGTCCTGGCCAAGGTCCCTTCCGGCAAATCCCGGGTACCCGTCAGCCCGGGCTATCCAGGCCGGTAGTGCGTCCGCACCAATCGCCCAGACACCGTGCGACCATTTCTGGACGAATGCGAGGACTTCCTCACCGACGCCGGCGTACTCCCTGAGGTAATCACGCCAGCTGTAAGTTTCCAGCACCTCGCGGCGCTCGGTGACCGTCATGCCGGCCAGGTAGTCTTCTTCGTCCGCGAGCAGTCGCCGCAAGTCTGCCTTTGCCGACTTCGACAATGGTGTGTCGTCAATCGACTCTCCGGGGGCATAGTCGCCGGTCGCCAGGTAGTCGGCACCGAAGGTTTCCCTGTCGAAAAAGCTCGCTCGAGCAGAATTGCGCGATGCGAGGAGATCGTCGTGGTAGAACTCGTTCCGCCTTCCGACATCGATGCCCAGTTCGCTGATCAGTCGTTTGGCGGCGGCGGGATACGTCGCGGGTGCCTCCATGAGCATCGTGCCGCCGTAGCCGATGTAGGTATGGCCATCGAGCGTAAACTCATTACGTTTCGCGTGACCACCGAAGTCATCGTGATTGTCCAGGACGAGGATACGCGCGTCCGGATGAACATCTCGCCGGTAGATGTATGCTGCCGACAAGCCGCTGATGCCCGCACCGACAACCACGAGGTCGTAATGCTCGTTCGTTTCTGTAGCCGTCCAGCGTTGACCCCGAACCGTCGCGTGGGCGACCTCGAACGAACCGGGGTGGGAACCCCGCATGCCCGTCTGCGCCGGAGGGTAATACGTTGGCGGTTCCTCGACAATCGGCTCGCCGGTCCTCGTACAGCCCGGCAGGAGCGAGGCGCCAATCGCAACGCTGATTCCGTTCACGAAGTCGCGCCTCGAGATCTTGCGATCCAGGCCCAGGCGTCGGTCACTCGAGTTCATAGGGTTGGCGGCAGCTCACCCTCGGGATTCCACGGCGCTGGACTGCCGGTACTGTGCCGGCGTCATGCCGACGTGTTTCTTGAACGCGGTGTAGAACGCGGAGTTCGAATTGAAGCCCGAGGAAAACGCAATATTCAGGATAACCCCGTTGCTGCCGTCGAGCTCGGACAGCAGCATGCGGGCGTGCCTGACGCGGTGACTGTTCAGATAGTCGAAGAAGCTCATACCGAACCCGGCGTTGATGACCTGCGACAGGTGATTTGCTGAACAGCCAACCGCCTGTGCCAGTTCAGGCAAGGTGAGGCTTGATCGCAGGTAAGCGCGCTCCGAGACCATGATGTGTTCCACGCGCCTCTTGTAATTCCGCAGCTGGTTGCGCCGGAGCCCGGACTTCGCGTACTTGTCCGCCCGTGCAGCCGTCGGGAAATCATAGTAGTCGGTGATGGTCACGGCGGCATCGCCGTCAAGGGTTATGAACTCGGCGCCGCAATAACGGCCCGTTGGAAGACCGTCGTCGCAGTCGGCAACGGGGCACACACGGTACTGGAAAGCGATGCTGTTGCGGCTCGTGAGAACCTCGCCGATCAGCTCGTAATGATGCGGAAATTCCTCGAAGTACGTGTCGAGAAAAACGACCAGCTCGTCATGCGTTCGCCTGACGTTCTCCGGCATGTCGATGTAGATGCCGTCAGAGGCGAGGTGATCCGCGACGCCTTCCGGATCGTTGTGATTCCAGGCATCGAAATAGCTCTCCACGAACTTGGTGGCGTGCATCGCCGTACCCCCCGTATTCGAGCCATCGAGTATACAGGCAAAGAATGAGGGTGTTGCCGGTCCCGGCGCTGCCTAGTAATCGTCTGGCGGCGTAGCGCGCGCGCGGGGGTGCTGCCAGAAGGGTTTCGTCCGGATCGTGCACTTTGCCATGCGTCGGTACGGTCGCAGGTCCTTCGAGCGATAGATCTCGGCCCAGATCTCGCCTTCCAGGTACCGGGTCTCGATCATCGCAAGAGCGATATTCGCTTTGACCGCGGGCGACCACATGGCCGAGGTGACGTAGCCGATCGTCTTGCTGCAGCGTTCATTGTTGTAGACGTTCGAATCTTCAGCAGGCCAGTTACCCTCGATGTCGAGTTTCGTCAGCTTCCATTTCGGTCCGCGCTGCTTTTCCTCGATCAGGGCCTGTTTCCCCGAAAAATGCGGCTTGTCGAGGTCGACGAGCCAACCCAGTCGCAACTCGTAGGGCGTTTGGTCGTGCTGGAAGTGGACGGTCTTGAGCGCCTCGGTGAAATCCATGTAGGGCATGATGAAGCCCGTTTCGAGCCGCGCCATGTTCGTGGCCGCCTCACCATACGGCTGGATGCCGTAGTCCTCACCGGCGGCATACAGTTCGTCCCACATCGTCAGCGCCAGCTCCGGTTCTATCCAGAGTTCGTAGCCCAGGTCACCGGTGAATCCCGTGCGCGAAACCATCAGCGTGCTGCCGTGATACGGGAAATGCCGGATGTCGAATGCTTTCGCCGTCTCGATGCCCGTGAGCCCCATCCTCTTCAGGACGGCACAGGACGTCGGTCCCTGCAGTGAGAGGGCCGCGACGGTATCGCTGACGTCGGTGATCGTGACGTCATCGAAACCGTATGTACTCTTCCTGAGCCATGCGGAGCAAGGACTGCCGCAGGTCAGCATGAAGCGGTCATCGGCAAGCCTGAAGATCGTGCCGTCGTCGATGACGCGTCCCTCGTCGGTGCACCAGACCGTGTACGCGACCCGATTCAGCCCGATCTTCCGGACGTCTCTCGTGACCATGCGGTTGAGCATGGCCTCGGCGTCACGGCCGGTGATCTCGTACTTCTGCATCGGGCAGATATCGTAGGTGCCACACTGGTTGCGGATGCAGAAGTATTCGTATTCTGGATCGTAGTAGTAGTCTGCGAATTTGTAGCCGTTCCACGACGACCATGCATCGCGGATGTTGAGAACCTCCTCGCGTGGATAGAACGGCGACGGTTTAGGGCGTTCGCCGGCAAACCTGTCTGAGTTCGTCATCGCCTACTCGTCATAGAAGTCGTCCTTGGGCACCGAGTTCGGACGTTTCAGGTCCATGAGAATCTCGCGCGCCGCGTTCGCCCCGCAAACGGCCGATACGCCACCGCCGGGGTGTGTCGACGAGCCGCTCATATACAGGTCCTTCACGGGCATGCGGTACTGGCCGTAACCCGGGAACGGACGGTTGAAGAACAGCTGGTCGATCGTCAGTTCGCCCTGGAAGATGTTGCCCTCGGTCAGGCCGATCTCGTTTTCGATCTCGTGTGGTGTGCGGACCTCCATGTGCACGATGAGGTCCCGAAAGCCCGGACTGTAGCGCTCGATCTTGCTGATCACGCTCTCGCCGAAAGCATCGCGTCTTTCCGGGGTCCAGGGTCCGTCGGCCAGCTTGGGCGGGCAATACTGGATGAAATTCGACATCCAGTGCTGTCCCGGCGGCGCAACCGTCGGGTCCCATGCCGACGGGATGACGGACTCGACGAAAGGATCGTCGGACCAGCGACCGCGCTTCCAGCAGTCGTAGGCACGCTCCATGGTTTCCAGCGATCCCGTGAAGCCCTGCCCGCCGCGGGCGAGGTACGGGTTGTCCGGAACGCCGGTGAATTTCGGCATGCCGGACAGCGCGATATTGACCTTGCCGGACGAACCGCGGATCTTGAAATTCTTCGCCCTCTCGTAGATTCCCTCGGGAAGGTCGTCCTTGTCCATGATCTGCGTGAACGTGCGCTTCGCATCGAGGTTGGAGACGACGATGCGGGAGCGTAGCTCGTCGCCGTTCTCGAGCACGACACCGACGGACCTCCCGTTCTCTACCAGGATCTTCTGAACCCCCGACTCGGTTCGAATCTCGCCGCCGTGTTCCTTTAGCGCGTTGGCAATCGACTGCGAGATCGCACCCATACCACCGCGCGCGAGCCCCCAGGCACCGATGCTGCCGTCGACGTCACCCATGACGTGATGCAGCAGGATGTAGGCAGAGCCGGGCGACTCCACGCCGAGCGCCGTGCCGATGATCCCGGGGCTCGCCATCGCCGCCTTGATCAGGTCGTTCTCGAAGTAGTCCTCGAGGAACTCGGATGCGCTCATCGTGAAAAAGCGGATGTACTCATACAGTTCCTTCTCGCCTAGCGCCCAGAACTTGCGGGCGAGCCACAGCAGTTCCCTGATGTCGCGCAGCCTGAACGACGTAGGGTCAGGCGGCGTGCGCATGAGCGTCTTGCGGATGAGTTGCGAGTAACGCGTCAGATCGGCCTGGAAGCGGTACATTGCGTCAGCATCGTGTGGCGAATGGCGCTTGAGTTCGAGGTAGGATGCCACCTCGTCGTGATAGGCGAAGAGTCGCTCGTCGCCGTCGCCGAAATTGACCGTACCGAGGTACGGCACAAGTATCAGGCCGTGTCGCCCGAGGTCGAGATCCCGGTGGATCGCTTGCCGCATCATGCTGCAGACGTAGGAGCAACTCGAATACTTCCAGCCTTCGTGTAGCTCACGGGATACGGCAGCACCGCCGATGTAGTTGTTCTTCTCGAGCACGACGACGTCGAGACCGGCCTTGGCAAGATACGCAGCATTGGTCAGGCCGTTGTGGCCCGCACCGATCACGATCGCGTCGTAGCGCTTCACCGCAACACCTCGCGTGCGGCGTTGTGACCGGCGGCTCCGACCAGGTCACCGCCGGGGTGACAGCCGGCGCCGCATAACCAGAGACCCGCTATCGGCGTGCGGTACTGAGCGGCGCCATAGGTCGGCCTCATCATCAGCAGCTGGTCCATCGCAAATTCCGCGTGGTGCCAGTGGCCACCCGTGACCCGGTATTCCCGTTCGAGGTCTGCGGGTGTCAGGAATTCGCTGTGGACGATCTGGTCGCGGAGCGTCGGTGCGTACGACGTGACGGTATCGATCGCTCGATCGCGAATCGCCCGCCGTGCGGCGTCGGTCCAGCCACCCTTCAGCTTGTACGGTACGAACATCACGTGCGCCGACAGCACATGTTTGCCGGCAGGCGCCAGTTCCGGGTTCCGCAGGCTGGGCAGCGACAACTCGATGACCGGCGATGTGGAGCACTCGCCGTACTTCGCGTCGTCGTAGGCAAATTCGATGGCATCCATCTCCGGGGCGATGATCAGCCGTCCTTCCAGGTCATCGAGGCCGGGGAATTCGGGCGCACCGTCGAGGGCGAGGTGCAGCTTGCCGACATAGCCATTGCACCGCAGGCGCTCGATACGGTTCGTGAATTCGATATCGAGATACTGTACGCCGACAAGCCGGATGAACGTGGTCCTGGGATCGGCAGACGAGATTACGCGGTCCGCGGAAAGCGCCTCGCCGTTTTCCAGCCGGACGCCCGTTGCAACGAGCCCGTCACTCCGAGCGTCGATGACGATGTCGTTTACCGCCGTTCCACACCGGACCTCGACGCCGGCGGACTTCGCCGCGGCATGCAGCGAATCGACCAGGCTACAGACGTCGCCGGAATCGCCGACTGATCGATAGAGCATCGCAAGCACGGCGCTGTTGGGCGAACGCGGCGCCATGCGCGAGCCGATCAGGCCGTCCCAGCTCAGCATGGCCTTGACTAGCGGGTTTTCGAAGTGCTCGTCCACCAGGTCGCGCGCCGGCAGCGACGCGACGCGCAGGAATTCCCGCATGTCGTTCTTGCCGAGACGTCGCAGCTCGAGTCCGAGCTGGGCGAAAGTCACCAGGTCGCCGATACGTCGGCTGCCGATGCCCGGCATTGTCTTGAGCCAGAATGGTTCGAGCGCGCCGGCGAGCTTCGCGATCAGCCGGCGGTAGTCGCGATAGGCCTGTTGGTCCCGATCCGTCGCGCCGCGCAGCTCCTCCTGCTCGATGTACACGTGCTGGCCGTTGTCGGCGAGGCCGACGATTCGCGTCTCAAGAGGCGTGTAGCCGTGCGCGGCGAGCTGCAGATCATCGGCTACCTGGTTCGAGAAATGGCCGACGCTGTGTGCGATGGGGACTCGAAATCCCGTGTGGAACTCGCGTGACGCGGCCAGCCCGCCGACGCGCTCCGACGCCTCGACGACAACAACGCGCTGTCCCGCCCCGGCAAGATAGCTTGCGCAGACGAGGCCGTTGTGTCCCCCACCGATGATGATCGAGTCGTAGTTTCCCAACGTTCCTTCTGGTTCTCGGGTACGCGGATTCTCGACTAGCTTAGACGGACTCGAGTATTCCGGCTTCCGGGCCTACACGCGGCGGCTACAAGCTACGATCACGGATGGCAGGGTGTTGGTATGCCCACCCCCAACCCCTTGTCATTCGGCGGGCGCTGTCCCTTGCGCCCGCCGCACCTTTCGGACGAACAGTGACTACGGATTGTGGAACGCAAGTTGAATGGTCGAACATTCGCCGGGATTCGCGGGAAGATCAGCAGCGCTCTGGGCGAATCCTCCTGCATCGCCGAGGAACGGCAGTTCGCAGCCGCCAAGGTACGAGGTCAGCTGCTCGTAGAGCGTGCTGCCGCGTTGCGCCGGGCCATGGTCATGAATGGCGAGGGTTACCTGGGCACCTTGAGGGTTCGTCAGCGGCGTAGCAAAGAACGGGGGCGCCAAACCGATTTCCGCCATCTCCGCCCAACCGGAGGTGCTCATCTCGCCGACCGGCAGGAACCCCAGCACCGTAGTCCTGGCGCGACGTACGATACGGCCGCCCGCGTAATGGAAATCGAATCGAACGCCGGGTTTGCCGATGTCGACGGCGGGGTCACAAGCGCCGGGTGTGGTGCAGGCCTCCGGGTTATCGAAAAACATGATCCAGAGGGTTACGACGTTGCCGGGCGTCAGACCGGTCGTCCTGAACATGGCGCCAAGACCGTAGCGGGTTCGAAGCAGCTTGGTTTTCCCTTCCGGGGGTGGTGCCGGAAAAGTCCAGATGGGCGGCGACACCGACACTGCCGGTCCCCCGGCCACGGCTGCCGTCGGAGCGACAAAGAATCCGGCGGTGACGATTAGAGCAAGCATTCTGCGAATTGTTTTCATGTGACTCTCCTTGAACGTTGACAAGCACCGTCAACGTAGCCTCGGCGTCGCCGCCGAGTGACGAAAAAGTCACGAAAAACTCACGAAATCGTGGGGTTGCGCGGGCTAATCGCCCGCAGTCATCTCGGGTAGTTCAACGTCGAAGCGCGCCAACGTTGCGGGTACCTGGCTCCGGAGCTCACGCTGGCGGACTTCGATATCGTCAATGACTGCTGTGAAGCGTGGATTGCCTTTGAACTTCTGCATGCAGCGAGCATCGCGAACGAGATACAGG
>JAAUXZ010112423.1_pt1 | contig 18690 bp, 13 predicted proteins | sample 7278131 | NCBI WGS metagenome assembly JAAUXZ01 (sample SAMN14350119, study PRJNA611818) | marine sediment metagenome | isolation source: surface marine sediment (3m) | place: French Polynesia: Moorea | collected 2018-08 | reverse complement strand
GCCGCCGCGGAAGCGCGGACGGCGGCGAACACGGGGCTGCTGCTCAACGTTGCCGTGGCATACGGAGGCCGCTGGGACATAGCGCAGGCGGCGCATGCGCTGGCGCGCAGGATCGAGAAGGGCGAAATACGGGCCGACGAGGTGAACGAGACGACACTATCAGCAGGCTTGCAGCTCGCGGGCCTACCGGACCCGGACCTGCTGATTCGCACCGGAGGCGAACAGCGCATCAGCAATTTCCTGCTGTGGAATCTTGCGTACTCCGAACTCTGGTTCACCGACACGCTGTGGCCCGAGTTCGGTAAGGTCGAGTTCAATCGCGCGCTCGAGTACTACGCAGGCAAGCAGAGACGATACGGCCACACCGGTGACCAGGTCGAGGCGGCCGAATGCTGAAGACGCGCATCATCACGGCCGTCATTGCAGTTATCGTCGTCGGCGTTATCTTGTTCGCGATACCGCCGCGCATGACCGAACTGGCCATCGCGCTGGTCGTGCTCGCCGGCGCGTGGGAGTGGTCCGCCTTCCTCGGTCAGAGCGGCTATTTACCACGCGCCCTCTACGTGCTGCTCGTTGGGCTGCTTTGCGCCGTGCCTTACGTATGGATTCCGGACAGTGTCGGCATGGTACTCCAGGCTGCCTTCGCCTGGTGGTTCGTTGCCTTCCTGTGGACGTTCTTCTACCCGACCGCGATCCCCGTCGCTGTGCGCTGGCTGTGTGGGGTGTTTGTGCTGGTTCCGTTGTTCACCGGACTGATCCTGCTGTTCCGCAGTGGATTGCAGTACCTGGCATACACGCTGCTGATCGTTTGGGCGGCCGACGCGGGCGCCTACTTCGCGGGAAAACAATTCGGCCGCGTCAAGCTGGCCCCGGCGATCAGTCCGGGCAAGACCTGGGAAGGCGTCATTGGCGGTCTGGTCGTGGTCGGAGTGTTGGCAGCCGCGGCGTCGGCGTGGAGCGAAACGAGCCTGGCGGTACTGCTGCCGTTCAGCCTGGCGGTCGCGGCTTTGTCGATCGTTGGCGATCTGACGGTCAGCATGTTCAAGCGGACCGCAGGCCTCAAGGACAGCGGCTCTCTGTTCCCGGGACACGGGGGCGTGCTGGACCGCGTCGACAGCGTTTCGGCGGCCGCGCCCCTGTTCGCCCTGGGCCTGGGCTGGCTCGGTCTGTCATGATGATGCGTTCAGACTTCGTTCAGATGCTGCCCGCTAGGCTACGCCCTTACGCTGCGGGAACTGCGGCTTCCCGCAAGGGTCAACTAGGAAGTGGTGCAACAGATGAGTAGCGCGCTGACTGACCTGCTGGCATTTATCGTTGCGATCAGCGTACTGGTCGCGGTGCACGAGTACGGGCACTACCTGGTTGGCCGATTGACGGGCATGAAGGTATTGCGTTTCTCGATCGGCTTCGGCAAGCCGATATGGACGCGCGTGGCGGGCCGCGACGAAACCGAGTACTGCATCTCTGCGATTCCCCTCGGCGGCTACGTGCGTTTCCTCGACACGCGCGAGGGGCCGATCGACCCCGAAGACGAGGGTCGCGCCTTCAATCAACGCCCGATCCCCGCGCGCATCGCCGTGTTGCTGGCAGGGCCCGCCTTCAATTTCCTGTTCGCGATCTTCGCTTTCTGGTTCCTGTTCATGGACGGGGTACCGGCGATCCGGCCGACGGTCGGCGAGGTCGTGCCGGAATCGTACGCCGAGGCGGCGGGGCTGCGCACCGGTGAACAGATCGTGCAGATCGGTGATACCGAGATCCTCGCCTGGGATGACGCGCTCATCGGTCTGCTCGACAACCTCGTCTCGGACGGTCGGATCCCGATGACGCTGGAAGACGACTACGGCTCGCGACGCAGCGTCGTGATCGAGGTTCCCGATTCCGAGATAGCGGCGATGACCGAGCCCGGCGTTCTTTTCGACGGACTCGGCTTCGAGGCTGGAGCGGCGCCCGTGATCATCGGCAATCTCATTGGCGGCGGCGCCGCGGAGCGGGCCGGATTGCAGGACGGTGACAGGATCGTTGCGATCGACGACACGCCGATCGCTGATTTCGGACAGCTGATCGACGCGGTGCAACCCAATCCCGGCAAGCGCGTGACGGTCCATTTCGTGCGCGACCAGGTCCGGCAATCGACGACGGTGACGATCGGTGAGCAACAGGTCGAAGGCAAGGTGACCGGCATTCTCGGTGTGCGCAGGCATGCCGACAATATCGGCGTCATGCGTTCCTTCGTGTCTGCACTGGAGGAGACGTGGGAGAAGTCGCTGTTCACCGTCGAGATGCTCGGCCGCATGCTGACCGGGGATGTTTCTTTCAAGAACATCAGCGGCCCGATCAACATCGCGCAGTTCGCCGGCGAGTCGGCGGAACGCGGCTTCGGCTATTTCATCAACTTCCTGATCATCGTCAGTATCAGCCTCGGCGTGCTCAACTTGCTGCCGATCCCGGTCCTCGACGGTGGCCAGATCGTCTATCAGTTGATCGAGCTCCTGAAAGGTAGCCCGATGACCGAACGCGCGCAGATCCTTGGGCAGCAGGTTGGCATCTTCGCGTTGTTGTTGCTGATGAGCTTTGCGTTCTACAACGACATAGCACGAATACTCGAATAGGCAGGATGGACCCACATTGTCTTTGAGAAAGACCTTATTAGCGCTGCTTCTGTTGCTGCCGGCCCTGTCGCAGGCGGCAGGCGAATTCGTGGTCCGGGATATGCGCGTCGAGGGACTGCAGCGCATCTCCGAGGGTACGGTGTTCAATTACCTGCCAATCAATGTCGGCGATACGATCGACCCGGTGCGTATCGGAGAGGCGATCCGGGCGCTGTATCGGCAGAATCTCTTCGATGACATCGAGATGCGCCGTGACGGCGATACGCTGGTCGTCGTTGTTCGCGAGCGTCCGTCCATCGAGAGTTTCGAGTTGGACGGCAACAAGGACATCAAGACCGAAGACCTGATGGATTCCCTGCGCGGCGTCGGCCTCGCGCGGGGGCGCACCTTCGATCGTTCCGTGCTCGACAACGTCGAGAGGTTCCTGCGTGACCAGTACTACGATCGGGGCAAGTACGGTGTCGCGATCAACAGCATCGTGCAGGACGGTCCGAACAACACCGTGCGCATCAAGATCGACGTCACCGAGGGCGATCGTGCGAAGATTCGACAGGTCAACATCGTCGGCAACGATACGTTCGAAGAGGACGAAATCCGCGAGGACTTCACGCTGGATACCGCCAACTGGCTGTCGTGGCTCCGGCAGGACGATCGCTACGCCAAGGAAGCGCTGGAGGGAGACCTCGAAATCCTGCGATCGTTCTACATGGATCGTGGTTATGCGGACTTCGACGTAGAGTCGACGCAGGTCGCGATTTCTCCGAACAAGAAAGACATCTTCGTCACCATCAACGTTCGCGAGGGTGACCTGTACACGATATCCGACGTGAAACTCGTCGGTGATATGGTGATACCGGAACGGCTCCTCAGTGCGCTGGTCCTGGCTCAACCCGGGTCCGTGTTCAATCAGCAGTTGCTGACGACGTCGAGCGAGATGATGACCTTCAGGCTCGGCGAGGAGGGATACGCCAACGCCGAGATCGAGGCGGTTCCGGAACTTGATCACGAAAAGAAAGAAGCGGCGGTTACGTTTTTTGTCAACCCGCAGAAGCGGGTGTACGTACGCCGCATTCGCTTCAACGGAATCGACCAGGTCGACGACGAGGTGCTGCGTCGCGAGATGCGCCAGATGGAAGGCGCCTACCTGTCCAACACGCTCATCGAGCGCTCCAGGATCCGCTTGCAGCGACTGCCCTACATAGAAAGCGTCGAGGTGGAGAATACGCCCGTGCCCGGCAGCCCCGACATGGTCGACGTGGATTTCAACCTCGAGTACCGCATGCCGGGGCAGTTCTCCGGTGGCATTGGCTATTCGGAATCGCAGAAGCTGCTGCTCAACGGCAGCATCGTGCACACCAATTTCCTCGGCACCGGCAACCGCGTCGCCCTCGAACTCAATTCGGGTCGGTACCAGAAGCTTTACAGCCTCTCGCATACCGATCCATACAGAACGATCGACGGTGTGCGTCGCACGATCGCCGTCAACTCTCGTGACATCACGCGTTTCGCGTCGGGTTCGTCGGATTTTTCGACGAAGACGTACGGTGCAACGATAGACTACGGCTACCCGCTGAGCGAGTATCAGGCGCTCTCTATCGGCGCGACCGTGCAACATAACGAGCTCGTTACGTCTACCGGCAGCAACCAGCAGTCCCAGGAGTGGGTGAGCAACAACGGTGACCAGTTCATCGAGGATTTTGGTAGCGGCGTGGTGTTCTTCGGCACCGAGTTCGACACCCTGGAACTGATCGCGAGCTGGACCTACGACAGCCGCAACCGGGCGCTGTTCCCCAACCGCGGCACGCGGCAGCAGCTGTTTCTCTCTGCCGCGGTGCCGGGCAGCGACGTCGAGTACTACCAGGCGCGCTACAGCTTCACGAAGTACCTGCCAATCACGCGCAAGTGGATCGTTCGGGCGAATGCCGAACTCGGCTTCGGTGAAGGCCTTAACGACACGACCGCGCTGCCGCCGTACAAGCAGTTCTTCGGCGGTGGACCGCAGTCCGTCCGCGGCTACAAGGAGTCGTATCTGGGCCCGAGGGACACCTTTGGCCGTCCCTACGGCGGTAACGTATTGGTTGCGAGTCAGCTAGAGCTTATACTGCCGCTTCCGGAGAAATGGGCCAGTCAGGCAAGGGCCAGCCTGTTCTTCGATGTCGGGAACGTATTCAGCACCGGCGAGGTGTCCTTCACGGACAAGCTCGGTAGTCCTATTGAGTACGAGCCCGATTTCAAGGAATTGCGCACCTCCGTGGGAATCGGGGTGCAGTGGTTGGCGCCGCTGGGGTTGTTCCGGTTCAGTTACGCCCAGCCGCTGAACGACTATGCAGGTAATGACAGATATTACGGGGACGAGATCGAGAGATTCCAGTTCTCTATTGGACAAGCGTTTTGAGGAATACGGATTGATGAGTTTTGTAAAGCAACATTGTGTGAAGGCAGTCCTGGGTATCGCCATGGTTATTGCGTTTGCGATGCCGGCCGCCGCACAGGACATGAAGATTGGCGTTGTCAGTCTGCAGGTGCTGATCGAACGGGCGCCGCAGACCAAGGCCGCCATGGATGCTTTGCAGGAAGAGTTTGCGCCTCGCCAGCGTGAGCTGGTTGCCAAGCAGAAGGAATACGAAGATCTCGCAGCGAAGGCACAGAAAGACTTCGCCGTTATGGGTGAGACCGAGCGCCGCAATGCCGAAAAGGATCTTCGCGACCTGCAGCGCGAGGTTACGCGCTTGCAGAATGAGTTCCGGGAAGACCTGAACCTGCGGCAGAACGAGGAGTATGGTCTCCTGCAACGTGCGCTGTTGAAGGAAGTGCAGGACTTCGCCCAGGAGCAGGGATACGACCTGATCGTCGGGGACGGCGTCCTTTTCGTCAGCAACGCAATGAACGTGACAGAAGAAGTCCTGAGGGTCGTCGAGGCCAACTACCAGGCGACCAGCACGCGCTAAGCCCGGAGCGCAAGGGCCCGAGATTCAATGCCGATCAGCCTTGGAGAACTCGTTACGCAGTTTGGCTGTGAGCTGATCGGCGATCCCGACATCGAAATCCGCGGCGTTGCGTCGTTGCCGAATGCCGGCCCCGATTCGCTGACTTTCCTGTCGAACCCGGCCTACAAGGACGACCTCACGACGACCAAAGCGGGTGCCGTTATCCTGAAGCCCGGCCATGCAGAGGATGCGCCGGTCGCGGTCGTCCTGCACGACGATCCGTATGCCTGCTATGCACGCATGGCAACCGTCATCTGCCCGCCGCCCGACTACCCTCCCGGGATACACGATAAGGCGGTGGTGGATGCTTCGGCTTCCATTGCCGACAGCGCGCATCTGGCCGCCGGTGTCATCGTGGGCGAACGTTCCCGCGTCGGCGAGAACGCGTATCTCGGCCCGGGAACGGTGGTCGGTCCGGACTGCGAAATCGGCGACGATTGTCGCTTCATCGCCAACGTCACGCTTGCGCGGCACGTGCGCATCGGCGCGCGGGGAATCTTCCACCCCGGGGTCGTCCTCGGCTCCGATGGCTTCGGCAACGCGATGACCGAGGAAGGTTGGGTCAAGGTTCCGCAGCTCGGTGGCGTGCTGATCGGTGACGACGTTGAAATCGGCGCAAACACGACGGTGGACTGCGGCGCGCTCGACGACACGGTGATCGAAGACGGCGTCCGCATCGACAACCTGTGCATGATCGCGCACAACGTGCACATCGGTGCGCACACGGCGATGGCGGCCATGGTTGGTATTGCCGGGAGCGCGAGAATCGGCAAGCGCTGCCTGTTCGCAGGAAAGACCGGTACCGTGGGGCACATCGAGGTGTGCGATGACGTGATCGTCGGTGCCCAGACATTCCTGTCAAAGGACGTCATTGAGCCCGGTACCTACGTCGCGAGTTTTCCGGCGGTTCCTGCAAAGGACTGGGCGCGGCAGCTGGCACGCTTCCGGCGACTTGGCTCGCTGGTGGAGCGCGTCGGGAAACTCGAAAAGGGCGGCAACTAGGTGTGCCGCGGTAATTGAAGATGATCCATGCAACAGCCATCGTCTCTGATAAAGCGGTAGTCGCGGACGACGTCGAGATCGGTCCCTATTCAGTTATTGGGGACGACGTCGAGATCGGTCCCGGAACACGGATCGACAGCCACGTCGTCATCAACGGGCCAACCCGGATCGGAAGCGACAACCACATCTACCAGTTCGCCTCCATCGGCGATGACCCCCAGGACAAGAAGTACGCGGACGAGCCGACGAGCCTGGTCATCGGCGACCGCAACACGATCCGGGAGTTCTGCACCATCGGTCGCGGTACCGTCCAGGATCGGGGCGAGACGACGGTCGGCAACGACAACTGGATCATGGCGTACGTGCACATTGCGCATGACTGCGTGATCGGCGACCGGGTGATCATGGCGAACAACGCGACGCTCGGCGGCCACGTTCACATCGGCGACTGGGTCATCTTCGGCGGATTCTCGGGTGCCCACCAGTTTTGCAGGATCGGACCCCATGCGTTTCTCGGCATGTACGCCGGCGTGAATCGCGACGTGCCGGCCTATACGATGGCGTCAGGGCAACCGGCGGTCGCGCGCGGTATCAACAGCGAGGGCCTGAAGCGGCGCGATTTTTCGGCGGAGCAGATACGTAACATCAAGAATGCGTACCGAATCATCTTCCGACAGGGCAGGAAGCTCGAGGATGCCATCAGTCAGATTGCCGAACTCGTGACGGAACAGCCGGAGCTCGAACTGTTACTGGAATCGCTGCGATCGTCCGAGCGCGGCCTGATTCGCTAGCCGTCCGCAATGAGAATCGGGCTTGTTGCCGGTGAGGCCTCGGGCGATCTGCTCGGCGCCGGCATGATCCGCGCAATCCGCGACAGCGTACCATCGGCCCGGTTCGAGGGCGTCGCCGGACCCGCGATGGTCGAGGCAGGCTGCGAACAATGGGCGCCCGCCCAGTCACTGGCCGTCATGGGACTGATCGAGCCGCTCGCGCACGTTCCGCGTCTGCTGCGTCTGCGGCGCTCGTTAGTCAGCCGATGGCGCGCGTCACCGCCCGACGTATTCGTCGGCATCGACGCGCCGGACTTCAACCTGACGCTGGAGAAGAAGCTCCGCGCCGCGGGTATCAGGACGGCACATTACGTCAGTCCATCCGTATGGGCGTGGCGCCCGGGTAGAATTCGCAAGATCGCTAAGGCCGTCGACCGCATGCTGTGCATACTGCCGTTTGAGCAGCCGCTGTACGAGGCGCACGGCATCGACGCCGTGTTCGTGGGCCATCCCAAGGCCGACCAGGCGCCCGCGATCGTCGAGCCTTATCCGGCGCGGCAACAGCTCGGAATTGACGCCGGCGAGGTCGTTGCCGTGCTGCCGGGCAGTCGTGCCAGTGAAGTAACGCGGCTCGGCCCCGTCCTCGCCGCTGTCGCAAAGCGACTGCTCGAAGCTCGTCCGGGGATTCGTTTCGTCACGCCGATCGCGGCCCCGTCACTGCGCCCCCTCATCGAGGCGCAGGTCGCCGATGCCGGGGTTACCGGCAGCTTTTCACTGGTCGACGGTGACTCGCAGCTCGCGATGAAGGCCGCCGATGTTGTCCTGCTGGCCTCCGGCACGGCCGCGCTCGAGTCCGCACTGCTCGGCAAGCCCACCGTCGCCGCGTATCGCATCGCTCGCTCGACGGCCGCTATTCTCCGGCTGCTGCGGCTGGTAAAGATCGAGTACTTTACCTTGCCGAACCTGCTCACCGAGACACCGCTGATCCCGGAGTTCCTGCAGGAACAGGCGCAGCCCGAGGCCATGGCGGCAGCGGTCGCGGAGATGCTCAATGACCCGGAGCGGCGCCGATTTATCGCCAGCGAATTTGCTAAACTGAAGTCGCAACTGGCACTCGATGCGGACCGGCGTGCGGCCGACGCGATCATTCGACTGACACACAATAACTAGCGTCCAGGCGCACATGCAGCAGGCAAACTTGTTCGAAACGGATGGGCTCGTCGCCGGTGTCGACGAGGCCGGCCGGGGCCCGCTCGCCGGACCGGTCGCTGCCGCCGCTGTCATTCTGCATCCCGCGAGACAGATCGCGGGTCTCGCAGATTCGAAGAAGATTCCCCCCGAACGACGCGAGCGGCTCGCCGACGAGATCCGCAGGGCCTCGCTCGCGTGGGCCGTCGCCTGGGCCGATACGGCCGAGATCGATGCGCTGAATATTCTTCACGCGACGATGCTTGCTATGCGGCGGGCGGTGCTCGGTCTCGCCGTCGTGCCGGCCGCGGTCAGGGTCGACGGTAACCGACTGCCCGACCTGCGTATCGGCGAGCACTGTGTGCCCGGTGAATGTGTCGTCCGCGGCGACGAGCGGGTTGCGGAGATTAGCGCGGCGTCGATTCTGGCCAAGACAGCAAGAGACCGGGTCATGCAGGAACTCGATCGCCTGTACCCGGGCTACGAGTTCGCGCGCCACAAGGGCTACGGCACGGAACTGCACCGGGCGAGGCTGCAGGAGTTCGGCCCATGCCGCGCACATCGATTCAGTTTCGCACCGGTGCGGGCAGCATCATGAGCACGCCGTTCGTTCACCTGCACCTGCACACCGAGTACTCGATCGTCGACAGCACGGTGCGTATCCCCGCGCTGATGCGGAAGTGTGTCGACGCCGGCATGCCTGCCGTTGCGCTGACCGATCAGAACAACCTGTTCGGGCTGGTCAAGTTCTACCGCAAGGCGATCGACGCAGGCATCAAGCCGATCATCGGCGTCGACCTGGCTCTCCACAACGACGATGATCCGGCACGGCCATACCAGCTGTTACTGCTGTGCCAGGATAATCAAGGTTACCGGAACCTGTCGGGCCTCATCACGCGCAGCTATCTCGAAGGACAGGTCCGTGGCGTTCCGATGGCGCGTCGCGACTGGCTCGACCGAGCGAGCTGCGAAGGACTGATCGCGCTGTCCGGCGGATTGCACGGCGACATCGGTCACGCGCTTCACGCCGGTCACGCCGATCGCGCGCGCGAGCTGTTGCAGCACTGGGTCTCTACGTTCCCCGAGCGCTTCTATATCGAGCTCGTGCGCACCGGTCGCCCTGGAGAAGAGGAGTGCCTGCAGGCGAGCGTGACAATGGCAAGCAAGGAGCACGTGCCTGTCGTTGCGAGCAACGACGTGCGATTCCTTAGCGCCAGCGATTTCAATGCGCACGAGGCGCGCGTCTGTATCCACGACGGGCGCGGGCTGGGCGATGCCGATCGACCGCGTCTTTACAGCGAGTCCCAGTACCTGCGTTCGCCGGGGGAGATGGCGGAACTGTTCGCCGACATTCCGTCGGCGATCGAGAATACCGTCGAGATCGCGCGCCGATGCAATCTCGACCTGCGGCTCGGTGAGAGCGTGCTGCCCGCATTCCCGGTGCCTGAAGGCCAGGACGAAACCGAGTTCCTCGAGGCCGAGGCGCGCCGCGGCCTGGAGCGTGAGCTGGCCGGCAAGTTCGGGAACGGCGACCGGTCATCCGGCGAGCGCGACGCGCTGCGTGCGCCCTACGAGGAGCGGCTCAACATCGAGCTCGACGTCATTCGCTCGATGGGCTTCCCAGGGTACTTCCTGATCGTTGCCGACTTCATTCGCTGGGCGCGCGACAACGGTGTGCCGGTGGGGCCGGGCCGCGGTTCGGGCGCCGGATCGCTGGTCGCCTGGGTGCTCGGTATCACCGACCTCGACCCGTTGCAGCACGATCTGCTGTTCGAGCGCTTCCTGAACCCGGAACGCGTGTCGATGCCGGACTTCGACGTCGACTTTTGCATGGACGGGCGTGATGCGGTCATCGACTACGTGGCCGAACGTTACGGCCGTGAACGCGTATCGCAGATCATCACGTTCGGCACAATGGCCGCGAAGGCCGTAATACGCGATGCCGGACGGGTTCTCGGCCAGCCTTACGGCTTCGTCGATCGCATCGCGAAGCAGGTGCCGTTCGAGATCGGCATGACGCTCGAGAAGGCGCTGAAGCAGTCCGAAGAACTCGCCACGATGTACGAGGAGGACGAGGAGGTCGCGGCGATCATCGATCTCGCACGGTCGCTGGAGGGGCTCGTGCGAAACGCCGGCAAGCACGCGGGCGGCGTCGTAATATCGCCGGGTCCGCTGACCGATTTCGCGCCGCTCTACTGCGAAGAAGGCGGCAACAATGTCGTGACGCAGCTCGATAAGGACGATGTCGAGGCCGTCGGCCTCGTCAAGTTCGACTTCCTGGGCCTGAAGACGCTGACGATCATTGACTGGGCGGTGAAGATCGTGAACGATGCGCAGCCTGACGCCGGGCTAGACATCGGCCGCATACCCGAACGCGACGAAAGAACCTTCGAGCTGTTGCGCAGCACGCGGACCGCGGCCGTGTTCCAGCTGGAGTCGAGCGGCATGCGCGACCTCATCAAGCGTATGCGACCCGACCAGTTCGACGACCTGGTCGCGCTAGTGGCCCTGTTCCGACCCGGCCCCCTGCAGTCCGGCATGGTCGACGACTTCATCACGCGTAAGCACGCGACCAACAAGGCGGATATCGACTACCTGCACCCGGACCTGAAGCCGGTGCTGGAGGAGACCTACGGCGTCATCCTTTACCAGGAGCAGGTCATGCAGATTGCGCAGGTCCTTGCCGGCTACACGCTCGGCGGCGCCGACCTGCTGCGCCGCGCGATGGGTAAGAAGAAGCCGGAGGAGATGGCCAAGCAGCGCGAGATCTTCGTCGAGGGTGCTACCGAGAGAGGGGTCGCGGAGAGAACGGCGACGCATATCTTCGACCTGATGGAGAAGTTCGCGGGCTACGGATTCAACAAGTCGCACTCCGCCGCCTATGCGGTCCTTTCCTACCAAACGGCCTACCTGAAAGCGCACTATCCAGCGGCATTCATGGCGGCCGTCATGAGCGCGGACCTGCAACATACGGATCGGCTGGTTACGCTGAAGGACGATTGCCGCCAGCTCGGTCTCAGGATCGTGGCGCCCGATATCAACGAGTCGGCCTACCAGTTCAGCGTCAGTGACGACCGCACGATCCTCTATGGACTCGGGGCCATCAAAGGTGTCGGGCACGCGGCTGTCGATTCACTGATCGCCGAACGCGAAAGAAACGGGCACTTCGCGAGCCTGCCGGAATTCTGTCGTCGCGTGGATCACGACAAGATCAATCGCCGTGCGCTCGAGGCGATGATCAAGTCGGGCGCGATGGATGGATTCGGCGAGTCGCGCCGCAGCCAGATGCACAAGGTGCCCGAGGCCTTGCGCGGCGCCGATCAGCACGCCAAGGCCACCGCAGCCGGGCAGGACGACATGTTCGGCATCGAGTCGCCGGCCCCGGAAACCGAGAAGACCGACAGCCCGGAGCTGGCGGAATGGCCGAAGCGCCTGCTGCTCAGTAACGAAAAAGAGGCACTGGGCCTGTATCTCACGGGCCATCCCTTCGATGCGGTTCGTCGTGATGCCGGGTTCTTTGTCGACGGCAGACTGGGCGAGATCACGGCAGAACCGCCGCCGCAGACCAGTAAAGGCGAGCGAAACTACGCGCAGGCGAATCGTGAGGCCACCGTCGCCGGGCTGATCGTCGACGTGCGCAAGCGCGGCAACCGTGTCAGCGTGGTCATCGACGACGACACGGGCCGGATGGAGATCAGTTTCTTCAGCGAGGCCTTCCAGGAGTTCCGGCACCTGCTGGTCAAAGACGAGATCGTCGTCATCTCGGGCGGTCTGCGCTACGACGACTTTATCGGTAGCTGGACGATCAACGCGAAGAACGTGCTGCACATCGATCGTGTGATCGAATCGCGTGCCAAGAGCATGATCCTGAGCATCAACGGCCAGAGCGAACAGCTGCTGGTGCAGCTGCACGACCTGCTGCTGCCGTTCCGCGAGGGCAGCTGCGACGTCTCGGTGCGCTATATCGGCGATGGCGCATCGGCCCGGCTGGCGCTCGGTCCGGACTGGGCCGTGCGGCCCAGCCGCGAGCTGCGCGACAAGCTGAGCGAGTTGCTGGGCCAGAATAATGTCCGGCTGCTGTACGCTCCCGGCCGCGAAATCATGTAATGTTCACGCCATGGACATGAAATTTCTGGACTTCGAGCAGCCGATTGCCGAACTCGAGGCGAAGATCGACGAGCTGCGTTACGTGGGTGATGACTCGGAAGTCAACATCAACGAGGAGGTTGCCCGTCTCAAGGACAAGAGCGAGTCGCTGACGCGCAGCATCTTCGCGAAGCTGAGCCCCTGGCAGGTGGCGCGTGTCGCCCGCCACGAGTCCCGGCCGTACACGATGGACTATCTCGGTGCCATTGCGCCCGACTTCCAGGAGCTGCACGGCGATCGAATGTATGCCGACGATCCCGCCATCGTCGGAGGCCTTGGCCGTATCGACGGGCGGGCCATGATGTTCATCGGTCACCAGAAGGGTCGCGACACGAAGGAACGCGTGCGGCGCAATTACGGAATGCCGAAGCCGGAGGGCTATCGCAAGGCGCAGCGGCTAATGCGGCTCGCCGAGAAATTCTCGTTGCCCGTCGTCACGCTGATCGATACGCCGGGGGCTTATCCAGGTATTGGTGCCGAGGAGCGTGGCCAGAGCGAGGCGATCGCCTACAGCCTGTACCTGATGGCAGGGCTGAAGACGCCGATCGTCAGTATCGTCACCGGCGAGGGCGGTTCGGGCGGAGCGCTCGCGATCGGCGTCAGCGACCGCCTTCTGATGCTGCAATACGCCGTGTACTCGGTGATTTCACCCGAGGGCTGCGCATCGATCCTCTGGAGGTCGGCGGAAAAAGCCGAGGACGCCGCCGAAGCCATGCGCATCACGGCGTCGAGCCTGTACGAATTCGGCCTCGTCGACGAGGTACTCGAGGAACCGCTGGGAGGCGCCCATCGCAACCCGCAGGAAATGGCCGATGTCATTCGCAACGCGATCTTGAAGAGCCTCGACGAGCTGGACCCGCTGTCGACGGAGGAGTTGCTCGAGCGGCGGCAGCAACGTCTCGCGAGTATCGGGCAGTTCAAAGAAGCGTGAGCTTCGGCTTAAGCGCCCTCGAGGAAAAACTCGCCTCGTTCGAGGCAACAGCCGGCCCGCCATCGCGCTACGTCGTCGCATTCAGCGGCGGGCTGGATTCGACCGTCCTGCTGCACGCCCTCGCAGCGCTGGCGCCCCAACGTGACGTCCCGGTGCTTGCGATCCACGTCGACCATGGCCTGCAGGCAGATTCGGCTGAATGGAGCCGGCACTGTGCGACAACAGCCGGGGCAATGGGCGTCGACTTCCGTGCCCTCGAGGTCACCGTGCAGCTCGAATCCGGCAAGGGCCCCGAGGCTTCGGCACGCGAGGCGCGCTATTCCGCGCTGCACGCCCAGCTGTCCCTGGGCGACTGGCTGATGAGCGCGCACCACCGTGAGGACCAGGCCGAGACGTTGCTGCTGAACCTGGTGCGTGGCGCCGGACCGGCCGGCATCGCAGGTATCGGCGAGATCAGGCGCTTCGGCCCGGGTTGGCTGGCACGACCGCTGATCGATGTAGAGCGCTCCTCGTTGAAAGACTATGCCGGCGAGCACGGGCTCGACTGGATCGAGGACCCCAGCAACGCCGACCGGCGCTTCGACCGTAATTTCCTGCGGCACGAGGTACTGGTACGGCTGCGTTCTCGGTGGCCGGATATATCCGCGCGCCTGCGGCGCAGCGCGCTGCACGCCGGCGAAGCCGCACAGCTGCTCGCGGACCTGGCGGAAGCCGACCTCGCTGCGCTCGGCGGTGTACCGGAGCGTCTGCCCATCGACGGACTGACGGCGATGTCGCCGGCGCGGCAACGCAACGTGATACGACATGCGCTACGTTGCTTGGGATTGTCGACGCCGACCGCATTGCAGCTCGCGCGCGTGCTCGACGAGCTGATCCCGGCACGCCCCGACGCTCAGCCGCTGGTCGCCTGGCAGGGGGCGTCGGTGCGGCGTTACCGCAATGCCATCTACCTGATGCCCGATACACTCGAGGCGACGGCCGCGGCGGGCCCTGTCGACAACGATCCCGTCGCTGTGGGCAAGGGCCTCGGGTTCTTGAGCTTCGAACCGGGCGCGGAAGAGGGTCTCTCGACGGCGCTGTTCGAGGCGGGGCTCAGGCTCGATTTCCGCCACGGCGGTGAAGAGATTCGGCCGGCAGGTCAGGAACATACGCGTACACTCAAGAAACTGCTTCAGGAACAGGGCGTGGTGCCGTGGATGCGAGACCGGGTGCCGCTCCTGTACGCTGGCGACCGGCTGGTTGCCGTTGCGGATCTGTGGCTCGCGGCCGACGCCGTCGGTCGACCCGGCACCCGCATCCGCTGGCGTGAACGGCCGGCGCTTTACTGAGTTCGCCGTTGTTTCGGTCCGGGCTATCTGATAACGTTTAATACCGTCTTTAGTCCAACGACGGCGCGGAATTCGAAGGGTTGGAAGAAAGCACAAGCGGTGCTTTGCTCCAGCCCTTTCTTCTTTTCCGCTTCCCGCGGAGCTCAAGAATTACAGGTCACCTATGACATCGTATGTATTCATAACGGGCGGTGTGGTTTCGTCCCTCGGGAAGGGCATCACGTCCGCCTGCCTCGGCGCGATCCTGGAAGCGCGTGGTCTGACGATCAGCATGATCAAGCTGGATCCGTACATCAACGTCGATCCCGGGACTATGAGCCCTTTCCAGCACGGCGAGGTTTTCGTGACGCACGACGGTACCGAGACCGACCTCGACCTCGGCCACTACGAGCGCTTCGTCCGTACGGCGAAGGGAGGGCGCGACAGCAATTTCACGACGGGCCGGATTTACGAATCGGTCATTGCCAAGGAACGCCGCGGCGATTACCTGGGTGCCACGGTGCAGGTCATCCCGCACATCACGGACGAGATCAAGGAGAGTGTCCGGCGCGGTGCCGGCGATGCGGACATCTGCCTGGTGGAGATTGGCGGCACGGTCGGCGACATCGAGTCGCTGCCCTTCCTGGAGGCGATACGCCAGATGGGCGTCGAGCTCGGCCACGATCGCGTCGTCTACGTCCACCTGACGCTCGTACCGTTCATTCCGACGTCATCGGAGATCAAGACCAAGCCGACGCAGCACTCGGTCAAGGAGCTCCGGTCGATCGGTATCCAGCCGGATATCCTAGTCTGTCGCTCCGAAGATCCCCTGCCACAAGAGCAGCGCCGCAAGATCGCGCTGTTTACGAACGTTCCCGAGAAGGCGGTCATATCGGCCTATGACGCCGACGATCTCTACAAGATCCCCGCGATGATGCACGAGCAGGGTCTCGACGGCATCGTCGCCGCGCAGCTGGGTCTCGACCTGCCCGATGCCGATCTCAGCGAATGGGAGGCGATCGTCCACGCGAAACAGAATCCGGAGGCGGAAGTCGACATCGCGATGGTCGGCAAGTACATGGATCTCAAGGACTCCTACATCTCGCTGGTGGAGGCGCTACAGCACGGTGGCATCCATACGCGTACGCGGGTCAACATACACTTCATCGAATCCGCCGATATCGAGGACGAGGGCATCGACCGCCTCAGGGACATGCAGGGCATCGTCGTGCCGGGCGGCTTCGGCGATCGCGGCATCGAAGGCAAGATCGACGCGGTGCAATTTGCGCGCGAGAACGATGTGCCTTACCTGGGTATCTGCCTCGGCATGCAGGTTGCGGTCATCGAAGCAGCGCGCAACCTCGCAGGACTCGACGGCGCAATGAGCACCGAATTCGATCGCGATACGCCACACCCGGTCATCGGCCTGATCACCGAATGGCAAGACCATGCCGGCAGCACGGAGCAGCGCGACGAGCGATCCGATATGGGTGGCACCATGCGCCTCGGCGCGCAGGCCGTCACGCTGGTCGAGGGCTCGCTCGCCGAGCGCAGTTACGGCAGTGCGAGGATCGAGGAGCGCCATCGTCACCGCTACGAGGTCAATAACAACTACCGCGACCGACTGTCGGCAGCGGGCTTACGTTTCTCCGGTCTGTCCGTCGACGATCTCGTCGAGATGGTGGAGCTGCCCAGCCATCGCTGGTTCCTGGCCAGCCAGTTCCACCCGGAATTCACGTCCAATCCTCGCGACGGGCACCCGCTGTTCAAGAGTTTCATCAGTGCGGTGCGACGCTTCAGCGAAGGCGAACTGCCGGAGGCCGCCGAGGCATGAAGCTGTGCGGATTCGATGCCGCCAACGACCAGCCTATCTTCCTCATTGCTGGCAACTGCGTCGTTGAGAGCGAACAGCTCGCGGTCGATACGGCCGGCGAGTTGCGTGAGGTTTGCGCCGGGCTCGGCGTCCCGCTCATCTACAAATCGTCCTTCGACAAGGCGAACCGCAGCTCGCGCGACGGTTTTCGCGGGCTGGGATTCAGCGAGGGGCTGCGGATTCTCGCCGAGGTGAAGCGCCAGCTCGAGGTGCCGCTATTGACCGACGTGCACGAGGACACGCCCGTCGAGGAAGTGGCCGACGTCGTCGACGTACTGCAGACGCCGGCATTTCTCTGCAGGCAAACCAATTTCATCATGCGTACGGCCGCCACCGGCTTGCCGGTGAACATCAAGAAAGGCCAGTTCCTGTCGCCGTGGGAAATGCAGAACGTCGTCGACAAGGCGCGCTCGGCCGGCAACGATCGAATCCTCGTCTGTGAGCGCGGCTTCTCGTTCGGCTACAACAATCTCGTCTCCGATATGCGCAGCCTGGCGGTATTGCGCGGCACGGGTTGTCCCGTCGTCTTCGACGCGACACACTCGGTGCAACTGCCCGGCGGCAGGGGCGGTTCGTCGGACGGCCAGCGCGAATTCATCCCGGTATTGGCGAGGGCTGCGGTCGCGGCCGGCGTTGCAGGAGTCTTCATGGAGACACACCCGGATCCATCCAAAGCGCTCAGCGACGGTCCGAACGCCTGGCCGCTGGGTCGCATGCGGGAACTACTGGAGTCGCTCGTATCGGTCGACAAGAGCGTCAAACAAAACGGGTTCATCGAGGCACAGCTGGGTCTCGGGGTACCGAAATCGGAGCAAACATGATCAAAATCAAAGATATTCGTGGCAGGGAGATCCTCGATTCACGCGGCAATCCCACGGTAGAAGCAGACGTGACGCTGGCAGACGGCACGCAGGCACGGGCAGCCGTGCCATCGGGTGCGTCGACCGGTACACGCGAGGCAGTCGAACTGCGCGACGGCGACAAGTCGCGCTACCTCGGCAAGGGCGTCCTCAACGCCGTGAGCAATATCAACGGCGAACTCAGGGAGGCGCTCCTCGGGGTCGAATTCGACGATCAGCGTGCGCTCGATTCGCGCATGATCGAAATCGACGCCAGTGACAACAAGGGCCGCCTGGGTGCCAATGCTCTGCTGGCGATCTCGCTGGCGACAGCGCGCGCCGAGGCCACATCGAAGGGCCTGCCGCTGTTCCGCCACCTCGGTCCGGGAACGAACATGCCGGTGCCGATGATGAACATCATCAACGGCGGCGCGCATGCCGATAACAGTGTCGACATCCAGGAGTTCATGATCCTGCCCGTTGGGGCGCCGAGTTTCTCCGAGGCATTGCGCTGCGGGGCCGAGGTATTCCACAGCCTGAAGAGCGTGCTGCGCGGCAAGGGCCTGAACACGGCCGTCGGCGACGAGGGCGGTTTCGCGCCGGACCTGCCGTCCAACAGGGCGGCCCTCGACACGATCATGGAGGCCGTCGAGGGCGCCGGTTTCTCGGCCGGCGGAGACATCCTGCTGGGACTCGACGTCGCGAGTTCGGAGTTCTACAAGGACGGCGTCTACGACCTCGAGTCCGAGGGGCGCCAGTTCGATGCCGCCGGCTTTAGCGCGTTCCTCGCCGAACTCGCCGACAGCTACCCGATCATCACGATCGAGGACGGCATGGACGAGAGCGACTGGGACGGCTGGCGTATTCTGACCGAGGCCCTCGGCGATCGGGTGCAACTCGTCGGCGAGCCCCGCGAGAAAATCGCTGAAACCCGCAGCGTCAAACTGGCGGCCCTCCGACTCGAGGTCGTAGGTACCGTCCTTGTAAAACTCCGAGCTCGCGACGTCGAGACCGAGCAGAATATCGTCGCCGGCCTTG
>JAAUXZ010078293.1_pt1 | contig 18766 bp, 20 predicted proteins | sample 7278131 | NCBI WGS metagenome assembly JAAUXZ01 (sample SAMN14350119, study PRJNA611818) | marine sediment metagenome | isolation source: surface marine sediment (3m) | place: French Polynesia: Moorea | collected 2018-08 | reverse complement strand
GGTTATTGTGGTACAGGATCAAGGTCGGACAATTACCGTTTCCGCAAACAGCAGGACAATAAAGGTTCACTAATGAAAATTGAAGCACTGACAACATTCAAACACGGAAAGCTATCCATGCAAATCGGTGACAGTCTCACGGTTGACGATGAAACCGGGCAGGAAGTAATCCATTACGGATGGGCCATGAATGCAGAAACCGGGGAACGTGTTGATTCCGTGCCGGCGAATAATTCATTGGATATCCATAATTCAACCCTTAACCACACGACGAGGATTTAAACATGGCGGCATCCGTAAATGATGACGTGCTTGACGGTGCATTTGATGTACTGGATCAAGCTAATTTAATGATTGCCTGTTCAGCAGAGCCAACCACTAGAACAGAGGCAGTCACAACCTATGCCCTGGCCGATGTGGCGATGACGGTGAATAGTGACTACACCAAAGCGAATGGCGATACATCAGGCCGAAAGGTGACAGTTGCAGCTAAATCTACTGTGACCGTAGACACTACCGGCACAGCTACGCATGTGGCCCTGGTTGATGGTACTCGCTTGCTTTATGTTACAACCTGCACAAGTCAGGCATTGACTTCAGGTAACACTGTCAACTTCCCGGCCTGGGATATCGAGATTGCAGACCCGAGCTAATTCACAATCACATGAAGATTTTCGAGAAAGACCCAAGCGATGTACTTGATTATTCAATCAAGTGGCGGAAGTTCCTTGAGTCCGACACCATTAGCACGTCAACCTGGGTTCTGGAAAGCGGCATTACCAAAGACTCAGACACTAACGACGCTACCAGTGCAACAATCTGGATATCAGGTGGTTCAGCAGGTAGTAAGTACATTGTGACCAATCGAATCGTAACATCAGGTGGCAGGACAAAAGACAAATCTTTTACTTTGAAAGTGGAGGAACAGTAAATGCCCAAGAAACCAGGCCGTCCATTAGGCTCGCTACACGACGAAAGAACAAGAGCGAAAATAAAAACCAGTCAATTAATAAACTCCCTTACAAATCATGTATTTGGAAAAAATAAACTTGAAGCCACTCAAGTTACAGCAGCATTAGGACTACTAAAGAAAACATTACCAGATTTGCAGTCAGTGGAAATGAAGGCCCAAGTCGAAACTACGCAAAAGGTTGTATCAAGTGACCCACTCACAGAAAGCGAATGGTCTGAGCAATACGGAAGTGATATGGCGTCCACAAGCGGGACCACAAAAAGCACTCATTGACTGCCCGGTACCTGAAATCTTCTATGGAGGCGCAAGGGGTGGTGGCAAGACAGACGGAGTTCTAGGAAAGTACGCAATAAAGGCTGAAACCTATGGAAATGGGTTTAATAGCATCTTCTTCCGAAAGGAATTACCCATGCTGGATGACGCAATAGAACGCAGTCACCAGATATACAATCAAATCGGCGCTACCTGGCACGAACAAAAAAAGATGTGGCGGTTCCCATCAGGTGGGCGTTTAAGATTCAGGCCGCTTGAAAGAACACGCGATGCCGAGAAGTATCAAGGCCAGAATATATCGGATGCCTGTGTAGAGGAGGCGGGCAACTATCCAGACCCAAGCCCAATAGACCGATTAAACGGTGTGCTGAGAAGCGTATCAGGCGTACCGACTCAGCTGATCATGACTGGCAATCCTGGTGGGCCAGGGCAAAGCTGGATTAAGCAGAGATACATAGACCCAAACCCTACGGGTATGGAAATCCTGGTCAGGAATTTACCGAATGGCGATAACCATCATTATGTGTTCATCCCGTCAAAGTTAAAGAACAACAAGCTACTGACACAAGCCGATCCCGGGTACATAAACAGACTTTACCTTGTAGGCTCAGAAGAGTTGGTTAAAGCCTGGTTAGATGGAGACTGGAACGCGATAGAAGGCGCGTACTTCGATTGCTGGTCTGACAGCATGGTTATCAAGCCTATGGCGATACCAAGTCATTGGCTGCGGTTCAGGTCGTTCGATTGGGGATCCGCAAAACCCTTCTCAGTGGGTTGGTGGGCTGTGGCTAGTGAAGACTATATCCACCCACAAGGTTTAATCCCGAAAGGCGCAATGATTCGATATCGAGAGTGGTACGGATCAAATGGGCCAAATGTAGGTTTGAAGCTCACTGCAGAGCAGGTGGGCTCAGGGATAAAAGCCAAGGAAGAGGGGGAAGAGATTACTTATGGCGTGGCTGATCCAGCCATATTTGCAGAAGACGGCGGACCATCGATAGCCGAGAGAATGGGTGTTTACTTCAAGCCTGCCGACAATAAGCGCGTAGCAGGTAATGGCAGAGCAGGCGGTTGGGACCAGATGCGGCAGCGTATGCAGGGTGATGAAAGACCAATGATTTACTGTTTTTCTACCTGTGTGGATTCAATCAGAACCATTCCCGTCCTTCAGCACGATGTAAATAAGCCTGAAGATTTAGACACCGACATGGAAGACCATGCGGCGGATGAGTGGCGTTATGCCTGCATGTCCAGACCCTGGACTAAACCATCGAAAAACATTGAGCCGCAGCGCGAAAACCGCTGGGCAAAAGCATTCAGTAAAGGTACTTCAGATTCATGGAAAACGGTTTAAGCACAGAAAAACTCGTTTCTTATTATGAAGAGTTCGAGTCCAACACGTTTAAGGCTCGGGAACTGGCAGAACAGAACCGCGATTACTATGACAATAAGCAATGGACTGAGCAGGAAGCCTCAACGCTGGAGAAGCGCAAACAGCCGGTTGTCACGTTTAATCTGGTTAAAAGGACTATAGACGCCCTTCTAGGCTACGAACGCCAGAACAGGACAGACCCGAGGGCTTTACCTAGAACGCCCCAGCACGAGGAAGACGCTGAGGTTTGCACGGATGCCTTGCGGTATGTCATGGATAACAATGACTTTGATCAGGTTTCATCCGATGCATTTGAGTTCTTATTGCTTGAAGGCGTAGAGGCTGCGGACATCCAAGTTGAGGATCGGGGTGAGCAATTAGAGGTTGCGATTACTTGTATTAATTGGGACAGGTTGTTCTGGGATGTTCATTCAAGAAAGAAAGATTTCAGTGATGCCAAGTATAAAGGTATTGTTATTTGGATGGATTACGAAGACGCCAAAGCCCGATGGGGTGAGAAGGCGCAAGAAGCAATCAATGTGGAAGAGCCGACTTTTGGCGATACTACCCATGAAGACCGCCCCCAATACAAATGGAATGATTCGCGCAGAAAGCGGATTAAAGTTTGTTTGATCTATTACAAGCATAACGGTGTTTGGCACTATGAATACTTCAACCGCGCAGCAAAGCTAAAAGGCGGTGTAAGTCCTTACCTGGATGAGCACGGCAAGCCTGAATGCCCGATTGAGATGCAGAGCGCTTTTATTGACCGTGACGCCAATCGGTATGGTTACGCCAAGACCTTGATTAGTCCGCAGGATGAAGTTAATAAAAGACGCTCCAAGGCCTTGCATTTGATCAGCCAGAGACAGACGTTCGGTAATAAAGCCTCTGGCATTGATGCATTATCGATCAAAGAGGAAATGGCAAAGCCTGATGGTCATATTGAAATGACGCATGGCGAGTTTGGGAAGGATTTCGGCATTGTCCCGACAACTGACATGGCGCAGGGCAACTTTCAATTACTCCAGGAAGCCAAGGAAATATTCAACGTAGTCGGGGCGAATACTTCTGTTACCGGCAAAGAAGACCGGGTAATGTCCGGCAGGGCTGAGATTATCCGCCAACAAGCGGGCATCAGGGAATTGGCTCCTGTGATGGATGCGCACTCGCATTGGAAGAAACGGGTTTACAGGCAAGTATGGAACCGAATCCGGCAGTATTGGACTGAAAAGCGATGGGTTCGGGTGACGGATGACGAAAAGAGCATGAAGTGGGTTGGGGTTAACCAGCCGATTACCCTGGGCCAGCAGTTAGAGAACGAACTACCGCCAGAAGAGTTGCAGTACATCGACCCAAACGACCCACGATTACAACAAGTTGTCGGTGTACAGAATCAGCTGTCCAAATTGGATGTAGATATCCTGATCGAAGAATCACCAGATATCGCCACAATTCAGGAAGAGCAATTTGATTTGATTGCCAAGATGTACCAAGCCAATCCGCAAGTTATCCCGTTTGAATCTGTCGTGAAGCTCTCATCCTTAAGGAATAAAGATGAATTCCTTGAAGAGATCAAGGGCAACAAGGAAATGCAAGCTCGGGCTGCGCAGAAAGCCGCACAAGTTGAGGAATTAGCTCAAGCGAAGGAAGTATCAGAGATCGAGAAAACGCGATCAGAAACCGCCAAGAACGAGGCTACAGCATTGGAGAAAATGAGTAATGTCGCGGCTATCTGAGCTAATGGAGGAACAGCGTCAACGCCAAATGACGCATTTCGACAGTTACAGCAATTCGTTGAATCCGAATGATGCATTCAACAACACCTCAGAAGCCTGGGCGCATGGTGTTTACAACGCCATCCCCAACCTGGTCGATTTTGTACAGGACATAGGCGAATACACGACCGGCAGAGACCAGACTAATCGAGCGGGCAATGCTTTAAGAGACCTTACCGGCGCGTCTGATTTGGGTTATGAACCGCAACAGCTTTGGGAAAAACTAGTTTCTTTAGGTGGTGAGGCAGTAGCAGACCCTGCAACGGTGCTAGGACTTCCGTATTCGGCATATAAAGCGTTTAAGTTCGCCCCGACTGGTCTAGATAACCTGATGCGTTCGACGCCTGACGGGCGTTTTGGGCAGGGGGGCATGATTGGTGGTCCGAAAGCCAAGACCGCAGACATTGAAGCACTGGCCCGCGCTCAATCAATGAAAGCTGATGGTGTTGATTCTGATGCAATCTATGCTGATACCGGATGGTGGTTAGATCATCCTGATGGTGTGCCGAGGTTTGAGATTGATGATAGTGGGGCAAAGTTTAGGGATGTTGACACCCGGATTCAATGGGGTGTGACAAGTCCAGCTTATGAATCACCGGAGGCCCGATTAACTGATGCTTTGTCTTTATTGGATGAAGGTATGTCAGATTCTAAAGTTTACAAGCTAACTGGTTACGTAGATAGGGGTAATGGACTGGAAGATTTTTACACCCCATCCCGATTGGATGCTTTTTCCCATGACGAGTTAGGCCGTCATTATGATTTAGACAACACTAGAATTGAGTATGGATTTAACACTGGTAGCGTGGGCGGGAGTTATAATCCATTGAAGGATGATATAGAAATAAATACAGGCACGCTCACTGATGACGGGATTAGTTACCCGCAACCTCAAACAACAAGCAACACGCTCCACGAACTCCAACACGCCATCCAACGCAGGGAGAACATGGCTAGGGGTGGGAGTCTTGAGTTATTTACCCAGCCGCAGGGCGCTGCAAAAGCCAGAGTAAATTTTCTTAATAATGAATTAAGCCGGATAGCTAAGGAAATGGATGAGATATCCACAGGTTATAGGCAACCAAAACCAGGAAAAGAGGAGCAATTGCGGTATTTAGCTGATGAATATGATGCGGCGATGGAAGAAAAGCTTAATCTATGGGATGCAGCAACAGCTGACCCGTACCAACAATATAAGAAACTAGCTGGAGAATCCGAAGCCCGCCTGGTCCAAGACCGAATGAATATGACTATGGACGAACGGTTGGCCAATCCATTCTTTCATAACTATGACGTACCACTAGAAGACCAGATTATCCGCATGGATGACGGGTTAAGCATGAGCCTCACCAAATTCTAAAAGCTCACTTCGATGGGCTTTTTTTATACCTGTCGCCGAGGTTAACGGGCGTTAAACCAGTCTGTCCTTTAAGGACTCCAGTCGCCGTGGATTAACGGGCGTTTTTTATTGTCGGGAGACAACAAATGAGTGACTTACAAGAAGCATTGAATGGTGAAGTACCCAGCGAACCAGTAGAACAGCAAATTGAGCAGCCGAATGAGGCTGAAACTGTACAAGCGAATACTGATGATTCTACGGAGACGGAGCCAACGGGCGAAGAAGTAGCCGAGACGCCAGCGGCAAATGTGGAACCAGACCCTATTGAAGGGCTGAAAGCTGGAATATCAGCAGAACGGCATAAGCGACAGGAGGCCGAGCAACGTGCAAGGCAGCTTGAAGCTTATATCAGGCAGAACCAGGAAAAACCTGATTTTTGGGAAAACCCCGAAGGCATGATGAATGACTATGCCCGAGGGATGCAGGCGCAAATGCAGCAAATGCAGACCAATTTGAGCGTGGAAATGATGAAGACCGTTCATGATGACTACGACCAGATGGAGGCTAAGTTTGTTGAGTATGCGCAAGCTAATCCGGCATTGATTGCGGAGATGAACCAAAGCGGCAATCCTGCGAAGTTTGCTTATGACTATGCCAAGACCCAAACCCAAATTGCTGAAATGAAAGACCCTAATTACAGGGAAAATCTGAAGGCTGAATTACGGGCGGAAATCGAGGCAGAAAATAAGGCCAAAATCGATGCTGAAATCCAGCGAAGGTCACAACTACCTGGCACTTTATCAAACGAACGGGCGGCGGGTGGTAACACTGGTGCGGCTTATGCACCAACGTCGCTTGAGAGTGTTCTGAAATAGCACTTTTTATTAATCCCCGTCGTGATGACGGCATGTTCCTTTTACCGGAGTTTTTAACATGGCAGAAACTACAGCAGCGACTGGCTTAACAGTCCAACAATGGGATGACAAGTTCTTCGTTGAACACATCCAAGGGAACCGTTTTTCCTCAGATATGGGAACTACGGAGAATTCAATCATTCACGTCAAAGAAGAGTTGGGCAAGGAGAAAGGTGATTCCATTACCTTCGCTTTGGTTAACCGCTTGACCGGCGCTGGTCAGACTGATGGCGAGACTTTGGAAGGCAATGAAGAAAGCCTTGATAGTCGTTCGCACAAGCTGACCATTAACGAACGGGCGCATGGTGTTCGCTCGACTTCCTGGCAGAACCAGATTTCGGCTATCGATCTTCGACAAGCTGGCAAGATGGCCCTGAAGACCTGGGCGGTTGAAAACACTCGTGACCAGATCATTACCGCGCTGGGTTCAATCAACGGTACCGCCTATGGTTCGGCCTCTGAGGCCAACAAAGACGCCTGGTTAGTGGATAACTCTGACCGCGTGTTGTTCGGTGCTGCGGTAGGTAATAACGCCTCCAACGACCATTCAGCGGCCTTGGCGCAAATCGACAACACCGACGACAAGCTGACCAGTTCAGCGGCCTCGTTGATGAAGCGCATTGCCCGTACTGCTAACCCGAAGATCCGGCCTTATCGGTCTGAGACCTCGAATCGGTATTACTACTGCATGTACGTTCCATCGCTGGTATTCCGTGACCTGAAAGCTGATAGCACGATCACTGCGGCACAACGGGACGTTTCTCTGCGTATGCAGAACGAGAAGTTGTTCCAGGGTGGTGACATTGAATGGGACGGCATTATCTTCAAAGAAATTGAGGATATCGCTGTCTTGTCCGGTGTTGGTGCAACTGGTATCGACGTTGCTCCGGTGTACCTGTGTGGTGCGCAGGCTGTGGGCTACGGTGTTGCCAAGCGTTGGACTTCAGCCGAAGAGACCTTTGACTATGGCCGCAAGAAAGGCGTTGCGATCATGGAAATGGGCGGCTTTGACAAGCTGACCTTCGGTAGTGGTTCCGGTGATACCGATAATCTCAAGGACCACGGTGTGGTAACTGGTTTCTTCGCTTCCGAACCGGACGCCTAAACAGGGAGGGGCGGGGTAACTCGCCCCTTTTCTCAATGAAAGCAAAATACACTGGGAAATCAGTTCAAAATTACTACGGATTTGATCTGTTGACTGATCAGGTTTACTCGATTCCCAAACACTTGGAATTGAAAGTCAAAAACAACCCTTTATTCGAGGTGCAGCATGGCAACAAAGGCACAGGTAAGAAACAAAGCGTTAAAAAAGCTGCGCGTACTCGAAGAGGGCGAAACACCAACGAATGAGGTTATCAGTGACGTTGAAGGGGCTTATAACGAGTTGTACGCCTTTTTGTCGAATCATAAAGCCACGACCTGGGATAGCGATGAGGAAATCCCTAATGAAGCTGTTAGGCATGTTGTAACCCTTCTTGCGTTTACAATGGCGGATGACTTTGGCATTGATGAGGTTCGCTATCAGCGTCTTAAGGTCGAGGCTTACGGGTTTTACGACAAAGACACTAATGGCGCTTTTTCGCGGCTGGTTGAATTGGCTGCGAATGATTACGTTTCTGTTGAAACTGAGGCGGATTACTACTAATGACCCCCATCCCTTTTGCCTCCCAAGCCTACGAGAACAGAAGCCTTCCCGTATCAGCTCAAAGGTGTGTGAATCTATACCCTGAGATTGTGCCTGATGGGAAAAACCAGATTATTTTGCACGGTACACCGGGCTTGAAGTCTTTTGCTTCGGGGACTGGCCCGGTTCATGGGCTTCACGTTATGGACAACGAACTCTATGCCGTGATTGATGAGACTTTGTATCGGGTATCGAGTTCTGGAGTTTTAACCAGTCTTGGCGCAATCAAAGGCAAGCGCAGGGTGTCGATGTCTGACAACGGAACTCAACTAACTATTGTAAATGGCAAGGGTTACGTCTACGGCAGTGGGTTAACCAAGATCACCGACAGTGATTTTCCTAATGCCTCGACCACGGCATTTATCAACCAGACCACGCTATTCGATTCGGCTTTTGGGTTCACGTATTCCGCGCTGGATGATTCTGCATCTATGGATGGCACGGTAAGTGCGATGGGCGATCCTGACCGGGTAATATCAATCCTAGTGGATCATCTAGAGGTTTGGGTGTTCAATCAGGAATCGATTGAAGTCTGGTATAACTCGGGAGACGCAACCAATCCATTTCAGCGGTTATCCGGTGCGTTTTTGGAGAAAGGTTGTGGGGCTAAATATTCACCGGCCAAGATGGATAATTCTGTATTTTGGTTGGGTGATGATTTCGGGATTTACCGCGCTCAGGGATATACACCGGTTCGCATTTCGACACCTGCGATTGAGTACGCAATTCAGTCCTATTCCCGTAAAGACGACGCATTTGCATTTGCTTATGCTGAAGAGGGGCACACGTTCTATCAAATCACTTTCCCTACGGCTAAAAAAACATGGGTGTATGACGCGGCCACTCAGCGATGGCACGAGCGAGGCAATTACACCGCTGGCAGGCATAGGGCGAATTGTTACGCCTATTGTTACGGGAAACATCTAGTCGGTGACTTTGAAAATGGGACCATTTGGGAGTTGGATTTAGACACCTATCTTGATGGCGCAGACCCGATTCAGCGAATTGCCGCAGCACCCGTAATTCACAATAACGGGCAGGATGTTTTTATGTCCAAGTTATGGATTGATGTTGAGTCGGGTGCGGGACTTACCACGGGCCAGGGTTCGGATCCTCAAATGATGCTTAACCATTCTGACGATGGTGGGCGGACGTGGAGCAATGAGCGTTGGGTGACAATGGGCAAGATTGGTGAATACTGGAAACAAGCTATTTGGAGGCGCTTAGGGACATTCAAATCCCGCATTTACCGGGTAGTGGTTTCCGACCCGATCAAGACGGTCATTATTGGAGCATACGGTGAGTTTTAACCCTGAGTTGCCACCGGAGTTATTCCGAGCCGATCCTTATGCATTGCGTTGGTATAACGAGCTAGTTAAACGGATTGACCGCGATGGGCAAATCGTCTGGTCCCAGCTGGACTTAACCAATGCAACGGAGATCATCAATTCTGAAGCCCATATTGCAGCAACCGTAGCTCACGGGGCAAACGGGGACATAGTAGGTAATCAGGACTTTGCCACGACTTCCGTAGGAGGGGTGGTAAAAAAAGCCATTGCGGTATCGGATGCTGGCACCTCATCGGTTGAGGTCACCTCATCGGACGCGGGTGCAACCTATAGCACGGGCGAGAGGGACTTGATTAATGAGTTGAAGGCCGATGTTAATCAACTTAAAACCGATTTGAATACAGCGATCACTGTAATTAACGCTTTGTTGTCGGCCATGCGGTCGGCAGGGCAATTAAAAACTTAGGAGGCTCAAATGAGTTTAACAGGCGCAATTTTAGGCGGCGCAGCCATCGGTGGCGTGAGTTCGTTACTAGGCTCTCGATCAGCCCGAAAATCCGCAGACCGGGCAAGGCGGGAGTCACGTCGTCAGTACAACCAAACCCGTGAAGATTATGCGCCGTTTCGTGAGGCGGGTTATAACGCATTGTCTGAGCTGCAGGCGTTAATGAACAGCCCGAACTATCAGAACTATGGGGTCAATGCGCTTGACCGGAGCGCGGCGGCAAGGGGTCTGTACGGATCCACAGGGCATTATTCCGATATCAATAGATGGGCATCCCAAGACCACATGAACCGACTTGGAGCGCTTGCAGGCATGGGGCAGACGGCAACCAATAGTCTATCCACGTTCGGTGCTAATAATGCGGCCAATATGGGCAACCTAATGCAGTCTGCAGGTAATGCCAGGGCGTCGGGTTACCTGGGTGTTGGGAATGCTCTGAACAATGCATTGAATCAGTACATGCTTGGGCAGGGATCAGGCCATATCAACCCGCAGATTAATTCTTTGGGCGATTTGTCCGCCTATTTTTCTGGTTCACGCGGATTGCCTCAATCGAGGATTTATTAATGAGTTTACTAAGCCAAATCGCCAACATGCCTTTGAATGCCAACCCGGTCGGCAGTTACTTGAAAGGCGACCAAGTTCAACGGCAAAACCGCTTGGCTGATTTACAGATTCAAGGGGAGGAGTTGAGCAACCAATTAGCCCAACACAAGTTGGATAACCCGATTTTGTTTAATCCTGTTAATAGGAAGATTTTTGATCCTAAGATGTTTAAAAAGGGTGATGAGATTGTGTGGGGTGCGCCGGTGATAAACCCTCAAACCGGGCAGGCTGAATATTCCATGATCCCGACACCTGACGGGATGACAGCAGTAAAAGAAACTCCCGCCCAAAAACGCCAGAATGACCTGCTCTTTGAAATGCGGAAACAACAGCAAATCCTTGAAGAGCAATTGAAGATGAAGCCGCAGATCGCGGGCGCAGAGACCACGGCAAAAAGCAAATCGCAAAGACAAGAAGACTGGATTAACGAAGGTCTTGCAGCGGCGGATTCTTACCCGACGATTATGCGCGGTATTGAGCTTCTTGAGAGTGGTGTTAATACAGGCGGATTTGACAAACTTAAATTGTGGGCAACTGACACGCTCGGAATAACTGGCGGTGACGAGGGTGAACTATCCGCCAATCTAGGTAAGGCTGTGTTAAGCCAATTGCGGACTACTTTTGGCGCTCAGTTCACAGAGAGGGAAGGCGCACGACTGGAAAGGATTGAGGCAGGTTTCGGCAAGTCCGCACAAGTCAACTTGCGGTTGCTCCAACAGATTGAAAAAACAGTTAAACGGGCAGCTAATCGAGGCATTAGGGCTGCTGAGTCGTCGGGAGATAAGGTTGCAGCAAATGAAATCAGAAACGCATTGAAATTTACTTTCAGCGATAAGTCAGACGGGCTTTCTAACGCTGAACAAGACGAGCTAATCAAGCTTCGCCAAGAGCTTTTATCACAATGAACGAGCAGGAAGAATTAAAAGCTCTTCGGGCCTTAAAAGCAGCCAGGGCAAACAACGATCAGCGGGCAGAGTTGGAAGCCTTACGGCAGTTGAAGGGTGTTATTGGGTCAAATATGTCGGTCAAGTCTCCTAGCCCCATCAAAGAGCGCCCGAATGCTGTTGATCGGCAGTTAGGATTGACGGCTCGTTATGTCTCGGAGGGTTTATCGGAGGCTGCAGACGTGTTCACAAACCCTATCCGCTATGGGTTGAACCAACTCGGGTTGAACATACCGTCAACCAGTGACGCGGTTAAATCCCAGCTAACCAGTTTGCCGCAACCCGAGGGCAAACTTGAAAACATTGTAGGCACAACCTCTAAATTCTTATCTTCGGGCACCCCATTTTTAAAAAGCGCTCAAGTAGCATCAAAGGTTCCTGGTATTGTAGGTCAGGCGGGAAGGGCTGCAGCAGCAAATCCTGCTATTCAAGGGGTCACAATGGCGTCATCTGGCGCAGGCGGTGAGATTGCCAAACAAGAAGGGGTTGGCCCAGCTGGACAGTTTGCGGCTTCATTGGCTTCAGGGTTGACCCCTACAGGCGTCCAGTACGCGACCAAGAGCGCAAGCAAACTACTGAACAACGCGCAGATAAACAAACTCTTAAAGAAATCCGCCCCAACCGTTGACGAACTAAAGAATGCGTCAGTTCAAATCTATCAGGAAATTGATGATATGGGGGTTACAGTCCAATCTCGGTGGGTCGATGCTTTGGCCAACCGCGTTGCAGCCCTCACAAAGAAAAAAGGCATCCACCCAAAAGTCACGCCAGCGGCACATGCAGCCTTGGAAGAGGTGATTAACTCAAAGGGTAAAAACCTTACTTTAACTGAAATTGAGAATCTAAGGGAGATTGCCAAAAACGCTGCAGCATCCACCAACAAAAAAGAGGCCATGCTAGGCAGTGATATTGCAGATGCCATAGACGATGCTTTGGATGGTTTAAGCCATAAATTCCTTATCTCAGGTAATGCGGAGGGGTTGGGTCAGAAATACGCCCAAGCCCGTAACCTGTGGGGCAGAATGCGGCGCTCAGAATTGATCGAGAGGGCGATTGAAAAAGCCCGTCACCAGGATAGTGGGTTTGAAAATGGAATGCGTGTTCAGATTCGTCAAATCATCAATAACGACAAAAAGAGCAAGTTTTTCAACAAAGAGGAACTAGCTGCATTGAGAGCGGTTGTAGATGGCGACTTCAGAGGCAACATGGCTCGATTGATAGGGAAACTGGGATTTTCCGAAGGTAGGGCCACCCAATTAATCGGAGGATCATTGGGCGTGGGTGCTGGAGCCTATGCTGGTGGCCCTGGTGGTGCTGTTGCAGTTCCATTGGTGGGGCAAGTCTCAAAAGCCTTGGTTAGAAGGTTAACAGGCAATCGTGCTAGGTTTGCGCAAGATGTGATTAAAGCAGGTAAAGACTGGAAAAGGGTGGTTTCAGCGTACATGAGAAATACACCCAAGGCGCAGAGAGACCCGCAAGAGTTAAAAGAATTGTTGATGCGGCCTGAGATTAACCTGCCCGCAGATGTGGACCAGGTTGTTAGTAACATTATACCTATAGATTCCGTTAGGAAGGCCGTGTTGCCTATTTCTTACGGCATTGCTGCAGCGCAATCACAATAACCAGAGAGACAACCATACCGGCTTTAATCGGGTCAATTCCGGTTGTAATGAATAGCTGGTCAATCCACTCAATCACTTAATTATTTCCCATAATGCCGGGAGGCATCATGTCAGTATCACTACTAATTGACCCATTTTCAAGTTTTTGGGATTCCACAGGTTCAGCCCTAGCGGGTACGCTGGAATTCTACGAGGCTGGAACCTCGACACCGGAGGACACGTTTACCGACTCTACCGGTGGGACGGCAAACAGTAACCCTCTAAGCCTCACAGGAGGCCGTGCGACGGTTTACGGCACGGATGGGCAGGGGTATAAGATTGTCCTGAAAGACTCGTCAGGTGCCACATTAAAGACTCTAGATAACGTCTATACGTACAAAACGAATTCACAGACTGTGGCCAATATTTCAGCTTTGGTTAGTGCGGCCACCGGTGCATTCACTATGGTGGTCAATGGTTATCACACCGCTGGTGATGGTGGAGGCGGATCGTTCTACTGGGATGCTTCTGGTGATAAATCGACTCACAACGGCGGAACTATTATCGACCCTGATATCACGTTTCCATCGGATTGGGATAATACGACTGAACTGGCGACTTGGTTCACTGCTGGAACCGGAACGGGTGTTTGGGTGCGAATGGGATCCTATACCGTTAAGACGTTCGGTTTCCAGAGTGGTGACAAGCCCGATGTACTGCAATATATGCTTAATTCGGTGACATATATCGATTTTGGCAATAATTCATTTTCTATCGATTCTGCCGACTTAGCCCAGCTGACCGATGATTCACTTGTTGTGAGCAACGACGATACGGTTATCCGGGGCGACAGTGCAGAAATCACGATTACCGGGTCTACAGGATGCGGCATTTTCTCAGCTTACGGTGTCAGCAACCTGGAAATCTACGGATTTAAAATCACAGGGAATAATATCAACACATCCGGTGGAAATATCGGGTCTGCGGTGTATTACTCAACCCGTGACGCCAGTGCGGCAATCAGTGGGTACAGAGTTCATGATTGTGAATTTATCGACTTCAAGGGCGATGCTTGGGTGCGTTGCCAGTTGGACTCAGGCGGTGATTACGACATCCGAGATGTGAGGATTTTTAATAACAAGTTTTCGGGCGGCGGCGCTCGCGATCCAGTTAACCAAGCAGCGACGGCCATCAGGATTGTCTCTAATGACATTCCTAGTGGCACGGGCTCGATTGAAGACGTTTATATTTATGGCAACGATATTGATGGATCCGAAATTTGCCAGGGTATTATGGCTATCCATCCCACGCCTTTTAGTGTCCAAAACATTACCAATATTCACATCTATGGGAACTCTATCAAGAATATCGCCAAAAACTTGGCGGCTGGCGATAACAAAGGTTATTCGATAGGCTTGTATGGGGGGGTTAAACACGCTTTGGTGCATGATAATTACCTGTTTAACTCATGGCAGGCGGGCGTTTATTCGGTCTATTGCAATAAAGTGACCATTACCAATAATCGCGTAGCCGGCCAGAACTCAACCGCGACCAGTGGCAGTCTTGCCCGAGCGGGTATTGCGGTAACGGTAGGCTCTCAATTCATTATCACAGACAACCAGATTAATGATTGTATTCGCGGAATCGAGGCTTACACCGATGTCAACCAAATGAACTCTCAGTTAGGGACAACTATTGAGGATGGACAGTCGTTAATCGCGGACAATCTGATTACAGACTGTTCTGAGTACGGATTAACCACGAAATCCAAAGGCGAACCAGTAGCGGTCAAGAACAATCAAATCACTTGCGAATCAGCAGATGAGGGCGTCTATATCACACATGGAACCATGTCTCAGAATGCCTATTATCACATCAACGGTAATTATGTAATTGCTCAGCGACCTATCCGGGTCAGTTCTACATCAGGACATGATACGTATTTAAAGCAATTGTTTCTGGATTCCAATGAAGCTATTACCGGCAGCGGTTCAACGGATGACGGTATCTCGCTTGGGTTGGTTGACGCAAAGAATGTCCGGTTGACGAACAATAAAGCGATTGACGAGGGAACCGGGACCAATGGCTTTGTATTGACTTCGCTCGAAATGGCGTATGTTGCCAACAACATTTCAGACGGGTTTACCAATGGGTATCGAACAGACAACGCCACGGGGACGCTACTGGGCAACCTGGCTGTAAATGTGACGAATATCATCGCCTCGCAGGGCGGTGTAGATTTGGGTTCTGAGACGCCTACAACCGGCGTATGGGAGCAGGGCGCTAAAGTTGAGAACATGACGCCTACGGCTAGCGGCACAGAGGGGTGGGTGTGTACTGTTGGTGGTGATTTTGGTGGCTCTGCGCCGACTATCAAGACCTATGGTTCTATCGCGTCGTAATCACAAAAAAGCGCGGTGAGTTGCGTCTTATTTAGGCAAATGCTGACTCACTAAATAAATGCATTTTTAATTAAAACTGTTTTACTTTAATATGTGCGCATATGCAATCACTTGCGGCGTGGCTTTGGCATCACAGATCGCTCGGTCTCAAGGCCTCGTTGGGTTTGTCGGCGCAACCAACGCCCCCCCATTTTTTTGCAAGTTCATTTAGCACTAGCCGACCATTACTGTCGGAGTGAAATTGATTTGATAATTTGCTAGAATTTCGGTTACCACAACCTTTTTCTAGCCTCTGCTCTTGGGTAGGGGCTTTCATTTTTATACGCCCTCCGCTGTTGATTTTTGCAGACCAAACGATGCGAAATATATCGCTGTAGTCCTCGCTGGATAACGTACAGCCTTGTGGACTTTAATGTAGGGAGGGCCACCACCTTTCCAGCGCTTCTTCTGAAACCATGCTGACGAAAATTTGTACTTTTCCACTACTTCAGATTCCGTCAGCAGGTCATCACCCTCAAGGAAGGATTCGACTACATCCGGTTGAATTTTGTTTGCTGAAAGACTAGCAATGAAATCAGCAACAGTTCCACGACCCTTCTTGGTCGCAGTGCTGTCATTAATTACCTGCTGTCTCCCGACAGTAGAGCCGTTCATAGTATTAGCACCTCTGCTAGTTGGTTAAGGCGCTATCAGCTTATATATGGCTGTATTGGTTTTCAGGCTATGAAGAGAATATCGGAGAATATCGGAGAATATCGGAGAATGTAGGATTCATCATATCCCATTTCTCGGTTAGTTTTACGCCTTTATGTTCTGTATCGATCAATATATGATCGGCCTTTGGCTGTCAGAATCACGCTCGAATGCAAATATTCCACCAATCCTAATTTATGCAGCGCAGCATGTGTTTTAGGCGACCAGAATTTACTATATCCAATCCTGTATTTTGTTGGTTTTTGCGTATGCCCTGAAATTTCTTTGAGCACCAAGTCTTGTCTTTTAGTTAATTTCATTTTCAATCCTCACACTAACAATTAAAGTCAGCAGGAACGCGCGAAAAGCGCGCGTCCTCTGCTTATGGTCGTTAGGTGTATGGAAGCTCGCCTTCTGGTAATAGCGGTTCGCCAGTCAGGCGACCATACCCACCAGAACGCAGCCACTCACCAGATGCATGTCGCAGCTCCTTCGGCATGTCGGGCCTCTCGTATCGGGTTTTGTGAAGCCCCAGTAAAACCACCTCGTCATTCGGTGGTACTTGCCCTTGCTTGCGGGCTAGATTCTTGGCTGCATCAATATCCAGCGTTTTAACAATTTTGTACTGCGTTTTCTTTTTCATAAATCACCTAACAATACGGTTAAGTCCTCTCCGTTCGCTGCGCTCACTGCGCGGGACTGTCGCTTCGCTCCAACCCCTTACCTTTGCGTTATAACGCTAAAACACGTTCTCAGTGTTCACGCTTTGCCAAACTATAGAGTCACCTCTAGGTGTATGATCAACGTCAAGTTTTTCATGCCCACAATCGCGGCATCGGGTGTATTCTTTTCTATCGCGCAGCACATGCTCTGACCGCACTGAGCCACACTTACAGCATCGTTTTGGTGGTAGTTCGTGGTACATATCAACCTCATAATACGGCTGTTATGGCGCTAGTAACCAACCCGATTTTTACTGATCACAAAATATCCGGGTGTGGCGCGCAGCTTCGGCAGCTGAATCGTTTTCTTTTTGATGCGCGCCATCAATTCTATGTAGCACTCATCGCTGCATGTTGTTGGCGCTTCATCTGGGCAGCAATCATCTAGCGCCCCAGATGAATACCTGCTCCAGCCATCGCCCCAAAAATCAATTTTTCCGCAAATGTCGCACTTGTATTTATTCCGTGCCGGTAATCTGTGAGCAATTGTCATCTCTTTCTCCGTAGTTCAAAGCGCTATAACAAGGCGCTTAAAAATCGGACTGGCACAAACCGCCAGCCGTTTAGCTAAATCGTTATACCTCATTCCCCCAAACGTCCCAGTTCTCCCTAGGGCGTCTGGCGAAAAGTTCAATTCGCGGGCCATCGCCCTGCATTTCGATAATGTCCTGAAAGTGTTCCGGCTTCTGGCTGTGTCGCATTGGCCGCTTCACTTCCCACCATGTTGTATCAATCCGCTTTTTGCCTTTCGGCATCCGGCCCTTTCGTCCCAACAAACAGAACTCAGTCGTCGGGCAATACAAACCACCCTGTCCTGTGCCTTTCGGTTTCTTGCACCATGTCAACGTCTGGCAGTATTTGAAACCCCACGCCTTGAGAACATCGAATGATGCAGGCAAATACTTTTGCGTTGTCCATAGGTACAGGTCGCAATCATCGGCAGCAATCTCTCTCACCGGTATAGCTGCTATTTCATCAATCGTCATAGTCTGGTATGGAATTTCGCTGTCTTGTGGTTCATAGCTGCTGCCTCTTGGCGCGACACTAGCCCTGCCCCATTTGCCGTATTTCCACGGCGGATCGGCAACTATGGTTCGATAGCCACCATGAGGTATAACAAAACTTTCAAGCGGATTCGCTTCGCTCACGCGCTTACCTACATCGTTAGATTGTCAATCGGCCTTGTGCCTGCGCTTGGCTAATCCGTTCGCACGCAATATCAAAATATTTGCGCTCAAGTTCCACGCCGATAAATTTTCTGCCTAAGTCGTAGCAGGCAACTCCGGTTGTACCACTGCCCATGAACGGATCGAAAACCGTTTCGCCTTCTACACTCACTTTGTCTAGTAGCCACTCCCACGCTTTTATCGGCTTCGGGCATGGGTGTCCGTTTTTCTCCGCTGATTCTGTGACTAACTTTCCACTTGGAAGCGCGCCTTTACCTGCTCTGTAATCCTTCCCGTAATAGTAAATTGGCTGAAATGTAGTAAACCCCCACGGTCCGTGAGTTGCTGCCGCTGGCGTCCAGTAGCACCCAACATCACGCGGGCGCGGGTAATAGTGCATACATCGCACCCCTGGCGTTATCGCTGCGCGCTTTGCCTTGCCTAAAGCCAGCGTCAGCACCGGAACAACGAACCCGCTTATATATTCTTCAGTGTCTTGCCATTC
>JAAUXZ010152861.1_pt1 | contig 18776 bp, 10 predicted proteins | sample 7278131 | NCBI WGS metagenome assembly JAAUXZ01 (sample SAMN14350119, study PRJNA611818) | marine sediment metagenome | isolation source: surface marine sediment (3m) | place: French Polynesia: Moorea | collected 2018-08 | reverse complement strand
GGACAACGCGGTGAGCTACCGAATCAGGCTCCAAGCAGGAGATAATGACAATAAGATTTTGGAAGGCGAGACAGACGACCCGGCCTATACCCTGGAAGATATGCCGTCCGGGGCATACCAACTTGGGGTCCGCGCCATCGACGTATACGACCGGGAGGGTGCGACTGGCGCGCACACCCTGCGCGTCTACCCGCCGAGGTTGGCTGCCCCCGACCTGACGTCCCTGCCGGCGGCAGTCGAACCCGGTCCGGTGACCCTGCAATGGCCCACACTGGAAGGGGCAGACAGTTACAGTATTAGATTGTCTCTAACCGGCGAAACGGATGCTGTTTTAAAGCAACACCGCTCTCAAGATCCGAGCTTTACATTGGAGAACCTAGCTCCGGCTGAATACCAGCTGTCGGTGAGTGGCATTGACGCCCATGGCCGAACGGGGGCGGCTGGCTCGCATAGTCTACACATGCTGCCGCCTCGCTTGGAGGCACCTGATCTGTCACAGCTCCCCAGTACCGCCGAAGCGGGGTCGGTAAGCTTACAATGGCCTGTCCTGGAAGGTGCTGTGAGCTACATCACCCGACTCGGTTTGGTTGGTGGAGGTGACGTTGAAGTCTATTCCACGAAGGGTGCTGCTCTTACCCTAGAGAATCTTCAACCTGGTATCTACCAGCTATCGATACGCGGCCTTGATTCCTACGGACGGGAGGGAGTGACAGGTATGTATGAGTTACCGGTCAACAGAAAGTCGCGAGCGGTACCGGTCCTAGGCAGGCCCCTGTTCGGACCTGGCTGGATGGATTTTCACTGGAGTCGGGTCGAGGGTGCCTGGGGATATCGTCTGTTGATCGCCAGGGACAGTCATTTTCAGAATCCTCTGTTCGAGCATATCGGACAGGCCACCCAGTGGCGATTACCATTCTATTGGAACGGACGTCTCTATGTGCGGGTTGACGCGCTATTCGAGACCGAGCCGACTGAAAGCCACTCGGGTATCTATCGTATCGAACTGCCGTGGCGTTGAGCTCGAGCCGCGTGAGTGTGAAAAAAACCAATCTCAGCCTGGGCCTGACCGAGCGTCTCGTCACGGCGTTTTCCCTGTTGCTATTGGCTCTTTTGCTGGCAGCCAGTGGTTGGCTGTGGCGTTGGGATCAGCTCTTGTACGATCTGCAGATCGACCTCTGGTCCAAGCCGCCGGCGCAAGACATCGTCATCGTCGCGGTGGATGAGCAGAGTCTGGCGGATTTCGGTCGCTGGCCCTGGCCTCGGGGTATTCATGCCCAGTTGATCGATATCTTGTCGCAATCGGGTGCCAAGGCCATTGCCATGGATATTCTGTTTGCCGAGGCGGATCTACACAATCCACTGGGAGACAGACAGTTGATTCAGTCGGTAGCGGCCAGTGAGCGGGTGTTCTTTCCGGTGATCATGGAAGAGTACCGGCTGGGTGGCCAACTGGTCGAGACGATGCCGATGTCGGAGCTATCCAGGGTAGCAAGCGGTCTCGGACATATGCACATGGATCTGGATGCGGATGGTATCGCCCGGGGCATCTTTCTCTATGAAGGTCTGGGCCAGGCCTACTGGCCACACATGATGCTCAGTCTGCTGAACTGGCTGGATCCCGTTATCTGGCCCTTGAAGAACCCCCCGGTGCCTCTGAGTAATAATACCCAGTCGATCAGCCGCAGTGATTATCACTTGATTCCCTTTTTCGGGCCTGCCGGGCATTATCCCCGTTACTCTTATTCTCAGGTGTTGAAGGGGGAGTTTCTCGAGGATGCCTTCGACGGGCGTATCGTGTTGGTCGGTGTGACCGCCACCGGTCTGGGCGATGTCTTACCGACCCCCGTGTCCGCACACGGTCAACCCATGTCGGGAGTGGAAATCAACGCCAACATCCTCGATGCACTGCGTAGCGAAGAGACGATATCCCGGGTCGAACAGCACAACTATTTTCTCTTCACCGGCCTGATAGTGGTGTTACCTTTTTTTCTCTATCCCTTTTTTCCCACCCGTCTGGTCCCGGTGGTGACGGTTTCGCTGGCGATGATTCTCTTATCGGTCAGTCTTCTGTGGATCCACGGCTTTCGGATCTGGTTTCCACCGGCCGTTGCCCTGCTTGGCTTGCTGATCAGTTATCCGCTGTGGAGCTGGCGCCGGTTGGAGTTGAGTGTTGCCTATCTCAGGCTGGAACTGGAAAAACTTCACCAGGAGCAACAGGTGTTGCCGGTCTTCCAGCAACCCGCGAATCTACCCACTGCGCTGCAATTTCTGCAACAGATTCTGCCCGTGCAGGGCTGGGCTCTGTATGAAAACCACAGCCAACTGCTCGACCAGTCAGGTGAGCCTCTGGAGCAACCCTTCCCTGAGCTCATACCGGGCCAATGGGCCAGGCATGGTGCGGAATTATGGACGGAGATCGAAACCCAGGGGGTGGTCAGGCAACTGGGCATCCGTTGGCCCCGCACGGCGGTACCGGATGGGCGCGCCATGTTGCTGCTGGAGGATTTCGCGGCGCAGTTCAATCGTCCGGAGGAGGGTGAATCAGTCAGCACCCTCGAACAATTCGAGCGACGCATCCTGCAGGTGGAACAGGCCAATGAGCGGCTTGCCCAGTTGCGGCGTTTCATCACCTTGGCCCTGGGCCAGATGGATGATGGTCTGCTGGTGGTCGATTCATTGGGGCGCGTGATTCTCTCCAACCCCCGGGCCGCCAGTTACCTGGGATTCGAGAACGAAACGGCGCTGGTGGGAAGAGAGGCCTCCACCTTGCTGCAGGCTTTGGAGATCAGTGGAGAGCATGACTGGGAGTCGGTCATGGTGCGGCTGTTCATGGAGGGCCAGCCGATCCGCTTCGAGGCACAGGGACCAGAGGAACGTGAACTCTATCTGCAGCTCCAACCGCTGGAGAAGGAGAGTGCGGGGATCTTCGGTATGATCATCAACCTGTCGGATATCGGAGCACTCAAGCAGACGGAGCGAACCCGGGCCAGGATGCTCAACTTTCTCTCCCATGACATCCGCTCACCCATCACCTCGCTGCTCTCACTGACCCAGTCCAGGCTGGTCAATGAAGGCACGGCCGCTCAATTGGCGGAGCAGATTCAGCCGTTGGCGCGTCGCTCCCTGAAGATGGCGGATGATTTCCTCCAGCTGGCCAGGGCGGAAGCGGCGGATGCGGCGAGCTTCACTGATCTCGATTTCGTGGGGGTCGTTTACGATGCGATCGGTGACGTTTATGCCCAGGCCCAGTTGCGGGGCATCAAGCTGGAGACCGAACTCGCAGTGGACGAAGTCTGGCTGCAAGGCAATCTGGCCTTGCTGGAGCGGGCCCTGCTCAACCTGTTGGGCAATGCGATCCGTTTCTCCCCTGACGGTGGCAGGATCATAATCAGCCTGCAGCACATGGGTAAACAACTGGAATGTTGTGTGCTCGATGAAGGGCCGGGTGTTCCCGATGCACTGCAAGAAAGCATTTTTCAGCCCTTTACCCTTGGCAAGCAGGACTCGAAACGCTCTCACACCGGGGTTGGTCTGGGCCTGAACTTCGTCAAGATCGTGGCCGAAAAGCACAATGGTCGGGTGAGGCTCTGTGATTCGACCCCGGTGGGCGCGAAGTTTTGCCTGATCTTACCCTGCGAGCCGCATCCCGAGTGAATCCTCGGGGCGAAAACCCTTCGGTTGCCGCGGCCTCGGAATAGATCAACCAGGATTGGTTGTGGTCTGAAAAGTGGGCATAATGCTTCTTTTTTATTCTGAACACTCGGAGTATGTGATGCCGCAATACCGTTCCCGCACCACGACTCATGGTCGTAACATGGCAGGCGCCCGGGCCCTCTGGAGAGCTACGGGTATGCAGGACAGTGACTTTGAGAAACCGATCATTGCGATCGCCAACTCCTTCACCCAGTTCGTACCCGGCCATGTCCATTTGAAGGACCTAGGCCAACTGGTCGCCCGGGAGATCGAGCGGGCGGGGGGTGTAGCCAAAGAGTTCAACACCATCGCGGTGGATGACGGCATCGCGATGGGCCACGGCGGTATGCTCTACTCCCTGCCGTCGCGGGACATCATTGCCGACTCCGTGGAGTACATGGTCAACGCTCACTGTGCAGATGCCTTGGTGTGCATCTCCAACTGCGACAAGATCACCCCCGGGATGCTGATGGCGGCCCTCCGCCTGAATATTCCGACGGTGTTCGTCTCCGGCGGGCCGATGGAGGCCGGTAAGGTGAAGCTCGCCTCCAAGGGTGAGGTCAAGCTCGATCTGGTGGACGCGATGGTCTCCGCCGCCAATCCGGATGAGAGCGATGAGGACGTGGCGGCCATCGAGCGCTCCGCCTGTCCCACCTGCGGCTCCTGTTCCGGCATGTTCACCGCCAACTCCATGAACTGCCTGACCGAGGCCCTGGGTCTCAGCCTGCCGGGCAACGGGTCCCTGTTAGCCACCCACGCCGAACGCAAGGAGCTGTTTCTGGAGGCGGGGCGGCTGGTGGTGGAATTGGCGAAACGTTATTACGATCAGGACGATATTGCCGTGTTGCCCCGTTCTATCGCCAATTTCCAGGCCTTCGAGAACGCCATGAGCCTGGACATTGCCATGGGCGGTTCGACCAATACCGTGCTGCATCTGCTTGCCGCGGCCCATGAGGCCGAGGTCGAATTCAGCATGGCCGATATCGACCGGCTAAGCCGCAAAGTCCCCAACCTGTGCAAGGTGGCGCCGGCAACCCAGCAATACCATATGGAGGATGTGCATCGGGCCGGCGGGGTGATCGGCATACTCGCCGAGCTCGACCGTGGCGGGTTGATCCACCGTGAGGTGCCGACCGTGCATACCGCCAGCATGGGCGACTCGCTGGATCGCTGGGATGTCATCCGCAGCGAGGAGCAGACTGCGCGGACCCGTTATATCGCCGGGCCTGGAGGCATCCCGACTCAGGTTGCCTTCAGTCAGAGCAGCAGCTGGCCGGAACTCGATCAGGATCGTGCCAACGGCTGTATCCGAGATATCGCGCATGCCTATTCGAAGGACGGTGGTCTGGCGGTGCTCTATGGTAATCTGGCCGAACAGGGTTGTATCGTCAAAACGGCCGGTGTCGATGCGTCGATCCTCAAGTTTTCCGGCCCGGCGCGGATCTTCGAGAGCCAGGAGGCGGCGGTGGAGGCGATTCTGAGTGACCGGATCAAGGCTGGTGATGTGGTGCTCATTCGCTATGAAGGTCCCAAGGGGGGACCTGGTATGCAGGAGATGCTCTATCCCACCAGTTATCTGAAATCGAAAGGACTGGGTAAGGCCTGTGCCTTGATCACCGACGGTCGCTTCTCCGGCGGCACTTCGGGCCTCTCAATCGGTCACTGCTCACCGGAGGCGGCCGAGGGCGGTAATATCGGGCTGGTGGAAGAGGGGGATCTCATTGAGATCGATATCCCGGAGCGGCGCATCGCCGTTGCCCTGTCCGATACTGAGTTGACACAGCGACGAGCGGCAATGGCTGCCAAGGGAGCCGATGCCTGGAGCCCGATCGGCCGGGACCGGGTGGTTTCCAAGGCTTTGCAGGCCTATGCGGCGCTTACCACCAGCGCTGCACAGGGGGCCGTGCGGGACCTCTCACAGGTTTAAACCTGACCATGGCGATACGGATCCCATGTCCAGTTGCCCGAACAGGCCAGGCACCCGATCCAGAGTCCGCTATGCGGTGAGGAGTCCGGATCGGTGTTTGCGCTGAAAAACTCCTACCTGTTCTCCAAGCTGGACGATGATCAGATCCGGCGGGTAGAGGCCATGAGTCGCAAACTGTCTCTGACGGATGGTGAGTCCCTGTTTCAGGTGGGTGACCAAGCGAAACGCTTCTATCTGGTGACCAAGGGACAGATCAAACTCAATCGCCTGTCGCTCAACGGCAATGAAAAGGTGATTGAGATCATCTCACCGGGACATACCTTTGCCGAGGCCCTGATGTTCAGCGAGAGTCCGGTCTATCCGGTCAATGCTTCCGCCATTGGGGATGTGGAACTGCTGTCATTCGACAACCGTGCATTTCTCGCCCTGTTGCGAGAGTCGGTAGATACCTGTTTCCGCTTGATGGGGGATATGTCACAGCGTTTGAAGCGTCTGATCAAGGAAATCGATGATCTGACCCTGCAGAGTGCCACGGGTAGGGTGGCCGGCTACCTCTGGGGGTGTTGGGATGAACAACGAGATCGCGGAAATGTGATCAATTTGAATGTGCCGAAAGGGGTGCTTGCCTCGCGCCTCTCTGTGAAACCGGAAACCTTTTCCCGCATTCTGCACAATTTCACCGATCAGGGGCTGATTCGAGTCAACGGCAGTGCAATCGAGATCATCGATGCGGCAGGCCTGTTTGGTCATGCCGAGTCGGCGGGCATCTGTGGTGGCAGTCTGTCGCCTTAGTGAAGCATTTAACGATCCGGACCAGCCGGCAGTTTTTCGGATCGGCAATCAGGATGCCGAGTCCATCCGGTTTTCCCAAAATTTAATGGGCCTGATCTCTTCGAGGCTGACCGGGCGGGCAATCCCGAACCCCTGGGCATAATCGACCCCGATATCCCTCAGCATCTCCAGGGTGTGGTCATCCTCGACATACTCTGCGATGGTCTTCATGCCCATGTTCTGGGCCACCTCATTGATAGCCTTGACCATCGAAAGGTCGATGGGATCGGAGGTGATGTCCCGGACGAACTCCCCGTCTATCTTGATGAAATCCACCGGCAGGTGTTTCAGATAGCCGAACGAAGACATACCACTACCGAAGTCGTCCAAGGCAAACAGGCAGCCGATGGCTTTGAGTTGTTCGATGAATTGACGAGCCTTGTTGAGATTGCTGATGGTCGCAGTTTCGGTGACTTCAAACAGTAGGTTCGAAGGATGAAAGCTGCTGGCAATGATCAGGTCGAGTAATTCATTCACAAACACGGCATCGGTTATCGACTGGGCGGAGAGATTGATAGAGAGAAAGCCGTCGATGGGGTTGTGCTCCAGCCAAATCAGCGCCTCTCTGACGACGAACCGGTCCAGTTCGATCATGATTCCGTAACGTTCAGCCGCGGGTATGAACGCACCTGGCGGGGCCAATTGCCCATCCGGGTCTTCAAGTCTGAGTAGTATTTCCAGATAGACCTTGTCAACATTGAGGTTTTGCACATCGACGATCTGCTGGCAGAAAAGCACAAAACGCTGTTCATCCAATGCGTGTCTGAGGCGTGAGACCCACTGCATCTCACCATAACGAGCCTCGATGGCCTGGTCATCTTCAGCGTACAGGTGAACCCGGTTACGGCCGGCCTCCTTGGCGGCGTAGCAGGCACTATCCGCTGCGCTGAGGATTTCGGTCAGATTGTTGTAGCTCTCATCAAAAGCGACCACGCCGATGCTGACGCCAACCGAGAACGGCTTGTCTTCCCAGGTGAAGGTGTGGTCCCTCACTGTGGTACGGATATCTTCTGCAATCGTGAGGGCCTGAGAGCTTGGGCAATACTCCAGTAATATTGCGAATTCATCGCCCCCCAAGCGTGCGACCATATCATTGCGTCGGGCTGTTTCGGTCAGGATGTTGGCGATCTGACGCAGCAGTTCGTCACCAGCGATGTGTCCACAGGTATCATTGACCACCTTGAATTGATCCAGATCGATATACATCAATGCATGGTTGGCTTGGTCAGAGCGGGCATGCTCGATGGAGATCTGGAGACGATTCTCGAACTCGATGCGATTGATGAGACCAGTCAGCGTGTCATGGGTAGCCTGCCAGGTGATCTGATTGTTCATCCGATGGGTATCTGTGATATCGCGGATGACCAGAACATTTCCCACAAAACTACCACTCTGATCGCTGATCACCGCAATCGAAACCTGGACGACGCGTTGTTGTTTGAGACCTCTTGCAAGTATGAGTGGGCGACTCGAGAGTTTTTTCGACTCATTCAGGTTCAGACGTTGATTCAGCGGGAGTACCGTGGGTTCGCGTGTCTTCTCATCGGAGAGCTGGAGGATCTCTTCGAGTTCTTGTCCAAGCGCCATTTCCTGAGTGCGGTCCAACAACTTTTCCGCCGTATGATTGATGGATGTAATGATGCCCATGGTATTCGTGGTGATGACGCCCTCACTGATCGAGGAGAGTGTCGTTTCGGCCAACTCTTTGCTTTCGCGGAGTTCCTGGGTGCGATGCAGGATGTCGACTTCGAGTTGTGCTTTGGCATCCCGTAATGCCAGCTCGGCGATCATGCGGCGGCGATTGCCGCGCAGAATCAGGATCAACATGATCCCGCTTGAGAACAGAAACGCGATGAAGATCAGTGCGGTCTGTTCCACGACCTCCGTGGCGAATTCGGAGACGAGTCCGCTGTCACCGATATCCACCAACCGCCAATGGGTGCCGGTGATCTGCCTTTCTGCAAGAATGCGTGACTGATCGGCGAGGGACAAAATGGCATCCTCAAGATCCAATTCATAACGATTGCCATCCGCGGTCACTTCGATCAAATTGGGGGTTTCGGTATTCAACATCACCAGACGGTGCTTGTGTCGCCTGGAAAGCCTCAGCAGGTTCTGAATACTACCGGTCTGGAAGCTGACGAAGAAAACGTAACCGGTCGGTGATTCCAGTTGCACCATCGCGTCGTAGTGATATTGCAGTAAATTGGGATGGATTTGCGGGTGGTGTTCGAGTTCAAGGGTAAAATCGATAATCTCCTGTTGGCACATCTCACCGATACGGTTTTCAAAGTCATCCAGCATTGGGTTTCCATTGCTATCGGCCAGGGTGAAAGAAAAGGCATCCGTGAAATAGCTGAGGACTTTTTCCTTCAACTGATTGGCAATCTCGACGTTTTCCGGTTCTTCGATCATGCGCTTGATCAGGGTCTTTTCATAGTTGGTGAAAAGGTACAGCAAACGCCGTTTTTCGCCGATTAACTGATTGATTTCATTGCTGACCAGCGAAACAGTATTGTCCGCCAGGGTCTTATGATACTCATGATAGGTGTCGATGCGTTGAATAGCGATAGCGGCCAGTAACAAACCCACAAGCAGCACAAAGATGCCGACAAAGAGGACCGGGTTGTAAATTGTCGTATGGCGCTTGTAGGACATGTAAAGACTGTGATCCTGTCATTTTTCGTCGTTGTTTTATGCCATTTCGGCAGTGAGTGGTAAAAATTGACCATTTCGATTGGGCTTATTGAATTTTACTGCAGATTACCCCATCTATTGAGTAGCTATTGATTCTTAGGAGTTTTTCACATGCGTATGGATCGTTTGACCAGTAAATTTCAGATGGCCCTGGCTGATGCACAGAGTCTCGCGGTCGGGCGTGATCATCAGTTCATAGAACCCGCTCATCTGATGGGGGCCTTGTTGGATCAGGAGGGGGGCACGGTGCGTCATCTGCTGACTCAGGCAGATGTCAATGTCAACCAGTTGCGTTCCGATCTGAGTGCCGCTTTGGAGCGCCTGCCCAGCGTTGAAGGCGCGGCAGGGGATCTGCACATATCCAATGAACTGGGACGACTGCTCAATCAGACAGACAAACTGGCCCAACAGCGGAAAGATCAGTATATCTCCAGCGAACTTTTCGCCCTGGCCGTGGTTGAAGATAAAGGTGATCTTGGCGACATGCTGCGCAAGGCCGGGGGTGTGAAAGACGCGGTAGAGGCCACCATCGACAAAGTTCGCGGTGGTCAAAAGGTGGATGACCCCAATGCGGAGGATCAACGCCAGGCCCTGGAAAAATATACCATCGATCTGACCGAGCGGGCGGAGCAAGGTAAGCTCGACCCGGTGATCGGTCGGGATGATGAGATTCGTCGCACGATCCAGGTCCTGCAGCGTCGAACCAAGAACAATCCGGTCCTGATCGGTGAGCCGGGAGTCGGTAAGACTGCCATCGTTGAAGGACTGGCGCAGCGGATCATCAACGGTGAAGTGCCGGAGGGTCTCAAAAGTAAGCGCCTACTATCATTGGATATGGGAGCGCTGATCGCCGGGGCCAAGTTCCGCGGTGAATTCGAGGAACGCCTGAAAGCAGTGTTGAACGACCTGGCCAAGCAGGAGGGGCAGATTATCCTGTTCATTGACGAGCTGCACACTATGGTGGGTGCAGGCAAGGCGGAAGGGGCCATGGATGCGGGCAACATGCTCAAACCGGCATTGGCGCGGGGCGAGTTGCACTGTGTGGGGGCCACCACCTTGGACGAGTACCGTCAGTATGTGGAGAAGGATGCGGCCCTGGAACGCCGCTTCCAGAAAGTGCTGGTGGACGAACCCAGCGTGGAAGACACCATCGCCATCCTGCGTGGCTTGAAGGAGCGCTATGAGGTGCATCACGGAGTGGATGTTACCGACCCGGCGATCGTGGCCGCCGCAACCCTTTCTCATCGTTATATCTCTGACAGGCAGCTGCCGGACAAGGCAATCGACCTGGTGGACGAGGCGGCCTCACAGATCCGCATGGAGATCGATTCCAAGCCGGAGCAGATGGACCGCCTGGAACGACGCTTGATCCAACTCAAGATCGAGCGTGAGGCGATGAACAAGGAGACCGACGAGGCCTCGAAGAAGCGCCTTGCCCATCTGGAGGACGAAATCGCTCGTCATGAACGGGAATTTTCCGATCTGGAGGAGATCTGGAAATCGGAAAAGGCCGCGCTACAGGGTACAACCCACATCAAAGAGTCATTGGAACGGGCCAGGATGGAGCTGGAGACGGCTCGACGGGCAGGCGATCTTACCCGTATGTCCGAATTGCAGTACGGGCGTATCCCGGAACTGGAGAAGCAGCTCGATATGGCCGCACAGGCGGAGATGCAGGAGATGAAACTGCTGCGCAACAAGGTGACAGATGAAGAGATTGCCGGGGTGGTGTCGAAGTGGACCGGGATCCCGGTCTCGAAGATGCTGGAGGGCGAACGGGACAAACTGTTGCGTATGGAGGAGGAGATCGGCAGGCGGGTAATCGGCCAGGAAGAGGCGGTTAGGGCGGTGAGTGATGCAATACGCCGATCCCGTGCCGGCCTGTCCGATCCGAGTCAGCCGAATGGTTCCTTCCTGTTTCTCGGTCCCACCGGTGTAGGTAAGACCGAACTGTGCAAAGCCTTGGCGAATTTTTTGTTTGACACGGAAGAGGCGATGATCCGGGTCGACATGTCGGAATTCATGGAGAAACACTCAGTAGCCCGTCTGATCGGGGCGCCTCCCGGTTATGTGGGCTATGAAGAGGGGGGGTACCTGACCGAAGCGGTGCGGCGTCGCCCCTACTCGGTGATTCTGATGGATGAGGTGGAAAAGGCCCATCCTGATGTATTCAATGTGTTGCTCCAAGTGCTGGACGATGGACGGCTGACCGATGGCCAGGGGCGTACGGTGGATTTTCGTAACACAGTGATCGTCATGACCTCGAACCTGGGTTCGGACATCATCCAACAAAAGGCGACTGAGGCAGACTATGTTGAAATGAAGGCGGCTATCATGGAGGTGGTGCGCACCGCCTTCAGACCGGAGTTCATCAACCGGTTGGACGAGATCGTCGTGTTTCATCCCCTGGCGCGGGAGCAGATCCGGGCCATCGCCGGTATCCAGATCGACTATCTGCATCAACGCCTGGCGGAGCGTGAGATGGGTCTGGAGGTGACGGATCAGGCCCTTGATCGCCTCGGTGAAGCGGGTTTTGATCCTGTGTACGGGGCCCGTCCACTGAAGCGGGCGATCCGGCAACAGTTGGAGAACCCGCTGGCCCAGGAGATCTTGAGCGGCCGGTTTGGTAGTGGCGATGTGATTCGCGTGGATGTGGCTGGTGAAACCCTCAGTTTCAGCAAAGCCAGTGTGATCAGTGCGGCTTGATGGTTTACGCGTGATATTGCAGGTGGCGGTAGCGGCAGTGCCGCCGCCTCGATCACCGAGCGGCTTGACTTAGCTGCAGATAAAAGCGGTGCAGGCGGTCAGTAGCCTCGGTCAGTTCAGCGAGGCTACCGCGGTTGTCGATCACATCATCCGCTCGAGAGAGACGAGTGCTCCGGTCGGTCTGAGCGGCAAGAATCTGCTTGATCTGTGATTCGTCCAGATCGTCCCGTTGTCTGATCCGGGCGATCTGTTGCTCCTGGGGACAGTCCACGACCAAAACACGATCAGCCAGCACATCCAGACCGGATTCGAACAACAGGGGTATGACGAGGACCGCATAGGGGGCATCGAGGGCTCTCAGGCGGTGTTCCATCGCTTGGCGGATGCGCGGGTGGAGGATTTGTTCGAGTTGTCGTCGCTGTGCGGGTTCATTGAACACCAGATCACGCAGTTTGGCGCGATTCAGGCTGCCATCTTCGCGGATTATTCTGGGACCAAACAAATTTTCGATCTCGCATAAGGCGGGTGAACCAGGCATTACCTGCTCTCGAGCGATGATGTCAGAATCGATGACTGGTACATCCAGTGCTTCGAAACGTTTGGAAACGGCTGACTTGCCACTGCCGATCCCCCCAGTCAGGGCAATCACGAGCATGTAATCAGGCCAGTCCTGACCAAATCAAGTAGGCATGATTGATTGCGTCACCCCAGATCAGACTGATCCATCCAGCAGTCGCCAGATAAGGACCAAAGGGAATGGGTATGTTTTTATCACGTCCCCGGATCAGGATCAGCGATAATCCCACAACGGCTCCCACCAGGGCAGAGAGCAGTATGATCTGCGGCAGATATTGCCAACCTAGCCAGGCTCCCAGCATGGCAAGCAGTTTGAAGTCACCATAACCCATGCCCTCTTTACCGGTCAGCAGCTTGAATACCTGGAAGACACACCAAAGCGACAGATAGCCGGCCAAGGCCCCGATGATTGCGGAGTGTGCATCGGTGAAGATGCCGAACAGGCTGAGTAACAAGCCGAGCCAAAGAAAGGGCAGGGTGATGGAATCCGGCAAAAGTTGGACATCGAAGTCGATCAGGCTCAGCGAGATCAGTGACCAGGTGAGCAGTAAGGCACCTAGGGTCTCCCAGGAAATGCCGAAATGATAGGCGACGAACAGAGAAGAGGCTCCAGTCAATGCCTCAACAATCGGATATCGAGGGCTTATCTTGGCAGCGCAGTTCGAGCAACGTCCTTTCAATAACAACCAACTCAGGATTGGTATGTTTTCCCAGGGACGAATCGAATGGCCACAGGACGGGCAATGGGAGGCAGGGGCGCTCAGGCTTATCAACTTTTCAGCCAGTGGTTCTTCACCCATGAGTTCCCGGCACTCTCGGTGCCATAATTGCTCCATTATCTTGGGTGTGCGGTAGACCACCACATTGAGAAAACTCCCCACTGCAAGACCCACGAATAATATGAATAGCCAAAAGGCCCAGTGGTTTTGTTGGAAAAAATCCAAGATTGACACGTTGTTATGTCTGTCTAGACTGCTGCGCCCATTTTAAAGATGGGCAGGTACATGGCGACAACCAAGCCACCAATCAAGGAGCCGAGCACGACCATGATGAGCGGTTCCATCAAACTGCTCATAGCGTCGACGGCGTTATCGACCTGTTCTTCATAGAAATCCGCGACCTTGTTCAACATGTCATCAAGTGAACCCGACTCCTCACCGATCGAGACCATTTGTATTACCATGTTGGGGAAAAGGTTGCGTTGTTTCATCGCCAGCTGGAGTGACTGGCCTGTCGCGACATCTTCTTGCATGCGCAAGACGGCATCACCATAGACCACATTGCCTGTTGCACCGGCGACAGATTGTAGTGCCTCAACGAGTGGTACGCCTGCGGCTGACATCGTGGCCAGGGTTCGCGAGAAACGTGCAATGGCCGACTTGTTGAGAATCGCCCCTATGACCGGTATCTTCAAGAGTAATCGATCCATGGTGTGCCTGAGTTTTCGCGAGCGTTTTAAAGCGTTGGAGAAAGTGTATCCGATGGCTATCACACCACCAAGCAGTGCCCACCACCATTCTTGCACGACATGAGCAACCTGGATCACCAATTTGGTGAAGACGGGTAGATCGGCTCCGAAACTTTCAAAGAGATCTTCAAATTGTGGTATGACGAAGATCATTATGATTGCAGTGATGACAACAGCGACCACAACGATCGATACAGGATAGAACATCGCCTTTTTAATCTTGGCCTTGATCGATTCGGTTTTTTCTTTGTAAGTGGCAATTTTGTCCAATAATGTTTCGAGCACACCCGCGTGTTCACCTGCCCTGACAAGGTTGACGAATAGATCGTCGAAGTGAAGCGGGTGTTTTTTCAGGGCATCCGCAAGCGCCGTACCGCCTTCAACGTCGGCCTTGATTGCAAGAATCAACTCCTGCATGGACGGATTTTCGTGTCCGCGACCAACAATGTCGAAAGCCTGGACCATGGGTACGCCCGATGCCATCATGGTTGCCAGTTGTCGGCTGAAGACCGTAATGTCGCCAGTAGTGATCTTCTTTTTCTTACTGGCTAGAAGAGATGTGGCTTTCTTTCTTACTTTGAGGGGGTTGACACCTTGACGTCGCAAGTCTGCTCTGACCATGGCAATGTTGGTGGCCCGTGATTCGCCGGTGATCCGGGAGCCTTTTTTATCGGTACCTTCCCATGTATAGAGACTGGTTTTGAGTTGGGCTTTTGCGTGAGCTGCCATTGGTTAATCCTTAGTTACCCTATTAAGTTCATTTAGACTGGTTATACCTTGCATAACCTTACGCAAGCCTGACTTACGAAGATCATTGACGCCTTCCTTCTCTGCCTGTTCAGCCAATTGCAGAGAAGTACCGCCTTCCATGATGATTTTTCCCATCTCTTCCGATACCGGCATTACCTGAAATATACCAACCCGTCCTTTATAACCGTTGTTACACAGATCACATCCCACGGGTTTGTAGATGGTAAAACCGCTAGCAATATCTTCCTCGGAAAAGCCCTCTTCCAATAGGGCTTCCTTGGGCACATCGTCGGTTTCTTTACAGTGTTCGCATAAGCGTCTGGCAAGACGTTGGGCCAAGATCAATAGCACTGATGAAGCGATGTTGAAGGGTGGAATGCCCATATTGGCCAGGCGAGTCAGGGTTTGAGGGGCGTCATTGGTGTGCAGTGTTGAGAGCACCAAATGGCCGGTCTGAGCCGCTTTGACCGCAATTTCTGCAGTTTCTAGGTCTCGAATCTCACCAACCATCACGATATCCGGATCCTGACGTAGGAAAGCTCTAAGAGCCTCCGCGAACGTCAGTCCTGTTTTGACGTTCATGTTGACCTGATTGATCCCTGCAACCTGGATTTCAACCGGGTCCTCTGCGGTGGAAATGTTGACTTCAGGTGTGTTGAGTATATTCAGCGCGGTATAGAGGGAAACGGTTTTACCGCTTCCGGTTGGTCCGGTGACCAAGATCATGCCGTAGGGTTTATTGATGGCCTGAAGAAAATTCGTTTCCTGCTCCGGTTCGAATCCCAGGGCTTCAATACCGAGTTGAGCGCTGGTTGGATCGAGAATACGTAGAACGATTTTTTCACCATAGAGGGTCGGGCAAGTGTTGACACGAAAATCGATGGCGCGCGTTTTCGAAAGTTTCATCTTGATGCGCCCGTCTTGTGGAATACGCCGTTCTGCGATGTTCATGCGAGACATGACTTTGATACGACTAGATAGACGGTTTGCCAGATTTGAGGGTGGGCTAGCGACCTCTCTCAAAAGCCCGTCCTGTCGGTACCGGATACGGTAATTGTGTTCGTAGGGTTCGAAATGGATATCCGATACACCTTGATTGATGGCGTCAAGCAGGATTTTATTGATATACCGTACAACTGGCGCCTCATCGATATCGAGTCCACCTTCATCAGCGGAACCGTCGTCTTCACCTCCGGATATGTCCAGGTTGTCGAGGTCAGCATCCAATAGATCATCCATACTGGAATCTTGAGCCTCTAGGATCTTTTCGATCATGCGGCTGAGTTTTTCTTCTTCGACCAGTATGGCTTCCGAGGCGAGTCCTGTGTTGAAACGGATCTCATCCAAACCCTGATGATTGGTGGGATCAGACACCGCAAGGAACAGCCGGTTTCCTCGTTTGAATAAAGGGAGTGCGTGGTGAGCGTGAATTAACTTTTCTGCGACGATCTCCCGGGGTAAAACATCAAGATCGATAACATCCAGATCAAAAATTGGCACCCCAAAGCCACGTGAAGCAGATAGTGCAATATCGATGCTTTTCAGGAGATTATTATCAATCAAGTAAGTGACGAAGGCTTTGTGATTGCTTAATGCCTCCGTGAAGGCCTTTTCTGCAACTTCTTCTGTAAGTAGATTATCTTGGATCAGGCAACGGGCGAGTCCGCTGAGATTCATTTGTGGGTTTGTGGTTGCCATCCTAGAACTTTGCCAATCGTTGGAGTTGTTAATGAATAGTCTGGGTTTGCCGTTATAAAAAAATAATCACCATATTTTACATGATCAAGGGCATGATATTATTTTATCTTTATAAACAATGGGTTGTCATTTTTTGATGCCATTGGTAGAGGTTTCATCTGCTGTCGTCCTAACTCAAATCCTTAAAATGGATACAGTCTCGTATTTTCGGGGTTGATAATAAATTTTGCCATTGCAAGTTCATCGTTTGATTTAGATAAACGCAATTATTTATCGGCTTTTGCCGGCTAAACTGTAGGAATCCAATAAAATAAGACGTTTAGGGGTGAATACCAAAAGCGCGATTGTCGGGCATATCAGACGACACTGATCATACAAAGTGCCAATCGGCAACCCTATGATTTTAAGGTATTTTATGCTATTTTCACTATATGGAGCTGTTCTTAGAAGGTGGATGTAAACCGATCCGGCTTGAAAGTTTTGTTGGTTTCGACCTCGTATCCTGTGGGCCTGAACAAGGTAAGTGGCATATTTGTCAAAAGGTTGGCCGATGCCTTGAGAAAAGAGATTGATTTGACTGTGCTTACCCCTGCCCCACAAGTTAAGGTGGGATGCAAGGGCAACAATAAGATCAAATGTTTCCGTTATGCGCCGATGAAATGGCAGCTCATAGCACACCAACCTGGCGGTATACCTGTTGCTTTAAAGTCTAATAAGTGGTTATTCCTGTTACTGCCGTTTTTTTTACTGGCCCTATTTTTTAATGTCCTGTACTACGGCAGACAGGTTGATGTAATTCATGCTAATTGGTCTGTACCTGGAGCAATTGCAGGAATGGCTGCTGTACTCATTGGGAAGCCTGTAATCACCACTTTAAGGGGATCAGATGTCAATTCAATTGCTGTTTCCATGCTAACGAGGAAATTGGTTGAGATCGCAGTTCGATTGAATCAAGTGGTTGTGGCCGTCAGTGATGCGATTGCGGGAGAGATACGGAGCCGATGGCCAACAGTTGCAAAGAAAATTACGGTTGTACCCAATGGGGTTGAAGACGACCTTTTTTCGATTCAAAAACGACACAATGTTGATCATTTAACAATCACAACCATCGGTAACCTAATCCCTTTGAAAGACGTTGGCACGTTGATTCGAGCCTTTTCCAGATTAGCTGGTAATATCCAATTGCGTGTTATTGGAGATGGTATTGAGAAACGACCATTAGAGGTGCTGAGTAAGAAACTCGATGTGGAAGAGCGAGTGGTGTTTACAGGTTCATTGGCACCCGAAGATATAGCAATAGAATTATCGAATACGGATATCTTTGTGCTGAGTAGTCATGCTGAAGGCAGGCCGAATGTAATACTTGAAGCAATGGCCGCGGGTCGGGCGATCATATCGACTGATTTGCCAGGCGTGAAAGAATTGATAGAAATGAATCATAGTGGTTTGTTGTTTGAGCCAGGAGATACAGAAAGTCTTTTGGAATTTCTCGAAAAGTTGATCAGTTCTGAAACGCTTAGATTGAAACTGGGAAAGAATGCGCGTAAGAAACTGATTGAAATGGAATTGACTTGGCAAGCATGTGCTGCAAGTTACATAAAAATCTATAGGGATTTAATGGAGCGTAACTGAATGTGTGGTATCTCATTTGTATATAACCCGCGAGATGATTCAGAAACCGATATTCAAAGAGCATTACTATTATTACGTCATCGGGGACCAGATGAGTCCAGGTTCCTGCGTAAGGGTAAGGCGTATCTCGGGCATACGCGCCTCTCGATTATTGATCTAGCTCACAGCCATCAACCCATGCAGGGGTTGAACGATAGGTATACTCTAGTTTACAACGGAGAAATCTATAACTATTTAGAATTACGTCAAAAATTATCCGACCGGTGGCGATTCAAGACTGAAGGAGATACTGAAGTACTCTTGGCAGGGTTGACGCTAGAGGGCGTAGGGTTTTTGACTCAATTAGAAGGGATGTGGGCATTCGCCTTATGGGACGATGAGACAGAAACATTACTGTTAGCTCGTGACCGAATGGGTAAAAAACCCCTTTACTATGAGAATAAGAACGGTTCATTCGCCTGTGCATCAGAGCTTCCCGCGTTACGTACCCTGACAAAAAAACCATGGTCAGAAGATATTGACTCAGTCGCCGATTATTTTCGATACGGTTACTGCTTGCCTGGATATACAACATGGAAAGGTGTTTTTGAAGTCTTACCTGGTCATTATTTAAAATGGCGACCTGGAGAATCAATCGAACAATGCATTTTTTGGAAACTACCAACGCCTAATGCGGAATTGGCAAAACCAAGCGATGAAGATCTTCTTTCTGAAGTAGAGAATGCAGTACAAAAACGTTTGGTTGCCGATGTCGAAGTCGGTGCATTTTTATCTGGAGGTATCGACTCATCATTGATC
>JAAUXZ010065096.1_pt1 | contig 18786 bp, 13 predicted proteins | sample 7278131 | NCBI WGS metagenome assembly JAAUXZ01 (sample SAMN14350119, study PRJNA611818) | marine sediment metagenome | isolation source: surface marine sediment (3m) | place: French Polynesia: Moorea | collected 2018-08 | reverse complement strand
TGCGCATCATGCGGTTGACCGGGTGGTCCGAAATCACGGTTTCGGCTGCCAGCGTGGTGTCCCCGGACTGTAGCGCCTGCATGGCGTTGCTGACCATGGTCTCGACCAGGCCGGCCATGGTCGCCACGTGGCCGCGAATTTCGGTCAGGTCTCTTTCCAGGCGCTCTTCGTAGTGTGTCATAGTGCTGATCCTGCGATCACCGGTATACGGTTTTCAGTTCCTGCAGTTGCTCCTGCCGCGGGTCGTATCGAACCCGCGCCATCGAAACGCTGGTTTGTCAGTGAACGGGAGCGGCAGTGCCGATCCCGTCTTTGTTATCTGTCAGTTACAGCTGACCTGGCGGATCGGTGCATAACCCTTCCCCAGCAGTATGCACTGGCCCGCATCGCTCTTGATCCAGTCGAGATACTCCTTGATGGGGCCCTGGGGCTCGCCATTGGTGTACATGAACAGCGGCCGTGCGATCGGGTAGCTGCGGTCGCTGGCGGTCGCGACGCTCGGCGAGACGCAGCCGTCACCGGTCTGCTTGGATACACACACCGTCTGGAGGTGATCCGTGGCATAGGCCAGGCCGCTGTAGCCGATGGCGCAGGGCGTTTTCTCGACTAGGTCGACGACATCCTTGGAACCGTGCATGTCTAGTGTCCCCTGGCGAAACTTGACCTTCTTGCCGAGCACCTCCTTCTTGAAGTAGGCATAGGTGCCGGAGTTGTTCTGGCGGTTGACCACGACGATCTTGTCGCCTTTGCAGCCGGGCACCGTGATGCCCATGTCCGACCACTTCTTGACCTTCTGGCCACGGGCATAGATGTCGCTAATATTCTGGTAGGTCATCTTGCTCGCCGGGTTGTCCTTGTGAATGAAGACCGCCAGCGCGTCGTAACCGACCACGTGCTCGACCGGGTTCTGACCATTCTTTTTGGCCAGCTTCATTTCCTTTTCCTTCATGCTGCGACTGGCATTGGCGATGTCCACGGTGCCGTTGATCATGGCGGCGATGCCGGTGCCGGATCCACCGCCCGAAACGGCAACGGCGACGTCGGCATTGACGGACGGATAGGTCTCGGCCCAGGCCTGGGCCACGTTGACCAAAGTGTCCGAACCCTTGTTTTGTATGACGGTACGCTCAGCCAATGCTGGTAGACTGAAAACGATGCAGGACGTGGCCGCCAACAATTTGGTCAATAGTTCCTTTTTCATAAATCCCCCTCGGTTAGGTTTTTGCTGAAACTTGAAATCATTGTATCTATCAGCAGAGTCCTGATGCAGATCTAATCACGATCGGTGTCAGGATTCCCTCCCTCTTTGCCCTTTGGGGCTTGCAACAACTCCCTTTCGATCACGCCTGTTGTGAGGACTCGTTGGCTGTTTAATTTTGCCAATATTACACCAAGATGAAACAAATATTACAAATTTGTTGCAGGCTTTTAAAGGAGTTTGGGATTTTTAATATTTTCATGCCTGGGATTATCTGTCATCATATTGTAATAATTACTGTATTGCGAACTTAATTGGCTGTATTTAATTAAAAAATAAAATATCGGTAAAGCGCGTAGTTCGGTATATCTTGGGAAATCACGAGCCTGCCTGGGCTTTTCTCTATGATTGGGCTAATGTCACCACGCAATTTGATGGATAATAGTAGTTTGGTGTCTTGGCTAACTTAGTCGAACATCATTTGTGAAACTCTGATCGATTCAGAGTTTCCTGCGTTATAGGCAGGGATTGCTCTCGATAATCCTGCTGCATTTGCACATTGCCTGGAGGCCAGATGTACTGTGATTTTCAATGGCTCTAAGCCATTGATGATGAGGGAAACGACAAATCACGTTTTTTGTTTCCGTTCTCTGAGATTTGCATGCAAGTAACTCATCAGAGGTTCTTAACTGTGTGGCGATAACGGCTACACACGGGCCGAATATCGGCCACTAGCGGATCGCCATAGATGAATGAACTGACAGAAATCTTCCATTCGATCTCACTCAGGTCAGATGACTTCGAGTTGGCGCTACGTATTCTGGTTCAGTTCATCTTGTTGAGTCTTTCCGCGGTATTTTCCGGATCGGAGACGGCACTGTTTTCTCTCAGCAGGATCGACCTGCAGAGGCTCAGGCAGAGGCGTGACAAACACTCTGAGAGCATTCACGCCATGTTGGATGAACCCAGGCGTTTGATAATTTCCATCCTGTGCGGCAATGAACTGGTGAATATCGCCTCTGCGGTCAATATGACCGCTATATTGCTTTTACTGTTTGGCGAATCCGACGTGGGATGGATCAATATTGTCATCATGGTGCCTTTGCTGCTGTTGATCGGGGAGGTTACGCCGAAGACGATTGCCGTCAGTTTTCCGGTCAAGTTCTCCACCCGCTTGACCGCCAGGGTTTTACCACGTTGGATCGTGTTGATTACACCCCTGCGGGAGGCGGTGCGGCTGGTCGCGGATCGCATCACCACCTTGATCGTGGGCGATGTGGTCGATCGCGAGAATATTCTGCAGCGGGATGAGTTGAAGACGCTACTCGAAGAGGGGGAGGAGACCGGTATCATCGATGCCACCGAACGGGTATTGATCGATAATCTACTGGAGGCGGCAGAGACTGATATTTCCAGGATCATGACCCCCGGTCCGCGCATTCGATTTCTGGATGCCGAGCTGCCGGTGGAAGAACTGATCGAAAAGTTCCGGCAGCATCACCACCCACGCATTCCGGTATACAAAGGTCATTGGGATAACGTTATCGGCTTTATCCATTCGGAAGATATCTTGAAGCTGGTGCGGGGAGGTGGAGACCTTTCCCTGGTGACGCTGGATATGATTCTCAAGCCGGCACATTTCGTCCCACCGACCAAGAAGGTCGATGAGATGTTCGACTATTTCCAGTCCCATAACACAAGAGTGGCGATCATTCTCGGTGAATACGGTGAGGTATTGGGTATCGTCACCATGAAAGATGTCTTGACCTTCATTTTTGGTGAGATCTCGGGAAAGATGGAGGGAATAGAATACTACCAGGAAGAAGATGAGAACAGCTATGTGGTGCCCGGAGACATGCGACTGGGTGATTTCTACAACCTGACTAACTTCGATATTGACGACCCAGTGATGACGACGATCGGGGGCGTGGCCTTCCGCTTGTTCGATGGGCTTCCCAAGGTTAGTGACAAGGTCTACTACGAAGGCTATGAATTCATAGCACGGGAGGTGAAAGGGCTGAGGATCAGTCAGGTACAGGTGCAGAAGCTCTCAGTGGAAGAGGAACCACCGGTTGTCTTAGAGGACGAAGTGAACGAGAAATCAGGGTTAAATGCAACGGAAGAACCGGATGAACATGCCGATACTGTGGTGGACAAGACGCCAGACGTTAACAAGCGGGGAGATGACTGATGGAGTGGGTTCTCGAACTGCTGTTGATTCTGGTGTTCCTGTTGCTCAAGGGATTCTTTTCCGGTTCCGAGATAGCCATGGTGAATTCGGACAAACTCAAACTGCGACATCAGGCCAAGGTTGGTGACAAAGGAGCCGGTTTGGTATTGAGGCTGTTCAAGACGCCAGATGTGATCTTGGGTACTACGCTGGTCGGCACCAATATCGCCACAGTCACGATATCGACCCTCGGCGCGCTGATCTTCATCAATTACTTTGGGGCGAGCGGCGACCTCATTTCGGTGATCGTGATGACACCCCTGCTGCTGATCTTGGGAGAGGTGGTGCCCAAGAGTATCTTCCAGCAGAAGGCGGACACGATCGCCGGTCGTACGATCTACGCTCTGCGTTTCTTCTCCTATCTTTTCTACCCGGTGATCTTCATCTTCAGCGGCGTGGCGAGGTTTATCACACGTATCGTAGGTGGTGGCGCGGCACCCAAGAATATGTTCATCACCCGCGAGGAGTTGCGAGTCTAGCTGGATGTCACGGAATCCGCGCCTGCCTCGACGATCGACAGAAAAAGGATTCGTCGTATCATCCGTTTTGCCGATACCACGGTGGGGGAAGCGATGATTCCATTGGCCGATGTGGTCGGTTTCAATGAAATGCGCAACATGAAAGAGGCGATTCGTACCGTCATCAAACACGGATACAATCGCCTGCCGGTCTACCGGGGCAACATCACCAACGTCAAGGGCGTGTTGACCCTGAGCACCTGGGACTTGATGAAGCCGGATCTGGATGACCAGCCTGTCTCCGATTATGTCAGCCCGGCACTCTATCTATCGCCCAAACAGACCATCGATCGTGCCTTACCTCAGTTGCAGGCAAGAAAAGACCATCTGGCGGTTGTTGTCGATGAATTCGGTTCGGCGATCGGTATCCTCACCATGGAGGATGTCTTCGAGGAAGTCGTGGGGGAAATCGATGTAGGTTATGATTTTGACGAATATCATCCGAAGCAGAAACTATCCATCGAGCACGAGAGCGACACCGCTCATTTGATGAGTGGGCGCACGCCAATCTCCGAGGTGAACGATATCCTCTACGCGAACTTTCCGGCTGAAGAGGCACATACCATCGGTGGATTGATTGTCAGCCGCGTAAAGAGCATTCCTCAAGAGGGAGAATATATCGAGGAAAACGGTTATCGCTTGACGGTCATCGAGGCGGATGCCCGTTCGATCATCAAGGTGCGGCTTGAGCAATTGCTCTAAAGGTGCTCCTGGCGGATGTCACGTGACGTAATCGATGAGTGATTACCCCCTGACCATACCATGACTCAATGCGTTAAAATTTAATGACATAATTTCACCTGTCAGGGCTGCAGGGTATATGCAAATGATCGTCTGCCGATATGGATGAGTTACAATGGCTTGGAAGGTTATTGAAGCTCGGGATGGGATCTTAGGGAGGCGTTGCGTCCCACTGATCCTGTGGGGGGCCCTTGAGAAGGAATTAGGGCTTCGAATAGGATAGGGTGTTGATCGCCAATATTATAAACAAGTGGTTGTTATTCAAAGTCTTAGAGAAGATAATCAGGTGAGTTTTAGGCTATCAGTCACTGTAGAGGCCTTGTGGACGATTTTCTAATTTTGTCAGTACTTCTGGTGCTGTCAGGCATCTTTTCCGGCTCGGAAACGGCATTGGTTTCACTTTCCATGGCACGTGCCGAGTCGCTCTATCGAGAGGGCAGGGCCGGCGCGCACGCCCTGTATATCCTCAAAAAAGACCCGAGTCGAATGCTCATCACTATTCTGATCGGTAACAATGTGGTGAACATTGCCGCCTCCGCCATGGCCACCGTGGTGGCGACGGAATATTTCGGCAATCGGGGGCCAGGCATTGCAGTCGGGGTATTGACCATCCTGATTCTGATATTCGGTGAGATCACCCCCAAAAGTCTGGCAACCCGATTCGCTGAACGCATCTCATTGTTCATTTCACCAATCATCTACGGGTTGATGCGCCTGATTTACCCTTTGGTTTGGACGTTTTTGCAGTTTACCAACTGGATCCAGTCGCGGACCAAGGCGGCTGAGGATCCGCTGGTAACCGAATCCGAAGTGATCACCATGGTGGAGCATGGTGAAGTAGAGGGGGTGATCGAGACCGACGAACGGGAGATGATTCAACGGGTCTTCAACTTCAACGATCTGAAGGCCGAGGATGTGATGACGCCGCGCCGCCAGGTGTTTCGGCTGGATGGGCGGCGTCTGGTGAAGGATGTACTGCCGGAGATCCTCAAACAACCCTATACCCGGATCCCACTGTTTGCGGCAGATGCAGACGAGATCGTCAGCCTGGTTTTCATGCGCGATCTGATGAACGTGGTGATGAGCGGTGATCTGGACATGCCGGTCAGCCAGATTGCCAGGGAGCCGGTTTTCACTCCCGCCAACACCCCCACTGACGAACTGGTCCGTACCCTGCGCAGCAAGCGGCGCCACATGGCCATCGTGGTGGATGAGCACGGTGCGATGGTGGGTGTGGTCACCTTGGAGGACCTCCTGGAAGAGCTGGTGGGAGAGATCTATGATGAGTCCGATGAAAAGCCGGATGAGATCATGGAATTGAGTAAAGAACGCATCCTGGTAAACGGCGCCTCGGAACTGCGGGTGGTCGAGGACTATTTCGGCATCGATATCCCTGGGAAACCTACGGACACCATCAACCGTTGGTTGCTCGAGCACACGGAACGTATCCCGATGGAAGACGAAGAATTCGAGCTGGATGGCTTGAATATTCGCGTACAAGACGCCTCTTCCCGGCGAATCCACCAGGTGATTCTGCAAAAAATCGATGACCCACAGGCAGAAGACACCGAAACGGGCATATCGGACCAGGAGCAAGGTTAATAATATCCGATCATTAACCACCGACCTCTACTCAGGCTAACCGCTATTGCTCATCCCTGAGCTGGTCTTCACTTCATTGGCTGCCAAGCAACACAATGAGCCACTCTTGCTGAACTCACAGACAGCTCGATGGGATCATTCAAATGATTTCCCGTTATGTCTTTCTCGTGAAATCATGTATATTACAGAAATATTACAACAATATTACAAAGTCTAAACTTTACATTGATGCCTCAATGCTCCTTGCGCGCTAAAGGAACGAATCTACTATGCCGCTAGGGGGTTACGGCACTCAGATTGTGGCTGACTGGTCAATGCCTGAGCACGATGACGGAATCAGATCATTGATGCGGTGGAGATCGCGGAGTTTGTTGAAGTCTTGATACCTCCCCGGACTGCTTACCTACATAACATTACAGAGGGAATTTATTCATCCATGCCTACCACGATTAGTTTCAAGAAGTTGTTGGGTGGTTCTCCGTTTCCATTGATGAAAAAACACATGAAGCTCTCTGCCAAGTGTGTCGAACAGATCCCCATCATGCTCGAGGCCTTATTCGATAATCAGGAGCATGCGTTGCAAGCCGCCCGCAATAAGGTCTTCGAGTTGGAGAGTGAGGCGGATCAGATCTTCGATAATCTGTCTTCGGGGCTGTCGCAGAGCAAGTTCCTACCAGTTCATCGACATGACGTGATTGCCGTCTTGCGAGAACAGGAGAGCATTGCGGATACCGCACAGGATATCGCGGGCCTGTTGTCCATGCATCTCGATATTTCGCCTGAACTGCGGGAGCCGTTGCTGAGCTTGGCGAACAAATCCGTGGAGACGGTCCACAAGGCGCAGGCCGTCATCAAGAAGCTGGATGCCCTGGTGGAAACCGGCTTCAAGGGACCGGACGTGGATCAGGTCTTCGAGTTGATCGATGATGTCGCAAAAAGTGAAGACGGCGCAGACATGCTGGGGATAGAACTGGTGGACAATATCTACCGGCACCACAAAGAAAAAGATCCGGTATCGACCATGTTTTCTTACCAGCTGACACGCTGGCTTGGTGAATTGGCCGACCATGCCGAGTTGGTCGGAAGCCGCATGCGGCTCCTCGTTGGGCGTTGATTTCGAGCCCCATGTCCTAAGACACAAACAATATAAAGGGTTTTGGTATGGAGATAATTGCTCAATACGGTCATGTCTTTCTAATTTTGGCGGTGATTTTTGGCCTTTATATGACCTGGGGTATCGGTGCCAACGACGTGGCCAATGCCATGGGTACCTCGGTCGGTTCTGGCGGTATCACCGTCAAACAAGCGATCATCATCGCCGCCATCTTCGAATTTGCCGGCGCGTTCATCGCCGGCGGCAATGTCACCAAGACCATCCGCAAGGGTATCATCGACCCCAGTCTGGTTTCAGGCACTCCAGAGATCCTGGTGTACGGTATGCTCGCGGCATTGCTGGCGGCTGCCATCTGGTTGATGCTGGCATCCTGGAACGGTTGGCCCGTCTCCACCACCCACAGCATTATCGGAGGTCTGGTAGGCTTTGCCATCGTGGGAATCTCGTTCGACTCGGTCAACTGGGGAAAGATCAGTCAAATCGTAGCCAGTTGGGTTGTATCGCCCCTGCTGGGGGGCTTCTTCGGTTACATGTTGATGGTCAGTGTGCAAAAGTTGATATTACGCACCAGTGATCCGGTCAGACAGGCCAAGAAATGGGGGCCTTTCTACGTTTTTTTGGTCGGCTGGATTGTCTGCCTGGTCACCATGTTCAAAGGGCTCAAGCATCTGAACCTGGATCTCTCCCCGATCGAGAGTCTTATTGCAGCTACGGTTGTAGGCATCATCATCGCCCTGATCGGTAGAAGCATGATCAACAAGGTTTCGGTGGAGGAGAGCGCAGACCGTGATGTGCAGTTCGCCATGGTGGAAAAGATCTTTGTCCCGATGATGGTGTTTACCGCTTGCGCGATGGCTTTTGCCCATGGATCAAACGATGTGGCCAACGGTATCGGTCCCCTGGCGGCGGTCATCAGTCTGGTGGAATCGGGAGGGGAGGTGGCACAGTCATCCGAACTGCCGCTATGGATCCTGGTTTTGGGTGGTGTCGGCATCATCTTGGGACTGGCGACATTGGGTTATCGAGTGATGCGGACTATCGGTACTCGTATCACCCAGCTCACTCCTTCGCGTGGTTATTGCGCGACGCTCGCTGCTGCGACTACGGTGGTGCTGGCTTCAAAAACCGGTTTACCAGTCTCTACCACGCATATTGCGGTAGGTGCAGTGATGGGGGTTGGGATGACACGGGGGCTGGGCGCTTTGGATCTGCGCGTGATCCGGGATATCGTTATATCCTGGGTGATTACGATCCCGGCCGGCGGTATTCTCGCCATGTTATTCTTTTTTACCTTGAAAGGGATGTTCGGTGGCGGAAGTTAATTCGGCCCAAAGAATCGCTAAAGACACTGCCGAGTATGCAACATCTTAAATTTAAGATGTTCAAGCTATTGTGGAGGTTATGAGTTCAACGCCTTGATTGGGGTTTTGGCTCAACTCAGTCATCGGTCCATTTCTGCATCTTCCATTTTTTGGGGGATGCTTGATCAAACCAATGTTTGACGACCTGTACCTTGGACCAATCCAGGGATGGGATCACTTCTTTATCAGATCGTCTGCCTTTTTTCTGCAGGATCTTTTCCAGTACGGGAAACGAGTAGGGCCTGGCGGTGTTGAACGGTCGCAGCATGACCTGTAATCCGTTCTGATAGAGGAACCAGGCTATTCTCCAGTAGGTATGTACCTGCCAGGTTATCCACTCTTTAGTGAGGTTCATGTCGACCAACCGGTGATCGCCGGATGATAGCCGCTTCTTTCTGTTTTCATATAACCAAACAGGTGGAGGAAGAATGAAGTCGAAAACAAAACGGGCTCGCCAATTCGGCGCCAGGATGAATTTCTTTTTTTGCGGTATCTGGATTCGATCGAAGACCAAGTCGGGAAATTTTTTCGTGTCTTCGAATCTTTCGTCATACACCGAAAGGCCTTCATCATGACCCTTGAATGGAAAGGCAAAATGAATCTCTCGAGGGCGGTGTGTCAGTGGTTCAACAGTCCACCATTTCTTTTCTGAGATATCGATACAGACTTCACCTGGATATCCGCCGATCTTTTTCATCAGATAGGATTTCCCGCAACCGGGTGGTCCGACCACGACCCAGCTACTGAATTTCATTTTTGCGGGATAGAGAATGCCGTTTTTCTCTTTGAGTTTCATGGATATTCAGTTCTCTATCAGAGATTTTATTCTTAGAGGAAGGAAAATAATTGTAGTCGGCATGTCATACGACAGAAAAGAAAAATCAGTTTAAAGTCTAAACTAAGATTATGATAATTTATAGAACAAATGAATCGCATCCGCGTCGTGTTAACAGGCTCTGGTTGAAGTTTTAACTCATGAACCTGTTCGAAACCACTATGATTCAAGACGTGCAATATTTCAGAAACTATCAATTCCCATTGCATGTCAAATTTCATCAACTTCTTATCACCGGACCGCCAGGTTCGGGTAAATCCTCCCTTGTCGATAGTATAGGGGGTTGGCCTCAAGAGGGTTACATCGATCTCAGCGCAAACAGGTGGTGGGTTTCTCAGCAGTTGTCACTGCGCCCACGTGAGGTGCATCTGGGATTTCCCTTTGTTGGATTCGATGAAGCCTTGACGGTCTTCGATGCACCTTGGATGGAAGCCCGAGAGACTCCACTATTGGACCTGCGTAGGATCCTGATTCCACCGCTGAAATGTTATTTCTGGCAGCGAAACTGGCGGAATAGATACGTTTTTGAATTTTTATTGCCAACGGCCGACTGGTTGTATGAACAACGTTTATACCGAGCTCAGAGAAAAACACATCGCGTTGATGAGCGCTTCGACCTGCCATTGATCAAACGGCAACTGGAAACGCTCTGGATAGCCGCCAGATTTCTGCATCATCAGGGCTTACTCATGTATATCAGGGAAGGTATAGACGGGGGCTTGGTGCGTTTCACCGGGTCTCGTGATTGACATTTATAAGCCGTGAAAAAACTATTCACTCGATTGACATCTCTGATACCTGGTCACTCCAAGTGTGAAGAGATCAGTTTGAGTGAGCCTTTCCGACTGGGCAAGGCCAGAGTCCGGGTGCCTTATCTAGGCACACCCATTACGGTAACCCTGATCAGGGAGCAGGTCATATTTCAAATCTTTTCAGAACCCCTGTTGGATGCCGATGGCAAGTATCAGTCAAACCGGTATCTACTTTCAGATCCCAGTCGGTATTTCAGCGAGATCAGTGGTTTCATCCGACTCGAGCAACAGGGCGAGACTTTTGTCCTGGGGAACCAGGATAGACAGAAACCGGTGGGCTGTGATTTACCGAAAAATCTCGACATGCGCCACCTAAGCATTACCCATGACGGTGATGGCTTGATCTTTCGTAAACTGGTTTCTGATGCAGAGATTGAGATCCAATCGCTGGATGACGACCGAATCATAGAGGCCCACAGGGTACGCCGAACAGAGCGCTTGGGTACCATTCGTGAGATCTTCGGCGGCCCCATCGAACTCTTGTCTCCTACTGTTGCACTCGCCACCTTGCAGCAAGCCAATCAGATTCTTGGCGAAGAAAGCTATCGGCCCTTGGATGACCGGGGTAAACCAGGTGGTTTGTTAGAACTGCCCGATTCCCTAGTGCCGATCATCATCGGGGACCTGCACGCGCAGGTCAACAATCTTCTGACCCTGCTCAGTCAAAACCAATTCATGGAGGCGCTCATAAAGCAGGAGGCAGTATTGATAATCCTTGGAGATGCGGTGCATTCAGAAATGGACGAACAATTGGATGAGATGCAGGATTCATTACTGATCATGGATCTGATTCTGCGCCTGATGATGCGTTTTCCCCACCAGGTTTTTTACATTCGCGGTAACCATGATAGCTTCTCCTCTAACTTGACCAAGTTTGGCATTGCCCAATGTCTGATTTGGGAGGCTGAGATCCGCAAGCGACGGTGTGAAGTCTATTTAGAGGAACTGAAAAGGTTCTACGATTCCCTGCCCTATGTGGTTATGTCGAAAGATTTTGTTGCATGCCACGCGGCCCCGATTAAAACCCGTTTCGACAAGAAGATGCTGATCAACATCTACCGCTATCCAGGGCTTGTCAAGGAACTCACCAGAAACCGGATTCGCCGCCGAACATCTCCTGCTGGTTACACACGCGCCGATGTCCGACATTTCAAAAAGACCCTGAAGCTGTCACAGAAGATCCCGTTTCTGGTCAGTCATTCGCCAATGGATCGGGAAAATCCTTTGTGGTTGGAGGCAGGCGGAATAGAAAATCATCATATTGTCTTTAGCGCGAATACACCTTGGATCGGTGTGTTCACGCGGGTCCGCGATCATATGATTCCACTGAGTTACCATAGGGAAAATCTATTACCTATTATTAATGGATTGAGCGGCTCAAACGATTCTGTTTCCCCATAACGGGGGGACTTTGCCGGTCTCGAGTCACAGGAAACAGCGAATCTGGGATTGTCATATTTCTTTCATAATTAAGCGCTAAACTATAATGTCCCCTTGGTTTGTCAGGTGAATAACATCTAACAAGGCCAGTGAACTCTAAATACAAGCGGAGCATGAGATGGTCAAGCTCACAGCAAAGTTACGTATCGGCGAGAAGATCGGTTTGGGATTTACGCTAGTCGGACTGCTGTTTCTCGGAGTGGTTTGGCAGTATCACACCACCTACAATCGTTCTTTGACCAGCTATCAACAGCTGCATCATGTGGACGAAGCAAAAAAGAGTCATGCCCTGAAGATCGCCAATAGCCTCACCGCAGCAAGAGTTGCGGAGAAAAGGTTCCTGATCCAGCCTGACTTGGTGTTCGTCGACGAGGTAGGTAAACATATCGATCAGGCTGAGCGTCTGGTTTCCAAAATGCAGAACATTGACCCATCGAGTGCGTTGAATGCAGAGCGGATGACCGCTTTTATACAAACCTATCACGAACATTTTAAAACCATTGTGGAAGCCTGGGAGCGCAAAGGGTTGAATCATGATTCTGGCCTGCAGGGGGCATTCAGGCAAACCGTGCATGAATTGGAGTCGATTGCCAACCGATTCAATACAGGGCCTCTCTATCGGCAACTGCTGCAGATTCGCCGGGCAGAGCAGGGTCTGGATTCCGAACGAATCACTCCCTTGGTTGACGAATTCGAGAAACGATTGTCCGCGTCCAGTCTGGAGCCGAATGTCAAGTCAGAGCTTTTCGCCAGGACACAGGCTTATCGGGATGCCATCGCAGGTACTCTACGTACCACCCACCCGGCCGAGCAGATCGATAGACAAACTAACGGGTTCCAGGCGCTCGCCGATGATCTCGAGACCCTGGTAAATCGGTACTATGTGCCGGGTTTCGTAACCAGTATCTTGCAGCTGAGAAGGCGTGAAAAGGACTATCTCTTGAGACTGGATGAGCGTTATGTCGACATGGCCCTGGAGGAGATCCGCTATCTTACAGAGAGGATAGACAGTTCGTCGATTCCCGCCGAGGAGAAGTCGTATATCAATAATCTGATCGATAAATATCAGCAGGATTTTCTAGCACTGGTCGCGCAAAACGACCGAATCGATCAATTGGTCCAGCTGATGAGACTGGCGGTTCAAAACATCAATGCACTGGTCGAGGAAAACGTCAGTGAGGCCGACCAGGGAATGAATCAAGGTTTGCTCGATGTCAACAATGCTGCACTCAACAATGAGCGATTAATGTATCTGACCGTCGCTGCAGCCACTTTGCTGGCTGTTGGTTTCGCGGTATTCCTGACTCTCAACATCGTGCGGCCAATGCGAAAAATGGTCGGATTACTCGACCAAATGACCTATGAGGAACCGACGGAGCGGATGCTTGTTGATCTCAACGGCAGGGATGAGGTGAATGCAATGGCTATCTCGCTGAACACCATGGCGGAACATAAGAAGCGTTTCATGCAATGGTGGAGGACATCGATGGCAGAAGAAGAAGCCTGTAAAAAGTTGAAACAGGCATTATTGTCTGATGCACAAGGACTCCCTATCAGCAGTCTTGATGCTGCTAAAGACGATTTGAAGTCTGCTCTTCTAACGAAAAAGGGATTATTCACAACTCAATGTGAGGGAATAGAACAACTTAGTAGCACCATCACCGAAAAGGCTGATGAATTGTTGAAGGGTAAGCCATCCGGCGATACCTTAGTGGCGTTGGATTCCATTCGTCATTCTGCACAGTCGATCAAGAACTTTCTGGAAATCGTCTCGTCTCATGAGACGCACTAGAACTAAGGTTGTTGCAATCTAGATGGGGCGGACATCGGTCATGTTATTTAAACTAAACGAGAGATCAGATTCAGGATAGGTGCCATTGCCTTATCAAGACAGACAGCAAGTCATCGACATCAAGCACAATCCATCCTCATGGACAAGAGTGGAAATGAATAATCTGATGCTTTATTTGAATATCAAATTGATCATAAGCAATCCTGCTTAGCCACTGGGAAGCGGATGTCTTGTGTGCGCCGCTTGTGGGATACGGAGAGCGGTTCCCTCAGGGTGTGCGTCAACTTTTCCATACACCTTGGGACAGGTCCACGAAGTAGCAGACAGTATCCTACGGTAGAATATGTGAGAACTGAGGAAAGAGCTGGGTGATCTGTCGTTAGCCACGGTTAACCCTGGTTCTGCTGCTAGGGTTGGATGCTGAACAGACTTGAATCGAGTAGTACCGCTGAACATACAAGGTGATATATCTCAATGCTGATACTGGACGCTATCGGTATGATGATCGTTTATGTTCCACTGACATGAGACTTACCGGGCTTGTCAGGTGTCTGTAATGGGTCTTTCAAACAACTTTATGATTGTTATTGACAAATCTGGGCTGAATTTCTCGCTCAGCCGGAAATACATGCATATCAATTCGTTGAATGAAGGCAATCCATGCGGAAGACCGCCCATGGCAACCGATCTGGAGATGAACTTGTGAAAGATTTAATTTGGAGTGATTCGCTCAGTGTTGCTGTCAAGGAAATAGATGACGATCATCGTAGACTCGTCGATTTGTTCAATATCCTCAATCATGCTGTCGTGGAACAGGACTCGGCAGAATATATCGAGGCGATTCTAGATGAACTGATCAGTTGTACGGTCTGGCACTTCAAACACGAAGAACGATTGATGCTGAAGTATCGTTATGCAGGACACAGTGAGCACAAGAGGGAACACCAAGAGTTGATCGATAGTGCCAAGGTACTGCAGGAGAGGTTTCTGCAAGAGGATAAACCACTCTCGAGTGAAGATATCGAATTTCTGGAACATTGGCTGACGGAGCACATTCTCGTTGCTGACATGGAGTTGGGCGCTTATCTGGTCGAAGCAATGTAAGCTCACAGATATCTTCTGTCCGAGAAGTACTTTTAGCTCAGGATGAGTGTCTAGTTCAATTCATCATTGGATATTGAAGAAACCTGCATGCTGCCATACCGGCAAGTGTGATCTGGGCAAAGGCGAATCAATGGCTTGATGCTAAATCCATCCCTGGACTTGTCAGCACCAAGTCAGAGTTCAAATCTGTTAGTGGAATATACGTACAATTATTCTCTTAAAACTGTTGTGATTTCAGTATCAGAATTATTAGCAGTGTAAGGATCAGATGTGGCTGACTCTACTGTTACAGTATTGCGTAGTGCACCAGGCCTTCGTGGTCGCACAATAATCTCAACAATTTCAGTTATCCCAACACCAATATCTCCAAGCTCACATTCGATATCCAGTTTATCGATTTCACACGTACCTTGACTTGTGCTAGCAGAACGAACAGCAACGCCTCGTGGTAGACTATCGTAAACTTCAACATCTTGAGCTAATCCTGGCCCATTGTTAGTGATATTTATTGTATATAATAAATTACTATTGCGTTGCACCGGATCAGGATCATCTGTCACACTTATGGAAACATCAGACTCACTATTAGGATCTGATGTTTCTTGTACTGTAGCTGATATGTAATCTGACGAATAGACGTCAGTGTCAGGTGTTTCACTGTTTATCTCTATATAAAATACTGCATCAGCAGAAGTAGGGTCTGTTGTATCTAATGGGAAACGAGATATACTATCCAAAACAAAAAAAGAAATGGCATCTGGCGCTGGATCATATGAACCTGAAGTTGATATTTCCATTCGGAAAATAATCATATCTCCAAATGTTATATTCTGCTGAAACTCGTTAAAAAATTCTCCATCAAATAGTACAACAGGTCCTGGTATCAACTCTCCACTTGTACCTCCTGATGATGAATGATCACCTAATAATCCATCTGTAGTAAATTCTGTTATAGTCACAGAGTTATTTGCTTCAGCATCACCGTCGATAAAATCAAATACAATTATACCATTCGTGCCAGATATCGGTTTTGTATCAATTGTTACTTGGTAAAATGACTCGGCATAAATGATTTGCGAAAAACATAACACAATGATACTCATAAGAACTGAGTAGTAATATTGAATATTATTAGTAATCATAATGGTAACCTTTGCTAATCTTACTAGAATCTATTACGGATTTGCCGTACGCCAGATATCGAACGTATACTGCAGTGGATCTCGTTCTGAATTTAGAAACTCTAGAGCAATTGATGTTGCCTCACTTGGTTCTAAAGATTGGCCTGTGGTTGCTAAAGAAACAGTAAAATATGGATTACCTGGATCTAACTGGTCTGTTACGCCATCCCTATTGACAATGCTTTTTTCAAGGTCAGTAAAAACAGCATACATAGGCCCCGCAACTGGATATAGATTTTTGTTTTCTATTCGAATAAATTGATTAAAAAAACCAGTATTTCGATTTAGTCGGAATCCACTCCTGTTGATGGATAATTGATCAGTAAGATTTTCCGGACTTCTTGCGACGCCTTGTTCAGAGACATCAACCATCGTAAATGCTACAGCTTCACCATTTTGAATTGTTATTGTCGCAGATCCGGAACTAATAGCAGTTATCTTTCCTTGTGTATCTATAACAGCAACGTCTGGATTACTCGATGTATATGTGGTACCGGTTATTGGATGTGTGACGTCTCGAATAACACCATTTTCATACTCAGCTTTTACATGGAGATTACGTGTTGTTGCACCTTGACTATCAATATTAAGCAAAACTATTGTTTGTGTACTTAAACCTGTAGCGATCTCATCAGGTTTTACGCCCACGGTAATTTTTTCTCCTTCAATGTATTCACCTGCTACATTGATCGTTGATGCTATAAGAGATATGTGGCCTGCATAATCTGTCGGTATATATAGATCATGCTCAAAAGTAGGTCTCTGTAATGATATGACACCAAAAGGAGAATAAATTAATGCTCCAGCAGTTTGGATAGATTCATCAATATCTACAACTAGATGGATAGTCTCACCAGGAGAAAAGATTTCCCCTTCATATGGGGAAATGAATCTAATTAGATTATTATCCGTATCAAATAATGTCGTTACAACGTCTTGTGTTTCTGCTGATGGATTCATTGGTCCACCAAGATCGCATTGTGACGAATATACTAGTGCATCAATCTCTATACCTTGACCAGGTACAGTTTTAGCTACACCACTTCCATCCGAAATTACAGCGGGAAGATATTCTTCAAGTACAACTGTCACGTTATCATGGTCAAGTATTTCTCGCGCTCTATCTGAGGCTTCTTCAAAATCTGTAACTCCTGGTACTGCTGAAGTACCAAAATGGTAACGATCATCATAATTTGTTCTACTCGTCCCTACAACACCACCTAATTGCGAGGAAATTGGCACAATGGCATCATTATCTTCGCGAAATCTAAATGCGTCGACAATCTCTTGCGGAAAAAGGTGAGTTTCATTTATACACTCATCATTAGAATCTTTTTCGACACATACAGTTACGGTTAATGCATCTTCGAAAGAATTAATGTTAAACCAACCCCAACCAGTCCAAAAATCCGCAGGCTCATCCCATGTTCCATCACCTCCGCCCGTTGCTGTTATTAAGTGTGTCGGAACTATTGTCTCGTCAATCAATGATAAAGCTGGACTGTTTTCTGCCAGATCACATACACCGCCATCTGTAATCGAAGCATTTTCAATAACATCGCTAATTGTGTTCTCTATTGCCTCTGGCCTAACTTCATGCAGAGCAACTATAAGATTGGCAAAATTACTACCATAATGAGGTGTTGTCAGGGTAATAAGATTACGAATATTGCCATTATCTAGATTCGAGGGATTTTGATAATCATCACTATTGATATGGCCTCTAGTAAGAATACCCCCCATACTGTGTGCTATCACATCGGACTTTGTTGTTGCATATCCTTTGGTTCGAGACTGATTTACTAAATTCAAAATAAAATTGGGTAATTTACTGATGTTTACAGAGAAGTTATCAGCATCAGTATCCTCATATGATTCAGCTAAGCTTGTTAGATATTCATTGTTATCATTATAGCTATTATCCCAAGTATCATCATCAGACCAAATGCCATGAAGCAATAACACAGGAGGTCTCACAAGCGTGATTTTTGCACGTTTTTTTGTTGTATTTGTATTGGTAGTTGCCGTAGGAGTAAATGTAAACTCTACATCAACTTCACGGAAGTCTTCATCAGTACCATAAGCATCAGGTGGTAGATAAAATGAAAATGATTTATGAAATGAATCAACCAATGTAGTATTTGATAAATCAACTGTAATCGAACCTTGTCCTAATGTGGATTCTGAAACTATCTCAAAACATGCTTGGCCTTCTACACCAGAACTTAGACGCATCAAGAGTGGACTAACACCATCCGTAACCACACCACTAACATTATCTGATTTACCACAATTAGATAATATATTTGGATCGTTACTGAGTTCTGAACTATCATCAGATTGTCGGCAATGAGTGACTATAGGATTGTCATTCAAAAATCTTATATCAGGGTTCGCATCAATGAATATACCTGTACCGTCGTTACCGATATCCCATGCACTGACGGGTCTAGTAAGTAGAGTGTATAATTCATCTTCATCGGTAACGACAATATCAGCAGTACCTACACTATTCCCGTATATTGTTACAGAATCACTTTCTGTTTCACCTTCTGGTATACAAACTTTAGGAATTAATCCTTGAGATTTATCGCCAGCCGCAGCAACAGTGATATCTGTAGAATGTAATCTGAAACAAACCTCTTCAGTCACAGGATCGGGAGTCAATAAGTGAATATCAATGGTGCTTGCGACAGGAACATTAACAATTTCAAGAGTCGTGTCTGTATACTCCAGACAACCATCTACAGACAATGGTTCTATAAGGTTTTCGCTTTTAACATCTGATAACAGAGAAAGCGTTGGAAAGGATTTATATGCACCAGCAGAACACGTTAATAGTAACAACGTAAGATAGA
>JAAUXZ010009150.1_pt1 | contig 18796 bp, 18 predicted proteins | sample 7278131 | NCBI WGS metagenome assembly JAAUXZ01 (sample SAMN14350119, study PRJNA611818) | marine sediment metagenome | isolation source: surface marine sediment (3m) | place: French Polynesia: Moorea | collected 2018-08 | reverse complement strand
TCCTAATCGATCAGTATTAACAACACCCAGCGCCATTAAATCATCATCAGATGATGTACGAGAGAACGTAATGCCAACGCCCTCATTGCTATAATTTGTGAGCGTTAAAGGATTAATTGACAGGTTTTTGTTGGTTCCGGTAGATACGTCAAGGTTGCCCGACATATCAACACTTTTCCCAAACTGAATCTCATCGGCACCTTTATTAAACAGCATCCAATCAGTGCCACCTGCTTCTTGAATCAACAAGTCATCAGTAACTGCTATCATCTCCCAAAAGTTGACTGTTGTATCATAATCTGCCGCTGTGTATAAACGGATTCCCCCACCATTTGCTGACCCTGTGCCATCTCCGTATATGCTCAATGAGCCTCTGGTAGTGTCGTTGCTGCCAACAGTAAGGTTGCCAGAGAAATCAGCATTGTTTCCGGTAAGCGTACCAAACACTTCAACGCCAGTATTATCCAGCGTAAAGACCGGGTCTACGCTGCCGTACTCAAAGCGCAGTGACTCTAGATCAGAGCTGCGACGATAAATTTTCCAAGCACTAGCGCCAAACCCGCCACCAAACGAGATACCTAATGGACCTGTTGTTGCGATTGGTGAGATGCTAATGATTTTAGGAGAGCCACTGCCAGCACCGACAGTGAAATTGCCAGCAATATTTACATCTTCTGCAAATGTGACATTAGCAGTATCTCGGGCAATGCTTATAGCATTGTTACTTACAGGGTTGTTTCCTACATCAATCTCAAGAGAGTTGCTAGCCCCATCATAGTAAATATATGCTCCTACGTCACCAACGCCTTCCTCCACTAATTGAATGGTAGCACTGCTATTCGCATCCGCTTGAAGTCGAACAACAGGGCTGGTTGAGTCTAAGGTGATAGAGTCTAAGGTGATATCTGTAGGGATTGAGGCATTGGTCGCTGATAAAACGCCAATGGCTACTGATGATAAAGACGCCGACAGGCTGCCGATATCCAGACTAACCGTTATCGTGGTATTAGGGGAGCTATAACTTGAACCAGTGATTGTCCCATATAACGTGGTTAGGTCGGTTAGTTTCAACCGCCGGCCAGCATGATATGTTGCTGTAATATCGCCCGTTATAGTAAATGTGGTTGTGCTGGCATATGCCGGGGTGTCTCCGAGGTCTATCCACTGCGCGTCCTCATGCTGCCGCCTGATCGCGGCCATGACTTCCCTGGACGCATTATTTAACTGGCTCGGAGCCATGCCCTCGGGGAATCCATCAGGGGATGGATCATTGTTACTGGCGGCTGTGGTTGACCAATCTTTTATATCACTCATTCTTGATGACTCCCGTCATTAATATATACTGCGATAATGCGTTATAACTTTAGGCAATCAATTATTATGCTATCTATAATAGCGATTATTGCCTATTGTATTTATTCCTTTGCATTCCAGGCTAAAGACGCAAACTTTTTAATCGGTTTCTTTTGTGGTTTTGCCCTGTGGCAAATCAACTATAGAAACTGTTATGGGAAATGGTTTAATTATTGATATCGTTTTAACGCCCCCTGGATTTGAGGCTGCAATTGCGTCGATTGATAGCCTAGTAAACCGCTATTCAGTAACTGAGTTGCTGTATCTGATAGATCTAGCAATCCTTGTCTCTTTAGTAATTCTCGCCTTAACCCTGTATTCATAATGCTGTTATTCTGCGTGAAAAGTATATCCGTCAAGGTTTCTAATTCTTGCGGGCTAAATCCTTGATTTAAGCTTCTTAGCGCTCCCCTGGCAAGGCTGTGAGTCGCGTCTAATGGATTGTTTTGCGCAACCCCGAATAGAAAATCTGTCATAGCGCCCTTGGCCTGCTCTGCCTTGGCTAAATTTTTATAAGTTGGACTGCCGCCTAATATCCGCTGTTTTGTCCTATTCATTATAAATTCAATGTTTATGGCTTCTTCAAAAGCCTTGAATTTTTCATCATCATTGAATGCGGCCTTTATAGCATTACGCTTTTTCTGAGATCCAAAAATCCGTTTAGCCATATCCGCATTGTCTGGTGCCGACATAATTGTGTCATCGATTTGCCTGATCACACCAGATAGAAAATATTCCCTGGTATCGTCATCCATCGCCTTTACTTGCTTTGTCACAAGCTCACTATCCCCGCGCATGAATTTACGCCCTTCTTCCATTGCGTCCATTTGCCTTGATGGGATTTCGTAGGCTCTCCTTGCTTCGGCATATTCAGGTAATGCCTCATCAGCCATGCTGACCAATTTATTTTTAGCGTCGGTAATATTGCCTGCTTTAAATTTATTACCAGCCCTGGCCATTACGTCGCTTTTCCCTTGTAGAGACTTTTTGACAGTATCTATGTACCTAACGCTATTTATTGGATACCCATCTAATTTGTTTAATGGATCTTTACCAATTTGCTCAAACACCTTTTGTAAATATGGCTCATCTTTCATTAGTTGGGCCAGTTTGCCCATATCTACTGTTTTTGCAGGATCATCGACAAATTGAGAATATAACGCACTTGAATCTGCCTGCCTTTTTAAAAACAAGTCATCTAATTCATCATAGTAATTCCGGGTTTTTCCCATTAGTTTAGCAGCCACGTCCGTTAGCCTGCCCCCTTGCCCAAGATCTCGATTAGTCAAAACCCTTTGAGCCACGTCAACGCCTTTCCCTGGGGTCTCTGCTACATGCTTTGCTAATGCTGTGATATTCCCGCCTGCAGCATCAGGGATGATTGATTCGCCCCCCATCTCGTCGAGTCTGCGCATTACATCGTCAACAGTAAGACCATCAGCTTCTATATCTCGGATTACCGCCCGATAAGGCTTGTCTGGATGGGCTTTGTTGACATAATTTAAAATTGGTTTCCTGGCAAAATTAACCAAACTCTTTCCTACATCAACCACGGGTTTAGTAGCCAGGCCCATACCAGTCCCCGCTACCGTGCCAATACCAGTATCTATGAGTTTCCCTTTTGCCGTTTCCGCCTCACTGTACCCATGACCTGCCGCACCACCCAGTAAGCCACCTGACTTTGCTAGATTCCATAGAGTATTAGCCTTGCCACCCAGTCCCAAAATACCCGCTAACAGACCTCCGCCAATCTCTGCAGTTGTGCTGCTTACAGGGTTATTCAGTTGAAATAATTTCTCGGCATTCCTTAGCTGATCCCTGGTTTCCTGATATGGACGCCCCTCCGCTAGAGACAGCAACCCGCCGCCTATTTCATCCGCATGGCCCAATGTAAGACCCTGCAGTCCTTTCATAATATAAGCTGATATCTTGTCAGAGGTTGACGCTAGGTCATTATAGGTGTAGCCCTCTGCCTCCATGTATTCAAGGATTTCATTGGGGTCTACGCCTTTAGATATAGCTTTTTCTACATTGGTTTTTACCTCTGCCTTAGTTCTCATAAACCCCACCTATCAAGTATGCTGTCTGCCTCGGATGGATTTGGCTTTGGATTCTTCTGTGGCTTGGGCTTCGGCTTTTCTTTTGTCTCTAGCAATGACGGCCCGTAGTAAGTCGGCAATTCATAGTTATTCATCCATTGACCATAGCCCAGCAATCCAGGGTTTATAGCTTTTTGATATGGAAACGCGCCTCCTATTACTTGATCCTTGTACCAGTTAATGCGTCCTAGTAATGGATTAGCCTTGTTTTTGAGTTGTCTTTGAGCTTCTAAAACAAGCCCTTTTCTCGCGCCCTCGGTTAGTTGCCCTTTGCCCTTAATCTGGTTTAAAAAGCCTTGTAGTTGACCGAAGTAGCCATCTGTACGAGCTATTGCCTGCCCCTCCTCGGTTCTCACTACAGACCTTGGGTCAAGCATTTTTGCAAAGGAAAATATCATCGCCTGGTCAGCCGCGCCCCGGCTTTCTTCCCCTGCCTGCGCAGACTCGACTAAGGACTCAAACTGTCCTTTCATTGTATTTAACTGTTCTGCTATCGGTGTGACTTCTTTTCTTATGCCTTCCTGATATTTAAGCATATCCTTATTTAGCCCGCCTACATCTTTCTCCATAATCGTTTGCAGCGCTGCTTGTTCATACCCTGGAATAGACAATAAGCCAGCGGCTAGCTTGTTGGTATCACCGTCAGCCAGATACCCAGAACCTTTGTCTATCAGTCCGGGGATACGTTGCTCACCCGGATACATATCGTATTCATGCACTCCTGGAGCGCTGCCGATCAGTGCCGCCACCTTCTCCCGCTGCGCCTGCTTCTTACGGGCATCAGCCCCGCCGAGCAAGCCTTGCGCGGCAAACTGCAAATACTTATCCGCCTGGTTGCGGGTTTTTGACCCAAGTAATCCCAGGCCGCCAAGGATCATTGATAATCTATGCTTGTCATTCATTAAACTCATTATAGAAGACCCCCAAATCCTATCGCTAAACTGCCGAGGCCAAGGAGTCTGTCCAGTGAACTAGACTCCTCCTGTGCTACTGGCTGTGACCCTTGCAGTGTTGAGATAATATTCGCGTAGTTCTGCAGGTTCTGCCACGGCAGATTTGCGTTTTGTTGCGCGAGTTCATCTTGTTGCACTCCTAGCGTATTAAGCAATGTTGCAAGTGTTGCCTGTTCGTTTTGCATTCCAGGCATTAACTGAGCGGCCGTGATCGCTCGATTTTGATCAGTGTTATACATATCCGCTAATGCCTGGTTTTGACTAAACTGGTTTTGGTAGCCCTGCTGCCAAAGGTCGGCATTTCTCTGTGTAGCGTCTATATTCAGGTTTGCATTGTTCAGAAATTCAGTTGCCCCGGCCTGTGCTGCGGCCAGTTGATTCTGCGTGGTGCGGTTTTGCAAGTCACCAGCTTGGATTAATGAATTCAGATACCGGTCTTGGAATGTGTCGAAAGCACCCATACCCGCTTGGATATTGGCAAGATTCTGAGCCTGAGAAGTGTCGAAAGCACCCATACCCGCCTGGATATTGGCAAGATTTTGAGCCTGAGAAGTGTTGTAGGCACCCATACCCGCCTGGATATTGGCAAGATTCTGAGCCTGAGAAGTGTTGAGGGCATCCATACCCGCTTGGATATTGGCAAGATTCTGAGTCTGAGAAGTGTTGTAGGCATCCATATTCATGCCTGTACCGCTCAAATTTCGCTCCTGCGCCGCGTTGTAAGCCGCCTGATTCAATCCTGTTCCTTCTAATCCGAGGCCCTGAGCGGCTAAATAGGCGTCCACGTTGATCCCTGACCCCTCAAGTCCCAACCCTTGTGCCGCCAATGTTGCGTCGATATTCGCAAGTTCTCCAGCCTGACCTAGCTGTCTGGATTGATTCAGTGCGTCAATATTCATCCCGGCAGCCTGTAAAGCCCTGGCCTCATCGGTTCCATAGATATCAGCACCCGTAGTTAACGCCTGCAGTGCCCGATTAGCATTGTCCTGAAAATTGTCTGAGTACATTTGGCTGGCAACGTCGCCCAGCTCCTGATTCATTATCTTCGAGTGATAACCGCTTTGAGACCGGCCAGCTACCCCGAATTGAGAATTTATGCGGTCTTCAACGTCTTCTAGCGCTCGATTTACCGTTGTTTGAAAGTTCTGGTCTTGCTGTGCGCCAAAGTTCGCAATCTGGTCAATATATGGATTAACCCCGCTCTGCGCGACAATTGGCGTATCGTAATTTGTGGTTGCCAAGGGCGCATTGAAATCAGTCTGCACCTGGGGCGCGGTGTAATTCATGCTGGCTGTATACGGATTGGCATCCGTCATATTCGCCGCATACGGGTTCTGGTTATTGAAGTTCAACAACCCGGTATAGGGGTTCTGGTTATTGAAGTTCAACTTCGCCGCATACGGGTTCTGGTTATTGAAGTTCAACTTCGCCGCATACGGGTTCTGGTTATTGAAGTTCAACAGCCAGGTATAGGGGTTAGATTGAGCCATTCCACCGATCTGGCTGATATATGGGTTTGTCTGGTTCGCCAGGGTATCAAAGTTATTCCCGTACCCGCTTTGCAGACCGGTAAATCTATTGAAGTTTGTCGGGTTAGCCGTGGAAAACTGGTTCATATAGGGATTTGTGTTCCCTATCTGCTGGTTCATTGCGGCTAAAGCGTTTTGAGTATAAGGCTGCCCCGCCACACTAGAAATCATGTCGTAGGACTGTTGGGTTAGCGGTCCTATTTCTCTCGTGGGCAACCCTTGGCTATAGACGCCAGCAGCTTGATTCGCGCCAAACATTCCGGCTTCTTCAAAATCTGACATTCTATCCGGCGGCTGATAGATAAACGGACTATCAGGATAGCTAGGCGTGACTGTGGGGCCGCCTGTTTGCTGGTCATATTCATCCAGGTATTGATTATAAGCCGTTTCTAACTGCCAATAATTCCAATCGTCGTTCTGTAATCCATTTGTAAATTGTCTACGGAATTCATCAAAACTTAATGCTGCCATAACTAGCCTACTATGAAATAGTCAAATGTTCGTGTGGTTCCCGCGCTTGCATGAGTCAGCACGAATGAGCCGTCATTTTTAGTTGACAGGTGTATATTCTCTGCCGCTGCATTGGCGTTTGTCGGGGTCAGTTGTACGGTCTTGGTTTTGCCCATTTTTTCATCTGTTACCGTGGTCGTGGTCGACGAAGTGGTCAAGGTTATGCTTTTAACCACAGGGATTAATAAATTGATCTGCATCGCCATTTTACGACGATGTTCCGCTTCATTAGCATGTGTAATAGGGACACTCATCTCCTACCCCTTTTTACAGAATCGATCTCAACGCCGGATGCGTAGGTATAGTCCCCGCTGGTAATGAGTTGGATGTTCGCATACCTGGCATGTACCCTGGATTTAGCCTCTCCATCGGATTCGGTGGAGTAACTGGTCTCACTTGCTGTTGCGTCCAATGTGTCGCGGTATTTGATTTTCACCGTGGCTGTGGCGTCAGTTATGGGCCTGACACCCTTGATCAGGGTTTTTGTGTCGTTTGCCTGCTCACCGGTCTCGACCGTACCCGCCAATGCGTTACCAGCGAAGAATCCGAACTTATGAGTATCATCAAATACCCCGATTTTATAAGCCCCGCCCTGCCATGCAGGATCATCCAGGGATATTGTCATCGTATCTATATTGCCAAATACGTCTAAATCCTCTAGCGTGTAGGCAGTGCTTGCGCCCTGGAATATCACCTCTGTATCGGCCGTTGCCGTACTCCACTTCTGCGACTTGATGTTATACATAATCAATCGATCGCATGTGCCCGTGGTGGAATCTGTTGACGGGTAGGCCCAGACTACCAGCCCCCGCTCAGGGTCAAATGCGCCATAGATATTTTCTGTAAATCCTTCATTTAGTTGACCATAAAACCATTTGTCGACCTTATTCGCCCCAATAGACAGGGATTGCGAGCCATTTTTCAGCACATAAAACCCGTCTTGCCCGAGGTAATAGGTATCACCCCCAACTTGCACAACTGACTCGCCAGACGGGGTTCCTCGCCCTCTTTCAACCTCGTCGAACTGGAACACCAACGGCGTACCGACATAATCCATTCGCCAGATGGAATACTCCTGGAACACCACGCCATACTCGCCGCCAATGATTCGCTTTATATCGCCGCCATTGCCCTGGATATCCTGAAAATCCGATTGGTCTGAACCAGGCGTCCATTGTGTTTCATCCTCAAACCCTGACCACTGAACTCGATTGGTCTTGTTGCCGTCTGTGGAATCCCATGTGTTGCCAAGTACCACAAAGTTTCCAATAACGGATAATGTTCGTCCTTGCGGTGGTGAGCCGGTTAAATCTGCAAAGGTGGTATTTGATAAAGTAATGATCTGCGGTGTGTCACCGAACTTGCTGGCTATACACTTCGCGCCCCAACGGATAAATTGCCATTTTTCTAGATTACTGGTGTACCCGCCAACTTTGGAGTAATCTGTCGGCACTCCTGAAACCATGCCATATAGTTTCGTCGCGTCACCGGCAAAAATATAATTATTCCCGTCATTGTCCCGCATCGCCACAGCGCCTTTACATGCAGCGGTCAATGCGCTTGCGACTGAACCAAATCCATAAAACGGCGCAAACCCCGTCACTGTCGGAATCACGTTATCCGCTACCGTGGCGATCCCGGTATTAAGATCCGATTCATCTGGGGCAAAATCGCCTAACCTGATCATGGGACATCTGCCAACTGTATGCTTGGGGTTCCTTTAAACATATTGTTCCCGTTGACCCCTTGTATTGCTGTGTTATACCGTTGTTCGTACTTTACCAGGTTTCGTTCGTCGTCCTCAAAGTCGGCGACTTCGATCATGCAGGCGAACAGGTAAACGTCTGGGTACAATGTCATCAACCGATTAGTCGTATCTGTCACTAAATCTGGCTTCTGGTAATAAGTATATGTGGCTGTGTAACTATCATCCGGAGCGGGCGCGAATAGGATGTTATTGGCCTCGATCGTGTAAGCCGTTGGCCTGCCTGTCACGCTGTTGGATGCATTCCTGCTATGGAATGAATCACTGGGGATATAGTCTAGCGGTGGGTAATCACCGTTTAGCTTGATGCGCACCAAACCCGCATAATCTGCAGGCAAAGCCTCTGAGCTGGCGTCTACTGTCATGGTGGTAGTCAGTTCGAGTTCACTGGTTTTTACATCACGGACAATCCTAGATTCTGCCAACGCAATGAATCGGTCAAGTTGGGCCGTGGTATATGTCTTCGCACCTATATCCCCAATGGCCGTTTTCAAATCTGATACGTTTGCTAAACTCACACTTTGCCCTTTCTCGTCAACCAGACTTTATTATCTGGGTCATTCAGAAATCGCTTTAATACTGCAGGATTGGATAAAAACTCCTGCGCGGGGATTCCCCTTGCCTTCAGCCAGTTTTCTATCGCCTCTTTAGGTATTCTCGCCTTGTGATTGAATACCTCTGATTTATAGCCATCATCGTGATCACGCTGGTACTGATTGGCTTTCAATATGCCCGATACATCCGTCACGCGCTCAATAGTGACTTTTCCATCGTTGTCATGATGGAAAATCTCTGTCTTCCCTTGTTCCCGTGATAAGAGCCGTTTCATATCACGATGCTGACCTTGCCTGCGTCTTGTAGCTTTCTGGCATGTTCTTTTGTCAGCATGACCGTTTCGCCAATATCGGACAATGTAAAGTCATCAAGGCCGATATGGGCCTTTGTGATGCACTTGATATCGCCATCCCCCCGAATCACATTCGGATCTCGCGGGGTTTGTAATCTCTCCAGCAGTTCTCTGTTTGCGCGGTTTCTTTGCTGCTTTTCGTGCGCCTCTCGCGCCTCCTTGTCCAGTTCGGCCTCAATAGCCGCTAACCTGTCGGCCTCGCTTTGCATTGACTCCGCTTTGATCAATGCCGCCTTTGACACCTCAATCGCTTCATTTGCCTGGTTGCTTACTAGTTCAACCATGCCCATTAAAGCGTCCATTCTCTCCATCAACGCCTTGTTACTCACTCTGCTGGTAGTCGATTTCTTGGTCATGTCATTCCTCAATTAAAAAATGGGGCGAGTTTCCCCGCCCCTGGTTAATTACCCGTTGGTATCAGCGATCAGGCAATGCGCCTTTTCGTTGCATACCTCCAAGGTGCCTTCCCAGACCATCTCACGCTTGTAATTGTCACCAGTCTTGGCGAGTTCATACGAGGTTAATGGCCGCATCTCAGCCCACGCCAGGTACTCTGGGTCGATGGCATAGACGTTATCACCGACCAGTTGACGGCAGGGTACTACTTTCAGAGTGTGAAAATCACCCACATAAACATCGATTGAGTGAATCAACTCTTTGGTGTCAGTGTCCACATAGCGGGTTGAACCACCACTGAAATCAGACACAACGCCCTTATTGGTAGCGGATACCACCAACATGCTTGGATCGCCGCCGTTAGTCCAGGCAGTAGTCAAAACACCGGTTAACAGTGCTTCAGTCAGATCCCGGTCGGTGCCAGCTGTTAATGCGTCTGTACCGTCACCGGTAGCGACAGCACCCGTCGCGCCAACGCTTGCATTGGTGATCAGGTATGTGGTCAGTGATGCCATCTCTCGGGCTGTCGTTGCATTGCCTGCGACTTTCGCATTGCCGAGAGCGCTACCGCCATCAAGAAGTGCATATTCCGCATCTTTCTTGATCTGCTTCATGCGCTTGGCCTCCTGGTAGGCCATTTCACTATCCACCCCGGCATGGTCCATACCCTTTTCCTGGGTACCAGACACAACCGTCTTATACTTCAGGATTTGAGTGGTGTTTGCCAGTCGAGTAGTGGCCGTTACCGCATCCGCAGCCTGGGAATCATCGCCCTCGATGTGAGCATTGGCTGATGCCGCCGCGATTGCATCGGTTTGATATTCATGGGTGACCGACGTGGCCTTGGTTTTTTTGATCGCTGACAGTACCGGGGTTTCAAAGTTGTCCAGTGTCCAGATCATATCCGAGAGATCTTCCCGGTTGCCAGTTGTGTCGTACTGGTCGAACGTGTTTGCTGCTTGAGTCATCGTTTATTTCTCCGTTTAGCTAAAAGCGCCGCTGCAACATCATCGACCCGGCCGGTTTTCTGTGCTGTCTCCACTGCCTTGTCGACTTGCCGTTGCTTGGCCTGTTTTGGGTTTTGACGGGCTTTTGACTTCACCAATCGGGGTGTCTTCTTCACCTTTTTCTGCGCAATCTTTTTCTGATCGGCTTGTTCTATAGCCTGCATCGCTTTCCTGGCTAACAGAATAATCCGATGATCAGATACGTTTGCCACTTCTTCAGGCGAGAATCCTTCCCCTTGCAAAAATACCGCTACGTCTTTTGCCTGCGCTTCACGCTTTGAAACATCATTCCATTCGGGTAGTGCTTTCAGCAGCAATTCATCTTGTTCGGCAAGATACTGCTCCTGTCGCGCCGCTGTTTCGGCCTGCTGTTTCTGTTGCACCTGTTGCGCCTGCATAGTCGCTTGGCTTACTGCCTGGTTAATCTGTGCCTGTCTCTCACCAAACTGTTGACGACTTTTAGCCCACTCGGCGGGGTCTTCTTGCTCTAACTGGTTCCAATTAATAGCATTAAATTCATGCGTTAACTGGTTTTGTGCCATGTTGAGCAATGCGCCCGTGCGCTGCATGTCTTCATACAATTTGGCCTCACGCGCCTTTACAGACTCCTCAAACTCGGTTTTCTTCGCTAGAAAAGCCTCATTATTGCGCGTGAATGTAGATTCCAATTGATAGCCTTTCAAAACATCAGCCAGGCTTTTCTCAGATTTCTCGCCCATGACATTGGTTGTTGCGCGGATGGATTTCAGAAATTCGTCATACTCCATTCCGGTAGCGTCGGCCAACTCTGCCAGGGTTTCAAACTGAGGGCTTGCTTCAGTTTCTTCGGCGTCGCTTTCATCTTCCGGTTCAGCCGTGGAATCAGCCTCCAATTCCTCGGCTTCCGTTGAATCTGTTTCCTCAACTTCTTCAACGGCTTCAGCTTCCAAGGCCTCGGGCGTTTTTTCCTCGGCTTCTGGTGCTGGATCTGGTTGCGGTGTTGTACGGCGGGATAGTAGGGCTTGTGCAACCGCATCAACATCGGTTGAATCGCCCTGGTGGGTAGACTCACTCATTGTATTATACTCCATCTAGCCCCATTAGGGGCATTGGGATTGCTGCTGTCTCACGACAGTAGATTTAGGCAACATGCCTAAATTCTTTAAATCACATCGCTACTCGAGATGTCTACAACATTATCCGTAATGTCGTTCTGTATGTCTTTTTGTATCGCTTTCAATACCTGGAGACTGACGACCAATTGCAGTCTGGCAGGCTCATCATTCACCGGCACCGACTCGAGATTAGCTACTATGTTGTTTTTCACATTCTCAAAAGCCTGGATTAACCGGGGATTCTCTAGCAACTGGCGGGCCTCGGCCGCTTTCTTTTGTGCTTGAGTCGTCATTCTATCTCTATGTTAGTTACGTTTGCGTCGAAGACTACGGGTATGTCGCCAGCGACAAACTTCATCACACTGGCGCTTTCATCAAAATACCGAATATTGCGCATTTCCTCCAGGGTGCGAAAATCAGCCTTTATCCTGACCGGGTAAACCCTAGTGGCATTTATATGCTGTATAACGGCTTTTCCTATCTGTTCAAAGGTTATCACCTTTCATACCCTCTATAGCTAATTTGACCTTTGCCATAAGGTCGGCTTCGTATTGATCCATAGCCAGCTTTTCTTCGTGTTGCTTGTCTTTTAAATCCAATTCTAACTGGTCAAGACGTGCCTGCAATGCTTTCGCGTCCGCTGTATCCTGGTTCTTTTGCTGGTCTAACGTGTTTTTGATGGTGTCCGCCTGCTTCTTATAGGCTAACTCTACCTGCTTCCATTGATCTGCACGCTGAGATTTAACCTGCTCCAAGTGGATTTTGGCCGCATTGATTTGGGCATCTTGCCGGGCTTTCGCCATTTCCACCTGCCGCTTACCCTGCTCAATCCGTTCATTGGATTGAATCATAGCTATATTGGGGTCGATTTTCGGCGGCTGCGGCTTTTTCGGTGGCGCTAATTGCGGGTTCATGTAGTATTTATCTACATTCTTTTCCCCAGCGCTTTCAATCTGCAACTTTCTGGCATTGTATAGATTCTGTGGCGAGACCAGTGTGCCCATGCCACCCATCGCAATATCTTTATCCTGCCGGTCGATAATCATGCTTGCCGCCATCATCCGTTGCCGCTTGCTGCCCCTCCCTAGCCCTACGTTGACGGTCATGTTCTCGCGCTTGCGCCATTCCTGCGGGTTTACCGGCACCCATTCGCCATTTGATCGCATCTGCTTGATATCGCCATGCGTTAATAGCAAGTGGTGGATCTTGAGCATAACGCTGGTGAATACTGTTTCAGCCAGTATCCGGCAAATCATGCCAATCCTGCCTTCCGCCTTTTCCAAAGCGCCCATGAATGCGCCTTCTGTGGATTTTGCCAGGATATCAGCGTCTAAACCCTGTGAGTTACGGGTTATACCGCTTCGGTTCTCCTTCATATCGTCAAACAACTGCAGCAATGGCAGCGCTTGCCCAATAATCGGCTGTGTCGGGTCGGAACTCACCGCAGCCCTTACGTCCCCCCTCCCCTCGATTCTGACATATCCCAACATCTTGTTGGATAGGGCATCGTCCAGCCGCACATCCTCATTTATAAAAGTTCGTGGATCGTTTACCCGCGACATATTGTTAACTAGCTGCCGGGTGAAATAGGTCTTTATTTGCTGTAGGTCTAGGACTGACTGGGCTAGTGAATACTGTACATGCCTATGCGGAATCAGGATGGTGGCCGCTGATTCATACGGCTGATAGCTAATCTGGTCATTCTCAAATATCTCGTTACCAATCTTAACAACGAACCTGCGCTCCGCAATACCATCATCGTCATAGTCGACCAGCATAGAACAGCGCTGAACAGTGTACTTTCTCAGCGCCTTATGGGTTTCGGCAGAATGATCTTGTTCATCTGAGTATTTACGCCGGTTCCGCTTTTCTGTCTTTTCCTCTTTGGTACTCCATACCTGATCCAGCCGATATTCGTCATAGTCCAGTTTAAGCAGGTCTGAGTGAGTGAGTTCCACTTCGCGGCATACAAATTCGGCTTTCTCTAACGAGAGTTCCCCATGATCTTTACTGACGATTATTTCATCCTCAGGGACACATTCGACATTATTGCGGCCGCGCCTGTTGGTCCGCTTAATTTCTATATTGAATAGCCCATTGGGCAGGATATCCGCGCCGGTCAATTCGATATCTTGATCCTGGGTCAGTAATGCAAGCTCGATATCAGTGATGCCTTGGTATTCTTCTGTTACTACCTCAGTAGATTCATCCCGCAGTACTTCGACATAAGCATTCGGGTTCATCAGGGCTGACTTGACTATATGGTGGGTAGTGATAAATCCGTTATTGTCTTTATTGTAAACGTAGTTAACTGCGTCGCTTTCCTGCTCTGCCTGGGCCTCATCTTCCGGGCCTTCCGGTCGGAAATCGACTATACGCTCAGAAGCCTCGAAGACTTCCATAATGGCCGGCATAGCCCATTCGACAGTTTCAAACAGTTCGCGGGTTGTAACCTTGGATCGGCCCGCCTTCTCATCGCCGTATAACTCTCCTAGGTATCGATCATAGATATCCTGCCTAACTGAGGATAGTTCACTGCCATCTGCGCCGATGCCGCTGCTGATATTGTCGTCGATAATCTTACAGAGTTCTAAATCATCCATTATACGAGCCTATAGGCGGTTTCTCTGATTATAGTCATGTTTATAGGCGTAATCAATCATTGCGCCTTTGGCAGTTAATCTAGTAACCCTAAAGGCTCATCATTACGGGTTAAGGGCTTGGCTAAATCCTCACCACCGGGGAATATCACAAAGTTTCTTGTTCCCTCCCCTGCTGATCTACTACCACCGTCCCAGTATTTGATGCCGGGTATGCCTTCCTCTTTTAGTAATTTTGACGCGCCCTTATCGCCGTACCTGGTTGATAAAACCCTATACAGGGATTGCCCTGTTATCTCGCCACCTCCGGGATTCTCTGGCCTCATAAGACGTACGTACTCTTGTAACGCTTCTGGCTGTTCACTCAAAGGCGCATCCCAATCAAGCATATTGCCTATGGCTTCGTCGGATAGGTCGTATTTGTAGAGGTAGGATTCTCCAGGTTTAAAATTAACGACATTTGCATTTTCATCATCCATGCGTTTCATCATCTGCTCTAATGGCGCAACTATTTCTGGCCATTCAACCTTGGCCATATCTATTCGCTCTTGCAGATTTTGCCTGGCTAGATTTTTAACTCCCTCTATTCCGTCATTATTGAATGCCTCACGAAATGCCCACTCATCTATTAGCATGTCCTCTTGGAATGAAGCTCTGGCATAATCTCTCGGTGTTGGGTTTTGAGTAAATTGGCGAGGGGAATAATCAACGGGCTGGCCACGCTTGTAAACAGGGACCCCGCCAACCTTTAAATCCATGACTTCTGTTAATGGCCTGAGTTGATTTTGATAAATCTGCCCAGTGGCTTTATTCTCCGCCAGATAATGCCCATAACCATAAGCCTGAGCACCCTCGCCGGTGCCTATCTTTTCTGCATCGAGTAGGCCGCTATGCTTGTGTGGGCTGCCGTGATAAGTGATTAACCCGCGCTGATACTTGCCCATGCCTGCCGGTATTGGGGTCGCCAGGTTACGCGCTCCAGCTTTCGCTCCGCCACCAGCAAGCCACCCTGCGGGTAAGACGTTTAGCGGGTCGCTGGTCATATTCCCGGCAAATCTAGCCAGTGCCTGCAGTTCGCTCTCAGCGCTTGGGTCATATCCCATCATATCCAGCTCAACAGCATGGTCGGCCATCTCTTTGAGAGTTGATCCTGTGGATAACTGTACAAGCGGTCCCAGCCAGGAGAATTCATCAATCAATGCGCCTGCCAGGCCTGGGCCTTCATAAACACCATACGCAAATGACTCATCCATACCGGCAAACGGATTCACCGGTGGTTGTTTATGCTCCATTTCCCGCCGCAACTTGACCCGGCGTGACTCTGCCTCAAGATCCTGCAATGCTCTGAATATATTATCGTTCATATGATATCCGGCTCCACGTTGTACACCTGTTGCTGCCTGCTTACTTTTGGAACTGTATCAAAATCATAGGAATATATTAACTGATCAGCCAGATTTGGGCTTTCTACGCCCCGTGCTTTCATCTGCTGTTTAGACTCTACCCCGATTTTCCCCGCATTGTTATATACCCGCTTGGGTCTGGATAGCTCAGAGACCAATTGTTCCAGATCGCCGCATTCTGAGCTTATGCTCATTATAGTGCTGGGGTCTGTATAGACTTTATTCACTACAGCATTGTAGGTACGCTCGGCCATGTCCCGTACATTCATCCAGGATTGCGCCCGGCGGTTTACAAACGTGTCCCTGTTGGGCTTATTCTCTTTATATAGCCTGTCTGGCTCATGGATATTAACCCCCCCATGATAAGGGACTATGTTCATTTTCTTCCCTTCTGTCGCCGCGTTTAGATATAGTTTCATCGATGGTGCGCCCATCCCGTCAGCGTCGTAGACAAACACGTCAGCTTTCACCTCGTTGGCTAGTTCAAAGGCCCAGGGCATCGCACTTGTGATATCGCCCTCTTTTCTTTGTTCCGCTTTCAGGAACACGATGCCTTTCCTGTAGCCTATCGCCCTAGCGTCGCCAGTATCAGCCGGATCAAACGACACTATATCCGCGCCTGTTGGATCTATTCCAAGTTTGATATGGGCATCGATACAAGCCTGTATCCACTTGCTAGGGATGAATATGTCCTCGGCGCTGGCGTTGTAATCGATATCGATTTCCTGCGCTACTGTGACAGGATCTTGCTCGCGTTTCTGCTTTTCGTACCAATCATCATCCTTTCGTGGGTCATCGCGCCAATGGAATGTGAACACGTCAATCCGGCCCTGGTGTCGCTTCTTGTAGAATAAATTACCATTTCCGTTAGGTGTTGATATGTCTATTTGACAATTTGTGGTCTGTGAGAGAGCCGCGTCAGCCATTTCCTGCCGCTCTACAAATGCAGCTTCATCCACAAAGTAAACTGATTTTCTGCCACCCCGTCCAATGTTATACCCCGCCTCGCCCGTGATGGTTGACCCGTTCTCAGGATTGGCAATCTTCATAAATGTCGCGTGTATATCCCTGTTGTAGCCCTCTGGTCTGAGTTCTCGAGGTAGATAGTCTATAAAGAACCTGATCTTTTCAAAGATACAATCGGGGTCACCTTTCTTATCGACCTTGGTCTCTACCCTTGACCCAAATCCTACAGAAAACCCCGGATAGCTTAGCCACATTGCAGCCGACCATGCGCCGGCAAGCCATGTCGCGCCTGAGTCCCTAGATTTATCCATCAGTCCACGCTCACCGCTTTGCCACTTGTTATGAATCCATTGGACAAACTCGACCTGTCGAGGGAATAGGATAAACGGGATAACTGCGGGTAAGTCCTTTTCTATGTTGCGAGGTTCAAACGTCATCCCCCAATCGTTTATTAGATCCCAGGGTGAATGTTTGTAATAGACCTTGATTGCTTCCCAGGCTTCCGGGTTAGCCCTGAGTTTCGCCAGCCTCTCAGCTCTATGCTTTAATACGGCTGTATAGTCAGGGTTTGCGTAGTCCATTAGTCCATTATATCTTTATAGACCTTTGCGGCTTCTGCCGCTGGCATTTCCCCTGCTATGAGATGGACTGGCTTATCGGGGTCGCCAGTGATTTTCTTCTCTACCTGGTCTTTCCATCCAAAGTTGTTTTTCAGGTTGAATATCACTCCTGCTACCTGTCCTGTGTACAGATGTTGCTCCAAGGCTAGTTCGACTTTCATCTTGGCTTTTTTAACAGTGTCAGAATACAGTGGTTTATCAGCATATTCTAATAAGCCCTGTCTGGTGAGATCAAGAGCAATGCAAAGCCCGAGTACGGTGGGTTTTTCTTCATCCAGGGTTGAGAAATACAGGTCTATCTTTTCCTGCATTTCCTCAGGGCTGTTGTATTTTGGTGGCCTACCTATTTTTTTCTCTGTCATCGTATCGCCTGTAATCATTCAATCATTGATTTGCTTTGATTTTTTGGTTTGATAATAGCTATAAATCCTAGTGTAAATGTAGATGCCTAGAAACAAACTGCTTAATAACAGGGCGAATATCCCTATATAAATCGACACTTTTCCCACTCCATTTCAAAAGCCTGTCACTACTTGATCCGATAGATTGTAGTATAAGCATAGCAGTAAAAGTTAAATACATGTAAGCATCATAGGATTTAGCAATGATATCTGGATTATTACCGACCATGAGACTGTAAGCGCCAAAGGTGTGGCCAAATAGGTTAGCCACCAGGTAGGCGCTGAATATGGTCAGCCATACTGATGCGTTTAATATTCCTTTCTTAACCAGTGCATATATAAATAACAGACTAGCTAGGTCCACCGCGCCTTGGGCTACAAAGTCCAATACCAACCCAGGCATATCTAAAATCAGTTCTCCGGCTTGCTCTATCCCTCGAAAGTTGAAAGCATTTAACAAGGTGGTCATGGATATATTGGCTGTCCACCATGCCGATATGACAAGGCCCATAGGGTGAGTTTTGCCCGTGATGAATATTGAGGCAATAAGACCAATCCATACCCAAACAAGAATATAGGCATCTACAGGGATTGAGAGCAAATGAACGTCATAGCCCCCATCACCCCATAGAAACAGGTTTACCAGACTAAATAAAACGATAAACCCGAAACCAATCATCAGTAATCGCCCCAATCCACCGCGCCTTTATTGACCGCATGACACCAGACATCAGACAAACTGTTAGAGTGTGAACAAACTTGATGCGCCGCCCTGATAGCGTTTACGCCTGACACCTGAACCCGATAACCGGAGTCAATTGCCATTTTCAGGTCGTGTTTGACTTTTTTATGTTCATCGCAGTCCAAAGATGCTGCAATATCTACAATAGTTCCTCTGCCTCCAGGCATGATTATTTACCTCTTACGTTGATTAAATTTTGATTTTCCTTAGCCATTAGATGTACGGTTGCAATGGCTTTGGTGTTTTCTGATACGTTTTGCTGAATGTTAGACATATGTTCAAACATACTCAAATCATTACTGAATAACACATTTATGTCGTCATCCATGCCCTTAATGCTGGTTTCGTAATTCATAAACCGTTCTTCGTATTTGGCTAAAACCTGATAGATAATAGAAAAATTATCATGTACTTTGAATAAGGCTGCAACAATAAAGACTAGAGAGGCTGT